>Ga0335081_10005181_pt1 | contig 20624 bp, 16 predicted proteins | sample Lox_Sample_35_FD_206713 | JGI IMG/M metagenome (GOLD analysis project Ga0335081, IMG submission 206713) | Soil microbial communities from Loxahatchee National Wildlife Refuge, Florida, United States - Lox_Sample_3.5 | ecosystem: Environmental > Terrestrial > Soil > Wetlands | place: USA... | reverse complement strand
CAAGGGCCGCCAGGGGTTAAGGAGCCCCATGTCCATCTACGAGATCCACCTGGGGTCGTGGCGGCGCGGGCCCGAGGCGCCCGAGCGCCTGCTCTCCTACCGCGAGCTCGCCCCGCTCCTCGCCGACTACGCGAGCGACATGGGATTCACCCACGTCGAGTTCCTGCCGGTGATGGAGCACCCCTTCTATGCCTCGTGGGGCTACCAGACCACCGGGTATTTCGCCCCCACGAGCCGCTACGGCTCTCCCCAGGACTTCATGTTCCTCGTCGACACCCTGCACCAGCGCGGGATCGGCGTCATCCTCGACTGGGTCCCGGCCCATTTCCCGACCGACGAGCACGGCCTCGCCTACTTCGACGGCACCCACCTCTACGAGCACGCCGACCGGCGCCTCGGCCACCACCCGGACTGGGACACCTTCGTCTTCAACTACGGCCGCCACGAGGTGCGCAGCTTCCTCATCTCGAGCGCCATGTGCTGGCTCGACCTCTACCACGTGGACGGCCTGCGCCTCGACGCGGTGGCCTCCATGCTCTACCTCGACTACTCGCGCCGGCCGGGGGAGTGGATCCCCAACGTCCACGGGGGGCGGGAGAACCTCGACGCCATCGCCTTCCTGCGCCGCCTCAACGAGGACGTCTACCGCGAGTACCCCGACGTCGAGACCTTTGCCGAGGAGTCCACCGCCTGGCCGATGGTGTCGCGGCCGCTCTACGTGGGCGGCCTGGGCTTCGGCTTCAAGTGGGACATGGGCTGGATGCACGACACGCTCGACTACCTGGCCCACGATCCCATCCACCGCCGCTACCACCACAACGCCCTCACCTTCCGCAGCATGTACGCGCTCTCCGAGAACTTCGTCCTGCCGCTCTCCCACGACGAGGTGGTCCACGGGAAGGGCTCCCTGCTCGACAAGATGGCCGGCCGGGACCGGGAGAAGTTCGCCTCCCTGCGCCTGCTCTTCGGCTACATGTACGCACAGACCGGCAAGAAGCTGCTCTTCATGGGCGGCGAGTTCGCCCAGGGCCGCGAGTGGAGCCACGAGCGGAGCCTCGACTGGCACCTCCTCGGCGAGGGACGCCACAGCGGCGTGCAGGCCTGGGTGCGAGACTTGAACCGGTTCCTCGGCGCCGAGCCGGCGCTCTCCCGGCGCGACTGCGCCGCGGGGGGCTTCGAGTGGGTCGACTGCAACGACACCGAGAACAGCGTGGTGGCGCTGTTGCGCTTCGGGGAGGCGGGCGACCGGCCGATCCTGGTGGTCCTGAACTTCACCCCGGTGCCGCGCGCCGGTTACCGGTTGGGCGTCCCGTTCGCCGGCTACTGGCGCGAGCTCCTCAACAGCGACGCCCTCGCCTACGGCGGCGACGGCTGGGGGAACCTGGGCGGCGTCGACGCCGCGCCCTTCCCCTACCACGGCCGGCCGGCCTCGATCTCGCTCACCTTGCCGCCGCTCGGGGCCCTCTTCCTGGCGCCCGAGCCAGGGTAGCCGGCCCTCGGGGCGCCCGGGCGAGCCCGGTCTCCCGCCGGGGCTCGCGAGGCCACCCACCGCCGAGCCATTCTCTGCTATGCGTCTATCCCGCTTCTCATGAGCCTCCTCGCCCCAGCCGCCTGCCGCGCCGAACGCCCGCTCCTCGCCCTCGGCGGGGTGGCCTGCGCCGGCCGCGGCACCCGGGGGGCGGGGCGGGGAAACAGGGCCTTCGCTCCCGGGAGAGGACAGGATGCGCAGTGAGCACGCACCGCCCTCGCCGCCGCCGAGGCCCGACCTCTCGGTGGTCATCCCGGTCTACAACGAGGAGGCGAACGTCAAGCCGCTCCTCGAGGAGCTCTCCCGGGCGCTCGCGGACCTCGGGCGCAGCTTCGAGGTGATCTGCGTCGACGACGGGAGCAGCGACGGCACCTTCGCGGCGCTCTCGCGCGGGACGCGGGCCCTGAGGGAGATGCGCCTCATCCGCTTCCGCCGCAACTTCGGCCAGACCGCCGCCATGTCGGCGGGGATCGAGGCGGCGCGCGGAAAGATCATCGTGCCCATGGACGCCGATCTCCAGAACGATCCGGCCGACATCCGCCGGCTCCTCGACGAGCTCGAGCGGGGGCACGACGTGGTGAGCGGCTGGCGCAAGGAGCGCAAGGACCTGGAGTTCGGCCGCAAGCTGCCCTCGCGCATCGCCAACGGGCTCATCAGCGCGGTCTCGGGGGTGCGGCTCCACGACTACGGCTGCTCGCTCAAGGCCTACCGCCGCGAGGTCCTGGAGGGGGTGCGACTCTACGGCGAGATGCACCGCTTCATCCCCATCTACGCCAGCTGGCAGGGTGCCCGGGTGACCGAGCTCGTGGTGAACCACCGCCCCCGCCGCGCCGGCCGCTCCAAGTATGGCCTCGGCCGCACCCTCAAGGTGCTGCTCGACCTCATGGTGGTGAAGTTCCTGGCGAGCTACCTGAGCCGCCCCATCTACCTGTTCGGCGGGGCGGGCCTGGTGGCCTTCCTCGGCGCGCTCGTCTCCCTCTCGGCGGCCCTGTTCTACAAGCTGAGCGGGCAGAAGGACCTCGTGGAGACGCCGCTGCCCCTGCTCTCGGTGGCCTTCGGCCTCTCGGGCGTGGTGTGCCTGCTCATGGGGCTCCTCGCCGAGATGGTCGTTCGCACCTACTACGAGTCGCAGGGGAAGCGGCCCTACCTCATCGCCGAGGAGCTCCCCCTGCGCGGGCCGGACGGGGCCGGAGAGCCGGAGCGGGATCGATGAGCGCCGGGCGCCGCCGGCCGCGGGGGCCGGGCTGATGTGCGGGATCGCCGGCGAGATCCGGCTCGGGGGCGGCGCGGACGCCGAGGCGGCGCGGCGGATGGCCGATGCGCTGAGGCACCGGGGCCCGGACGCCTCCGGGCTCTTCGTCGACGGCCTGGCCGCCCTCGCGCACCGCCGGCTCTCCATCCTCGACCTCGAGGGGGGCGCCCAGCCCATGGAGCGCGAGGGGTGCGTCCTCTCCTTCAACGGCGAGGCCTACCGGTTCGAGGAGCTGCGCCGGGTCCTCGCCGGGCGCGGCCACACCTTCAGGACCCGCAGCGACACCGAGGTGGTCCTGCGCGCCTACCTCGAGTGGGGTGAGGACTTCGTCGAGCGGGTGGACGGGATGTTCGCGCTCGCCCTCTACGACGCCCGGGCGCGCAAGCTCCTCCTCGCCCGCGATCGCCTGGGGAAGAAGCCCCTCTACTACGCGCTCACCCGCGGTCCTCACCTCGTCACCGACCCCCCCCGCCCCGGACGTCCGGAGGTGGGCCCCGACGGCCTGGTCTTCGCCTCCGAGCTCAAGGCCTTCGCCGCCCACGGGGGGGTGCCCCGCGACCTCGACCCCGAGGCGCTGGTGCGCTACCTGGCGGTGGAATACGTGCCCGCTCCCCGCAGCATCCACCGGGGTATCTTCAAGCTGCCGGCGGCGCACCTCGCCGTGCTCGACGAGCGCTCGTTCCGGCTGCGTCGCTACTGGGAGCTGCCCGTCCCGGCCGAGGGCGAGCCGCCGCCGCAGGAGGAGGCCGCCGGCGAGCTCCTCCGGCGCCTCGAGGGGGCGGTGGCGCGGCGGCTGGTGGCCGATGTCCCGGTGGGGGTCTTCCTCTCCGGCGGCATCGATTCCACCGCAGTGGCGGCCCTGGCGGCGCGCCACAAGAAGCCGCTCGCCACCTTCGCCATCGGGTTTCGCGAGGACTCCTTCGACGAGTCGCGCTACGCCGCGCTGGCCGCGGCCCACATCGGTTCCGACCATGAGCTCGAGTGGCTCACCGGGCAGGAGAGCCGGGACCTGCTCCCGGAGGCGGTCGAGGTCCTCGACGAGCCTCTAGCCGACGCGAGCATCCTGCCTACCCTGCTCCTCTCGAGGTTCGTGCGGCGGCACGTCACGGTGGCGCTCGCCGGGGACGGGGGCGACGAGCTCTTCGCGGGCTATGACACCTTCCTGGCGCAGGCGCCGGCGCGGCTCGCGGCCCGGCTGCCCCGCAGCGCCCTCTCGACCTTGAGGGCCCTCTCTTCCCTCTGGCCGTCGTCGCAGGCCAACATGAGCCTCGGGTTCAGGCTAAAGCAGTTCCTGCGCGGCCTGGAGGTCCCTCCCTCCCTGCGCCAGCAGGCCTGGATCGGATCGTTCGCCCCGGCGGAGCTCGCCTCTGTCCTCGCGCCCGGGCTAAGGCCCCTCGCCACCCCGGAGGTGGCCTACGCGGAGGTGCTGGAGGAGGCCCGCGCCGGGGCCGAGGCGGGCCTGAGCCCGGGATCGGTGGAGGAGGCGCTGCGCTTCTTCCTCACCCGCTACCTGTGCGACGACATCCTCGTCAAGGCGGACCGGGCCTCGATGGCGGCCTCCCTGGAGGTGCGGGCGCCCTTCCTCGACACCGAGGTGGTCGAGTACGCGCTGAGGCTGCCCTCCCGCTACAAGCTCGGAGTGTTCGAGACGAAGCGCGTCCTCAGGCGGGCCCTGCGGGGCCTCGTGCCGGAGGCGATCCTGAGGCGGCCGAAGAAGGGGTTCGGGATACCGGTGGCCGCCTGGATCCGGGGGCCGTGGAGGCCTCTCTTCGAGGACCTCTTCGCGCGGCCCTCCCTCGAGCGGTCGGGCGTCCTCGACGCCCGGGCGGCGCGCGCGGTCCTCGACCGGCACCTCTCCGGGCGGGAGGACCTGCGCAAGCCCCTCTTCACGTTGGCCGCCTTCCTGCTCTGGCAGCGGCGCTGGGCGGGCGCGGACGCCGGGCGAGCTCAGGGCGAGGCCAGCGGGGCCGTGGCGGTGGCGGGCGGGAAGAGCTTCTCGCCGGGCGAGAGCCGGTAGACCCTCACCGCCACCTGGTCGAGGATCTTCTCGGTGTGCACGGGCTCGGCGCGGGCGAGGCCGTCGAGGGCCGCCTGGTTGTGCCAATAGAGCCGCCCCGGCTGGACGAGCACGTAGCAGGGCACCCTCTCACCGCAGGCGCTGTCGGGCAGGATAGGGGCGGAGACGAGGTCGGGGCGTCCGAAGAGGGGGGCGTAGAGCCGCACCGTCCAGTCGACCTCGGTGGCCACCACCGCGCCGCGCTCGGCGTGGTCGGCGACCCATCCGAGGGCCTCGCGCAGGCCAGCGTCGTAGTAGTCGCAGTGCGGGAAGAAGAAGTTCACCCGGTCGTCGCCGCCCCCGAGCGCGTTCACGTACAGGCGGTAGTGGGGGGCGTGGGCCAGGGCCGCGCGGGCCTCGGGGGCGAAGAGGAGGAGGGCCAGGACCGCGAAGGTCGCCCGCGGTGCGGCGGCGAGGGCCTCGAGGCGCGCGGCCAGGAGCCGGTAGAGGGTGACGGCGGCGTGCCCGGCGAGGGCGAGCAGGGCCGGCAGGACCTCGACGTTGAAGCGGGCGTACTTGGCGCCGGCGATCTCGAAGGAGAGCCAGAAGATGAAGAGCCAGACGAGGACCACCCGGTGTGCGGGGGCCCGGTGGGCGAGCGCCAAGACGAGCCCGAGCGCGGTGAGGACGACGGTGGGGGTGGCGAGCTTCACCGCGAAGAACACCGGGTAGTAGTAGAAGGGGCTCCCATCCCGGGCAAAGGCCAGGTTTCCGTAGAGGCGGCCCATGAAGAGGATGCTCTCGCTCACCCCGCGGTCCCCGCCCACGTGCTCGCCACCGAGGAACCTCGCGTAGTAGCTCCAGCTGCTCGGGAGGAGCACCGCGAAGTTCAGGGCCAAGAAGACGAGGAAGGCGAAGGCCGTGAGGGCGAGCCAGCGCGAGAAGGGCACCCGCCAGGCGCTCACCGGGCGGAGCCACAGGTAGGCGAGCACCGGGATGGGGAAGTAGAAGATGAAGTACTTGCAGGCGAAGGCGAGGGCCAGGAAGAGGGCGGCCAGCCACTCGAAGCGGGCGCGCTCTTCGTCCCTTCGGTCCTCGGCTGCCGCGCGCGCCTCGCACAGGCACCACAGGCAGAGCACGAAGAAGAGGGCGAGGAGGCTGTCCTCCTTGGCGATGCGCTGGTAGCCGATGGCGGTGGTGGAGAAGGCGAGGAGCCCGGCGGCGAGGAGTCCGGCGGCGCGGCCGAAGAGCCGGCGCCCGAGGAGCGCGGTGGCGAAGACGGTGAGGCCGCCGGCGAGGGCGCTCGGCAGCCGGGTCAAAGCCTCGAGGGGAAGCTTGGACCGCAGGGCGAGGGTGGCGAGGGCCACGAGCCCCTTCATGAGCATGGGGTGCTCGAGGTCGTCGCCCCCGAAGTCGCCGTGCAGGTAACGCAGGGCGGCGAGCCACTTGTGCACCTCGTCGTCGGCGAAGCCCTCGGCGGCGAGGCCGCGCAGCCTGAGCCACAGCCCGGCCAGGACCAGCGCCGCGAGGAGCAGCGCGCCGAGGGGCCCGAAGGGAGGGGCCTTGCCGCGCAGGAGGGTCGGGTCGCCGGACGGGCCGACCGCGCTACTCGCCATGCGCGATTCCAAGCCGCCGCCGCTTCTGGCGGGCGGCGGCGTCCTCGCGCTCGGCCCGCTCCACGTACCAGCGGCACAGCCGCTCGACGCCCTCGCGCACCGAGACCCGCGGCTCGTAGCCGAGGAGCCGGCGGGCCTTGGAGATGTCGGCCTCGGTGGCCACCGCGTCGGACTCGAGGCGCGGCGAGGAGACGAGGTTGGCCTTGCGGCCGACGGTCTTCTCGATGGTCTCGATGAACTCGCGCAGGCTGATGGGCTGGCCCCGGCCGAGGTTCATGATCTCGTAGCCGAGCGGCTTGTCGAGCGCGGCCACGATCCCGCCCGCCACGTCCTCGACATAGGTCCAGTCGCGCACCATGTGGCCGTTCCCGAAGAGGGGGATCTCGCGCCCGCTGAAGATGCTCTCCAGCACCTTGTAGGCCATCATGTCGGGGCGGTTGCGCGGGCCGTAGGCGGTGAACAGGCGCACCACGCTGCAGGAGATCCCGTGGGCGTGGTGGTAGGCGTGGGCGAGGAGCTCGGCGGAGCGCTTGCTCGCCGCATAGGGAGCGAGCGGTCGGTCCGCCGCGTCGGTCTCGGCGAAGGGGGGCTTGGCGTTGCCGTAGGCCGAGGAGGTGGAGACGAAGACCAGGTTCGGTACCTTGGCCTGCCGTACCGCCTCGAGGACGTTGAGCGTCCCCACCGTGTTCACCTCGACGTACTCATGCGGGCGCTCGACCGACGCGCGTACCCCGCCGAGCCCCGCCAGGTGAGCCACCCCGGTGAAGCCTTGGCGGAAGAGTCGGTCGAGCAGGTCCCGGTCCCGGATGTCGCCCTCGACCAGGGAGAAGCGCGATCCGCCCGGGCCGGCCCGGACCTCCTCGACGTGCTCCCATTTGCGCGAGGGGGCGTAGTAGGGGTCGAAGTTGTCGAGCCCGACCACCTCGTCGCCCCGCGCGAGCAAGAGGGTGGCCACGTGGCTTCCGACGAAGCCAGCAGCTCCCGTCACCAAGATGCGTGCTGTCAACGCGCGACTCCCCTCTTCTCCCCAGGCGATCCGAATCCCGAAGCGCTCGAGGCGACGAGCCCACGGCGCGGGGAATCTCTCACAATTCTGGCTCGAAGCATATGTTGTTAGATTCTCGTTGCGCAGAAAAACGCGGAACGGCGGTGAGGTTCACCGCAGCCGCAGGTGGGCACAGGTGCGCATCGCTTCGACGACCGGCGAGACCGCTTGCGGGCTCTTCGCCGTAATCATAATGGTTTCGGCTTCTTGGGCCTTGGCTGAAGAGGGCGCCCCGCCTGAGGAACCGCGCGTCCTCGCCCTCCTCGACGTACATCGCTTCCAGTCCGTCGAGGGGCCGAAATCGGGTCCGGCCGTCTACTACACGGTCGTCGAGGGCGGATCGGAGGGGGCCCTCCTTAGGGGGGATTATCGGCCGGGTATGGAGTCGGTGGAGATGGGGGTCGAGGTTCCGGAAGCGCTGCGTCAGAAGGTGCGGTTCCTGCGCTGGCGCTGGCGTGCCCACGCCTTCCCGGAGGGCGGAGACGAGTGCGTGCCGGGCAAGGGCGACTCGGCGGCCTCGGTGAGCGTGGGCTTCAAGCGCGGGCTCAAGTGGTACGTGCTGAAGTACGCCTGGAGCGGGGTGAGCCCGCTCGGAGCGGTCTGCGACCGCAAGCGCACGCTCTTCCTCGCCCGCGACACCATCATCCTCGAGAGCGGCGGCGAGACCGGGGAGTGGCTCACCGAGACCATCGACCTCAAGAAGGCCTTCCGGGATCACTTCGAGAAGGGCGACCCGAGCGCCGAGGTGCCGAACCTCATGGGCCTCGCGGTCATGAGCGACGGCGACCAGACGCACAGCCCGAGCGGCGCCGACTTCGCCGGCTTCGAGCTGCTCGAGTGACGGGTCCTCCGGCGGGCCGGCGCTAGCGCGCGCGTAGCTTCTCCGGCCAGGTCCAGTCGCGGATCTCCGGGAGGTCGTCGCCCACCCGAGAGATGTACTCGCGGTGCGCGATGAGCTTGTCCCGCGCCACCTGCCTCGCGTAGGCGGCGAGCGAGCCGAGCCGGGGGACCCGATCGATGACGTCGGCCATGAGGTGGTAGCGGTCGAGGTCATTCAGCACCGCCATGTCGAAGGGGGTGGTGGTGGTCCCTTCCTCCTTGTAGCCGCGCACGTGCAGGTTGTGGTGGTTGTGCCGCCGGTAGGTGAGCCGGTGGATGAGCCAGGGGTAGCCGTGGTAGGCGAAGACGATGGGCTTGTCGACGGTGAAGAGGCTGTCGAACTCGCGGTCCGACAGGCCGTGCGGGTGCTCCTCGGGCGGCTGCAGCCGCATGAGGTCGACCACGTTCACCACCCGGATCTTGAGGTCGGGGACCTCGCGCCGGAGGAGGTCCACCGCCGCCAGGGTCTCGAGGGTCGGCACGTCGCCGGCGCAGGCCATCACCACGTCGGGCTCCTCGCCGCGGTCGGTGCTCGCCCAGGGCCAGATGCCGATCCCGGCCGTGCAGTGCTCGAGGGCGCTCTGCATGTCGAGCCACTGCGGCTCGGGGTGCTTGCCGGCCACGATCACGTTGACGTAGTTGCGGCTGCGCAGGCAGTGGTCGGCGACCGAGAGCAGGGTGTTGGCGTCCGGGGGCAGGTAGACGCGGATGACGCTCGCCTTCTTGTTCACCACGAGGTCGATGAACCCCGGGTCCTGGTGGGTGTTGCCGTTGTGGTCCTGGCGCCAGACGTGGGAGCTCAGGAGGTAGTTCAAGGACGAGACCGGCACCCGCCAGTTGATCTTGTTGGCGGCGTGCAGCCACTTCGCGTGCTGGTTGAACATCGAGTCGATGATGTGGGTGAAGGCCTCGTAGGTGGTGAAGAGGCCGTGCCGCCCGGAGAGGACGTAGCCCTCAAGCCAGCCCAGGCAGGTGTGCTCGCTCAGGACCTCCATCACCCGCCCCTCCGGCGAGAGCTCGCCACCCACCGCGTCCTCGGGCAAGGTCTCCCCGACCCAGGTGCGCCCGGTCACCTCGAAGAGCGCGGAGAGGCGATTGCTCGCCGCCTCGTCGGGGGCGGTGACCCGGAAGCGGTCCGGGTTCCTCTTCATCACGTCGCGCAGGAAGGCCCCGAGCACCCTCGTCGCCTCGGCCTTCACCGCCCCGGGCCGAGGCACCTTCACCGCGTAGTCCCGGAAGTCCGGCATCTGCAGGTCGCGGCGCAACAGGCCGCCGTTGGCGTGCGGGTTCGCCCCCATCCGCCGGGTCCCCGCGGGCGCGAGGGCGCGCAGCTCCGGCACGAGCCGCCCGCTCTCGTCGAAGAGCTCGCGCGGGCGGTAGCTTTTGAGCCAGCTCTCGAGCAGACGCAGGTGGTCCGGGTTCTTGCGCACCTCGTCGATCGGCACCTGGTGGGCGCGCCAGGTGCCCTCGACCTTGAGCCTGTCCACGGTGCGGGGCCCGGTCCAGCCCTTGGGGGTCTTGAGGACGATCATCGGCCAGCGCGGCCGCGCCTTGGCGCCGCGCCCGCGCGCCTCGGCCTGGATGGCGCGGATCTCGTGGAGCACCTCCTCGAGAGTGCCGGCCATGAGCTGGTGCATGGCGAGGGGCTCCTCGCCCTCCACGAAGTGGGGCCGGTACCCGTAGCCCAGGAGGAGGTGCTCGAGCTCCTCGCGCGGGATGCGCGCGAGCACGGTGGGGTTCGCGATCTTGTAGCCGTTCAGGTGGAGGATGGGCAGCACCGCGCCATCGCGAGCCGGGTTCAAGAACTTGTTGGAATGCCAGGCGGTGGCGAGCGGGCCGGTCTCCGCCTCGCCGTCGCCCACCACGCAGGCCACGAGGAGCCCCGGGTTGTCGAAGGCGGCGCCGTAGGCGTGCGCGATCGAGTAGCCGAGCTCGCCGCCCTCGTGGATCGAGCCGGGCGTCTCTGGCGCGGCGTGGCTCGGGATGCCCCCCGGGAAGGAGAACTGCTTGAAGAGCCGGCGCATCCCCTCCTCGTCCTGCGCGACGTCGGGGTAGTACTCGCTATAGGTGCCCTCGAGGTAGGTCGAGGCCACCATCCCCGGCCCCCCGTGGCCGGGGCCGGCCACGTAGACGATGTCGAGGTCGTGCTCCTTGATGAGGCGGTTCAGGTGGGCGTAGATGAAGGTGAGGCCCGGCGTCGTCCCCCAGTGCCCGAGCAGCCGAGGCTTCACGTGCTCGCGGGCGAGCGGCTTCTTGAGGAGCGGGTTGTCGAGCAGGTAGATCTGGCCCACCGCGAGGTAGTTGGCCGCTCGCCACCAGGCGTCGAGGAGGCGCACCTCCTCCGCCGACAGCGGCCCGGGCGGGAGCGAGGGTCGGCCGCGCGACCCCGAGCGGGTCTTCGACCTGCGCGCGGCGGGGCGCTTCTTCGACGGCGTGCGTTCCATGACCTTCCTCCTTCGAGCGGCCTCACCGGGCGCCGACGGAACGTTACCCTCCGCGCTGGCCGCCCGGGGGTGCCTGGTCGGAGCCCCTCTTGCGAGTGGCGGCGGCCCACCCGGCCCAGAGCCCCCGCCTTGCATCACTCAAGGTGAATGATGTGGGCCTGGCCGGGCGGCGCCAGCGCCGGGAGGCGTCCCTCGGGCCGGGGCCGCGGGGAAAGCGCTCGCGCCCTCAGGACCGCGCGCTTCCCTCGCCCGGGGGCCCGTGCTATGCACCGCCGGATGCCGAGCGCGCCCGGGCTCTCGCCCTCGCCCCGCGCCGGGCCCGGGGCGTCCTACCCGAGGTCCGAGCCCGACCCGTCCTGGAGGGTCGAGGTCCTCTGCGTCGCCGCCGCCTGCGCGTTCTTCCTCCTGCTGGTGGTCCCGGAGGCCCTCCGGCAGACCTACCCCTACTTCGACGACGTCACCTACCTTAGGCTCGGGAACGACGTGCACTCGCTCGGCGGGCCGCTCGGCCTCCTGCGCGCCCTCTTCGCCGGCACCTTCGCGGAGTCGAACCGCCACCCCCTCTACCTGGCCGTGCTCGGCCTCGTCGCTCACCCGCGGCCCGCCTATCACCGCGAGGCCCAGCTGCTCACCGCCGCCCTCGGGGTCTTGGCCCTCCTCGCCTGCTACCGCACGGCACGCCGGCACCTCGGGCTGGCCGCGGCCACGCTGCTCGCGCTCTTGCTCGCGGTGAGCAGGACCCTCGTCGCCTGCTCGGCGCGCGAAGGCTGCGAGCCGCTCCTCGTCATCTTCTGGGCCCTGGCGGTGGGCGCGGTCCTCGACGGGGTTGGCCTCGGCGGAGGCGCCTCGCGGAGGCGCCTCGCCTGGCTGCGAGGCGGCGTCTACTCCGGCCTCGCCTACCTGACCAAGGGGACGGGCCTGTTCTTGCCCGCTTCGCTCGCCCTCACCTTCCTCGTCGAGGAGGGGTGGCGGGCGGTTCTCGACCGGCGCGCCTACGCCTACGCGGCCGGGTTCCTCGCCGCCTCCTCGCCGCTCCTCGTCCGCAACCAGCGGATGTTCGGGTTCCCCTTCTACAACTTCAACCTCGGCACCCTCTGGCACGACCAGCTCTCGGACTTCGCGGAGACCTTCGCCCCGCAGGCGAAGCTGCTCGTGCCCCACGGCTTTCTCGACTACCTCCGCCACCTCACCCCGGGCGCCCTGGTCGAGCGGGTCGCGGTGGGGGTCTGCGAGACGGTCTACCTCCTCGCCGACGCCATGGCGCCGACCGGGGGCAGCCCACACCGGCCGCTCTTTCTGGCGGTGTACGTGATCGGAGACCTCTTGGGCGCGCTGGCGGTGGTGCTGGCGCTGCGCCAGCTCTTCGCGGGGGCGCGCGGCTTCGGCCGCTCGTTTCTCCTCGTGCACGCGGGCTTCACCGCCCTGTTCCTCTTCGTGTTCAGCGTGAACGGCACCGGGAACACCCGCTACTTCCTGCCGCTGGCGGCCACCGTGCTCATGCCGGCCTTGGCGGCCCGGGTGGTGGAGGACGTGCGGGCGGCCGGGTCCTTCACGGCCTCGGGCCTCGGGCGGGCGGTGGGCGGGGTGGCGATGGCCGCGGTGGCGGCCGGACTCATCTTCCACGGCCCCAGGCTCGAGAAGCCCGGCATGGCCGAGGTCCGCGACTGGCTCGTGGCGAGGCTCGCCCCCGGCGACACCTACGCGGTCGACGCGCGCAGCCACCTCCAGCTCGAGTGGCTCGCGCCGGAGGCCCATCAGCTCATCGTCTCGGCGAGCTGGCGCGACCTTCCGGTCGACCCGGCCGTCCTCGAGGACTACCTGCGGGCGAACCGGGTGCGCTACGTGGTCCTCGACGCGAGCTCGGTGGCCCACCTCGCCCGCCCCGGCGACCCGGCCGGCCGGCGCTACCTGTTCTACCAAGAGATGCCGCTCGAGGCGGACGGATCCTTGCCCCGGGAGGGCGTCCCGAAGGGCTTCCGGATCGCCTACGAGGACCCGGGCTCGCCGCGACGCTGGATGGTGCTCGAGGCGACCGCCGGGCGCTAGGTCGCCAGCCGACCGCCCGGGGCCCGGCGCCCTTCAGGGGAACCGGCAGGGCGGCCCGCCCGGCTTCGGCACCGCCCCGGTCACCTGGTCGAGCCGCGCGCGGGCGAGCAAGAGCTCGAAGGTGGCCTGCGAGAGCTCCACCTGGCTCTCGACGTAGGCGCCGTAGGCGTCGATGAGGTCCTTGGCCTCGCCCACCCCGGCCTCGAAGTCCAGGCCCGCCGAGCGCTCCCAGGACTTGCTCGACTTGAGCGCGCTCGTGGCGGCCCGGAAGCGCTCGGCCGCGTCGGCGAGGTCGGCCACCGCCGACTCGACCTGGACCGCCACCAGGCGGGCGAGGCCCTGCCGCTGTCGCTCGAGGATGGCCTCTTCGGACCGCGCCTTGTCGGCCTGGGCGAGGAGCACGGGGAAGCCGAGGTCCTGCCGGACGAGCAGCCCGACGCCGAAGGCCAGGGTGTTGAAGTAGTCGCCGACCCAGGGGTTGGTCTGGATGTCGCGGTTCGGCGCGTAGGAGAAGGCGAAGGTCCCCCCGAGCAGGACCTGCGGCAGCATGGCCGCCTGGGCCGCCTTCACCTCCGCCTGCCGGGCCAGGATGGCCTGGTCGAGCGCGGCGAGGTCGGGCCGCCGCCGCTCGGCGAGCCGCTCGGCCTCCTCGAGGGCCAGGACCTCGGTGGGGGGCGTCCCCGGCAACGGCGTGGGTGCGACGCGGAGGTCCTCTGGGGAGGCCGCCACCAGCGCCGCCAGGCCGTCGTGGGCGAGGGTGAGCCCCTTTTCGGCCTCGGACTCGCGCCGCTTGAGCTGCGCCTTGTAGATGTCGAGCCGGTACTGGTCCGACGGCTTCACCTCGGCCGAACCCTCGGAGAGCAGGTCCTTGATCCGCTTCTCGGCGTCGGGGAGCTTCTTCTCCACCTCGGCGGCGATATCGAGCAGCTTGCGCGCCAAGGCCTCACCCCAGAAGAGCTGCACCACCCGCAGCTCCACCTGCGAGGCCGTGTCCTCCAGCAAGAGGTGGCGGGCCTCGAGCCCGGCCCGGGCGGCCGCCACGGCCGCGTCGAGGCGCCCCCAGGTCAGGAGGGGCTCGGCGGCGGAGACGTCGATGCGGCCGAAGATCGACAGCCCTCCGAAGGGGTTGCGGCTCGAGCCGGCGATGGGGTCGGTGACCGTGCCGTGCGCCTCCGGCGAGGGGCCGAAGGTGAGCAGGGCCGAGGCCTGCGGGATGAAGCGGGCGGCCCGCGCCAGCGAGAGGTCGGCCTCGGCGGCCGCCACCTCGGCCCGGCGCACCGCCACCTCGTCGCCGTTGGCCGCCGCCAGCGCCAGCGCCGTCTCGAGGTCCACCGGACCGCAGGTCTGCCCGACGGAAAGCATCCACAAGAAGCTCAAGGTTGGGAGCACGCACACTCCTCGGAGCACGTCGCGGTTCAGAGTCTCCGACGGGCCTTCCGGGCCCCCGCCGCGGGCCCGGCCGGTCGAGTTGATGCCTCCCCACCCGCCGGCTCGTCAAGTTCTTCGACGCGTGGGCCACTTTCTTCCCCGGCCGGACCCCGTCCCCGCCGGCCGGCGGCCTGGTAGAGTCGCCTGCCGCCGGCGAGGCCTGGCCTGGCCCGCGAGAGACTACGGAGAGTGCCTCCTATGGAACCGATGCGCGTGCTCGTCACCGGCGGCACGTTCGACAAGGAATACGACGAGCTCAAGGGGCAGCTCTTCTTCAAGGACACCCACCTCTTCGAGATGCTGGAGCGCGCCCGCAGCCGGCTCGAGCTGCGGGTGGAGACCGTCATGATGAAGGACAGCCTGGAGATGACCCCGGAGGACCGCCAGCTCATCGTCGAGCGGGCCCGGAGCTGCGGCGAGGGGCGGGTGGTCGTCACCCACGGCACCGACACCATGGCCGACACGGCCCGGGTGCTCCTCGCCGCTCGCCTGCAGAAGACCGTGGTCCTCACCGGCGCCATGGTCCCCTACGCCTTCGGCAGCTCGGACGGCCTCTTCAACCTCGGCAGCGCGCTCTCCTTCGCCCAGGTCTTGCCGCCGGGCGTGTACGTGGCCATGAACGGGCGCGTCTTCGCGGGGGATAGGGTGCGCAAGGACCGAGAGCTCGGCACCTTCGAGGAGCTCGCGTGAGGCCCGGGGGCGATCCCTCGACGCGCCCGGGGCGAGCTCGCCGGCGTCCGGCCGCCCGACAGCTGGCGCTCGGGGTGGCCCTCGCCGCCCTCGGCGGATGCGCCCCGCTGCGCTCCTCGGAGACGGTCTGCCCGGAGTACCGGGACCTGCGCTGCCTCACCCGGGTCGAGTGCTCGATGGATCGGGGGCGCGGCTGCGAGGTGTGCCGCTGCGAGCGGCTCCCGGCCTCCGGCGACCTGCCGAGCGGCGTTCCCCCCGATCGCCGGCCCGAGTGAGCTCCTCCCGGCGCTAGCCCCTTCGAGGAGCCCGGGCGGCGGGGGTGCGCCGCCCGGGAGCGCTCCCCGCTAGGGCGCGAGCTGCTTCAGGATGGCCGGGTCCTTCTCGTCCTGGGCGAGCAGGTTGTGGCACAGGTCGCAATCGTTGGGGATGACCTTGCCGTCGGAGGTGGCGTGGTCGCCGTCGTGGCACCGCATGCAGCCCACGGTGGGATCGGGCGGGGCGCCGCCGTGGCCGAGGAAGCTCACGTAGGTGCCCCACTGGATGTTCATGTTGGGCCAGACGTTGCGGGACCAGATGGCGCGCAGCTCGGCGACGGCCGCCGTCAGGGCCGGGCGGCGCTCGGCGGCGTGGGCGGGATCGCTCTTCGCGTAGAACCCCTCGAACTGGGCGGCGATGCCGGCCATGGCCGCTTCCCGCGTCGGGTACTTCTGGCGGAGGGCCTTCACCGCCTCGCGGTAGGCGAAGGGGAGGGCGGTGCGGTCGATGCGGCCGCTGTCCAGGGCGGCGTTCACCTCCTCCTCGGGGCTCTTGTAGATGTGGGTGGGTCGGTTGTGGCAGTCGACGCAGTCCATCTCGCGCCAGTGCGCGTCGGCGACCGGGTCGGCCTTGGCCTTGTAGACGCGCCGCGAGCCGTCCGCGTCTAAGAGCTCGACCTCCTCGATGTGCTCGCGCTTGGCGTCGGCGAGGTAGCGCACCTTCACCGCGGGGTCGACGTGCCAGTGGATGCCGCGGGCGCGCACCCCCTGGCTGCCGCCGACGTGGAGCAGGAGCACGGTCTTGGTGGGGGTGCTGGCCGCGTCGTCGTCGTGGTGGGTGAGGATCTGCAGGCGGTCGCCGACGAACTTGGTGGGCCAGTGGCACTGCTCGCAGGTCTCGCGGGCCGGGCGCAGGTTGTGGACCGGGGTGGGGATGGGCCGCGGGTAGAGGCCGAGGGTGACCGAGATGACCTGCCAGGTCCCGGAGAGCTTGGACTTCACGAACCAGCTGGCGCCGGGACCGATGTGGCAGGCCACGCAGGCGACGCGGGCGTGGGGCGAGCGGTCGTGCGCGGTGACCTCCGGGTCCATCACGCTGTGGCACGAGCCGCAGAACTGGGTCGAGTCCATGAGCTCGAGACCCTTGTAGGAGGCGGCCGCCAGGATGAGGACGTTCACGGTGGTGAGGGCCACGAAGATGAGCCCGATGGCGCGCGTGCGCGGCCGGTTGAAGTCGAGGATGGGGAGCGGCGGCTCGGTCGAGCCGGTGGCGGCCAGCCTGCGGCGGCGCCGCCGAGCCATGGCGAGGCCCACCGGCATGAGGACGAGCCCGACCACGAACACGCCGGGCAACAGGACGTAGGCCAGGATGCCGACGTAGGGTCCGCCGCCCTCGAAGCCGAGCAGGCTCGAGGTGAAGAGCGCCAGGATGCTGAGGCCCGCCACCGTGGCGAGCGCCGCGCCGGCGAAGCTCACCGGGTGGCGGAGCAGATCGCGTCTCGAAGACTCCATGGGTTCTCCGCGTGCTGGGTAGAGAGCTTGTAGGAGCGCACTCTACTGCACGGCGGCCAACCTGGGGAGCACAGGAACGAGGTGCAGCACGTCGCCGAACTCCTCCGGGCGGACGGGGGCGTCCTCGTGCTCGCCGGCCAGGCAGACGCGGTTGCGCCCCTCGGCCTTGGCACGGTACATGGCGGCGTCGGCGCGCCTGAAGAGCTCTTCGGCCCCGGCCACCCCCGCGCCCGGATAGGAGGCGAGGCCGAAGGAGGCGGTGATGCGGATCGCCTCCGGGCGGGCGTCCCGGCGGTGGATGGGAGGGGCGGAGAGGGAGGCGCGCTCCCGCAAGGCCTTGAGGATGCGGCGGGCCACCACCTGGGCGCCGGCGGCGCCGGTGTTGGGCATGATCACCGCGAACTCCTCGCCGCCGAAGCGCGTGCAGACGTCGGGGCGCCGCACCTCGGCCGAAAGCAGGCCGGCCGTGGTGCGCAGCACCTGGTCGCCGGTGGCGTGACCGTAGCGGTCGTTCACGTGCTTGAAATGGTCGAGGTCGGCCACCAGCAGGGAGACCGGTTCGCCGTAGCGCTGGCCGCGCGCGACCTCCTGGTGCAGCCGGTACTGGAAGTAGCGGCGGTTGAAGAGCCCGGTCAAGGGATCGGTCACCGACTGGCGCTCGAGCTCGAGGCGCTTCTCCTCGAGGGCGTCCTGGCAGGACTTGATCCGGAGCAGGGCGGCCACCCGGGCCAGCACTTCCTCGACGTCCCAGGGCTTGGCGAGGACGTCGTCCGCGCCGGCCCGGAGCCCGGTCACCCGCATCTCGCGGCTGACGCGCGGGAAGAGGGCGATGACCGGCAGGAAGCTCGGCTCGACCCGCGCCTTCAGGGCCTTCAGGGCCTCGAAGGCGCGGCCGGCGGCGGCACAGGCCATGAAGACGAGGTCGGGGGTGCGCTTGCCTCCCACCTGGCGGAGGGCCTGGTCGGCGTCGGCGACGTGCCGTGTGAGGTAACCCTCCCGCGCCAGGGCCTTGGCGAGGGCGGCCGCGTCCTTTTGGGACTCGTCGACGATGAGGAGGTGTCGGTCGCTCACGAGGAGGATCGAATGCAAGGCGGGGGCCCGCGGGCCGGGCGCCGCGCCTCTACCCTGCGCGGGGGACGGCGGGCCCTCGGGGGCGGCCGAATCTGCCGGCCCGGCCGGCCTTTCCTGCCGGGGCGCGGGGCCAGTTCGGCCGGCCTCCCGTCGCCCGGCTGGCGGGGCGACGGAAGGTTCGGCGTTTGGCGCGTCAGAACTCTGGCGCGCCCTCGCGGTCACCCCCGGTGGCCGAGGTAGGCGCTCTGCACCTTGGGGTCGGCCGCCAGCGTGGCCGCCGGCCCTTCGAGGACGATGCGGCCCACCTCCAGGACGTAGCCGCGGTGGGCGAGCCTGAGGGCGGCGCGGGCGTTTTGCTCCACCAGCACCACCGTGACCCCGGTGGCGCGGTTGATCTCCCGGATCACCTGGAAGATGGACTTCACGAGCAGGGGGGCGAGCCCGAGGGAGGGCTCGTCGAGCAGGAGCACCCGCGGCTTCGCCATCAGGGCGCGGCCGATGGCCAGCATCTGCTGCTCGCCCCCGGAGAGCGTCCCGGCGAGCTGGTCGTGGCGCTCGTGAAGCACCGGGAAGAGCCGGTAGATCCAGGCCCGCGTCTCGGCGATCCCGGCCTCGTCCTTGCGGGTGAAGGCTCCCAGGGCCAGGTTCTCGGCCACGGTGAGGGTCCCGAAGATGCGCCGGCCCTCGGGGGCCTGGGCGATGCCGAGGCGCACCCGCTCGTGGGCCGGGATGCCTTCGGCGGGCCGTCCGGCGAAGCGGATGGAGCCGGCGGCGGGGCGCAAGAGCCCGCTGATGGCGCGCAGGGTGGTCGACTTGCCGGCGCCGTTGGCCCCGAGCAGGGTGACGATCTCGCCCTCGCCCACCGAGAGCCCGATCCCGTGCAGCGCCTCCACGTTCCCGTAGCGCACGCGCAGGCCCTCGACCTCGAGCAGGGGCGTCGCCATGGGCTAGGGCTCCTCCGTGCCGAGGTAGGCCTCGATCACCTGGGGGTCCCTCTGGATGTCCGTCGGGGGGCCCTCGGCGATCTTCTCCCCGTACTCGAGGACCACGATGCGCTCGCAGGCGCGCATGACGAGGCTCATGTCGTGCTCGATGAGGAGCACGGTGACGCCGCGCTCCTGGATCTGGCGGACGAGATCGAGGAGCTGGTCGGTCTCCTGCTCGTTCATGCCGCCGGCGGGCTCGTCGAGGATGAGCAGCTTCGGCTCGGCGGCGAGGGCGCGGGCGATCTCGAGCCGCCGCTGGTCGCCGTAGGCGAGGTTCTTGGCGAGCTCGCGGGCGCGCTCGGCGAGCCCTACGAAGCGCAGCTCGGCGAGGGCGCGGGCCACCGCGGCCCGCTCGTCGCGCACCTCCGCGCGCGGCCGCAGCATGGCGCCGAAGAGCCCGGAGTGGGTGCGGCAGTGCCGGCCGGCGAGCGCGTTCTCGAGCGCCGAGAGCTGCTGGAAGAGGCGGATGTTCTGGAAGGTGCGTGCCACTCCCAGGGCCACGATGCGGTGGGTCGGGAGGGCGAGCAGCGAACGGCCGTCGAAGTCGATCGAACCCCGGTCGGGCCGGTAGTTGCCGGTGATGAGGTTGAAGATGGTGGTCTTGCCGGCGCCGTTCGGCCCGATGAGCCCGACGATGGAGCCCGAGAGGACGTCGAAGGAGACGTCGCTCACCGCGGTGAGGCCGCCGAAGCTCTTGGTGAGGCCGCGGACCGAGAGGAGCGTGCTCACGGGCCCGCCTCGCCGCTTTCGAGGTCGGCCTCGCGGAAGCGCGGGCGGCGCAGCGGAAGGAGCCCCTGCGGGCGCACGATCATCATGATCATCATCATGAGCCCGAAGACCAGCATGCGCGCGCTCGCGAAGCGCCGGAAGAGCTCGGGGAGCCCCACCACCAACCCGGCGCCCACGATCACCCCCGGGATGGAGCCGGAGCCGCCCAGGATGACGATGAGGAACAGGACCACCGACTCCCAGAAGCTGAAGGACTCGGGGGAGATGATGGTCATCTTGGCGGCGTAGAGGCTGCCGGCCATGCCGGCCCAGCCGGCCCCGAGCGCGAAGGCCACCAGCTTGTAGCGCACGGTGTTGATGCCGCTGCCCTCGGCCGCCACCTCGTCCTCGCGCAGGTAGTTGAGGGCGCGCCCGAAGCGCGATTGCTCGAGCCGGTGGAAGAGCAGGACCGTCACCGCCACGAAGGCCCAGATGAGGTAGAAGAACTCCTCCGGCCGCCGGATGCGCAGCCCGAAGAGCGAGGGGCGGCCGATCCCGAAGATGCCGTTGGCCCCGCCGGTCAGCCCGAACACGTCGTTCACGAGCGCGATGCGCACGATCTCGCCCATGCCCACGGTCACGATGAGCAGGTAGTCGCCCCGCAGGTGGATGACCGGCCGGGCCACCAGGCCGGCGAAGAGGGCGGAGAGCGCCCCGGCGAGCGGCAGCGCCCACAGGATGGGCAGGCCGAGGTGGGTGTTGAGGATCGCCGCCGTGTAGGCGCCCACCGCGTAGAAGGCGGCGTGCCCCATGTTGAAGAGGCCGGCGTCCCCGAGGATGAGGTTCAAGGAGAGAGCCAAGAGGGCGTACAGGCCCACGCTGTTCAGGACGTCCACCCAGTAGGCGTTGAGCACGAGCGGCGAAGCCGCGAGGACGGCCGCGGCGAGGGCGTACGAGAGGTAGAGTCGCCGGTTCGACATGGCGCCCTAGACCTTCTCGGCCACCCGCTCCCCGAGGAGCCCGGTGGGGCGGATGATGAGGATGAGGATCAGGACCACGAAGGCGATGGCGTCCTTCCAGGCGATGGAGAGGTAGGCCGCCCCGAGCGCCTCGATGACGCCGAGGAGCAGCCCACCCACCATGGCCCCGGGGATGTTGCCGATGCCGCC
>Ga0335081_10005180_pt1 | contig 20625 bp, 17 predicted proteins | sample Lox_Sample_35_FD_206713 | JGI IMG/M metagenome (GOLD analysis project Ga0335081, IMG submission 206713) | Soil microbial communities from Loxahatchee National Wildlife Refuge, Florida, United States - Lox_Sample_3.5 | ecosystem: Environmental > Terrestrial > Soil > Wetlands | place: USA... | reverse complement strand
TATTTTGATCCAACACCTCAAAATAGGGGGTCCTGCTCGATCATGCGCTGGTGAGCAAGCTCCTGGCGGCGTGCCGCAAGGGAGAAGCCTAAAGGCGCTCGGGGGACGCCCACCCCGTTTACAAACGTGGGTCAATCACGGGGTCCGGCACGGCCAAGTGGTACGCTCCAATTCCTCTCCTAACAACCTCATAATACAGCTAATAGTCTAGTTAGTAAGACCCGGCTAATAACTTTAGTTAGTAGAAGACATCAGCCACATACTATCCTTGGTTCAGAGTCGCGCCCCAACCGCTGGAGAAAGGGTACCAAAGCGGCCAGCTTACCCCTTGCACAACGCTGAAGAGTCGGTTGTAATGGGGAAGGAGGAAGCAATGGCGCAGCTCTTACACCAATTCTGGAAGGACGACCAAGGTCAGGATCTTATTGAATATTCGCTCCTGATCACATTTATCGCCATCGCCTGCGCGGCTATTGTGGGCGCCGGAAGGCCCGCTACCAATGCCATTTGGTCGTCGAGCAACAACACCATCTCCAATGCCGCCTCGGTCGCCAGCGGCAGCTAGCCGCGTTTGCGCGAACGGCGCGAGTATCTGCGCTTTCCTCCTCTTTGAATTCGCCGTTTCATAGCACGTCCGCAAACCCGCGCTTCATATAGCGGAAGAACAGCCCGCCGATCACGAAGGTCGCCACTCCGTACGCCGCCGCCATAGCCAGATCGCGAATGTCCGGCAGCGCGGAAGTAAGCAGCAGCGACCGGTACGCCCGCACCAGGTAATAGAGCGGGTTCACGCGCAGCAGCAGCCACGCCTTCGCCGGGTAGCGGTCTTCCGTAAAGAAGATCGGCGTGAGCCAGAACCAGAACTGGAGAATTACGTTCATCACCTGCGCTGTATCCCGCTGGAACACGTGCAGGCTGGCGACCATCCATCCCACTCCCACGGCGAACAATCCCAACACCAGCACGTACAGCGGCAGCAGCAGCAGGAAAATGCTGATCTGGTTCAGCATCACGCCCGCGGCCGCCACCATCAGCGCCACCGCCAGGGCGTGGCTCACCACCGACGACAGAAACACGGAAACCGGAACGATCTCCGACGGGAATACGGTCTTCGTGATCAGGTTGGCCTGGTCCAACAGGCTGGTGGCCGAGCGCTGCACCGTGTCGCTGAACAGCAGCCAGGGCAGCATGCCCGAGAACAGGAAGAGCGGATAGTTGGTGGTCACTGCACCCTTCAATTCGAGGTGCAGGCAGCCTACAAAAACGAACCACCAGCTCGCCAGCAGAACCAGCGGGTGAATCACCCCCCAGATCCAGCCCACCGCCGAGCCCACGAACCGCTGCTCAAAATCCCGGCGCACCAACTGGAACAGCAGGCTGCGCCGTTCCACCAAATTCCGCAAAAATAGCGTGCCAGGGAACCGCATGGCCGGGGTGAAATTGAACAATACCAATTTTATCAATAACTTGCAAGCAAAGTTTAGGGTTGACACCGGCCTGTTGTTGCTGTTACAGTTTGAGATTCGCCGATTCGATATATCTAAATAGCCCCACCGGGCCCGGGAACTGCCAGTGTTCCCAATCCCAAAAGGTCCGGCCGGAGAAGACTATGAAGCAAGAATATTTTGTGGTGGTCCTGGCGCACTCGCTTCGCGGCCGGCTCAGGCGCATTCATATTCCCCATCAGGCCGTCTACGTAATTCTGGCTTTGGCTCTCCTGGGCGGCGTGTCGCTGTTCGGCTTCGTGGCCAGCTATGCGCGGATGGTCTTGAAGGTAGCCAACTACAACGAGCTGAAACGCCAGGCCGACGCCCTGCGCGTGCGTTACCAGAATCTGCAGAAGGTGGTCAGCCAGACCGATCAACAGCTCGCCAGCCTGGAAATCTATGCCAACGAAATCTCCGTCGCATACGGCATCAAACAGAAACTGCAAGGTCCGACGGACATCACGGCCCAGGGCAAGTTGGTGCCGTCGTTCAGCGAAAGCCTTCAGGACTATGACTTCCTGCGCAGCGCGGAGGCCCTGACTGTACTAAGCAGTTCTTCGCGGCAAATGTTCCATAAGGTATCGATTCCCAACCTGTGGCCCGTGGAGGGCCGGCTGCTGGGAGCGTACGGATCGCGGTCCGATCCGTTCTCCGGAGAAAGCGAGTTCCACAAGGGCGTGGACATCAGCGCGCCGACCGGTACACCTGTGCATGTGACGGCCGATGGCATGGTAGTCTTCGCCGACATGTTGAGCGGCTATGGCCGCCTGGTTTGCGTGGACCATGGCGGCGGCATCCAGACCTGCTACGCGCATCTATCCAAGTTTTCCGTGCACACCGGCCAGGACGTGCGCCGCGGCGAGTTGGTGGGCCTGGTGGGAACCTCTGGACGCGTGACGGCGCCTCACTTGCACTACGAGGTCCACGTCAACGGAATTCCCCGAAATCCGTACAAGTATTTGTCCAACGCGGGCGTGTTCCAACAGGTCAGCCACAGAGATTTCCCGCTGTAGGGGCTACTCTACTCTTGGTTTCGCGCCGGCCGGCGTAAAACCTGAGTGTACCCGCCTTGCAGCCGGGATGCGACCCTCAAGCGGCTGATTCTTAAAGGCCGGGATTGCTCTTGTACCCAATCCGATTCCCACTCAAATTTCGGCTCAAACACACGCCCCAGCTGCCGATAAGAAACGCATAACGGCCATCCATGGAGCCCTCGACCGGAGTGCGAGATAAACACCGGCTTTGCGTGTACCTCATTCTGCACCCGCTAATCGTCGTGGGTGGCGCCATCTCGAAATCCTGTTTCTCGCGAGGTTTTGCATGACGAGTCGTCGGATTGCTCGCCTTTTGACATCCCTTCTTGCGATCGTTCCCGCGGCGATGTCCTGGGGGCAAGAAACTGACATAAGCAGCTTATCCGTAATTCAAAGGCAGGTGCTCGGCCGCGAGCCCGTTGCCGAATCAGCGTTGCGGGAGCGCGCGGAGTTGCTGCGCGCCCTGATGCGGGAGAATCCCCGCCGAGCGTCCGAGTTTCTCTTGTCCGAAGGCACTCGCCGCGAGTTGCTCTCGCGCTTCCCTCAGGCTGCGGAGTGGCTGGAATCCGCAGGCCAGTGGCAGGGACAACTGATCTCGATCGCGGTTGACGACTTCGAGCGTGGCGCGACCTCGACTCAGCACTACCTCACGAGTGGCGACAGGGAGTATCGTTTGAATTCCATCTCGCCCATTTCTGCCGCCGCATGCCGCGCGTCGGCGATGGTTCGGGGCTTCCGGTTGGGTCAGGATATTCTGGCCACCGCCGCGCAACTGGGCCAGCCACTGGCCGCAGCAGGCTGCACGACCGCAGGCGAACAGAGGACCGCCGTGATTCTCGCTTCCATGCCGTCGGCGCCGCTGCCGCCGCAGGTCACGCCTGCCTTTCTGCAGACCGCATTTTTCTCGACGGCAGGGCGCTCGGTGGACGGTTACTACCGGGAGGCGTCCTACGGCAACGCGTGGTTGAGCGGCAGTGTTTTCGGGCCCTTCCAGCTCGATGCGGACTACGATTGCTCAAACACCACGGACCTGGTCCTTGCGGCCGTGCGCGCCGCCGGCACGACGGTGGATTTCCAGAACTTCAGCCGAGTCATCGTGGTCGCGCCCCGCGAGGGAAGCTGTGCGATCGGCATCGGTTCCATCGGCTGCACCGCACTCACGTCACCCAGCGCGGGTGTCTTCACCGCCTCGTTTGTCTTTCTGGCGGCGGATTATCTGACCAGCAACGATGCCGTGGTCAGCGTCGCGTCGCACGAAATGGGTCACAACCTGGGGCTGGCCCACTCCAACTCCCGCGACTATGGCGTCGAAGCGCTCGGCCCTCCTGGCGCCGCCGCAATAGATACCGAATACGGCGACGACTTCTCGGCGATGGGCGTCTCCTACAGCACTGCAGAGCAATTCGTCATCGGGCACTTCAACGCGCCGCACAAGCAGCGGATGGGCTGGTTGAACAGCGCAGGGGACTACCAGGACGTTGAGACTGGGGGCGTTTTTACCCTGAGCGCGTATGCGGGCACGACCGGGTTGAAAGCCCTGCGGGTGCGGCGCGGCTCGGGGTCCGACGAATGGCTGTGGCTCGAATACCGGCAGCCGGTAGGCAACTACGACACGACCCTGGCCAGCTACAGTCCGTTGGCCTACAGCGGTGTGCTGGTGCATCACGAGCTTGCCAGCGAGACTTCTGGCCGCACGTTCCTGCTGGATATGGCGCCGGTCGCGGCGCCCAACGATTTCCGCCTCGCACCTCTGGTGGCTGGGTCCCAATGGGACGACCCGTATTCGAATCTCTCGTTGCAGGCCACGGCCGCGCCGAACGGGATCAACATCACCGTCATCTACCGCTCCAGCGCCTGTGCGTATACCCTGGCGCCGGCGGCAATGACCGTGCCTGCCGATGGCGGCCGGTTCTACATCGACGTCGCCACCGCATCGGGATGCGCTTACCAGGCCCTGGCAGATGCCGGATTCGTGAGCCTGGTGGCCGGAGCCAGCGGCGTTGGAAGCGGCCGGATCTATTTCGACGTGGCAGCGAATCCAGTGATGAGCCCGCGAGCGACGACCATAACTGTTTCCGGCAGCACGTTCAGGTTGACGCAGGCGGCGGCGCCTTGGCAAGCAAGCTTGGGACCTGCCACCGCCACGGTCGGTTCCGGCGGCGGCACCGCAACCGTGAACGTGACCATCGTCGGTCAGGCCCCCGGTTGGACCGTCTCGAGCAGCGTGAGCTGGGTTCAGGTCCTGGAGTCGAGCGGCAGCCCCGGAAGCGGATGGGCCACCTACGCGGTGGCGCCGAACCTCGGGCCAACGCCGCGAACCGCGGTCTTGACCATTGCGGGCACGGCGCTTGTCATCACGCAGTCGGGCGGGAACGCCTTCGCAAACGGTGGAGTGTCGACGATTGCCGGCCTGACGCCCGTGGGCGCAAGCGGTGGGCGCTACACCGCGGTGAGTTTTCACTCCGCCCAGAGAATGGACCTGGATGCACAAGGCAACCTCTATCTGGCAGAGTCCTCCAGCCATCGAATCCGCAAGATCACGCCCGCGGGTGAGATCGTAACCATCGCGGGGAACGGGCTGCCCGAGAGCAGCGGAGACGGCGGCCCGGCCATATTGGCCCAGACTCATGCGCCGCGCGCCATCTGCGTCGATCCTTGGGGCAACGTATACTTCAGCGACGCGTCGGGCCTGAGGAAGATCTCGGCGGCTGGTGAAATGTCGATGGTGGATCCCAAAGGAGCCGGCGCCGACGCCATCGCACTGGGCCCCGATGGCTCGCTGTACCTGACGATTTCCCAAGCCGTTGAACGGCTGACGCCGCAAGGTGAATGGACGCGCTTTGCCGGCACGGGGACGCAGGGTTTCGGCGGCGACGCTGGCCCGGCGGCCGCTGCCCAACTGAACAACCCAGGGGAACTGGCAGTGGACGGCCTCGGTCGAGTGTACATCGATGATGGCGGGAACAACCGGATCCGTGTGGTTGACACGAACGGCGTCATCTCGACGGTCGCAGGAACGGGATCGCCTGGCTTCTCCGGGGACGGCGGCCCGGCATTGGATGCGGAGCTCAACTACCCCGCCGGGCTTTCGCTCGATCCGGTCGGCGCGCTGGTTGTCGCCGATGATAAGCACATCCGCCGGATTGCAAACGGCGTGATCCGGAGTATTGCGGGCGTGCAGGAATGCGGAGCGCCCGCGGATGCCGGGCCGGCATCCGGCTCGCGGCTGGGGATTCCCGAAGCGGTTCGCTTCCTGCAGGACGGAAGTTTCTACTACCTCAGCGGCTTCGACAAGAGAATCCGGAAGGTGGATGTCGCTGGACAGATCAGCGTTTACGCCGGCGACAACACCAGCATTGGCGACGGGGGCTCGGGCAATACCGCCGCGTTGGATTTCGCCTACTCCGACGCGAAGATCGCACGCAATCCGGCGGGCGGTCTCTACATCGCCGACCGCGATCACCACCGGGTCCGGAAGCTGTCGGCGGATGGTGTTGTGTCAACCGTTGTTGGAACAGGCGCTAACGATTCGGGTGCGGACCGGCTGCCGGCGGTGCAGACAGCCGTCATGTATCCCAGTGCGGTCATGTTCAGTCCGGCGGGTGAGCTTTATATCGGCGAAGAGGCCAGGGTCCGCAAGGTGCGCGCTAGCGGCGACACTGTAAGTGTCGCGGGTACCGGCGATCCGGGTTTCAGCGGAGACGGAGGCCCGGCCACTTCCGCCAAAATCCAGCAAGTGACGGGCCTGGCGATCGACCCGTCCGGCAACGTCTACGTCGCAACCCAGGATTGCCGCGTGCGCCGGGTTGGCGCCGATGGCATGATTGCCACATTTGCCGGCACAGGCCAATGCGGGGACGATGGAGATGGAGGCCCGGCGGCGGCAACCCGAATCGGAATGGCCAGGGATATTGTGGCCGATGCCGCCGGCAACGTCTACATGGCCATCGGTTCGTCGATCCGCAAAGTCGATTCGAACGGCGTAATCACGACGTTGAGTACTCAGGATGGGGTGAGTGGCTTCTATCCGTTCGGGCTCTTCCTCGCGGTGAACGGGGAACTGTATTTCAGTTCAGGGACCAGGGTCTCGAAACTCACACCCGACGGTCAACGCGTGGACATCATCGGTTGGGGGACGGACTCAGGCGAAGGGGTGCAGCCCTCGCAAGCGAAGCTTTACGATGCCTCCGGCCTGCTGCTGGATCCGGAGGGGAACTTACTCTTCGCTGAAGGCGGCGCTGACGGTCCGCATCGGATCCGCAAGGTCTCGTTCGGGCTCGCTCTCGACCAATGCGACGTGTCGTTCCCGGCTGCCGGCGGCAGCGGGAGCGTCCGGGCCACGGCGCCATCGCCGACGTTCGCGTGGAGCGTTTCCGCCGGAGCGTCCTGGCTCCACGTCGCCCCGGGCGGCTTCACCGGCGATGGAACCGTGTCTTTCACGGTGGACGGCAATACGTCCTCGCAGGCGCGCGTCGGCTTGTTAACGGTCGGTGACCGGTTTCTCCTCGTCCGGCAGGATGCGGCCGCCGCGCCTGATCCGCCATAGGGGGCGGAGCAATACTAGGTCACGAAACGGCGCGTGACGGGCGTGGGTCACCGGGCGGCTGCTGATCGCTTCTCTGTCACGCCGCTCACGAATCTGCGGTACTCTGTACCTGACGTATGCGCACTCTCCTGGTGATGGCCGCTCTGGCGGTCTGTGCTTGCGGTCCCGCGTCGCAAGCCGGCGTTCCCGAATATGGTTACGACGTGGTCCATGTGTATCCGCACGACCGCGTGGCGTTCACCGAGGGCCTCTTCTACCTGAACGGTTACCTTTATGAGAGCACCGGTCCGCCATCGTCGGTCCGCAAAGTGAAGCTGGAAACCGGCGAAGTGGTCCAGAAGCACGATATCCCCGACTACTTCGGAGAAGGCATCGTCAAGTGGAAAGACAAGCTATATCAGCTCACATACCAGACCGAGGTCGGCTTCGTCTACGATTTCGCCACGTTCAAGCTCGAGCGCGAATTCAAATATCCGGGCGAAGGTTGGGCGTTCACCACCGATGGCAAGCAGATTTATATGGACGGTACGCGAGCCATTGGCCTAGGTTATAGCTCACCCGAAATCCGCGTCTGGGACCCGGAAACGCTCCAGGAGACCGGGCGCATCACGGTGACCGACGAAGGCGAGCCCGTCCGAAATCTGAACGAGTTGGAGTGGGTCAAAGGCGAAATCTTCGCCAACATATGGATGACCGACCGGATCGCGCGCATCGACCCCAAGACCGGGAAGGTCACTGGCTGGATCGACCTGACCGGCCTGTTGAACCCGAACGACCGCATCGATAGCGGGCCGCTCGAAACCGACGTTTTGAACGGCATCGCCTACGACGCCGAGCACGACCGGCTGTTCGTCACCGGTAAGCGGTGGCCCAAGCTGTTCGAGATCAAGCTGGTGAGAAAAGGCTCGCGCTAGCCTCCCCTGGGCCGCGAAGGTGAATGAGCGGAGTTCGGCCGCGCGAGTGAAACTCGGCGTGTGAAGTTTTCGCTGAACCTAGCCGATTGTTCTTCATAAGCATGCTCGCGCCGCCACAACCTGACCTAACCGCTCGCGACCGCCGCCGCCTGCAACAGGCTCACGAAGATGGCTTTCTGGACGCCACCTGCCGCGACAACGCGGCCATTGTGAAAGCGTACGGATTGTGGTGCTGGCGGCTCAAGATCCCGATGGTGTGGGTCGAACGCCGCAGCAGGTATTCGCGGTATTGCCGAGTGCATCTCGACATGTTCACCACATCCAACCTGCTCACTAGCAGCGGGCGCGCGGCGATGCAGGCGCTGGGCGCAACTGGAGTCTCGGCGCAGGACGCGCGCTGGGACCTGATCCCGCGCCGAAACCTGGCTGCCGTCGGCCGCGTCGCCCTGCGTGCCGCGGTCAGAGCAGGAAATTACACATTAAACAGAGGGCAGCCTTTGGAGATCGACGCCCATTCCCGCAGGCCGCTCGAAGTGGTCGCTCGCAGGGCAGCTTCGGCGTAGCGCAAGCTCGCGCCGACTTTTCACGCCACGTCCGGCACCAAGAATTTCTGCGGCTTCCCCGCCGCCTGCGCTACCCACTCCGCGGCGATATACCCGCTCCGCACCGCGCCCTCCATGGTGGCAGGCCAGCCGGTCCGCGTCCAGTCGCCGGCCAGGTAGACGTTCGATACGCCGGAATCCGGCGTAGGCCGCAACTGCTCGGTCTCCGGCGCCGCCGAGAACGTGGCGCGTTGTTCCTTGATGACATGCGCCTTCACCAGGTTCGCATCGTGGATGCGCGGGAAATACAGGCGCAGGTCTCCGATGGCGATATCGATGATCTCGTTGCGCGAAAGGTGTGTCAGGTCGCGCGAGGCGCTCACCACCAGTTGCAGGTACTTGCCGCCGTTCTTATTGAACATCCACTGCATGGTGCGATCCAGCAGCGTGGCATGCGGCAGCGTGGTCACTTCCCGGTCGAACCAGAGGTGCACGCCGGTGATCGGCGAATGCTCCAGTCGCGGCGCCGACAGTCCAATTGCCTCCAGCCTCTCGAACGGCAGCGCGCACACATAGTGGTCGGCGGCCACCCGCTCGCCCGCCACCACGAAGCCCGTGGCGTCGATGCGGTCCACCGTGGCGCGGAAGTGGATGCGCACGTTGCCGAGCCGCTTCCAGGCATCCAGGCAGTAGAGCTGGGACAGCGGAACCCCCGGCACTCCCATCTCGTAGGAATCGGCGCGCGCCAGAAAGCCCTGCCAAAAAACCTGGAAGCCGTGCACTGCCGCCATCCGCTCCAGGTCCTCGTTGACCGCGCTCACCAGGATCTGGCGCCAGAACCGGTCGATGGCGTGCGGCGTCTGGCGTTTTTGCAGCAGCCAGTCGAGCATCGAAATCCGGTCCAGGTCCTTGCGTCGGTTCCGCTCCCGGCGAATGGCCAGCAGGGCGCGCGCGATGCGCACCTTGTCGTGCCGGTTCAGGCAATGCATGCGCAAAAACGAGCCAGTGAAGTGGAGCGGCGCCGGCAGCCGCCCGCGCCGCAGAATCGACAGCCGCCCCCCCGGTTCCAGAAAATAAAACTCACGGTGGAACCGTATGCGGTCCCTAACGCCCAACCGCGTGTAGAAATCCAGAAGATTCACGCAGCAGCGCAACAGAATGTGCTGGCAGTTGTCGACGACCTCCGGTTCTTCCTCTCCGGCCGGCACCGGGTAGGACGCGGCGCGGCCGCCGAGAAATGGCCGAGCCTCGAACAGTTCCACCTCGAAACCGGCGCCGCCTAACGCCGCGGCGGCGGACAAACCGGCGAGCCCGCCTCCGGCAATGAGGACCTTGGGCATTCGATGTCAGTATGGCATGACGTTCCGGGCGGACAAAAGTTAGGAGAATGCAACAACTTCCAGCCCGTTGCGAAGGTGGGGCAGACGGTGCCGTCTGCCCGGAGCTACCCTCGGAGAGTCCGCAACAAAGTCCCACCCCAATCCGCAGCTATTTCTTCGCCGTGTGCTCAGCGGCTGGCCGGAGGCACGATCCCATTCATGCGCGCGTACACCACCATCTGCCCATAATGGTCGAAGGAGTGCCACGCCAGCAATCCGGCCAGGCTGCCGCGAGCCATGGTTCCTTGGCCGAACGGGCTCTTCAGCAGGTCCGTCTGGTTCTTGGCGGTCAGCGATTGCGTCGCCTTATGGGCGTAGGCGAACGCATCCTTGAGGAACTGCACGACCTGGTCTTTGGTCTGGATCGAGTCCGGACCATTCTCGGATCCGACATCCGCCGGCGGCTTCTGTTCCAGGATTCCGGCCGAAACGATGTAGAGTACAGCGCCCACATGCTTGGCCTGCTGCGCGAACGTGCGGACGTCTTGGAAGGCCCCGTCCTTGGGCGCGAAGCTGTACTTGTCCGCCGGCATGGCCTCTGCCAAAGGAACGAGTTCGCCCTCAATTCCGGCCACCTGGCCGTCGTAGAGTTTGGCCACCGTAGGCGGGTCAGCGCCAAATACAGCCGGGGCTGATGGCAGAGCGCATGTAAGCAGAGCTGTAAACCGTCGATTCATTCTCAGGAGCTCCCCTCGTGGGGCCAGTATAGCAGAGCCGCCCCGGCCTGCAGTCGCGCTGGTCCCTGTAACCCAAAGTGGTTGTTCACACCCAGAAGCGCTGGGTGCTAATACGCAGTTTCAGAGCTGAATCTCTCTGATAGTGCGTCGATTTTTTCAACATGCCCATCGTTTTTTCAACCAGTTACAACTTTGGTTAACACCGTGCCATTGTCAGCGACAATCTTGCTGCGTTTGGTCCCCTTTGCGGCAAGACTCCGAACTGAGGAGGTGGTCATGGGTCAATCGGAACGTCCGCCGTCTACCTACGACGTCCTTCGATCCCACGGCATCGATCGAAGGGATTTCCTGAAATTCTGCACTGCAATCACCGCGGCTCTGGGACTGGAAGCCACCATGGTTCCCAAAGTGGTGGCCGCCATGGAAACCAAACCCCGCATCCCGGTGATCTGGTTGCACGGGCTCGAGTGCACCTGCTGCAGCGAGTCCTTCATCCGTTCGTCGCACCCGGTCGCTCAGGACGTGGTGCTCAACCTGATCTCCCTGGATTATGACGACACGCTGCAGGCTGCCGCCGGATTCCAGGTGGAGGAAATCCGCAAGAAGTTGGTCAAAGACCACCCCGGAGAGTACATCCTGGCGGTGGAAGGCAATGCTCCCACCAAGGATGGCGGCGTCTATTGCACCGTAGGCGGCGAGACGTTCCTGAACGTGCTCCTCGAAACCGCGGAGCATGCCAAGGCCGTCATTGCCTGGGGCTCCTGCGCCTCGTTCGGATGCGTGCAGGCCGCCAGGCCCAATCCCACCGGCGCCAAGCCGGTACACGAGGTGATCTCTCACCGCGCCGTGATAAATGTGCCCGGCTGCCCGCCCATCGCCGAGGTGATGACCGGCGTGCTCGCGTACATCCTCACCTTCGGAACGCTCCCCGAGCTAGACCGCTACGGCCGCCCCAAGATGTTTTACGGCCAGCGCATTCACGACAAGTGCTACCGGCGCGCGTTCTTCGACGCCGGCCAGTTCGTGGAAGCCTGGGACGACGATGGCGCGCGCAAGGGCTGGTGCCTGTACAAGATGGGCTGCCGCGGGCCGATGACCTACAATTCCTGCTCCACCTTCAAATGGAACAACGGGGTCTCCTTCCCCATCGGCTCCGGCCACGGCTGCATCGGCTGCAGTGAAATCAACTTCTGGGATAACGGTCCGTTCTACCAGAGGCTGCCCAACATTCCAGTCCCCGGAATCGAATCCAACGCCGACACCGTCGGCAAGACCCTCACCACCATCGCGGGCATCGGCGTGGGCGCGCACCTCGCTTCATACCTGGTCCGCAAGGGCGCGCAGAAGATCAAGAGCCTGCCGCCGGCAAATGAAGAGGGAGAGTGATCCATGGCTAAGAGAGTTGTAGTGGACCCAATCACCCGTATCGAAGGCCATCTGCGCATCGAGGCGATGCTGGATGACCGCGGCGTGATTCACGACGCCATGTCGTCCGGAACTATGTGGCGCGGCCTCGAAATCATCCTGCAAGGCCGCGACCCGCGCGATGCCTGGGCCTTCTGCGAACGCATCTGCGGCGTCTGTACCACGGTGCACGCGCTGGCCTCGGTGCGGTGCGTGGAAAACGCGCTCGCCATCCACGTTCCGCAAAACGCCGATATCATTCGCAACATCATGTTCCTGACCCAGATGGTGCAGGATCACGTGATCCACTTCTACCACCTACACGCGCTCGATTGGGTGGACGTGGTGTCCGCCCTCAAGGCCGACCCCGCGGCTACGGCCACGCTGGCGCAAAAGGTTTCGCCGAGTTGGCCCACTTCCTCGCCCGGCTATTTCCGCGACCTCCAGGCCACCGTCAAGAAGTTCGTGGAATCCGGCCAGCTTGGCATCTTCGCCAACGCCTATTGGGGCCATCCTGCCTACAAGCTGCCGCCAGAAGCCAACCTCATGGCTGTGGCGCACTACCTGGAAGCGCTCCAGTGGCAAAAGGAAATCATTAAGATCCACACCATTTTCGGCGGCAAGAATCCGCACCCCAACTACCTGGTGGGCGGGACCGCCGCGGCCATCTCCATGCAGAGCGACAACGCCGTCAACATGGAGCGCCTCAACCTGGTGCGCGACCTCATCAACGAAGCCGTCCGGGTGGTGGAGGGCATGTACATCCCGGACCTGCTGGCCGTGGCTTCGTTCTATCCAGAATGGACGAAGATCGGCGGCGGCCTCGGCAATTACATGGTCTACGGCGACCTCCCGCAGAACGGGATCGACGATCCCAGCAAGTACCGCATCCCGCGCGGCGTGATTCTGAATAAGGATCTCTCCACGGTCCTGCCGGTCGACCCGGCGGACTTGAACCAGATCAAGGAGGAGATCGCCCACTCCTGGTACGACTATCCAGCCGGCAAGGACGCCCTGCATCCCTGGGACGGCGTCACCGAGCCGCACTACACCGGCCCCAAGCCGCCCTTCCAGCAGCTCGACGAAAACGGCAAGTACTCCTGGCTGAAATCGCCGCGATGGCAGGGCCACCCCATGGAGGTCGGGCCGCTGGCGCGCGTGCTGGTCGGTTTCGCCAGCGGGCTGCCGGAGTTCAAAGAAGTGGTCACGGAAGCACTGGCGAAGCTCAATATTCCGGCGGCTGCGCTCTTCTCCACGCTGGGCCGGACGGCCGCCCGCGGCCTCGAGACGCGGCTCGGCGCGCGGTGGCTGCTGGCCGAATACGACCGCCTGGTCGCCAACATCAAGGCTGGTGACACCGCCACCGCCAACAACACTCTCTGGAAGCCCGAGTCATGGCCGGCAGAGGCCAAGGGCTTCGGGTTCACCGAAGCGCCCCGTGGCTCCCTCTGCCACTGGGTGCACATCAAAGATCAGAAGATCGCCAACTACCAGATCGTCGTGCCGTCCACCTGGAACGCGTCGCCCAAAGACGGCAGGGGCCAGCACGGCGCTTACGAGGCCGCGCTGCTGGATACTCCCATGGCGGATCCGCAGCGGCCAATCGAGATTCTGCGGACGATCCACTCCTTCGATCCCTGCCTGGCCTGTGCCTCGCACGTGCTGGGTCCTGACGGCCGGCAGTTGGCCGAGGTGGTGGTGCGCTAGGAGGACGTCATGGCGACTCCCGTCAAATCTCTCACCCAGCCCTGGCCGCGCGGCTTCTACCGTCGCCGTTACGTCTGGCAATGGCCGGTGCGGCTTTCGCACTGGATCAACGTTGTCTGCGTCATGATGCTGTTTCTGACCGGGGAATACATCGCCCACCCGCAACTGGCGCCGTCCGGCGAACCGGTCTACAACTTCGTGATGGGCCGCATCCGCGAGATCCACTTCACCTTCGCGTTCGTGTTCCTCATCAGCTTCCTGTGGCGCATCTACTGGTTCTGGATGGGGAACAACTATGCGCGCTCCGGTTTCCCCTTCTTCTGGCGCACGGAGTGGTGGAAGGACCTGGTGACCCAGTTGCGCGCCTACCTCAAGCTGGAACGCGGCCACGTGCATCTCGGCCACAACGCGCTGGCCGGCCTCACCTACACGATCGGCGTGATCGGACTCGGCTGGTGCCAGATCCTGACCGGCCTGGCGCTGTATTCCGAATCCAACCCTGGAGGCTTTTGGGACCACATGGTTGGCTGGGTGCTCCCGCTCATGGGCGGCTCATTCCGCACCCACATGTGGCACCATCTGTTCTCGTGGGGCTTCCTGGTTTTCGCGGTGGTGCATCTCTACGTAGTTCTGTTCGACTCGCACCAGTACAAGAACGGCATCCTCTCGTCGATTGTCTCCGGCTTCAAGTTTTACGAAGAAGGCGACCTGGACCATGACACCTGGCTCAGCTAATCCGCCAGTCCTCGTGCTCGGTGTAGGCAACGCCCTTCTTGGCGACGACGGCGCCGGCCTGCTGCTGCTCTCGGAACTCGCTCTGGACCGCGACGACTGGGGCGACGGCGTGGAATTCCTGGACGGGGGGACGCAGGGGCTGGCGCTGCTCGAGCGCATCGCCGGCCGCCGCGCCCTCCTCGTCCTCGATGCCGTCGCACTCGGCGCGGAACCCGGCACCGTGCACGTGCTCAATCGCTGGAACCGTTCCGACGTGCGCGCATCAACGGCACACGAAAGCAATGTGGCGGAGTTGCTTCAGACGTCCATGTTGCTCGGCGAGTGTCCCCGGCACGTGACCATCGTGGGCATCGAGCCCGCACGAATCGCCACCGGGATCGGCATATCCGAACCGGTGGCAAACGCGATGGGCTGCGCGCTGGCGGCCGCGCGCAGGGAGCTTGCGCGTTTCACTGTGTCCGAGGCGTCCGCCGCCTGAACTACTTCACTTCAGCCGCTGGCTTTGCGAACTTGTCGTCGTCTATTGGAACGTTCGCCTTTACTTCGGCAAGCTGAATCGTGAATCGTCCGTTGGGCCGCGACAGGGTCCACCGGAATGGAACCTTCACGCCGTCGACCGCGCGGTAATCGGCGTAGTCGATTTGCGTCGGCATCCTGCCCATGGGCGTATCGGCGTACCGCACCATGCGCACCAGGAGCCCCGATTGCTTATCGAAATACAACCGCACAGGCGGATGGCCGGGAGACGAAGCGTTCAGCGTCTCGCATGGCGCACCCCCGATATCTTCGGGACGGCCCCGTCGCAATTGCGGAAAGATGTCCTTCAGCCGGAGCCCGAGATAGAACTCGGCATCCAACGAAGACGCCCAGGATTCCGCCGGCGACATGTCGCGCGCCGGATGGCCGGTGTTTCCCAGCCAGCCGGCGGTCCCGTCAAACGCGGTGTAACTGTGGCCGCCTCCCATTTGCGAGATGGAGACTCGTTTGTTGGGCGCTTTGGTCATCAGTTCGATCGGGCTTTCGTTCCCGGCCACCAGGATCTTCCCGGTCATCGTGCGGCTGGTGATCTTCCGCATCGCGTCAGCGCCCCCCAAGGCGTTGACATACGCATCGACTATCTGGTCGGCGGTCGCTGCCGTTCCGGCGGTTGGGGCTGCGGGCGCCGGGGCAGGCGGCCCGGCGTCGATCAGCAGAACTGGCGGCGTATTCACCGGGTGCGAAGACCCGCGATGGCAGGAATAGCATGTCACCTGCCGCTGGCCGCGGAAGCTGTCTTTATTAATAGCCGCGGTCATGGCCATCATTTCGCGCGCGGTCTTCTTCGGCGCCTTGTCGTCGAGATCGAATTTGCCCTCAACGTGACAGAAGGTGCATTCGACGCCCAGCGAAATCGCGATGAACTGCATCGCCGGGCCTAACTGGTCGGCGGGCGTTCCCTTGAGTTGCTGAATATTTTTGTAGACCTGCTCCGCGGTTTTCACCTCAGGCGTCTGGGCACGCATTAACTGCGGCTGCAGTGCCACCGCCATGGCACAAACCGCCAGAAGGCCAATCCACAAACTCGTCCGCGCGCGCATCCTGAGTTCCCCTTCCTTATATGTCTCTGGATTGTACCGTATGTGGGGCAGGCAATCCTGCCTGCATCCCGGCTTTCAGCGGGATGAACCGGCTGGAAAGCGGGCCGCAGCCGGAATTGGCTGCCCCACATCGAACCTATGCGGGTTGGTCCGGCAACCGTGCCGGTTCCTCCGGCCGCAGCCGGCCGGTATGGATCTCCGCGCCAAAGTCCCTATGCGCCATGCGCGCCGGCTTGCTTCTGCATCTGCTGCATGGCGGCCATCCGCTCCTGCATCTGCCGCGTGAGATGCGGCACGATTCCCAGCATCCGTTCCACCACCATCAACTGGCCGCGGTGATGCATCTCGTGCTCCTTGGTGGAGAGCAGCATCTCGAAGCGGGTTTTCGGGGGTTGCTGTGACTCCGGCGGGAACGTCACCTTCTCGGCCAGCACCGCATCCGGCAATCCTTCCAGAAACGACGCGAATTCCTCGCCGCCCTGGCGCAGCGCAGCCAGGATCTCCGGCTTCGTCTTGAGCGCCGCTTCCTCCTGCTGCATCTTCGGGAGAACGGTCTGAAAGAGCTGGATGGTCAGTTGGCTCACGCGGTCGGTATGCGCCTGCCGGGGCCACCGCGTTGCAACGGCGACGTGCGCCAGGGTCTCGGCCACGCTGCGGCAGCCTTCGGCCGGCCGGTAGCCGTACTTATCCTCCGGAATCTCTTCGGCGATTTGAATGGTGTTTTGGCGGACGGTGCGAAACGCACGGGCCAGGTCTTTGGAATCGTATATCATGAAGCTCTCCTCCGCGTCACAGGCACAGACGCATTCCCCATTATAAGAGCCACGCCCCTTGCGCCCGTAGGGCAGGTTGTAAACCTGCGACCGATTGTCAATCGGTCCATGTACGCACAAGCTCTGAGCTTGTGCGAGGCGAGCGAAGCTCCCCTGCTGCTCGCGACCAAGCCCTACTCGCTGCGCAGCACAGCCATGGGGTTGACGCGGACGGCGCGCCGCGTCGGCCTGTAAGCGGCCAGTAGCGTGACCACCATGATGCCCCCGACTCCGGCCGCGAGTCCTAATGGGTCCACGGCGCTCACCTGATAGAGCAGTTTCGAAGCGACCTGCGCCGCGCTGATCGCGAGGATCACGCCAATAACCGCGCCTACTGCCACCAGCACCAACGATTCGCGCAGCACCAGCGACAGCACGTCCGCGGGCCGCGCTCCCATCGCCATGCGGACGCCGATTTCGTGGGTCCGGCGGTTCACCCGGTAGGCCATCAGGCCATACAGCCCGCACGCGGCCAGGAACACGCTGATCAGGCCGAGCCCGCCCAAGCCGCCGGCGCCGGCTTCCTGCGGGAGCCGCGCCACCCGCATGTATTCGCCCATGGTGGTCAAGCTGATGATGTTGGCGTCCGGCGCTTCGGACCTCAGCGTCTTGCGAATCGCCGCGGCGATGGTTTCCGGGTCGCCGCGCGCCTCGATGGCCATGGCCGCTTCCCCCTGCACTTTTGTGTATGAGGGCAAGAACATGTACGGTTCAGGCTCTTCTAGGAGGTAATGATACTTACCGTTCTCCACCACGCCGGCTACCTGGATGTCGTGGCCGCGCGCCCGGAAGAACTTGCCGACAGCCTGGCTCGCGCTGCCCCAAAACCGGCGCGCCATCAGCTCATTGACGACGGCTTCGCCCGCGCCGCGTCCAGGTACGGCGCGCGGATGAAGATCCCGGCCCTGCAGGAGGCGCGTACCCATCACCGAGAAGTAATCCGGTCCGACGACGTTGTACGCCACCACTACCGGCTTTGCCGTCGAGCCGGGCAGGGTCACCTCCTCTCTCGGTCCGCCTTCGAGGATGGAGAGCGGCAGGCCGTGGCTGTACGTCACGCGCCCGACCCCCGGCAGGGCCTGGAGCGCAGCCGTGATGTGCCCGAAGTCCATCCAACTATCCTTCTGGAGATCGACCAGGTTGCTGACGATCAGCTTCCGATCGGCGTCGAAGCCCGGCCGCAGGTGCTGAATCTCGATGAAGCTGCGCGCCATCAGCGCGGCCCCCACCAGCAGGAACTGGGAAATGGCAACCTGGGCAATGAGCAGCCCGTTCCGGAACCAGAAGTGAGCCCGCGTTCCCGGTTCGTCGCCTTTGAGAGCGGGAACCAGTTCCGGGCGCGAGAAGCGCAGCGCCGGCGCCAGCCCGCATGCCAATGCGGCCGTGCCCGCCAAAACCAGGGTGTACGCCAGCACGCGGCCATCCAGATGAACGTCGAAGCCGACAGAAAACGGCAGGGGCGGCAGAATCTTGGGCAAGCCAACCAGCAACCATTGCGAAACCAGCAGCCCAGCGCCCGCGCCGGCCAAGGCCAGCATCAGGCTTTCGGTCAGCAACTGCCGGACCAGCCGGCGCCGGCCGGCGCCGATCGCCATCCGCACGGCAATCTCCCGCCGCCGCGCTTCGCCTTGCGCCAGCAGGATGCCCGCGATGTTGGCGCAGGCGATGAGGAGCACCAGGCCAACCATCGTCAAGGGCATCGCACTCAGCATGTGCCCTACGGACTCGCGGGCGCTCTCCGACACCAAAACCGCCGTCTGTGCCACGTTGGTGCGCGGGAATTCACGCGACAGCCGCGCCGTCACGCCGCTCAAAATCGCTTCCACGCGCGGTTTTTGATTGGGGTCGGGTAGCCGCGCAAACAAAGCGAAACCGCGGAAATCACGCCTCGCGAACTCCTCGTCGCCGGGCACCCAATACGGCGCAGCGCTGACCGGAAGCCAAAGATCCACCGGCATCGGCTCAAATCCCGGAGCGCGAAACCCGCGTGCCGCGATCCCCGCAACCAAGAAAGGCCGGGTATTCAGCAGGATCGTCCGACCAGCGATGTGCGGGTCGCCGGCGAATTCTCTCTGCCACAGTGAGTAGCTGAGGACCATGGGCGGCTCGCCGGTGATCTGGCGGTCGCTCTTGAGCAGCATGCGGCCGGCGGTCGCCTGCACGCCGAGCGCCTGGAAGTAGTTCTCCGTGACGAAGTGCATCAGCACGAACTTCGGCCCGGTCGCGGTGTTGATCATGGCGCCGCGGCCCTGGTAGCCAAAGACCTGGGCAGTTTGACCGGCGGCAGCCTGGTAGTCGAGGATGTCGGGATACGAGAAGCTGGTGTCGCCACCCTGCGGCGCGTTCGCCTGAATTTCGAAGACCTGGGAAATGGCGGGAAGCGGCGGCGGGCGGAGGAACAACCGGTCCACCACGCTGAACAAGGCTGCGTTAGGTCCTATGGCAAGGGCCAGGGAGAGCACGGCCACCGCGGTCGTCCCCGGATTTCGGGCGAACAGCCGGAGAGCAAACCGGAGGTCGTTCACAAAAGCAGACATCTGTATCTTTATCTATACGCGCTCCGGACCACAATGTTCCAAACGCCGGGAGCGTTCACGCCCGGATGGATGCCAGTCCCCGTTTATCCGCCACCCGCGAGCGACGCTTGTCAATGGCGACTATGGAAGACGTTAACCAAATAGAGCAAACAATGTACGTTGACTTGATGGGACGATCACCCTTGAGGGCCAGAAATTCTGCGATTTTTTTGACATCGCGATCAGGCCGGCTGGGGCGGCTTCGGAGAGGCTGGCAGAGTGTACACGATGTGCATGCGTGTCATATCGAATCCGGAGTCGGCCCGGGGCCGAGTCAGTTTGGCGCCGGGGCGAAGAAGGGCGAACCATCTTGCCCTCGCGTTGCTCCTCCTGCTCCCGCTCTCCGGAATCGGCGACATCCTAACCACCTCGCAAACCCTGGTGGCCAATGTAGGCGCGAACGGGAAGATATCCGTTCCCGCCAGCGTTTCCCTGCGCCCGCTCGATACACGGTTCGGGGGCTTCTCGGGCAGCCTCACGGTCAACTACTGGTCGCGGACGTCGAGCGCGGGAGGCAGTTCCATCACGGTGCAGGCAACCGATTTTTCGCCGGCGGGCGGACCAGCGACCGGGTCGGTGAGCTATACCTGCTCCGGCGCAACCCTCGGAGCCGCTTGCTCCGGCGCGCAAGCGCTCTCCACCGGGACGCAGACCTTGGTGGTATCGCTTCCGAGCAGCGCGTGCACCGGCGGCGGCGGCGCCTGCTCCAGCGACGATCCCAACACGGTTCTCATGAATTTCGCATTGCCCAGCCAGCCGCACTACAAGACCGGCAGCTATTCCGCGCAGCTCATGTTTACGATCAGCACTATGTGAATGTTATCCAAAGACAGGAGAAAGCTCATAACGAACGATCACAAACGCCCGAAAGTCTCACTGGATGTGGAATTTACCGCGAAAATACGACAATAGGCTCCGATATGGTATTGCGAGTCCACTAGTGCCGGCCGCTTAACGCTGGTGCCTTTTAGGCGCAGGTTATGTGCTCGATCGGTACGATTTGATTTCACGCGAAAAGGAAAAAGTATGAAGCGCAACTTAAGACTGGCAATGTCAATCGCAGCACTGGCCGTCGTGCCAGCGGTATTTGGCCAAAGCACGGATACCACCCAAACCACGCTCAGCGTGACCTACGGACCGGAAGCGCAATTCACAGCCGGAACAACCGCGACGACCTTCCTTACCAAGGTCGGCACGAAATTCGAGAGCTTCAGCGGCACCACGGATTTCACGTA
>Ga0335081_10005179_pt1 | contig 20625 bp, 20 predicted proteins | sample Lox_Sample_35_FD_206713 | JGI IMG/M metagenome (GOLD analysis project Ga0335081, IMG submission 206713) | Soil microbial communities from Loxahatchee National Wildlife Refuge, Florida, United States - Lox_Sample_3.5 | ecosystem: Environmental > Terrestrial > Soil > Wetlands | place: USA... | reverse complement strand
TATTCGCCGGCAGCTTGACGGCGCGGTCCGCCGGCACGTTGCGTTCGGACGCATAGCAGCCGAGCGCGACCACATAGGCGACGCGATCACCCACCTTGAGGTCGCTGACGCCGGGGCCGAGCGCGGTAACTTCGCCGGCGGCTTCGTTGCCGGAAACGAAAGGCAGGCCGATCGGCGACGGATACATGCCCATGCGGAAATAGGTGTCGATGAAGTTGACGCCGCAGGCGTATTGCTTGACCCGGACTTGGCCCTGTCCGGGCGCCGGCAAATCGATTTCCTCGTAAGTCAAAACCTCCGGCCCGCCGGTCTTATGCACGCGTACAGCCGCAACCATTTTCCTCTCCTTCGACTCGTCGGATTTTCAGTGAATGCGTTCGGGCAGGATCATAGGCACCCGCATGTCGAACACAAGGCGGGGCAATCCGCGGGCGCCTCAGCGCGCGCCTGAGACGTTGAGCACGGTGCCACTGATATAGGACGCTGCGTCCGACAGCAGAAACAGCACCGCTTCGGCGATCTCGTCCGGCTCGCCGGGCCGACCCATCGGTAGCAGCGGCGTGATGCGTTCCAAACGTCCGGGCTCGTGGATTTCGGTTCGGGTCGGGCCCGGCCGGATTGCATTGACCCGGATGCCCTCTTTTGCCACTTCGCGCGCCAAGCCATTGGTCAGCGCATCGACGCCGCCCTTGGCGGCGGCATAGAACACGTATTCGCCGGCGCCGCCCGTCACCGAGGCGATCGAGGAGAGAAACACGATCGAGCCGCCTTTGCCGCCCTGCGCCGTCGACATCCGCCGCACCGCTTCGCGGGCGCAGATCAGGCAGCCGAACAAATTGATGTCGATGACCTCGCGGATGGTGTCGGCTGTTGCCGCGTCAAGTCGCGAATTCTTGCCGCCGATGCCGGAACTGAAGACAAAATGCGTGATCGGGCCAAGCGTGCGCGTCGTTTCGCCGAAGACGCGCAGGATGTCCTCTTCCTTTGCCATGTCGCCTTGCAGCGTGACGGCTTTGCCGCCGGATTTCTTCACCGCTTCGGCGACATCCGCGGCGGCCTTGTCATTGCGAACGTAATTGATGGCGACGTCGTAGCCGCGTTCGCCGGCAAGCCTTGCGGTGGACGCGCCGATGCCGCGGCTGCCGCCGGCGATGAGAAGAACGGGTCGGGGCACGATGATACTCCGCTTTTACGGATGATGCCGGCGCAGGAAGCCGACGCCGACGAAATAGATCGCAAGCAGGCACAGTCCGGCAAGGGTCCAATAGCCCGGCTGCAGATCGCTCGCCACTGCGAGGATCGCAAGCCCCGTCCACAGCAGCAATGCCGCCGTTGTCAAGGCGCGCAAATGCGCGATGCGGATCGGGTGGACGACATGAACCGGCACGAAGGTCAGCGCCGCCAGTGCCGTGATCAGCGCGGCACTGAGCCATGGCGCCGGCTTGAGCAGGAACAAATAAAACGCCGCCACGTTCCATAGCGCCGGAAAGCCGCGAAAGTAGTAGTCCGAAGTTTTCATCAGACGGTCGGAGAAGTAGAGCGACCCGGTGATGACGACGAGGATGCCGAGCGCGACTGCCAAAGCTTGCGGCAAAAGCCCGCTTGCAGCTACAGCGAAGGCCGGCACGAACACATAATTGAGGATATCGACGACGAGATCGAGAACGTCGCCCGACCAGCGCGGTAAGCGGTCGGCCACCCGCAATCGCCGGGCGAACGTGCCGTCGACACCGTCGATGAAGAGTGCGATACCGAGCCAAACGAACATTTTCGGCCAGTCGGCCTGTACGGCGGCGAGCAACGCGAGCAACGCGCAAGCGGCGCCGCAGGCGGTAAACACATGGACCGCGAAGGCCGCCGCGGTCAGCGTTGCCGTCAGCGTCTTGGTCTCATTGGCCGGTTCAGTTGAGCGCATAAATTAAGCTTATACGTGAAATAGAAATTCGGACCCAATCTTGCTGTCATTGTAAGATATTCATTCCCCAATGGCTGGGCGGTTCAGCGCCGTTGGGCGGCAGAAATTATGAGCGTGAACAGGGACTTTACCTCTGAAGTCGCCGTGGTCGGCGGTGGGCCGGCCGGATCGGTGTGCGCGATCGCGCTGAAGGCAGCCGGCGTGGATGCGCTTTTGATCGCGCCGCCGGCACAGCCCGACCACCGCACGACAGCGCTGCTTTCCGGTTCGGTGACGGCGCTGCAAACCCTCGGGGCCTGGCAGTCCTGCCTGCCGCAAGCCGCGCCTTTGAAAAAGCTGCGCATTGTCGACGACACGCGCCGGCTGTTTCGTGCGCCGGAGGTTTCTTTCGATGCCAGAGAGATCGGGCTCGATACCTTCGGCTACAATATCGAGAACCGGCATTTGCTGACCGCGCTGGAAGCTCGCGCGGCGGCACTGAAGCTACCACGCATTGCGGCGCCAGCGCTCGCGATCACGCCCGACGCGGACGGTGTTGCCATCGACCATGCCGGCGGCAAGACGCGCGTGCGCCTCGCGGTCGGCGCGGACGGCGCCCGATCGCTCGCTCGTGCGGCGGCGGGAATAGCCACCCGGCGGCGGAGCTATCCGCAAGTCGCGCTGACGCTCAATCTCACCCACGCCCGCCCGCACGACGACACCTCGACCGAATTTCATACCGAAAGCGGTCCGTTCACGCTGGTACCCCTGCCCGGCCGCCGGTCGAGCCTCGTTTGCGTGCTTGAGCCGGCACGTGCCGCGGATCTCGTCGCACTGAGCGATGCCGCGCTGTCCGCTGAGATCGAGCGCCGTGCGCATTCGCTGCTCGGCACGATGTGCGTCGAACCCGGCCGTGGCGTCTTTCCGCTGGCGATCGAAACCGCGGACGCTTTTGCGCGAGCGCGGATCGCGTTGGTGGGTGAGGCGGCGCACGTGGTGCCGCCGATCGGCGCGCAGGGTCTTAATCTTGGCTTGCGCGACTGCGCTACGCTGGCCGAGATCGTGGCCGACGCCCGACGGCAAAATCTGGATATCGGCGCCCCCGATGTGCTGGCGGGCTACGACCGGCAGCGGCGCGCCGACGTGACGACCCGCACCGTCGCCGTCGATGTGCTGAACCGAAGCCTGCTCGCCGGCTTTCTTCCGGCGCACGGTGCGCGCGGGCTGTCGCTTTATCTCGTCGACCGTATCGGCCCATTGCGCCGCGCTTTGATGCGCGAAGGCATCACGCCTGCCGCTTCGCAGCCGCGGCTGATGCGCGGCGAGATGCTGTGATCAGAACTTAACGGCGGCGCGTTCGCGGATCCCGCCGATATCGATCGACGTCACGATTCCGTTGTGCAGGTAAACGAATTGCTGGCGGACGCCCTTGGCCGTTTGCCGCCGGTTGACGTGATCCGGCAAGCCCCAGCATGTCGCTTCGACTTGTCTGGCATTCATGCCGATACGCGGATCGCCACGGCTTGGATTCGTATTGGGTTTTTCTGCGCGAATTTAGCCGCGGCCTTTTCGGCAGCCGACGTGCAGGCGGTCAGGCCGTTCAGCGCGAGCACCGCGACGATGACGACAAGCCTGCGCACTGGATTCCGCCCGAGCCCATTTCGGTCGTCCTACAACTGTTGCGCGAGAGCAAGTTGCGGTGGGTTAGGCGCCGGGAGCATTTTTTCGGGCAGCCTTGCCGCTAAATACGGCTTGGCCTGCCCGATCCTTCATCCTACCGTCGGCTGTCAGGAATTTCCGGTACCCGCATGAAACTGCCGCGTAATTTCTTCAAGCCGCTGGCGATCGGCGCTCCGGCGCCGCCCCGCGAATTGCCGCTGCGGCTGGAGCGCATGATCCATTTCGTGCCCCCGCATATCGAGAAGGTGCGCGCCAAGGTGCCGGAACTCATCGCGCAGGTCGACGTCGTTCTTGGCAACCTTGAAGATGCCATTCCGGCCGATGCCAAACAGGCGGCGCGCGCGGGCTTCATCGCCATGGCGAGAGCCTGCGAGTTCGGGGAGACCGGGCTGTGGACGCGCATCAATGCGCTTAACTCGCCTTGGGTGTTCGACGACATCACCGAGATCGTTGCGGCGGTCGGGCAAAAACTCGACGTCATCATGCTGCCGAAAGTCGAAGGCGCCTGGGACATTCATTATCTCGATCAATTGCTGGCGCAGCTTGAAGCCAAGCACGGCGTGAAAAAGCCGATCCTTATCCATGCCATTCTGGAGACCGCCGAGGGCGTCAATAACGTTGCTTCGATCGCGGTCGCCTCACCCCGCATGCACGGCATCAGTCTCGGCCCGGCCGATCTCGCCGCGTCGCGGGCGATGAAGACGACGCGGGTCGGCGGCGGCCATCCCGACTACAAGGTGCTGGCCGACCCCGGCGCTCCCGACGCGCCGCGGCCGGCCTACCAACAGGACCTTTGGCACTACACCATCGCCAAGATGGTCGATGCCTGTGCCGCGGCGGGCATCAAGGCGTTCTATGGCCCGTTCGGCGACTTTGCCGACGGCGCGGCCTGCGAGGCGCAATTCCGCAACGCCTTTCTGATGGGCTGCGCCGGCGCCTGGACGCTGCATCCAAGCCAGGTGCCGATCGCCAAGCGCGTGTTCTCGCCCGACCCGGCCGAGGTCGCCTTTGCCAAGAAGATCATTGCCGCCATGCCGGACGGCTCGGGCGCGGTCATGATCGAGGGCAAGATGCAGGACGACGCCACCTGGAAACAGGCCAAAGTGCTGGTCGATCTGGCGCGGCTCGTCGCCGCAAAAGACCCGGAAATGGCGCGGCGCTACGAGCTATGACAGCGGTTTTGCGGCTTCAGGAAGCTGGGGCATAATCGTTGCATGATGGTCCCCGGCAAGGAGTAAAATGCGGCCCGCGATGGAAAAGATTCGTAACGCCAAATTTCAGATCGGCCAGGTCGTGCGGCACCGGCTTTATCCGTTCCGCGGCGTCGTGTTCGACATCGATCCGGTGTTCGATAACACCGAGGAATGGTACCAGGCGATCCCCGCCGAGGTGCGGCCCCGCAAGGATCAGCCGTTCTATCATTTGTTTGCCGAGAACGCGGAGACCGAATACGTCGCCTATGTCTCGGAGCAGAATTTATTGCCGGACGACAGCGGCGATCCGGTGCGCCATCCCCAGGTCGCCGAAGTTTTCGTCAAGGACGGCAAAGGCGGTTATCGCCCGCGTACGGCGATGCTGCATTAGAGCAGACCGACCTGTTTTGCGGGCTTCCTCGCTTCACTGCCGAGGTTCGCGGCGACAACGCCTATTTCTTCGCCGGTGCGCCGGCGGCCGGCGCGCCGGCCGCTCCCGGTGCGCCTTGCTGCTGCTGCTCGAGCTTCAAGCGGGCTTCGTCGGCGCGCCGCTGCAGCTCCTCCTGCAGCTTCTTCTGCTGCTCTTCGAACACCTTCGGATCGGTCGGCGGACCGTCATAAGCCTTGGCGAAATCGCTGAGCGGCAGCACGAGACTGATCGGCTGCCCCGTCGAATTGATCGCCTGAACGACGAGGCCCTGCCCTTTCTTCATCTTGTTGATCATGTCGGTGGTGGCGTCGTAATCCGCCATGCAGCCGTTGGTGAAGCAGATCACGTAAGGCGCGGTCATCGGCTGATTATTGTCGATGATCACGCGGGTGCCATGGATCAGTTGCATGCCGAGCGGCAGGGTGACGCGCAGGATTTTCTTCGGCTCGCCCTCCGGCTCGATCAGCACGGCGGCGACCACCGGCATGCCGGATTCGATGCGGGCGTCCTTGCCGGTGAAGCAAACCTGCTTGGACTTGGGATCGTTCTGGTTCTTGAGGCAGAACTTGGTCCACGGCGAATAGATCAATTGCACCGGTTGCTGCTGTTGCTCGCCTTGCGCGGGCGCTTGCGGCTGCGCCTGGGGAGCGGCCGGCGCGGCCGGTGCCGCGGGCTTTTTTGCCGCGGGCTTCGGCTGGGCGAATGCGGGCGAGTGCGTCGCGGCTTGCAGCCCAAGCGCCAGGGCGACGGTCAGGATGGCCGTCTGGCCCATTCGTTTGGCGATGGCAGCGGGGCTGCGGCCCGCGGGGCGAGCCGGCGCCGACACATTGCGATGATCCATGAGCTGCAGTTCCTCTTTCGTGCCGCCGCCAGCAATTCGAGCGGGATCCGAGCGACCCCGCCGATGTGCTCGGCCAGACCTGACTGTTAATGTTCCGCAATCGTTACGGCTAGCATTCGCCGCCGTAATGCGCCGTCCCCCGCGCCGTGGTCAATCGACGCAGAATACGGCAACACCGTGACCCCACATGCCTTTTGGCCACGCCCACATAGCGCAATCGAGCGGCAGGATAAAGCCCGCGTGCATCGCCGCAAAGGCCCGCACGCCGCCGCTGGCGGACGTTCGCCCTGTCGCTCTGGTACATTCGCTGGCGATCGAGCGAATCGCGCCGCGGTCGAGCGCGCCGAGGAAAATCGTGCGCACCGTCAGACATTGCATACTGGCCGCCTATTGCGGCGTTCAAATGTTGGCGGCGCTGCCGGGCGGCTTCGTCCGACCCGCGACCGCGGCGCCAGCCCAAATCGTCGCGCCGAATACCATCGCCAAGGAGACGGGCCGGCCGGCAATCGCGATGCACGGCGCACCCGCCCTTCCCGACGGCTTTAGCGCGCTGCCGTATGTCAATCCCGACGCGCCACAAGCCGGCCGGCTCGTTGAGGGCGTGCTCGGCACGTTCGACAGCCTCAATCCGCTGATCGTCCAAGGCCTCGCCGTGCAGCCGGTGCGCGGCTACGTCATCGAGAGCCTGATGGCGCGCAGCTACGATGAACCATTTTCGCTGTACGGTCTGTTGGCGCGTACGATCGAGACCGATGCCGCGCGAAGCTACGTGACTTTCACGATCGACCCGGCGGCGCATTTTTCCGACGGCACGCCGGTGACCGCCGAAGACGTGGTGTTTTCCTGGCAATTGCTGCGCGATCACGGCCGGCCCAATCACCGCACCTATTATTCCCGCGTGGCCAAAGCGGAGATTCTAAGTCCCCGCACGGTGCGTTTCGATTTCGCCGATACCAGCGATCGCGAATTGCCGCTGATCCTCGGCCTGATGCCGATCCTGCCGAAGCATGCGATCGATGTCGCGACCTTCGAGAAATCGACGCTGAAAAAGCCGGTCGGCAGCGGCCCCTATGTCGTCGCCGCCGTCGATCCGGGCAAAAGCGTCACTTTCAAGCGCGACCCGAATTATTGGGGACGCAATCTTCCGATCAATCGGGGATTATGGAATTTCGACGAGCTGCGCTTCGATTTTTACCGCGATGCCAACGCCTATTTCGAAGCCTTCAAGGCCGGGCTTTACGACGTGCGCGCGGAAACCGATCCGACGCGCTGGGAGACCGGCTATAATTTTCCCGCCGCCCGCGCCGGCCGCGTCGTCAAGGAGACGTTCCGCAGCGGCCTGCCGAAATTTGCGTCCGATTTCGTCTTCAACACGCGCCGGCCGATCTTCGCCGACATTCGCTGCCGTCAGGCGCTCGCTTTGCTGTTCGATTTCCAATGGGTCAATCATGATTTTTTCTACAATCTTTATCGGCGTAGCGCGAGCTTCTTCGATGACAGCGAATTGTCCGCCTATCACAGGCCGGCGGATCAACAAGAGCGCGCGCTGCTCGCGCCTTACGGCGACGCCGTGCGCCCCGACGTGCTCGACGGCACCTGGTCCCCCCCTGTCAGCGATGGCTCCGGCCGCGACCGCAATACGCTGCGCCAGGCGCTCAAGCTCTTCGAGGCCGCCGGCTATCAGCTCCAGGGCACGACGCTCCGCGATCGCGCCACCGGGCGGCCGTTCGCCTTCGAGATCATGGTGACCAACCGCGACGACGAGCGCCTGGCGCTTGCTTATTCCACCATGCTGCTACGCGCCGGCATCACCGCGCAGGTCCGTCTTGTCGATGCCGTGCAATACGAGGAGCGCCTGGCCTCGTTCGATTACGACATGATCGAGTACCGTTGGGATGAATCGCTGTCACCCGGCAACGAGCAGAGCATCTATTGGAGTTCGGCGGCGGCCGACGAGCAGGGCTCGCGCAATTACATGGGCGTCAAAAGCGTCGCGGCGGATGCCATGATTGCCGCCCTGCTGCGCGCGCAAACGCGGGCCGACCTGGTCGATGCCGTGCGCGCCCTCGACCGCGTGCTGATTTCCGGCTCATATGTGGTTCCGCTGTTTTATCTCCCCGACCAATGGGTGGCGCGGTGGAATTACATCCAGCATCCGGCACGGACGTCGTTGTTCGGCTACCTGCCGGAAACCTGGTGGCGGCAGCCAGCCAAAGCCTTGCAATAACGACTCTGCGATGACGCGGCGGGCTACGATACGCCCATGATTCTCGGGCCGCCCACAGCCGCGTCAATCGCCGCGCCACCCGGCCAGGGCCGCATCACGCTCGACGAATTGTTTCGCCGCGCGGCGTCCCGGCGGCCGGGCGCGACCGCGCTCGTCGATGCGCCGAACCGGCAAGAGTTCACCGATGGCGCGCCGCTGCGGCTGTCCTATGCCGAGGCCGACCGGATGATCTCAGCGATTGCCGGCCGGCTGCGCCGCATGGGTCTGCCGACCGACGCTATCGTCGGTATCCAGATGCCGAATATCGTCGAGAACGTCTTGACCATGCTCGGCGTGCTGCGCGCCGGGTTGATCGTAGCGCCGCTGCCGCTGTTGTGGCGGCGCGCCGACGCCGTCACGGCCTTGGCGCGCGTGGGCGCCAAGGCGCTCATGTCCTGCCGCCGGGTCGGCGGCTTTGCGCATTCCGCCTTCGCGATGAATGTCGCCGCGGAAGTGTTTTCGATCCGCTATGTCGGCGGCTTCGGCGACAAGCTTCCCGACGGCGTGGTGCCGTTCGACGATCTGTTCACGGCGGCTAAACTCGATGCCGTGCCGCCGGTTGATCGCGAGGCCGATGCCACCGCGCATCTCGCGGTGACGACCTTCGAAGTGGGCGAGGACGGGCCGCTGCCGGTGGCACGCCGCCACCTTGAGCTTTTGGCCGGCGGATTGGGTGCGCTGCTGGAAAGCCGCATCGAGCAGGATGCCGGCGTCTTGTCCGCTGTCGCGCCGACCTCCTTCGCCGGCATTTGCCTCACTTTGGTACCGTGGTTGCTCAGTGGCGGCACGCTGTCGCTGCATCACCCGTTCGCTGCCGAGGTCTTCGCCCGCCAGCGCCGCGACGAGCGCGCCGGCACTCTGATCTTACCCGCCGCGGTGGCATTCCGGCTTGCGGAGACCGGCCTGTTCGCGCGCGAAGGACCGACCACGGTTCTTGCCGCCTGGCACGCGCCGGAACGGCTGGCGGGGAGCCCGGAATGGCCCGCGCGCGATGCAACATTGATCGACGTTGCGATTTTCGGTGAAGCGGGTTTTGTCACTTCCCGGCGCGGCGTCGGCGGCCGGCCGCTGCCAATTCCATTCGGTCCGGTCGCCGCGCCCCGCGACGCCAAGGACGGCGTGGCGATCGCCGAGCTGGGCGTGACGGAAACCGGCACTTTGGCGCTGCGCGGTCCGATCGTGCCGCGGCACGTCTTTCCGCCGGGCATCGAACGCTCCGATCAGCCGCACCTCGAGATCGCCCGCGACGGCTTCGTCGACAGTGGCTTCCCGTGCCGGATTGATCCCTTAAGCCAGACGCTCACCGTCACCGGCCCACCGTCCGGCATCGTCAACGTCGGGAGCTACCGCTTCCCGCTTTGTTCGCTGCTGGCAATGATCGGGCGCATCGATAGCGGCGCGGCGCTCGCGGCGCTGCCCGATCCGCTGACCGGCCACCGCTTGGTCGGCACCGCCGCCAATCTCGACGGCATGGCAGCCGCACTGCGGGCCCTCGGGGTCAATCCGCTGGTCAGCGCGGCCTTTGGCGAGCGTGGCGAGCAGGTTTTGCGCGAAGCGGTTGCCGTAGGATAAGCGCCGCGATCCGATCTTCGTGCTTCGTTGACGGGACATTAACAGCGTTTTGGCATGCTGACCGCGGTCGTATCCGTATAAGTCCACACCTGCGTATCATGGCGTTGCAAGGTCCGTTCGCCGTCATTGCCGACACTCCGGCGCCGGATGTGGTCGACGCTTTGCGCGCAGCCGGCGGCTCTCCGATCGTCGAAACGACCTGGGCCGATGCGCCGAACGCGCTCGCCGCCGTCGAGCCCGAAGCGATCGTGCTGGCCGATGCCTGCCCGGACGCTGAGCGGGCGGCCGAGCTCACGGATCTTCTCGGCGAACAGCGCGCCAAGGGCAGTGGCCTGTTCATGCCGGTGATCGCCCGCACCCGCGACGATGGCCCGCCGTCGATCCCGGACGCTTTCGTCATTGCCGGCAACGCCTCCCCGCAGCGTCTGGTGCGGCGGCTCTCGACGGCGATCCGCATTCGCACGCTGCACGGCACGGTCTTGCGCCGCATGCGCACGCTGTCGTCGCGTGGCGAACAGCTGCCGGAATTGTCCGCCACCGATCCGCTCGACGAAGCCAGCGTGCTGGTCGCCGGGCGTGGCCGGTCTTACCCGACCCTATCGGTCGCGATCGGCGAACGCGTCGGTGTGGTCGGCGCGCTTTCCGTCGAGAGCGCGGCGCGCGCGCTCAACGCCCGCGACATCGACGGCATGGTGATCGGCGACGGTTTCGGCCCGAAAATCGTCGAAGCCTTGTTGACCGTGCTGGCCGAGGACCCGCGCTTTCGCGATTTGCCGGTCGCGGTGCTCGGCAGCCATCCCGCGGTGATCGAGCCGTTCGCCACAGAGCTTGCCAATCTCGAGCGGATTTCTGAAGGTCCCCAGCGGCTTGTCGAGCGTTTCTTGCCTTATGTGCGAGCGCACGCCTTCAGCCAGAGGCTCAAGCGCATGCTTAGATCGCTCGACGCCAAAGGCATGCTCGATCCCGACACCGGGCTTCTTGCCCATGACGCGTTCTGGCGCGATCTCAACCGCGCGGTGGATGACGCCGAAAAGCGCGGCGTCGGACTGTCGATCGCGCGGTTCTCCTTCGACGGCAATGATCGCCGTGTCAGCCTCGATGCGGCGCGGCTCCTCGGCCGGCTGATGCGCCAGGTCGATTTCGCCTGCCGCGAGGCCGACAATTCGATCTTTGCCGTGTTCACCGAGACCGATCTGCGCGCGGCGCATATCGTTGCCCGCCGCATCGCCAGCGTGCTCAAGAACACCATGGTGGCGCCCGATGCCAAAAAGGACGTCAAGAAAGGCGGCATCGACACGGCGGTGACGCTGGCGACCTTGAAGCCGACCGACAGCGTCGACTCTCTGCTTTCGCGGGTCGTCGGCGACGCCGGCTGATGTCCGGCCGATTCGGGTCTGGCCCCCGTTTTCAGGGCCCCCACATATGCGGTAGGCTGGTATCATTCGACTCGGAGGCTTTTGCCGATGGCCGATACGTCCGAGACGGGCGCTGCCGTTCAAGCCACGGTCCACGTCGATGTGGTCTCCGACGTCGTCTGCCCGTGGTGCTACATCGGCAAACACCGCCTCGAAAGCGCCATTGCGCTTACCCCTGACATCGAGGTCAACGTTAACTGGCGGCCGTATTTCCTCAATGACTGGATTCCGCGCGACGGCATCGACCGGCAGACCTATCTCGAAACAAAATTCGGCTCGGCCGAGCGTTACGCGGTGATCGCCGAGCGCATCACGGCGGCCGCGGCGATGGAAGGCCTCGTCTATAATCCCGACAAGATCAGCCGCCAGCCCAATACGCTCGATTGCCATCGCCTCATTCTGTGGTCGCGCAGCGCCACCGAACCGGGCCGCATGAAGCAGCGGTTGATGGAGCTCTATTTTGCAGAAGGCGCCGATCTCACCGATCCGCGGGTCTTGATCCAGGCGGCGATCGATTGCGGCATGGACGGCGATCTGGTGCGCCGCCTCCTCGCCAGCGACGCGGACGTCGAACGCATCGAGACCGAAGCCAATAACGCCAAGGAAGCCGGCATCGACGGCGTGCCCTGCTTCATCTTTGGCTCGAGCGTTATCGTCACCGGCGCGCAATCGCCCGAATATCTCGCCAGCGCGATCGAGCGCACCGCCGGCCGGCACACGCGGCTGCGCGCCTAACCCCCCGATCGGTCCTTTCGGCAATGGCCGCGCGACGCCGCGGTCCCGGGATACCGGTAAAGATCGGGGTCGCCCGCAACGAAACTTTTAACTTTATTAGGTTCAGATACGCAGTTTCCGCGATATCGCCCGCTGCCGCCAGATAGCGCAATGATTGAAAACCTGGTGCAGAAACTGTCGCCGCAGATCGCTCCGGAAGGCGCCAAGGACATGTCGGCGCCCTGCCCGAAGTGCCGCGCCGCCATGGTCTTTGTGACGGCTCTGCCGCATCCGCATTCGCCGGAGATGCGGCGCACGGTTTTCCTTTGCATGCCCTGCAATCAGACCCGCAATTATTCGCTTTCCGCAGCCATGGCCGAGGCCTACGCGGTGCTCTTTGCGCCGCCATCCGAAGGCGCCTGACAGTTGCGGCCAACGACGTGATACGATGGGAGGTCGGCAGCGCCGCGCGCTCAGCGGCATGAGCGGCTACGCTTGAACCCCATGCCGGGGCGGATCGGCACGAAGCGCGAATCGGTGAAGGGCGTCGTATCGCGCGTCGCTCGGATCGCTGCCTCGAGCCGCAACAGCATGATTTCCGCCAACATCGGAAGCCTCCTTGAGGCCCGCCGTCGACGCGCAATGGCACGCCCACCCTTAAGCGAGCGGGCTTAAGTATCGTTGGCGAAATCGCTTCGAATTGCGCGCACTGCGAGCGGATGACCAATCGGCGACGCGCCATCCGCCCTGCGTGCGCTCAGCCGCGAAACGCCGCGGCGGGATCGTCGGCGGCTTCGCTGAGCGACACGCCGCATTCGCCGCAGCGATAGATGCGCAGGTCGGACAGGCCTTCCGCGCGCGGCGCGATGCGCGCCAGATGCATCGAGCGCCCGCAGTTCGGGCAGGCCGGGCCGGCGGTCAGCGGATGACCGGCGGATCGCGACAGATTCTGCATTGCCAACATGATCGACCTCACTTGCATGCTCGACTTTGCACGCTTTTCGCGTGCCTTGCGTTCTCAAACGCGTGATTGAAATTCAAACGGATGTTTGAGACGCGATCGGGCCGGAATTGTGAAGATTTTGGGGTTTTGCGGGTTCCGACGCCGCATCGCCGGCATAGTATTACGAGCGCAGATGCGCGGCTCGCCAGGCGGCCACAAGGGCCGCCGCTACGCATTTGCGAGGCCGCCGCGGCGCATTTGCGCGATTTGTGCTCCATGCCCATGTGAGCGTGGAACATGAGACACCAGCAGCTCACACTCTTTGAGCCTGACGCGCCCCAGCCGTCGGCGATGCCGGCCGGCTTTCGCTATGCGCCGGATGTAATCGCCGCCGCTGAAGAAGCGCGCCTGATCGAAGCCTTTGCCGATCTGCCGTTCAAGGAGTTCGAGTTCCACGGCTACCTCGGCAAGCGCCGCGTCGTCTCGTTCGGCACTCGCTACGATTTCAACGGCGGCGGTTTGAAGCCGGCCGAGCCGATGCCGCCGTTCCTCCTTCCCTTACGCGAGCGCGCCGCCGCCTTCGCTGGGCTACAGCCCGACCGCCTCGTCCACGCGCTCGTCACCGAATATCAGGAGGGTGTGTCGATCGGCTGGCATCGCGACCGCCCGCATTACGATGACGTGATCGGTGTCTCGCTCGTCTCGCCCGGCACTTTCCGGATGCGCAGGAAGCGCGGCAGCGGTTTCGAGCGCGCGTCATTGCGACTTGAGCCTCGCTCGATTTATCTCTTGCGCGGGCCGTCACGCGAGGAGTGGGAACACAGCATCCCGGCGGTACAAAGCTTGCGCTATTCGGTGACGTTCCGGTCGATGCGTGATGCCCCTGCGCGATAGGCGGTAGGATGGCTCGAACGAAGTGAAATCCACCAAAATTGTGCTATGATTAGCATGACGAGGTGCAGATGGCTCACGAACGTATCGAGATCAATCCGGCGATCATGGGCGGCAAGCCGGTGATCCGCGCGACGCGGATTCCGGTCGAAACGGTGCTGCGTAAACTCGGCGCCGGCATGACAGTCGAAGCCATCCTTGCCGACCATCCGCGGCTTGCGCGCGACGACATTCTCGCCGCACAGGCGTTTGCCGCCGACTATCTCGCCGACGAAGATCTCGTCTACGGCTAGCCGTGCGCTGGCTGGCCGACGAATGCGTCGATATGGGACCGGTATTGCGTCTGCGCGAAATAGGCCACGACGTTATTTACGCCGCCGAAATTACGCCCGCGATTATTGACGCCGAGCTTATGACGCGTGCCAGCGCGGAAGGTCGACTCCTGCTGACGGAGGACAAGGACTTCGGCGATCTAGTATTTCGCCAACGCCGTGCAATTCCAGGCGTTATCCTGCTTCGCATCGACCCGGCGAGACATAAACCAAGAAACGCCGGCTTGAGGCCGCCATCGATCGTTGGGGTGAAAAACTGCAGGGTCGCTATACCGTCGTTGAGGAAACAAGGATTCGAACGCGGCCTTTGCCAGTCTTGTAAGTTGGCTCGCTTGCCCCGGATTTCGCATCGCTCACTCCGGGCTACGCTTGCTCATTAAATGCACTGTTGCCGTACTTTCTTGATAGTTTTCCTGATTGCCGTGCGATCGTTACTGAGAGTGCGCGAACTTTGGTTACGTCTAGTTTCTCCAAGTCAGTTACAAACGGCATGTACTCAAGGAGCACTTTCGTCGCCTGATAAATTTCATATCGCCTTTCAAAAAGGTCGAACTTAAGCTTGTCGAGCGCTATATCCCGCTGAGATTGGGCGATGCGGGCTTGGATACGCGCGAATGTGTAAGTGATGAAGCCCGCTGCGCCTGCCGCGAGCAGTGTAACCATTGGTCCCGCAAAGTCCTTGAAGAACTGATACGTAGGCGAGGCAACAGGTTGCATGGCTCCTTATAGCACAGGAGCCCCTGAGCAGGCCTCCGCTTTTGCTTGCCGTTCACCCGCAGCGGGAAGACAAATTTTTCTCTACGCCGCCTTCCTCCCCTTCTCCGCCAGCCCCGCGAGCGCGCGCAAAATCTCGGTGGCGCCTTTGATGCGCTCTTGCGGCGTTTCCCATTCGTCGAAGAACACGACCTTCATGTCGGGCCGCACGCGGGCGCCGACCGGGTGCTTGGCGATGTAGGCGAGGAGCCCTTCGGGATTGGCGAAGATATTGTCGCGGAACGACAGCACCGCGCCCTTCGGCCCGACCTCGATCTTCTCGACAGTGGCGCGGCGGCATAGCGTCTTGATGGCAACGATTTGCAACAGATATTCGACTTCTTCCGGCAGCGGGCCGAAGCGGTCGACGAGCTCGGCGCCGAAACCTTCGATGTCGCGGTCGTCCTCGATCTCGGCGAGGCGCCGGTAGAGCGCGAGCCGCACCGGCAGGTCAGTGACGTAATCTTCGGGAATGAGCACCGGCGTGCCGATGGTGATCTGCGGCGACCATCGATCGGCGGCGGGCGCTGTGCTGCCGGCCTTCATCGAGATCACCGCCTCTTCCAGCATCTGCTGATAAAGCTCGTAACCGACTTCCTTGATGTGGCCGGACTGCTCGTCGCCCAAAAGATTGCCGGCGCCGCGGATGTCGAGGTCGTGCGAGGCGAGCTGGAAGCCGGCGCCGAGCGTGTCGAGCGATTCCAGGACTTTCAGCCGCCGCTCCGCCTGCGGCGTGATCTTGCGTCCGGCCGGCAGCGTGAGCAGCGCATAGGCGCGCAACTTGGCGCGGCCGACGCGGCCACGCAGCTGATAGATCTGCGCCAGGCCGAACATGTCGGCGCGATGCACAATGAGCGTATTCGCGGTCGGGATATCGAGGCCGCTCTCGATGATGGTAGTTGAAAGAAGCACATCGAACTTGCCGTCGTAAAACGCGCCCATGATGTCCTCGAGCGCGGTCGGGGCCATCTGGCCATGCGCCACGGCGACGCGCACCTCCGGCACGGTCTTGTCGAGGAAATCCTTGGCGTCGGCGAGATCCTCGATGCGCGGGCAGACATAGAACGCCTGGCCGCCGCGATAGCGCTCGCGAAGGAGCGCCTCGCGCACCGTGACCGGGTCAAACGGCGAGACGAAGGTGCGCACCGCGAGCCGGTCGACCGGCGGCGTGGCGATGATCGACATTTCGCGCACGCCGGACAACGCCAACTGCAGCGTGCGCGGGATCGGCGTCGCGGTCAGCGTCAGCACATGCACTTCGGCTTTGAGCTGCTTGAGCTTCTCTTTGTGGCCGACGCCGAAATGCTGCTCCTCATCCACAACGATCAGGCCCAGATCCTTGAACTTGACGGTCTTGCCGAGGAGCGCATGGGTGCCGATGACGATGTCGACGGTGCCCTCGGCGAGGCCTTTTTTGACGGCGGCGAGTTCCCTGGCCGAAACCAGCCGCGACGCCTGCGCGACATGGACGGGATAGCCCTTGAGGCGATCGCTGAAAGTCTTGAAATGCTGGCGCGCCAACAGCGTGGTCGGCACCACGACCGCGACCTGCTTGCCGTCCATGGCGGCGATGAACGCGGCGCGCAGCGCCACCTCGGTCTTGCCGAAGCCGACGTCGCCGCAGACGAGCCGATCCATCGGCCGGCCGGAGGAGAGATCGTTGAGCACCGCGGCGATGGCGGCCTGCTGGTCGTCGGTCTCCTCATAGGGGAAACCGGCGCAAAACTCGTCGTAAAGCCCGGCGCCGACCGCGAGCCGCGGCGCTTCGCGCAGCTGCCGCTCGGCGGCGACCTTGATCAATTCGCCGGCGATTTCGCGGATGCGGTTCTTCATCCGCGCCTTGCGCGTCTGCCAGGCCACGCCGCCGAGGCGGTCGAGCTCGACGCCGGCGCCTTCGGAGCCGTAGCGCGACAGGAGTTCGATGTTCTCCACCGGCAGGAACAGCTTGTCGCCGCCGGCGTAATGGATTTCCAGGCAATCGTGCGGCGCGCCGGCGGCCTCGATAGCGCGAAGCCCATGGAAGCGCCCGATGCCGTGATCGACATGGACGACGAGATCGCCGGCGGACAGGCTCGTCACTTCGGCGATGAAATTGTCGGCGCGCTTGGATTGGCGGCGCGGGCGCACCAGCCGCTCGCCGAGAATGTCCTGCTCGGTGATCAGCGCGACATCGGCAGTCTCGAAGCCGGATTCGACGCCAAGCACGGCGAGCCCGACTTGCGGGCGCGGCATTGCGAGCGCGGCCGGCCATGAGGCGACGTTGGCGAGATTGAGCAGGCCGTGCTCGGACAGCACATGCGCCATGCGTTCTCGGGAGCCGTCGCTCCACAGCGCGATGATCGTACGCTTGCCGGCCGACTGCAGCGTATTGACGTGCTTGGTCACCGCCTCGAACACATTGGCGCCTGGAATGGCGCGCTCGGCGGTGAAATTGTGGCCGGCATGGGCGCCCACGTCGATGACATCGCGCTGTTCCGGGGCCGCGAAGGGGGTCAGCCGCGCGAGCGCGGAATTTTGCAGGCGATCGCGCCACTCGTTTTCGCGAAGGTAGAGCCGGTCTGGCGGCAGCGGCTTATAAGGCGCGCTGCTTCCGCCTTGGCCGGAGTGACCGAGCGCCTCCTTGCGCGCCTCGTAATAGTCGAGGATTTGCGCGATCCGCTCGTGCGCCGCCTCCTCCGCCAGCGGCTCGATGGCGATGGGACTGTCCTCGACGTAATCGAACACCGTCTCCAGGCTTTTGTGGAACAGCGGCAGCCAATGCTCCATGCCGGCGTAGCGGCGGCCCTCGCTGACAGCCTCGTAAAGCACGTCGTCGGGCGCTGCGGCGCCGAAGGCCGCGACATAGCCGGTGCGGAAGGCCCGGATGGTGTCGCTGGTGAGCTGGAACTCCGACATCGGCACGAGATCGAGCGCACGCAGGTCGGCATTGGTACGCTGCGTCTCCGGATCGAAGCTCCTGATCGATTCCAGGGTGTCGCCGAAGAAATCGAGCCGCACCGGCTCGTCCATGCCGGGCGCGAACAGGTCGATGATGCCGCCGCGTACTGCATAATCTCCCGCGTCACGAACCGTGGCGGCGCGGTTAAACCCGTTGAGGTCGAGCCATGCGGTGATGCCGGCCATCGGCAGCATGTTGCCCGGTGCCGCCGAGAGCGATTGTTTGGCGATGAGATCGTGCGCGGGCACCCGCTGCAGGGCGGCGTTGACGGTGGTGAGAAGGACCGCCGGATGCGCGCGGCCCTTTACGCGGGCTAGCCGCGCCAACGTCATCATCCGCGCCGCCACCACGGCGGCATGCGGCGAGACGCGGTCGTAAGGCAGGCAGTCCCAGGCCGGGAATTCCAGAACCTCAATATCGGGCGCGAAGAAGGTGAGCGCGCGATGCAGCGTCGCCATGCGCGGCCCGTCGCGGCAGACGACCGCAAGCGAAATCGCCGGCGGTTTCGGTGCGGCGGCGATGGCGCGGGCGAGATCGGCCAGCACCAAACCTTCGGCGCCATCGGCAATACCGGCAAACGTCAGCGCGCGGCCCGGCTTAAGCTCGCCGGCTGGCGATCGGGCGAGAAGAGCTGCTGCGGTCACGCGCCCTCCCCGCCATCATGGGCGTGAAACGCGATCAGCGCGCGCAGGACCGCACAATCGTGCTCGGCGGGCGCGCGCGCATCGCCGGTCACCCAGGCGTAAAGCTCGGCGTTCGGCACCTCGATCAGCCGCTCGAAATCGTCCAGCGCGGTATCGTCGAACGTGTCGATACGGGCGTCGGCGAAGCGGCCGACGATCAGATCCATCTCGCGCACGCCGCGCCGCCAGGCCCGAAACAGCAGCCGCCGCCGGCGCACATCCAGCCCTTCGCTCGAACGCTCGGTCATGATTATCGCCTGAGCCGCATGCAACGCCAAAAGCCCGGACGTGCCGGGCGAGCGTTATATAGAGGCGACACCCGCACTTGTCATGGCCCGCCTGCGCGGATGATCCAGTGTAGGATACGTGCATGCGCCCGCCGGTTCTCAATCCGCTGTTTGCCGCGTTGTCGGCGCTGCCCGGCATCGGGCCGAAGCTCGAAAAGCTATTCGGCCGGCTGCTCGTGCGCGAGGGCGAGCCGCCCCGCGTCGTCGATCTGCTGTTTCATCTGCCGACCGGCTTTGTCGACCGGCGCCACCAGCCGAAGCTTTCCGAGGTGGTGCCCGATACGGTGGTGACGGTTGCCGTCACGGTCGACCGGCATCGGCCGCCGCCGTCGAACCGGCCGCGCGCGCCCTACAATATCGACACCTCTGACGACACCAACACGCTGATGATCACCTATTTCAACGGGCGCCGGGATTATCTGGAAAAGCTCTATCCCGAAGGCGCGCTGCGCTACGTGTCGGGCACCGCCACGCTCTATGACGGCCATTTACAGATGGTGCATCCCGACCGGGTGGTCGACGCCGCAGGTTTTGCCACGCTGCCGCTGATCGACCCGGTCTACCCGCTCACCGAAGGCCTGCATCCGAACCAGGTCCGCAAGGCCCTCGATCTCGCGCTCGATCGCCTGCCGGCCCTGCCCGAATGGCAGGATGCGGCATGGATCAAGCGCAACGATTATCCAAGTTTCGGCGACGCGCTGAGCGTGCTGCATCGGCCGACTAACCCGGAAGATATCGAGCCGCAGAAAGAGGCCTGGTCGCGGCTCGCCTATGACGAACTCTTGGCGAGCCAGCTCGCGTTGGCGCTCCTGCGCGGCCACATGCGCACGCGCGCAGGCCGCGGCAGCGCGGCCGAAGGCTTGCTGCGGGCGCGAATCGTCAAGGCGCTGCCCTATGCGCTCACGCCGTCGCAGACGCGGGCCGTCGCCGATATCGTTGCTGATTTGGCACAGCCGACCCGCATGCTCCGGCTCCTGCAAGGCGATGTCGGTTCCGGCAAGACCGTGGTGGCGCTCCTGGCCGCCGCGCATGTGATCGAGGCCGGCCGCCAGGCCGCGTTCATGGCGCCGACCGAGATTCTGGCGCGGCAGCATTTCGGCACCATCGCGCCGCCGGCCAAGGCGGCAGGCATTCGGCTCGCCATCCTCACTGGCCGTGAGCGCGGCCGCGAGCGCGACGACATTCTCGCGGCACTCGCCGCGGGCGACATCGATCTCATCGTCGGGACCCATGCCCTGTTCCAGGAGAACGTCGCATTCCGCGATCTCGCTCTGGCGATCGTCGACGAGCAGCATCGTTTCGGCGTGCATCAGCGGCTCGCTTTGGCGCACAAAGGAGAAGCGGTCGATCTTCTGGTGCTCACCGCGACGCCGATCCCGCGCACGCTGGTGCTGACCTATTTCGGCGACATGGACATTTCGGAATTGCGCGAGAAGCCGGCCGGGCGGCAGAAGATCGACACCCGGGCGGTGCCGCTCGATCGCCTAGCCGAGGTGATCGAGGCGGTGGCGCGGGCACTGTCGTCGGACCGGCGGGTCTATTGGGTGTGCCCCTTGGTCGAGGAATCCGAAAGCGTCGACCTCGCCGCGGCGGAGGAACGCTACAAGGACTTGCAGAAACGTTTCGGCAAAGCCGTCGACATCGTCCACGGCCAGATGCGCGGTCTCGACAAGGATCGCGCCATGGAACGCTTTGCCAAGGGCGAAACGCGGCTCCTGGTCGCCACCACGGTGATCGAAGTCGGCGTCGACGTGCCGGAGGCGAGCGTGATGGTCATCGAGCACGCCGAGCGC
>Ga0335081_10005178_pt1 | contig 20626 bp, 21 predicted proteins | sample Lox_Sample_35_FD_206713 | JGI IMG/M metagenome (GOLD analysis project Ga0335081, IMG submission 206713) | Soil microbial communities from Loxahatchee National Wildlife Refuge, Florida, United States - Lox_Sample_3.5 | ecosystem: Environmental > Terrestrial > Soil > Wetlands | place: USA... | reverse complement strand
GAGTGGCTGGAGAAGAACGCGCGCCAGGCGCAGGTCTACGCCGAGAAGGCGGGCGTCAATCAGATCGTCATCGATTCCGCCGAGGACATCAAGGCGGTGGCGCGCAACGTCGCGTTCTCGCTCGCGCTCTACACCGGCCAGATGTGCACCGCGCCGCAGAACATCTACGTGCCCCGCGGGGGGGTCGACACCGCGGCCGGCCATGTTTCCTTCGACGAGGTGGCGCGGGCGCTGGGCGAGTCGGTCCAGAAGCTCGTCGGCGATCCCGCGCGCGCAGTGGAGATTCTCGGCGCGGTGGTCAACGACGGCGTGGCGCAGCGCATCGATGCGGCGCGTTCGCTGGGGCCCATCGTCGCGGACAGTCAGCCGGTCGCCCACCCGCAGTTCAAGGAGGCGCGCATCCGCACGCCGCTGATCGTGAGGCTAGACGCCAAGGACGAGGGCAAGTACCTCAAGGAGTGGTTCGGTCCGATCGCGTTCGTGATCGCCACCAGCGATACCGCGCAGAGCCTCGACATCGCGCGGCGCGCGGTCCGGGATCACGGCGCACTCACGCTGTCGGTGTATTCGAAGAATCCGGCGGTCGTCGACCACGCGGTCGAAGTCGCGGAGGACGCGGGGGTGGCGCTGTCGATCAATCTCACGGGCGGCGTCTTCGTCAACCAGTCGGCGGCGTTCTCGGACTATCACGGCACCGGCGCCAACCCGGCGGCCAACGCGTCGCTCACCGACGCGGCGTTCGTGGCGAGCCGGTTTCGGGTGGTGCAGCATCGGATGCACGTGTAGATCGGGATCCATCCCCACCGGCGCGACGCTGGCGCAATGAATTGCGACCCACGATGACCTACGAGCACATCCTCTTTTCGAGCGAAGCCGGCGTCGCCCGCATCACCCTCAACCGGCCCGACCGGCTCAACAGCTTCAACGGCGCCATGCACGCCGAGGTGCGTGACGCGCTCGCGCAAGTGCGTGGCGAGCCGTCGTCGCGGGTGCTGCTCCTGACGGGCGCCGGACGCGGCTTCTGCGCCGGACAGGATCTGGCCGATCGCGCGGTCGCGCCCAGCGCCGAGGCCGTCGACCTCGGCGCCTCGATCGAGCGCAACTACAAGCCGCTCATTCTGGCGCTCCGCTCGCTGCCGCTGCCGGTGGTATGCGCCGTCAACGGCGTCGCGGCGGGCGCCGGCGCCAACATCGCGCTCGCCTGTGATCTCGTCATTGCGGCGAAATCGGCGAGCTTCATCCAGGCGTTCAGCAGGATCGGTCTCATCCCCGACTCCGGCGGCACTTACTTCCTGCCGCGCCTCGCTGGCACGGCGCGGGCGATGGGGCTCGCGCTTCTCGGCGACAAGCTCCCGGCGGAGCAGGCGGCACAGTGGGGTCTCATCTGGCGATGCGTCGAGGACGCCGAGCTCGGGCCGGCGGTCGAGAAGCTCCTGGCCGCGCTTGCCGTCGCGCCGACGGCGGGGCTGGCAGCGACCAAACGGGCGATCTACGCCTCCGCCGGCAACGGCCTCGAGGCGCAGCTCGACCTCGAGCGCGATTTGCAGCGCACGCTGGGCTACGGGGCGGACTACCGCGAGGGCGTCGCGGCATTCACCGAGAAGCGCCCACCGCGGTTCACGGGGCGGTAATGGGCGAGCACCATCCTCCGGCGACGCCCGCTCAGGCACAGTCCCTGGCCGAGCGTGTCGCCGCGGCAATGTACCGCCGCGACGCGGCCTCCCAGGCCATGGGCATGCGGATCTCCGGCATCGGCCCGGGCCATGCCGAGCTGACCATGACCGTGCGCGCCGACATGCTCAACGGTCACGCCATCTGTCACGGCGGCTTCATCTTCAGCCTCGCCGATAGCGCGTTCGCCTTTGCCTGCAACAGCTACAATCTCAATACCCTGGCGTCGGGGTGTGCGATCGATTTCGTCGCGCCGGCGCGAGAAGGCGACGTGCTGACCGCCTTCGCGCGGGAGCGCAGCGCGAGCGGGCGGACCGGCGTCTACGACATCGAAGTGAAGAACCAGCGAGGTGACCCGGTCGCATTCTTTCGCGGCAAGTCGTATCGCATAAAAGGTCACGTCATCGAAGACTAAGGAGGGGGGCATGCCGGCGAGGAAGCCCGCGCCTGGGGATCTCGAGGCCATCGAGACCGCGAGCCGCGACGAGCTGCAAGCGACACAACTCAAGCGCCTGCAATGGACGCTGCGCCACGCGTACGATCACGTTCCGCATTACCGGTCGGTGTTCGACGCCGCCGGATTCCATCCCAACGACCTCGCTTCGCTCGACGATCTCGCGCGGCTGCCGTTCACCACCAAGAAGGAGCTCAGGGAGAATTATCCCTTCGGGATGTTCGCCGTGCCGCGCGATCAGGTGCTGCGCATCCACGCGTCGTCGGGCACTACGGGCAAGCCCACGGTCGTCGGCTACACCCGCAACGACATCGAGGTGTGGGCGACGGTGATGGCTCGTTCCATCCGCGCCGCAGGCGGGCGCCCCGGCGACATCGTCCACGTCGCCTACGGCTACGGGCTCTTCACCGGCGGCCTCGGCGCCCACTACGGTGCGGAGAAGCTGGGCTGCACCGTGATCCCGATGTCGGGGGGGATGACCGAGCGGCAGGTCCAGCTCATTGCCGATTTCAAGCCGGACATCATCATGGTGACGCCCTCGTACATGCTGGCGATCGCCGAGGAGATGGAGCGGCAGCACTACGATCCGCGCAAGTGCTCGCTCTCCATCGGCATCTTCGGCGCCGAGCCGTGGACGCCGACCATGCGCGAAGCGATCGAATCGAAGCTCGACATCGACGCGATCGACATCTACGGTCTCTCCGAGGTGATCGGCCCGGGGGTCGCGCAGGAGTGCATCGAGACTAAGGACGGGCTGACGGTGTGGGAGGACCACTTCTATCCCGAGATCGTCCACCCGGAGACGGGGAGGGTCCTTCCCGACGGCGAGAAGGGCGAGCTCGTGTTCACCTCGCTCACCAAGGAGGCGCTGCCCGTCATCCGCTACCGCACCCGCGACCTCACGCGCCTTCTGCCGCCAACCGCTCGCTCGATGCGCCGCATTGAGAAGATCACCGGCCGCTCCGACGACATGCTGATCATCCGCGGGGTAAACGTCTTTCCCACGCAGATCGAGGAGATGATCCTCAAGCTCGCGGCGCTGGCTCCGCACTATCAGCTCGAAGTCACGCGGCCGCGCAACCTGGACGAGCTCACCGTGCTGGTGGAGCGCGCCACGGGCATCGGCGCCGCTGCGGGTGAGGCCGCCGGCGCGCAGCTGGCGCAGAGGATCAAGAGCTCGATCGGTGTGACGGCCGAGGTGCGCGTCGTACAGGCGGGCGGGGTGGAGCGTTCCATCGGCAAAGCGAAGCGCGTGGTGGACAAGCGGCCGAAGGAATAGGCGACTTCGTTGCGCGGATCGCAATGACGATCCTTGCACTCGCCGCGCCGGTTCTCGCCTTCCTTCGGCTGGCGGCGCATTTCTTCCGCGCCGGCAATCTGCTCGCGCTTTGCATCTCGCTCCTCGCGATCGTCCTGATCTTCGTGCGCCGCCAATGGGCCGCAAGGGCCATGCAGGCCCTGCTGGCGCTCGGTGCGCTGGAGCGGCCTCGCACCGCGGTTACCCTCGTTTACGCGCGGAGCGTAGCGGGTCAATCCGTCACGCGGCTGGCGCTGATCCTGGGGGCGGTCTTTCTGCTGACCGCGGGCTCGGCGCTCGTCGTTCAGGCGAAGCGGTTCAAGACTCACTTCAACTTCCCGCCCCGCCGGCGACCGATGGCGACGAAAGCCACAGCGGCAAAATCCCGTCCTGACGTTATCGCCCGGTCATCCGTTCCCTGAGAGATGATGGCTCTCGGGGCGCTGGCCGCAGGCACTGGCAGCGACGCGACCCTGGAATGTGGCCCCCCGGCAGCAACGAAAGCCATTCTAGCCCGACGCTTGCGCGGGCCCGAGGTGCGCTACCATTGAAAAACAAGCTGGCTCGAAACCGCTCCCGCATGTCCGAAAAGCAATTCGCCTCCCAGGCCGACCTTGCCGAGAAGAAGGTCAGCTTCGACAAGCTCTCCGAGCACGCCTACGCCTACACCGCGGAAGGCGATCCCAACACCGGGATCGTGATCGGCGACGACGCCGTGATGGTGATCGACACCCAGGCCACTCCGGTGATGGCGCAGGACGTGATCCGGCGCATCCGCGGCGTCACCGACAAGCCGGTGAAGTACGTCGTGCTTTCGCACTACCACGCGGTGCGCGTGCTCGGCGCGACGGCCTACGGCCCCGAGCACGTCATCGCCAGCCGCGACACGTACGAGCTCATCGTCGAGCGTGGCGAGGCCGACATGAAGAGCGAGATCGAGCGCTTTCCGCGGCTCTTCCGCGCGGTCGAGTCGGTTCCGGGACTCACCTGGCCGACGCTCGTGTTCGAGCGGCGGCTCAGCCTCTGGCTGGGCAAGCTCGAGGTCGACATCCTGCAGCTCGGACGGGGGCACACCAAGGGCGACACGGTCGTGTGGCTGCCGCGGGAGAAGATCCTGTTCTCGGGCGATCTCGTCGAATACGGGGCGACGCCGTACACGGGCGACGCGTATCTCGCGGAGTGGCCGGCGACACTCGACGCCGTCGCCGCGCTGCAGCCCGCCAAGCTCGTTCCCGGCCGGGGGGCCTCGCTGCAGACGGCCGCGGAAGTCAAAGCGGGGCTGGACGGCACGCGCGCCTTCATCACCGAGCTGTTCGACGCGGTGAAGCGCGCCGCTTCCGCCGGCAAGGACCTGCGCACGGCGTATCGCGAAACGTACGCGGCGCTGAAGCCCAAGTACGGTGACTGGGTCATCTTCGACCACTGCCTGCCATTCGATGTCTCCCGCGCCTACGACGAGGCGACGCGTTATCGCGACCCGCGCATCTGGACGGCACAGCGCGACAAGGAGATGTGGGAGACGCTCGAGGGTTGAAGACCTACGCGCCGCCGGTCTACCCCTACCGCAAGCCTGCCGAGCTCGCCGGTTCGCCGAGACGCTGGCCGGTGATCGTCGTGGGTGCGGGGCCGGTCGGACTTGTCGCGGCCATCGACTTCGCGCAGCGCGGCGTCGACGTGCTGCTGCTCGACGAGGACGACACGGTGAGCGCGGGCTCGCGCGCGATCTGCTGGTCGAAGCGCACGCTCGAGATCCTCGATCGCCTGGGTTGCGGCGAGCGCCTCGTCGAGAAGGGCGTGGGGTGGAACGTCGGGCGCGTCTATTTCGGCGACGAGCAGGTGTTCCAGTTCGACCTGCTGCCCGAGTCCGGCCACAGGCGTCCGGCCTTCATCAACCTGCAGCAGTACTACGTCGAGCAGTTCCTCGTCGAGCGTGCCGAGGCCCTCGGCGTCGAGCTTCGCTGGCGGCACCGGGTGGTCGACGTGGAGCCGCGCGCCGACCGGGTCGAAGCGCGGGTCTCCACGCCCGACGGCGAGTACGTCGCGCACGCCGACTGGCTGATCGCGGCGGACGGCGCGCGGAGCCCGATCCGCACGCTGCTTGGCCTCGAGAGCGAGGGACAGGTCTTCCGCGACCGGTTCCTCATCGCCGACGTCCATATGCACTCCGAATTTCCCGCGGAGCGTCGCTTCTGGTTCGACCCTCCGTTCCACCGCCACCAGTCCGCGCTTCTCCATCGCCAGGCAGATCACGTGTGGCGATGCGACTTTCAGCTCGGGTGGGAGGCCGATCCCGAGGAAGAGAAGAAACCCGAGCGCGTACTGCCGCGCGTGCGCGCGATGCTCGGCGACGACGTGGAATTCGAGCTGGAGTGGGCAAGCGTGTACACCTTCCAGTGCCGCCGCATGCGCTCGTTCCGCCGTGGGCGGGTGCTGTTCGCCGGCGATGCGGCGCACCTCGTCTCGCCGTTCGGTGCACGCGGCGCCAACAGCGGCATGCAGGATGCCGACAACCTGGTGTGGAAGCTCACGCTCGTGCTGCGCGGGCTCGCCCCGGAGCGGCTCCTCGACAGCTACGACGCCGAGCGCTGTCCGGCAGCCGATGAGAACATCCGGCATTCCACCCGCAGCACCGACTTCATCACGCCCAAGAGCGCGGCGAGCCGCACGTTTCGCGACGCCGTGCTCGCACTCGCGAAGCGACATCCCTTCGCGCGCCGGCTGGTAAACAGCGGCCGGCTGTCGCTGCCGGCGATCCTTGTCGATTCGCCGCTCAACAGTCCCGACGACGAAGCGTTCGAGAGCCGGCTCGTGCCGGGGGCGCCGGCGATCGACGCGCCCGTGACAGGCGAACACGGTACGTGGCTGCTCGACTATCTTGCCGGCGGCTTCACGCTGCTCGTCTTCGACGACGGCTCTTCGGCGGGCGCCTTGCGCGAGTTGAGTGCGCTTGCGACCGATCCGATCGCCTGCGCGAGCGTTTTCGTCGGCGGTCGGGGGACCGAGCTTCCCCGGGGAGGGCGCCGGATCGAGGATCCGACGGGCGCCCTCGCGGAACGCCATGATGCGAAACCCGGGACGGTCTATCTGTTCCGGCCGGACCAGCACGTTTGTGCCCGCTGGCGTGCATTCGATCCCGACCGAGTACGTGCGGCCATCGCGCGTGCGACGGGGCAGGTGCGCACCGAGGCTCTTCCATGCTTAACATCGAACCCAATATCGCCGCGCCAGACGACTTCTATCAGGAGCTGATCGACCTGCACCGAGGCTTGAGCGACGAGCAGAGCGCGCTCGTCAATGCCAAGCTCGTGCTGCTCCTCGCCAATCACATCGGTGATATCGCCGTCCTGCGGGAGGCGATGGCGGCGGCGCGGGAGGGTTACGCAGCTTCCTCGAGGAGTGCGCCGCCGGAGTCGTAGCGAATCTCCAGCACTGCCTCGCTCGCGTTCCCTTCCGTGGGCCGCAGCACGAAGGTCGCATCGCTGCCGTGCAGCGCCGAAAGCGGCGTTGGCGCGATACAGCTCTCGCACCCGAGCCAGTGTGTCGAACAGGAACTGCGGCTCGACGCGCTCCTGCATCGCCTGCAGCCGCGATTCGAGCGTGCGCTTGGCGGCATGCGCGTTCGAGCGTTTTTTTCGCGAACTCGATTCCACACAAGCTCCGAGCGTTGTCCGATCAGCGTCACGAGCGGTACGTAGATCCTCGCCGTGATCACGACTGTGACGGCGTACGCGGCCCGGCGGCGCGGGTAGTAGCCGGTTATGCGATCGGTGGCGACGAGAGCGAACAGCAGAATGAACGCGCCGAGCTGGTCCGTTAAGAATAGCCTGGTCAGCGAAAGGACGGGTTGTGAAAGCTGCGTGAATATCGCATTGGCAAACCACGATGAAGTGATATGCCCAAGGCGCACAACCGAACAGCAACGGCCTTGAAGTGCGCTCGCGTGATGCCGCGCCGGGCGTCTAACGCTGCGCGCACGATCCGTTTTGACCGGAGTCTGTGCGGAGCGTAATCGACGGAGGCTCACGCGGCAGCAGCAGCCATCGCGGTCGCCATGGCGCATGGCAAAGCGGATTGTCGCCGTAATGCCCCGCGGCTTGTTGAGGCCCGCGCGCAGTTGCGCACCCTGGCCGTATGTGCCTGATTGCGTTCTCGACGAGGGTTAGCAGCATCATCGGCGGAAGGCGGGCTTCGTGCAGGTCACCAGGCACTTCGATCGCGAAGCCGAGCCGGCGACCCATTCCGATCTGCTGGACGCTTAACTACGCTTCGGCGAGGGCAGTCTCCCGCCCGAGCGTGGAATCGTTCGCGCACATTTGCGGCAAGCCGGGCCGGCAGGGGCAGGTCGAACAACTCGACGATGTTGCGCCGCGACGAATGCAGAAGCGCGAGCGGCGCGATGAGCGCGAGCCCCTTCCGTGTCAGGCCGGCGAACAAAGCCCCGCCTCGTGGCCGCGGCGCCGCGCGAACTACTTGGCGGCGTTCAGACGGTGGTTGTCCGAACGGTTGACGCCCATTGGTCGGAAAGCCGGATGAGCCCGATGCGCTCCAAGGCAACGCCCGCTACTATACGGTGCTCGCCACCCACGTCACCGTCGCAGATTCGAACCCATGGACTATCAGAACATCCTGACCGAGACCCGCGGACGCGTCGGCGTCATCCGCCTCAACCGCCCGCAGCGCATGAACGCGCTCAACGATGCCCTCGCCTCGGAGCTCGCCGCCGCGCTGGCGGCATTCGACGCCGATGCCAGCATCGGCGCCATGGTCATCACCGGCAACGACAAGGCCTTCGCCGCTGGCGCCGACATCGGCGCGATGGCCGAGTGGAGCTATCAGAAGGTCTACGCCGACAATTACATCTCGAGCTGGGAGTCGGTGAAGCACACGCGCAAGCCGGTGATCGCCGCTGTCGCGGGCTATGCGTTGGGCGGCGGTTGCGAGCTGGCGATGATGTGCGATCTCATCCTCGCCGCCGACACCGCCAAGTTCGGTCAGCCGGAGATTACGATCGGCACCATGCCCGGCCTGGGCGGGACGCAGCGGCTGCCGCGGGCGGTGGGCAAGGCGAAGGCGATGGAGTGGTGCCTTACAGGGCGGATGATCGACGCCGCGGAAGCCGAGCGGTCCGGTCTGGTCGCCCGAGTCGTGCCGGCCGACAAGCTCCTCGACGAAGCGCTCGCCGTGGCGGCGAAGATCGCCAGTCATTCGCTTCCCGTGGTCCTAAAGGTCAAGGAAGCGATCAACCGCGCGTACGAATCACCGCTCTCGGAAGGGCTGCTCTTCGAGCGGCGCGAGTTCCACTCGACCTTCGCCCTCGACGACCAGAAGGAGGGTATGCGCGCCTTCGTCGCGAAGCGCAAGCCGGAGTTCAAGAACCGCTGATCGTCATCCCGGCGAAAGCCGCTGATCCTGTAGGTCGGGATTCATCCCCACGCTTCGCGCGAATGAATTCGCACCTACATGGGCGAGAGCCATTTCACCCCGTGCTCGATGTCAGATGCGCCACCAACGCCTCGAGCACCTCCATGCTGGCGTCCGACACGACCCAGCACTCCATGCCCCCGGCGCTGCCGTGGGCGACGTTGAATCCTCGGAGCGTCGTCGACTTCGGCATCAGTACCGGCTTGCCCGTTTCGACCGGCCGCATGAAGACGTCGATCGTGTGCTCGCGATACCTGTAGACCAGCGTCGCTACGGGGCGCCCGTCGAGATAATCGAGCCGGCCGCCGACGAGCGGCAGGCCGTCCGCGGTGAAGTCGCGCACCGGCGGCGAATAATCGAGTCGCGCCGAGAGCCACGGCTTGACCGTGTGCTGATCCGACGATGCCACATCGATCAGCCGATTGGAGAGCGTGGCCCGTGCGTGATTGGCCACGGCTTCCGCCGCGAGATCGGTGCCCACTCGCCAGTCGAGGATCGCGCTGCCTACGAACCAGGCGAAGACCGTGACCGCGCTGCCCGCCAGTGCACCCGAGGTGAGCCAGCGCCAGCGGCTCACCTTCAGCCTCGGCGGTACCGGCGCATCGGTCGCGCGCGCGATCGTCGCCCGGACCCGCTCGCGCAGCGCCGGCGTGGCGGCGTAGTAGGGTACCTCGTTACGGATGCGCGAGCGCAAGGTCGCGAGCTCGTCGCGGCGCGCGGCGCACTCGGCGCAGCCGAGCACATGCTTCTCGATCTCGGCGCTTTGCACCGCGTCGAGCTCGCCGTCGCTGTAGGTCGGCAGAAGGTTGAGCGCTTGATCGCAGTTCATGGCTTCGTCTCGTGGTGATCGTCCCTGGGCTCACAGCGCGGCGCGGTCGCGGATCGCGCGCAGGACGGGTGAGCGCTGCAGCAATCCGCGCGCCCGCGCGAGCCGCGACATCACGGTCCCGATCGGAATATCGACGACCCGGGCGATCTCCTTGTAGGGCAGCTCCTCCAGCTCGCGCAGGATGAGCACCTCGCGGTAGCCGAGGGGCAGCGCCGCAATCGCTTCGTTGAGCGCCACCGCCGAGGCGTTGCGGGCGACGACCTGCTCGGGTGTGCCCGCCGGATCGGGCGCCTCTTCGAGCGCGGGACCGTCTCCGGCAACGATCTCGGAGGGTCGATTGCGCTTCAGCCAGTCGTAGCAGGCGTGGCGCACGATGGTTAGAAACCAGGCCTTGGCGTCGCCGCCGCGAAACGCCGAGAAGTACTTCAGCGCCCGCTCGCACGCTTCCTGCACGACGTCTTCGGCGTCGGTGCCGTTGCGGGTGAGCCAGCGCGCGAGGTTGTACCCGGCGTCGAGCTGCGGCAGCACCGCTTCCTCGAACCGGGTCGCTGGCCGGCTGCGGTCCCCGGAGCCTCTCGCATTCATAGCCCATCATACTGCCCGCAAGAGGCCGTTATTCCCGGACAAGGGGCGGGGTCGGTGGGAGCCCTGTGCTACCATTTTTCGCGCCGGTCAATCCCATGGCCGCCGACCCGCGGATTCAGCGCTCGCGTGCCGCTCCGATGACCGTCACAAAACCGTCCGCCGCGCGCATCCTCGAACGCTGCGAGGCGCTCGCGCGCTGCTCCGAGCAACGCGACGGTCTGACCCGCGTCTATCTGTCCGCCGAGCAGCGGGCGGCGAACGGCCTGGTTCTGGGCTGGATGGAGCAAGCGGGCATGGCCGCTCGCCTCGATGCGGCAGGCAATGTGCTCGGCCGCTACGAGGGGCAACGTCCCGGGCTTCCTTGCCTGATGCTGGGCTCGCATCTCGACACCGTCCGCGATGCGGGCAAATACGACGGCATGCTCGGCGTGGTAGCGGCCATCGAATGCGTCGCCGCGCTTTCGGCGCGCCGCACTCGCCTGCCCTTCGCCGTGGAGGTGATTGGCTTCGCCGACGAGGAGGGCGTACGCTTCAACGCCACGCTGCTGGGCAGCCACGCGGTGGCGGGCACGCTGGATCGCGCGAGCTTCGACCGCGCGGATGCGAACGGCAAGACGTTGCGCGAAGCGTTCGTCGACTTCGGCCTCGATCCCGACGCGATCGCTGACGCGGCGCGGCGGCGCGAGGAGATTCTCGCCTACGCCGAGCTGCACATCGAACAGGGACCGGTGCTCGAAGCGGAAGGGCTGCCGGTCGGGGTGGTCACGGCGATCAACGGCGGCAACCGCCTGGCGGTCGAGCTCTCGGGCATGGCGGGACACGCGGGGACGGTGCCGATGTCACTGCGCCGTGACGCGCTCGCCGCGGCGGCGGAATGTGTGCTCGCCGTCGAGCGCGTCGCCGCCGCGGAGCGCGAGCTGGTGGGCACGGTGGGCAAGATCGAGGCGCTGCCCGGTGCGATCAACGTCATTCCGGGACGCGTGCGCTTCTCCGTCGACGTACGCGCGCCGACCGACGCGCAGCGCGAACGCGCGCTCGCGGCCGTGCGCACGGCGCTGGCGGAGATCGCCGAGCGCCGCCGCGTCGCGCTCGAGATCCGGCTGATGTGGGAGGCGAGGACTGCGACCTGCGCCGGCTGGCTGCAGGCGCAGCTCGGCGCCGCCGTCGAGGCCGAAGGCATTCGGCTGCGCCGGCTTCCGTCCGGCGCGGGGCACGACGGGATGGCGATGATCGCCATCGCCGACATCGGCATGCTGTTCGTGCGCTGCGAGGGCGGCATCAGCCACAACCCCGCGGAGGCGATCACGGAGGCCGACGCCGCGGTCGCCGCGGGCGTATTCCTGCGCTTCATCGAGGGCTTCCGGCCGCGGCCCGCCCGATGAGCGATCCGCGCGCCGCGATCCGCGATTTCCTCGCCGCGCATCGGCCGCACGCCGAGCGCTTTCTCCGCGCGCTCGTGCGCACGCCGTCCGACAATCCTCCCGGCGATTGCGCGCCGCACGCCATGCGCGCCGTCGAGTTGCTGGAAGGACTGGGCTATCGCGTGGAGTCTCATGCGGTCCCGCAGGACGAGGCTGCGGCCTGCGGCATGCGAAGCTGCGTCAACCTCGTCGTGCGCGAGCGCTTCGGACCGGGGCCGGTCATCGCCTGCAACGCCCACGGCGATGTCGTGCCGCCGGGAGGCGGCTGGAGCGTCGATCCGTACGGTGCCGAAATACGCGACGGCCGGATGCTCGGCCGGGGCGTCGCGGTATCGAAATCCGACTTCGCCACCTACGCGTTCGCGCTGCTCGCGCTCAAGAGCGCAAGCGCGCACGGCGCGGGGCTGGCCGGATCGGTGGAGCTGCACTTCACCCACGACGAGGAAGCGGGCGGCACGCTCGGCCCCGCGTGGCTGCTTCGCCAAGGTCTCGTACGGCCGGACTACGCGATCTGCGCCGGGTTCGCGCACGGCGTGACCATCGCCCACAACGGCTGCCTGCATCTGGAGGTGGCGGTGCGCGGGCGGTCCGGCCACGCCGCGGAGCCGGAGCAGGGCGTGGACGCGCTCGAGGCCGCCACCACAATACTCGCCGGTCTGTACGAGCTGCGCCGCGACTACGCGACGACCCGCTCGCGCATCCCGGGCATCGGCTCGCCGACGCTCGTCGTCGGGCTGATCGACGGCGGCATCAACACCAACGTCGTTCCCGATCGCGTCGTGTTCCGGCTCGACCGGCGCATCATTCCCGAGGAACTGGCGAGCGAAGCGGAGGAGACGCTCACGCGGCGCATCGTCGGGCTGGGCGCGCGCTTTCCCGGCGTCGCCGTGACAGTCCGCCGGGTCCTGCTCGCGCTGCCGTTGCTGCCGCTGGCCGGACAGGAGAAGCTGGTCGAGGTCCTGCAGCGCAACGCCGGGACGGTACTCGGCGAGGAGATTCCCGTGCACGGCGTGCCGCTGTACACCGACGCCCGCCACTACAGCGCGGCCGGCATCCCGACCGTGCTCTACGGCGCCGGGCCGCCCACGCTCGCCGAGGCGAACGGCCACCGCGCCGACGAGAATCTGCGGCTCGCCGACCTGCACGCGGCCACCGAAGTCGTGGCGCTTTCGCTCTACGATCTGCTCGCGGCGCCGCGCGCCTGAGGCCTCAGCTCCCGCCGTTCCCGAGCTGGGACTGCTGGTAGTTCTCGATGCCGATCCGGTCGATCAGCTCGAGCTGGATCTCGAGCCAGTCGATGTGCTCCTCCTCCGAATCGAGGATCCGGCGAAACAGATCGCGTGTCACATAGTCGCCGGAGCTCTCGGCGCCCGCGATGCCGGACTTGAGGATGGGATGCGCCGCCATCTCGAGCTTCAGATCGCAGGCGAGCGCTTCCTGCACGTTCTCGCCGACCAGCAGCTTGTGCAGATCCTGCAGATTGGGCACGCCTTCGAGAAAGAGAATCCGCTCGATCAGCGCCTCGGCGTGCTTCATCTCGTCGATCGAGGCGTCGCGCTCCCGTTTCGCCAGGCGAGCGAGCCCCCAGTGCTCGAACATCTTGGCGTGCAGGAAGTACTGGTCGATCGCCGTCAGCTCGTTGGTGAGCACCTCGTTCAAGCGCTTGACGATCTTGAGGTCGCCCTTCATCGGTCCTCCTGCTCGAGGATGGGGTCTAAGCCCTACGCGGCGAGCTTGTCGGTGCCGAGCGTCGCCGCCGAAACCGCTTCGCGCAACACCGCTTCGGCGCACGCAACGCAGCGGCCGCAACCGAGGCCTACGCCGAGCCCCTGGGCGAGATCCTCCGGCGAACGCGCGCCGAGCTGCGCCGCCTGGGCGATCTGGCGATCGGTGATTCCGTTGCAAAGACAGACGTACATGGAGCGGCGACGGATAAATGAGAATGGTTCCCATTATAACAAGCGCCGACAGCACGGCAAGCGCCCGGGTTGACGTGCATCAAGTTCGCCTCACTTTCCGGCCGGCAGAAGCCCGCCCAAACCCCTTGCGGAAACGAATGAGAATCATTATTATTCATACAACGCTCACGAGGGGACCGAATGAGGCTTCGCAGCTCGATGGGTTTCGCGCTCGCCTTCGCGCTGGCGCTCGTGATGACGAATGTCCGCGCCGACGACGCCGAAGCGCGGCTCACCATCCGCAGCCACCGCTTCGAGCCGGCGGAGCTCACCGTTCCCGCAGACAAGAAGGTCAAGCTCACCATCGAGAACGAGGACTCGACCGCGGAAGAATTCGAAAGCTACGAGCTCAACCGCGAGAAGGTCGTGCCGGCCAAGGGGCGGGTCACGCTCTACGTCGGGCCGCTCAAGCCCGGCCGCTATCCGTTCTTCGGCGACTTCCACAAGGACACCGCGCAGGGCGTCCTGATCGCGCAATAGGAAGACGACGTGGCCGGGATCGCCGTTCTGGTTTTCCGCGAGGTGCTGGAAGCGGCGCTGGTCGTGAGCGTCGTCTTCGCCGCCACGCGCGGCGTGCCGGGACGCGCGCGCTGGATCGGCGCCGGGATCGCCGCCGGCGTGCTGGGCTCGATCGTGCTGGCTGTGTCCGCGGAGGCTGTCGCCGAGGCGGCGGCGGGCATGGGCCAGGAGCTCTTCAACGCGACCGTGCTGTTCGCGGCGGTGGCGATGATCGCGTGGCATGCGATCTGGATGGCGACCCACGGCCGGCAGATGGCGCTGCAGATGCAGGCGCTCGGCGCGGAGGTGTCGGTCGGTCGCAGGCCGCTCGCCGCGCTCGCCATCGTGGTCACCCTCGCAGTGCTGCGCGAAGGCTCCGAGATCGTCCTGTTCCTGCTCGCGCAGGCGGCGGGCGGCTCGGGAGCGTTCGACATCGCCGGCGGCATCGCGCTCGGCGTGGGCGGTGGCGCGGCTACCGGACTTGCGCTCTATCTGGGGCTCCTGCGCATCCCGATCCGACATTTCTTCACCGCGACCAACTGGCTGCTGCTTCTGCTCGCCGCCGGCATGGCCTCGCAGGGCGCGCGGTTTCTCGTCCAGGCGGACTTGATTCCATCGCTCGGCGCCCGGCTGTGGGACACCTCGGCCTTTCTCTCCGAGCGTTCGATCCTCGGCCAGACCCTGCACGCGCTGATCGGCTACGACGCCCGACCCGCCGGCGTGCAGATCGTCTTTTACCTCGTGACCGCAGTGTCGATCGCCATCGGAATGAAAGTATGGGGAAGACCGAGAAGAAAAATCACGCAAGCAGCCTGACCGGGCCGCTCGTCGTTGCAGCCGCGCTATTCGCTTCACAACCGCTCGTCGCCGTCGCCGATCCCGCCTCCAAGGTGCACCTGCCGGACGTCGTGCAGGGCGAGCTGGAGCTCGAGCTCCTCGGCGGCTACCAATGGTGGTCGGGGGCGGACGACGACCGCGAGCGCCAGTTCATCGGCGAGATCGAATACGGCTTCACCCCGTGGTGGAGAAGCGGGCTCGAAGTGGGCACCACCCGCGCGCCCGGCGAGTCGTATCGGCTCGACGAAGTCGAGTGGGAGAACACCTTCCTCCTCAGCGAGCCGGGCCGGTACTGGCTCGACCTCGGCCTCTTCGCCGAGCTCGCCTACGACTACCCCGTGCGCCGCAGCGCGATCGCCATCGGCCCGATGTTTCAGAAGGAGATCGGCGCCCTGCAGAGCAATCTCAACGTGATCTTCGAGCGCGAGCTCGGGAGCAGTGCGCAGCCCGGGGCCGAGATCAACTACGAGTGGCAGGTCAAGTGGCGCGGGAACCCGCGCTTCGAGCCCGGCCTGCAATCGATCGGAACGCTGGGGCGCACCAACGACTTCGGCCATCAGATGGAAGTGAACATCGGCCCCGCCTTCTTCGGCCAGATCTTCACGAGCCCGCGCAACAAGCTCAAGTACGACGCCGCGGTGCTCTTCGGCGTCAACCACAACAGCCCCGACACCACGGTTCGCTTCCAGATCGAATACGAGCTGTATTGACCTCGCTCTAGCGGGGCGTGGGCGCGTCGCCGGTGGACTCCTCGGCAGCGACGCCGCGTGAGGCGGTCGCGACGGCTGCTCGGCGAGCGGGCGCCCGTGCGCCGCGCCTGCGCCGCAGCCAGCGCCACACCAGCCACGGGATGCCGATCACGGACAGCACGGCCCAGAGGGCGATCGCGATGTCCGATCGCGGCCGCGGCGGCGGCAGCAGATCGGCGTCGCGCAGGGCATCCGGAAAGGGCCGCTCGGGCACCGGTATGATCTTCGCTTGGGCGGGATCGCGCGGGTAGCGCTTGCGGTACTCCCAGGCGCTCGTCACCGGAACGTCGCCCCAGGCGCGCGACGACGGAAGCTGCGGCAGCGCCAGATAAACGATCGCCTCGACATCTTCGGCGAACGCGGACTCGAAAGCGCTCACAGCCGGCCGCGTTCCGCTTGCGAGCGCGAGCAGCCGCGCGCCGACCTGTTCGAAGGCGACGGCGGGCAGCAGCCGCGTCCGGTCCTCGGTCAGGTAGTCGAAGGTTTGCGCCGCCTTCGCCACGCTGCGAGCGTGCAGCGCGAAGTAGGGCAGCCCCAAGAGAGCCGCGGGCCAGCTCGTCGCGCCACGCGCCGGCACATCGAGTCCGAGGACGCGCAGCACGTCGACGCTGATGCTGGCGCAGTTCATCGTCGTGTGGCGGTAGGCGAGCTGATGGCGGTAGAACTGGTTGTAGACGCGCTCCAGCGCCCCCTGGACGCGCCTGGCGGTGCGCTCCCGCTCGAGCACGGCGACCAGGAGATACGACGGGCGGTACCAGGCCTGGCCGCTGTTGAGATCGGCGAGGTAGCTGTCGAGCGGCACCATCGCCGGCAGAATGCCCTTCTCGCTTTCGGCATCGAGCGTGTAGAAGTTGTTGGTGATCCAGTCGCCGATCGCGCCGTCGCGGCCGACGTATCCGGTGACGAGCGCGAAGTGCCCCGCGTGCGCCTCGTCGTCGTCGCCCTGCGCGCCGTTGAGCACGAGCGCGAGCACCGGCGCGCTCGTCCGGCGCCCCGCCGCGCCGGGCCGGCGCTGCCACAGCGTCGTGGCGGAGAAGGCGCTGCGCGCGCCGCCCTGCGGCTCGGCGCGAACCAGCGCGCGCAGCGCCGCCGGCGCGGGATCGATCGCGCGAACGGGCGCAGCGGGATCAAGTCGAAACGCCTCGGGCCAGAGCGTGCGGGCAACGAAGCTGCCGTCGTGCACGTGGCCGCGGGCCGCGATCGGACGGCCCGCGAAGTAGGCGGTCGACGTCCGGTCGTAGTACGCTCGGTTGAGCGCAATCTTCGGTACCCGCGCGAACGGCCATCGTGACTCGCCCGCGGCGATCGTGCGGCCATCGTCGGAGATCAGCGCGCCGCGCGCGATCTCCGGCGCACCGACCCAGACGAGCGGCGGGGCTTCGAGCTTGGCGTCGAGCGTATGAGTCGATGCCCACTGGCGCAGGTCGTCCCAGACGCTCACGCCGCGGGCGAATCCCGCCACCGCGACACCGGCTCGCGGCGTGGCGATCGTTTCGTCGGCGAAGTACCACAGCGCCGGCTGGATCGTCGCGCCGTCGCAGGTGCGTCCGGTCGACAGGCGCAGCTCGTCCATGCGGAAAAGCCCGAGCTGCGCTTCGAGCGCACCGCGCAGTAATCCGCGATCGGCATCAGGCACGGGATTTGCGGCCTTGCCGAATGGCAAAGTCATCCAGGTCCAAGTCCCCCGTCGTTTGGCCCGTGCGACCGGCACCGTACGCTCTCGGTTTGCGGAAAGACAAGCTGCGCATCCCGGCGCGCTCGGTCCGATGGCAATGTAAGTTTTTCAAAGCGCTGCCGACGTTTATGATACGACTTCAAGGGGAAAAGCGATGACGCATTGGGCAGCGATGCCGTGGCGGAGTCCCGAGGTCGCGCCGCGAGGCGCCTTTCGGTTGCACAATCGGCTCATCGGTGCCTGGCGGCAACCGGCTCGCACCGACCGCCCCGAGCTGATCGAAGGCCTCGTCGCGCAGCCGGCCCGAATCCCCCCGAAGTATCTTTACGATGCCGTGGGCAGCGCGCTGTTCGAGGCGATCTGCGAATTGCCGGAGTACTACCTCACGCGCACGGAGCGTGCCATTTTCGTCGCGCACCGCGACGCCATCGCCGCTGCGGCCGGCCGCCACCGGCAGTTCGTCGATCTAGGCGCCGGCGATTGCCGCAAAGGCGAATGGTGGGTGGACGCGCTGGCGCCCCGGCGCTTCATCGCCGTGGACATCTCCACCGCGGCCGTCGAGCCGGCGCTCGCGCGCATGGCGGCTGCCCATTCCGACATCGAGTTCATGGGTGTGATCACCGATTTCTCGCGCACGCTGGACCTCGCCGGCGACCTGGATTCCGGTCCGGTGACCTTCTTCTATCCGGGCTCCAGCATCGGCAACTTCACGCCCGACGAGGCCCTGGAGCTGCTGACGCAGATTCGGCGGCTGTGCGGGCGGCGCGGCGGACTGCTGATCGGCGTCGACGTGCCGAAGGATGAGCAGCGTCTGGCGGCAGCGTACGACGACGCCGTCGGCGTCACCGCCGCGTTCAATCGCAACGTGCTCAATCACGTGAATGCGCTCGTCGGCTGCGACTTCGACCCGGCGGCGTTTCGTCACGTCGCTTTCTACAACGCGCCGGCGAGCCGGGTCGAGATGCATCTGGAGGCGCTGCGCGCGCAATGCGTCGTGCTCGACGGGAGCGAGCGCGTATTCGCGCCGGGAGAGCGTATCCATACCGAGAATTCATACAAGTACGAGCCGCAGGCGTTCGCCGCCCTGCTGCGCCGCGCGGGCTTCGCCCGCATCGCCGTGTGGCGGGACGAGGCGGGAGACTTCGCGGTTTACTATGCCGAATAGCGGTCGCCCGACCGCTACGCCGGCTTGCCTTCGACGATCCCGACCAGGATCTCCGCCGCGCGGGCGCATTGCTCGCGGGTGACATCGAGGTGAGTGACCGCGCGCACGGTGCGCGGACCGAAGGCGAAGATGAGCACCCCGCGCTCCTTGGCGCGCGCGACCACGGCCGCCGCATCGGGCGCCTCGGGCGCCAGCTCGAACACGAGAATGTTGGTCTCGGCGCGCGCGAGATCGATGCGGATCCGCGGGCAGCGAGCCAGCCGCTGCGCGATGAGCCGCGCGTTGGCGTGATCTTCGGCGAGGCGCTCGAGATGGTGATCGAGCGCGTAGAGCCCGGCCGCGGCGAAGATGCCGACCTGGCGCATGGCGCCGCCGGCCATGCGCCTGTAGCGCAGCGCGCGCTCGATCAGCGAACGCGAACCCGCCAGCAGCGATCCGCCCGGCGCGCCGAGTCCTTTGGAGAGCGCCACGGCGGCGAGGTCGAACGGCGCCGCCAGATCGGCGAGCGATCGCCGCGCGGCGATCGCGACGTTCCACAGGCGCGCGCCGTCCATGAACGTCGCCACCTCGCGCTCGCGCGCGGCGGCGCAGACGCGCTCGATCTCGGCTAGGGGAAAGATCACGCCGCCGGAGCGATTGTGGGTGTTCTCGATCTCCACCAGCGTCGTCGGCGGATAGACGACGTGGCCGCGCGGCTTGCACGCAGCCACGAACTCCTCGGCGGTGAACACGCCGCGCTCGCCGATCTCGGTGAACTGCACGCCGGCGTTGGCGGCGCCCGCGCCGGTCTCGTGCCATACCGCGTGGCTCTCCCGGCTGACGATGACGTCGTCGCCCGGGCGCGTGAGCGTACGCAGGGCAACCTGGTTGGCCATCGTGCCCGACGGCAGCCAGAGCGCGGCCTGCTTGCCCAAGAGCTTCGCCACCCGCTCCTGCAGCGCGTTGCTCGTGGGATCCTCGCCGTACTGATCGTCGCCCACCGGCGCTGCGGCCATCGCCTCGCGCATTCCGGGCGTGGGGCGCGTGACCGTGTCGGAGCGCAGGTCGATGGCGGCGGATACGGGACTCATTCGATCGCCGAGACGGACGGAAGGGCGCCAGTGTACCGTTTAGGCGCGCGAGCGGCGAAGCGGCCGTGCGCCTTTCAGGCCACGCCCAGCGCCAGCGGCAGCTCCTCGCCTTCGCCGTTGGACGGCGCCCGGGCCACCTGCAGCGCTTCGCGCCATTCGATGTGCGCGTCGGCGGAGGTCCAAACTTCCGCGTGCAGTGCGGCGAGCGCGTCGGGCTCGTCGATGAGGCGCATCTTCTGCGCGTCGGTGAGCGCGCTCGGGCCCGCGGCGAGAGCGATGCGCACCAGCCTGCGGCGCTCGTCGCCGACGGCTTCGGAGCGATGGGCGCGCGGCGTGCCGGTCGCGCAGGTCAGCGCGTTCACCGCCGGGTCCACGACAGCTTCGACGAACCCGGGCGTCGGCGCACCGCGGTCGATCGTCATCACCGCCGCCTTGATCTCGGGTGGCGGATGCAACTCCTCCGGGATCACGAACAGACCCGCGCGTCGCAGCCGCCGGCCGAGCGAGACGCGGCTGGTGTAGACGGACACGGGCATCGAGACGATGAGCGCGCCGGCGACCGGGAGCAGCCACCACAGGAAAGAAGCGTTCAGCCAGTAGACGCCGCCGGCCCACAGTACGCCGAGCAGGGTCTGGGGCCCATGGCGCATGACCGATTCGTGCCAGGTGGTCTCGGCATCGAGCCGCGGCGGCGATTTCCAGTGCAGCTTGAGGCCCAGGAAGGCGAGCACGACGAAGCGGCTGTGGAACAGCATCCGGATGGGCGCCAGCAGCGCCGAGAGCAGCATCTCGCCCAGCATGCTTAAGAAAAGGCGCACCGCGCCGCCGAAGCCATCGGCGCCCCGCACCCATACGACGAGCATGGCGAGTACCTTGGGCAGGAACAGCAGCGCCGCGGTGGCGCCGAACAGCGACAGAGCCCATTCGGGGTGCCACTCGGGCCACAGGGGAAAGAGCTGGTAGGGTTGCAGGAAATACTTCGGCGCGGACAGCGTG
>Ga0335081_10005176_pt1 | contig 20628 bp, 20 predicted proteins | sample Lox_Sample_35_FD_206713 | JGI IMG/M metagenome (GOLD analysis project Ga0335081, IMG submission 206713) | Soil microbial communities from Loxahatchee National Wildlife Refuge, Florida, United States - Lox_Sample_3.5 | ecosystem: Environmental > Terrestrial > Soil > Wetlands | place: USA... | reverse complement strand
GAACATCAGCGCGGTTGCCTGCGAATACGGCGTCACGTAGGCTGAGAAATGGGGTGCAACGCCAACCGAGCGAGTGCGCGATGGACGCTGCGGGAAAAAAATCGAAATGGCATACGACTGCGACCATCGGCGCGTTCGTCGTCGGCGGCTTCACCATCGTCGTCGGCGGCTTCACCATCGTCGGCGCGACCGCGGCCGTGTTTGCGGTCTATCTGGGCTACCTGCAACTGTCGCCGGAGGGCCGGGACGAGCTATGCGGTCTCGTCCACCACGCATTTTCGGTGTGCGCACAGCCCATCATCACCAAAACAATTCCGGAGAGGGTCGAACCGGGACAACCGACGGTGATCGCCACCGTCAGGCCTGCCTCGCCCGGCGAGCAGCTGACGGTCAGAAAGACCAACGGAGTCGGCGAGATCAAGCTCACCAAGGACAACCGCGGGCGGCAGCAAATAACCTATTACGCGCCCGCGGATCTGCACGGCAGGAGCGAGGATTTCGTCAGCTACGTCGTCGCGACCACTCATGCGGCCGCGCTCGGCGAAGCCACCGTGCCGCTCAATCGCGGACCGGTGATCGAGGACGCGACACCCGAACCGGTCGAGCAGAGGCAATCGATCGTCATCGCCAAGGTCACGCCCGGTTCCGGTGGCAGCATCCGGCCCGTGAGGCCGACGGGCGGGCTGGGCACGGTCCGTCTCGGTGATGTCCAAGCGGGCGGCGTGCGCACGATCATCTATGAAGCGCCCGCGAGAGTCAGCAAGAGCGAAATCGATACGGTCACGTTCTCGATCTCCGACGACTACGTCGAAGTACCGCATACGACGCGCGTGCAGCTCGATGTTGGGCCGACCATCAGCCGCCGCGCATCGCTACCGGTCGAGCGGGCGCAGACGAGGGTCATCGCGGTCGTCGCGCCAAGCCTCGGCGGCGGCGATCTTTCGTTGCGGCGGCCGCTCGTGGTCGGCGGCGGCAGCATTGAGCTCGGGCCGCCGCTGCCCAACGGTACGCGGGAGGTGATCTACACGGCGCCGTCGCAGGTGAGCGCCAGCACTTACGTGTCGGTGAGCTATTCGATCAGCGACAAGGTCGTCGAGGTGGAAGGCACGGCGACCGTGCGGCTCGATGCGGGGCCGACCATCGTCAAGCAACCGGCGAATCCGGTGGAACAGACGCAGACGACCATCGTCGCGACGGTGGTCCCGGGCGAGACGGAGCCGGTTCTGAACTGGTCGCAGTCGCCGGGGGTTGGCGTCGGCACCATCGAGCTTCACCGGCTCCCAAACGGCCCATATCAGGTCCTCTATAGGGCGCCGGCGCAGGTGATTGCCAACACCTCTGATACGGTGAGCTTCTCGGTGTGGGACCGAAACGTCGAAGTGCATGATACCGCCACAGTCCAGCTCGATGTCGGACCGATGATCGCCGACCAGGCGGTGGCTCCGCTCGAGCCGGGGCATTCGGTCGTGATCGCAACGGTCACACCCGGCACCGGCAATCCTCTGTCGGTGAGCAAAACATCGGGCGCGGGCCAAGTCGCGCTCGGCACGTCGCCGCTGCCGAACGGGTCATATCAGGTCATCTACACGGCGCCTGCGGAGGAAGACGCGAACGCCATGGACTCCGACCTCGACCGGGTCGCATACACGATAACCGATCAGTACGTGTCCGTGCCAGGGACCGCGAACGTGCCCATGTTTCGCGGAATCAAGATTTCCGATCTGCGTGCACAGATCGGCATGTTGTCATGCGACATCCCCAAGCGACTGAATTACACCGGCATCGGCATATCGAAGCTACGTTTCAATTGCACTTTTTCGCCGCAGATGGGCGAGAGCGAGCAATACGAGGGAACGCTCACCAGCATCGGCGTCAAGGTCGGCGTAACGGCAAAGAGCGTGATGAAATGGGCCGTGGTAGCTCCGACCTTGCTCAGGGGAGGCGGCGCACTCGAGGGCAAGTACCTTGGAATCACCGTCGACACCCCGATGGGCGGGATAAGCTTCCTGCTGGGCGGCTCCAACAAGACGATCTCGTTGCAACCGGTTGCCGTGCAAACCCCGGCCAGCGTCAACGTCAATATAGCTGCCAGCATCGGCGGGATCGACCTGCGCGCGCTCGCAAAATCCGAAGCCGATGACGGCCACCTGGACGTGGGTCAATGAATGCGACGCCGCGAAGGCGCGGCCTCAGCCGCCCTGGCGCAACCTTGCGAGCAGCTTGACCCCGGCATAGCCGTCGGCCGGCGCCATGCCGATCTTCTTCTGGTAGGCCGCGACGGCGCGCATGGTGTCGCGGCCGACGCGGCCGTCGGTGCCATCCGTATTGTAGCCGAGGGCGGTGAGGCGGCGCTGGATCTCCTGCACCTCGGCGAGCGTCGGCAGGCGCTCGCCGCCCGGGAAGGGCTGCACGAACTCACCCGCGCCGGCGATGCGGTCGGCGAGATGGCAGACCGCGAGCGCGTAGCTGAAGGCCGGGTTGTAGGACTTCACCGCCGCAAAATTCTGGCCGATCAGGAACGCGGGGCCGCCCTCGACCGGGCGCGTGAGCGCGACCTTGTCGGCCGGCCGCGCGAACGGCTTGCCGTCGGCGCGCGCGACGCCGAGCTCGCGCCATTTGTCATAAGCGCGCGCGCCCGCATGGCCGGACAAGCCTGACGGCAGCCTGACCTCGCAGCCCCACGCTTCGCCGCGGCGATATTTTCCGCGCTCGACGAGAAACTTTGCGGTGCCGGCGAGCGCATCGTCGGGCGGGCCGAACGGCGAGGCGCGGCCGTCGTGATCATAGTCCAGGCCGAGGTGCAGCCACACCTCGGGCATCCATTGGGTGTGGCCCATGGCGCCGGCCCACGAGCCGATCATCTCGGCGGGCTTGGCCCAGCCGCGCTCGACGATGATCAGCGCGTTGATGAGCTCGGCCTCCCAGTAGGCGCGCCGGCGCGGCTCCGCGAACGCGAGCGCGGCGAGCGAGGGAAAGACGGGCCGCATGTATTTCGGGTTGGTGACGACGTCGCCGTAGCTCGACTCGATGCCCCACAGCGCCAGCATGATGGTGCGGTCGACGCCGAAATCGCGCTCGATGCGGCCGAGCAGGGCGGCGTATTCCTTGGCGCGCGCCTTGCCCGTGATGATGCGCCAGTCGGAGACGCGGCGGTTGAGATACTGCCAGAGCTGCTCGTGGAATTCGTCCTGACGGCGGATGAGCGCGAGCACGCCCATGTCGGGCTTGAGCGCGCCCATCACGCGGTCATAGGTCGCGGCCGAGACGCCGCGCGCGAGCGCGTGCGGCCGGAACGCCGCGACCCAGCGTTCGAAGGCCGTGTCGGCGCGGGCGCGCGCGGCGAGCAGCGATACCGCGCCTGCGGTCGCGAGGAACGCGCGACGCGTTGGATGATTCTCCCGCATGGCCGCATGAAACAGCCGGACGGCGAGCTTGGCAATGCGACTGGCGCCCGCGCTCCCTCTCCCCCTAAAGGGGGAGAAGGAGGGCCGACGCCGTGCTCACCTCACATGCGATCGGGCACCCTACGGCGCTTCAGCCGTGATGGCGCCGAAACCTGCGCCAGGCGGCGGCGCGCGCGCCGTAGGCGTGGCGCACGCCGTGCACCCCGTGGAACCCGCGGAAATGATGCACCACGCGCGCCTCGCGCACCGCGCAGCCGCGGCCGTGGCGGCCGCGCGAGGCGCAGCGCGACGCGACCGCGCGGTGGCGCCAGTGCGGGTGCGGCGCGGCATCGGGGACGCGGTCGGCGGCCGGCCCGAGGATGGCGTGGCGGATGGCGGCGATCGACATCGGGCCGCCGCCGAAGACATCGTTGAGCGTGGTCGCGGCGCTGGCGATCATGTCGTCGGGCACCTCGCTGCCGCGGCCGCCGATCAGCCGCTCGTAGGCGGCGACGAGCGTCATGTAGGGGCTGACATAGATCCAGCCCATGCGGGTCGGCACCTGGATGTCGAAATGCAGGTGATACGAGGTGCCGTGCTCATGGCCCTCGAAATTGCCGATCTGGCCGATCACCTCGCCGGCCTTGACCCGGCGGCCGCTGAGCACGCCGTCGGCGTCGAGCAGTTTTGGCCGCATGTGCAGATAGCGGAAGCGGATGTGCTCGTTCGCCGTGTTGACGAAGAGCCACACGGCCTCCTGGCCGGGCGCGCGCAGGATGGTGCCGTCGCGCACCGCGACGAGGTCGTTGCGGTGCTCGGTGCAGCGGTCGTCGCCGATGCTTCCCGCGCTGCAGTCGGCGGCGGCGATGTCCTCGCCCTGGTGGCCCATGCCGCCCGGGCACTGCGTCATGTAGAACGAGCGGCTTTCGCAAAAATTGTCGCGCCACGGATAGGCGTGGATGCCGCCGGCGACGCGGCGCGCGTAGTACTGCGTGTTGGTGAAGGCGGGCGCCTCGGCGAGCGGGAAGCGGATGTTGGCATAGACCGTGTCGTCGGCACGCCCGCCGTTGCCGCGATAGCCGGTGCCGGGAAGGAGATGGCCGGGCGCGTAATACGTGAAGGTCGGCGAGACGGCGGCCGGGCGTGCCGGCGCGGGCGGCGTCTCCGGCTGCGCCGGCTGCGGCGTGCCGCCGGCGATGCGCAGCTTGTGCAGGAAGAGCTGGATCACCCGGTCGGCGTCGCGGCAGGCCATGTGGTGATAGCGCGCGACCGCGGCGTCGAAGCAGTCGGTCGCGACCACGTAGGGCACGCCGTAGCGCACGAAGGTGTAGCGCACATAGTCCTCGAGCAGGGTGCGGCGGATGCCGGGGAAATCGGCCTCGAGCGCCGGCACGCTCGTGCCCTGGTCGGGCACCGGCGGGTCGAGCTCGTAGGTGAGGAGCGAGCCCGAGATCATGATGTCGGCGGTGCCGGAAAAGCGGATGTCGGCGAGCTCGGGGATGTCGGCGAGCGCGAAGCGGAAGGTCGCGTCGTAGCCGGCGGGGCCGGGGGCGAAGAAGGCCGGACGGCCGAAGCCGAAGAAGTAGCGCTGATCGGGATCGCGGCTCGGATCGACCGCGGAGAGCTTGATCACGACCGGCTTGTTTGGGTCGGGCTTGATCGCCGCGGGCGCGATCGCGTCAGGCTTGATCGCGCCAGGCTTTATCCCTTCAGCTTTGGGCGGGTGCAGGAAGGCGTCGACGTCGAACGGCAGCAGCACCGGCACCGGGCTCTGGGCGATGCCGGGCAGGCGCGCCGCCACCGCGGCGTCGAGCCGGTCGAGCGCCGAGCCGGCGGCGGCCGTCGCGCTCGAGGTGCCGATCGCGCGCGTGGCGACGACGGCGCCGAGGTCGCTCGCCGCGCTCGCCCAGTCGACGTCGGCGCGGGTGATGCGCGGCGGCGCCATCTCGCCGGCCATGCCGCGATCGACCACGCACAGGATGAATACCGCCGCCACCGACGCGACGCGCCACATGCCGCAAAGCCTCTCGTTTCCCCGTCGGCATTGTTTCGCAAAATACCGGCGGGAGTCGATGGCGTATTCCACGCGGGACGTGAACGGCGGCTGAATGCGCCGCGACATTCCGCGCCGGCGGCGCCGGGCCGATTGGTCGCGCGGAGGGTGCGAGCATAGTCGACGCAACTTGGGGGATGGGCGAGTAGCGAGTAGGGTGGGCAAGATCGCCGGGCGATTCCTGTCGCCTCGCACCGAGCTCGAAGGCGATCTTGCCCACGCGCCGACGTGGTCGCGATCTCTCACGCGCGCGGGCGCGTCAGCGCATAGACGATGCTGTCGCCGGCCGGCTCGCCGATGTTCGGCCGCGGCTCCCAGGCGGCGAGGCGGCCTTCGCGGCGCAATCCGCATTTCTCCAGCACGCGCGCCGACGCGGCATTGTCGGGATGGCAGGTCGCCCACACGCGAAAAATCGCCGGCTGCGCGATCGCCCAGTCGACGATCGCGCGCGCCGCTTCGCTGGCAAAGCCCTGGCCCCAGAATGCGCGGCACAGGATGTAGCCGAAATCAGCCTTGGGCGGGCGCAGGCGCAGCTCGATCGCGCCGACGACGTCGCCGCCCGCGCTCTCGACGATCGCCCACGGAAAGGCGCTGCCGTCCTGCCAGCAGCGCACGCAGCGCTGCGCGAAGGCTTCGGCTTGCGCGACCTCGCGCTGGGTCGCAAACACCATGAAGCGGGTCGCGAGCGGGTCGCTCGCATAACGGAAGACGGCCGGCGCGTCGGCGAGGCCGAGCGGCCGCAGCGCGAGGCGCGCGGTCGCAAGCTGCTCGGGCGGGCGCGGCGCGTCCACGCGGCACCGCTCAGCGCTTCACCCGCGTCCAGATCTGCGTCTGGCAGAACATCAGGAGGCAGCCCTCGACGTGCAGCGTGTCGGCGTCCTGCAGCATCATCGAGCCGCGATAGGTGCCGCCGTCCTCGGCGTTGTAGAAGGTGCCGATATACTTGCCGGGCTCCTCGCGCGCGGGATGAAAGCCGATCGCCACCATGATGCCGAGCAGCGGATGCGCGCGGCGCGCCGGATCGGGGTTCTTCGCGTCGGTGAGCGGGCGGCCGGTCGCGGGATCGTTCGGCTGCTTGAGCCAGATGATGGTGCCGCACATCTCGGCGCCGCACCGCGCGATGCGGATATGGGCATCGCCCGTGTTGGTGAGCCACACGCCGGCGACGTCGGCGGCAAGCGCCGGGCCCGCGAGGCCGGCAAGCACGAGAGCAACCAAAGCAAAGCGCATCATCGGCGGTCCTGTCGGTCGAGAAACGGCGCGACCTTAGCGGCGCAGGCGACGCGATGCCAGCCCGTAGGGCGAGCACGCCGTAGGGTGGGCACGGCGCGAGGCACCACGCAGCCGCTTGGGCAAAAGCGCGCAGCGCCGTGCCCACGCGCGTCGAATGAGCAGGCGATTTTGTCCACCCTACGAAAGCTACTCGCGCACCAGGGGGATCACCCAGTAGCAGGTGCCGAGATCGCGCTTGAACTGGGCGCTCCATTGCGGGCCGGTCTGCGCCTGCGTGAAATCGAAGGCGAGCTCGAGCAGCTTGACGGCGCCGAAATCCTTGCGCGACAGGCGGATCATGCCGGTCGCCGAGGTCCACGAATAGGTCGCGCCGCTCTGGGTGTCGAGCACCGAGAAGGTGTAGCGGCCGGGACGCACCTTGAGCTTGCCGTCGCGCAGGCCGTCGAGCGCGTCGTTGGCGCCGATCAGCATGTAGGCATCGCCCACGGTCTGCAGCGCGACCGGGCGCCAGTCGCCGGCGCCCGGATGGGTCGGCAGCAGCGGCAGGATGAGGAAGAAGAGCGAGTCGGGCGCGTGCGCAGCGGCGGCGTCGCAGTCGGACATCGCCTTCTTGATGGCGGGCACGTCGGGCGGCGGCGGCTCATCGGTGCTCGGCGCCGGCGTGCTCGGCACCGGCGCGGTCGCCTGATCGGCGGGCGGCACGACCAGCGTGCTCGGCGCAAATGCTTCGCCGCGATGGCGGATATAGGTGCCGATCGCGGCGGCGCCGAGCACCACGGCCGCGATGGCGACGAAGGCGATCTGCGGCGCGCGCAGGCGCGGCACCAGCGCGCGCGCGCCCGGCAGGCCGGCGCGAAACGCCTGCCATTCGGACGGCGCGAGCGGCGGCGCCGCGGGCAGCGGACGCGGCGGCGGCGTGCTCGGCGGCGCGTCGGGCAGTGTCGTGCGCAGCTGGCGGCCGAGGTTGTCGGCGAGCGCGCGCAGCGCCTCGAGCTTTTCCTCGCCGTCGCCGGCGGGCGCGGCGGGCGGCTCGGCCGGCGGCGCGCCCGCGCGCGTGCGCGCGAGCGCGCGCAACAGGTCGAGCGTTTCTTCCGGCTCGGACGAGCCTGGCGGTCGTGGGTCTTTCACCATCGTCGGCGAATCAAGGCCGCTTTTATGGTATCGCGATGGCGGGTTGCACCGAAAGGGGCGCCGCGTCGCAGTCAGGCTTGCGCCGGCGCGGCGGCGCAGAAGAATTCGGCGGCATCGCGCCGGCTTGCCGCAAGCACAGCCGCGCCGTCACTGCCTGCGGCCGCGATGTTCACCGTCCGGCTCGCCGGTGCGAAAGTAGGGACTGAGGACGCAGCGGCCGCGGACGCCCGTCATCGTCGCCATGCATTCATCATAGCTCGAATAGTAGCAGGCGCGCACGCCGGGCCTGCTGACATAGATCGCGCACCACGGATAGTCGTAGGGCGTCTGGGCATGCGCGGCCGGACACAGACTGAATAATGCGGCGGTCGCGAGCAGGAGCGGGGCGATCAGCAGGTCGCGGGTGTTGCAGCAGTGAAAATAGACCTGAGCCATATCGGCCTCGCCCGCGACAGCATGCGGATCAATACCGGGAAGGGCATCGGCGGAAAATTCAGATAATCCCCCTAAGGTGAGGCCCGGAGGCGGCGCGCGTCGCATTGCCGCCGATCCGGGCGCGAGCGAGGCGCGCGCGCAGGCACGCGGGCGATTCAAGCCACGCCGCACCTTGGCGACGAGTTGACATAGATCAATGTTGCGCCGGGTCGGCGTGAAGAGTGGCACGGGGCTTCGCATGCCTGGCGGGCAACGTGGCGGCGACCACCGGAGCCGTCGCCAATCGCGTGGAGCCGCGTGCAGCGCGCCAACGCGGCGAAAATCGCTGGCGCGCCCTACGGGAATCGAACCCGTGTTTCCGCCGTGAAAGGGCGGCGTCCTGGACCGCTAGACGAAGGGCGCGGGCTCGTGAAAATCGCCGCGACGTATAGAGAGCTTTGCGGACGAGGGCAAGCGAGCCCGACAGCGAGCCCGGGCAGCGAACCCGGGCAAGCGAATGGCAAGCGAACCGGGGCAGGCGAACGGCGCGCTATCCCTTGGCGATCGGCGCCTTCTCGAGTGCGCGCGCAAGGTAGTCCACCGCGAAATCGACCACCGCACGCGATGACGCAAGGGTGCTCGGCGCCTCGCCGACGAGGCCGACGCTCGCGCGACGCGTTGCAACGAATGCTTCGCTGATCCGCGGAAAATATTTGTCGAGACGCTCGAGGTCGGCGGCGATGCTGGACCGCGTGTTGGGTGATCGCCGCGTCATGATCGCGCCAGGGTGAGGGTGGGTTGCTACCCTCCCGCCCGTTGGCGGGGAGGGTCGAGCGACGCTGCGAAGCGGCGGAGCGAGGGGTGGGGGGACTTCACTTGCTCCGTATCTGCAATAGCCGCGCATAACGCTTGCTCCGAGCAAGCGCCGCCCCCCACCCCTAACCCCTCCCCGCCACTCGCGGAGTTCATCCTTGGGCTTGCCGAAGGCAAGACCCGAGGGCTCGCGGGGGGAGGGGAACAGAAACGTCGCGGGGCCGATCCAGCTCACCACTTGCCGGTGTTCTTCATCGACGACCACGGCTCCTGCGGCGGCTTGGCGGCGCCTTTCTGCAACAGCTCGATCGAGTGCTTGTCGGGCGAGCGCACGAACGCCATGACGCCGTCGCGCGGCGGGCGGTTGATGGTGACGCCGCCCTTCATCAGGCGATCGCAGGTCGCGTAGATGTCGTCGACCTCGAAGGCGAGATGGCCGAAGTAGCGCGCCTCGCCGTAGTCCTCGGTGTCCCAGTTGTAGGTCAGCTCGACGAGGGGCGCGTCGCGGCCGGTCTTCTTGCTCGTCTCGACCAGAGCCTCGTCGTCGGGACCGGCGAGGAAGACCAGGGTGTAGCGGTTCTTGTCGTCGACGCGCCGGCGCACTTCCTTGAGGCCGAGCTTGTTGCAGTAGAAATCGAGCGCCGCATCGAGATCGCGCACGCGCAGCATGGTATGGAGGTATCGCATGAGAGCCTCATGTTCTGGACCGTCGGTGGCGAATGGCGAGTAGCGAATGGCGAGTAGCGAGTAGGGGGTGCCCGGGCGGCGCCCCTACGCCATTCGCTACTCGCTATTCGCCATTCGCCCCATTCGCTATTCGCCCTGACACATTATTATATTGTCGAGAGGGTCGCCGCGACCCCCCGGGAAAGACCATGCCGTCCGACGCCGACCGCCTGCAGGAGCTGATCGAGGCCGCCCACACGGTGCTGCCGTTCACGGGCGCCGGCATCTCGACCGAGTGCGGCATCCCGGACTTCCGCTCGCCGGGCGGCATCTGGACCAAGTACCGGCCGATCGGCTTCGACGAGTTCGTGGCGAGCCGGGAGATGCGCGACGAGTCCTGGCGGCGCCGGCTCGCCATGGACCGGGAGTTTTCCACAGCAAAGCCCGGGCGCGGCCATATGGCGCTGGCGCGGCTCTACGCGACCGGCAAGGCGCCCGCCGTGATCACCCAGAACATCGACAATCTGCATCAGGCGTCCGGGATTCCCGACGCCGCCGTGGTCGAGCTGCACGGCAACACGACCTATGCGACCTGCCTCGACTGCGCGCGGCGCTACGAGCTCGCCTGGGTGCGCGAGCGCCTTGCGGCCGGCGGCGGCTCGCCCGACTGCGACTGCGGCGGCTTCATCAAGACGGCGACGATTTCCTTTGGTCAGGCAATGCCCGAGGGGCCGATGCGGCGGGCCGAGGAGCTGACGCTGCGCTGCGATCTCTTCCTCGCCATCGGCTCCTCGCTGGTGGTCTGGCCGGCCGCCGGCTTCCCGCTGATGGCCAAGCGCAACGGCGCCCGGCTGGTCATCCTCAACCGCGACGCGACCGAGCTCGACGATATCGCCGACCTGGTGATCCGGGAGGACATTGGTACCGTACTATCCAGATTCATCGCCCACTGATTCGTTTTGTCGCACGCGTTGAAGTGATTCGTTTTTTTCCAGATGTTCACAGGCTAGACGTCATGTGCGTTGCGTGATTGCATTTTATTCTTTTTGATCTCCCACGGGGTGTTATCCTTGCCATAGAGATTCGTTGTCGCAGCGCCCGTCAGACGGCGCCCCGTGAAGAGAAAGCCTTCGTCGTCATGGCGTCGGACGAAATGCGGCCGAAGGGCCCGGTCACCAATCTCCAGTCCCTAACGGACGCGCTCGGCGATCTCATGCCCGAGCCGGGCGCCACCGTCATCGAGGTGACGGGCGTCATCAAGTGGTTCGACGTGTCGAAGGGCTACGGCTTCATCGTGCCCGACAACGGCATGGCCGACGTGCTCCTGCACGTCACCTGCCTGCGCCGCGACGGCTTCCAGACCGCCTACGAGGGCGCGCGCGTCGTGTGCGAGGCCTTGGTGCGGCCGAAAGGCCTGCAGGCCTTCCGCATCGTCACGATGGACGAATCGACCGCGATCCATCCGGCGCAGCTGCCGCCGCGCACCCACGTGACGGTCGCGCCGACCAGCGGGCTCGAGCGGGCGATCGTCAAATGGTTCAACCGCCTGCGCGGCTTCGGGTTCCTCACGCGCGGCGAGGGCACGCCGGACATCTTCGTGCACATGGAGACCCTGCGCCGCTACGGCATCACCGAGCTGCGCCCCGGCCAGACCGTGCTGGTGCGGTTCGGCCCCGGCCCGAAAGGCATGATGGCGACCGAGGTGCGGCCCGACGGCGGCCCGCACGGCCTGGCGTCGCACTGACATCGCTGATTGCGTAGGGTGGGCAAGATCGCTCTGGCGATCTTGCCCATGCGCTTTTTCTGCGACCTGTTGCGCGCGGGCAACGGCGAAAGGCGCCGTTGCCCACCCTACGGCGCCTCGCCTATAAACCCGCGGTGCCCGCATTGGAGCGCCGCGATGATCCGCCGATCGTTCTTCTTGCTTGCGCTGGCATTTCTGCTCGCCCCGCTCGCGTCGCCGCTCGCGCGCGCGATGGACAAGGGCACGCTCGAGATCGCCACCAAGGCGGGCGTGCGCGTGTTCGATGTCGACGTCGCCGTGACCGACGAGGAGCGCGAGAAGGGCCTCATGTTCCGCAAGGAGGTGCCGGACGGCTACGGCATGCTGTTCGACTTCAAGCAGGACCAGATGGTCACCATGTGGATGAAGAACACGCTGGTGTCGCTCGACATGATCTTCATCCGCCGGGACGGCACCATCGCGCGCATCGCCGAGAACACGCAGATCGAGTCCGAGCGCATCATCCCGTCGGGCGAGCCGGTGCGCGCCGTGCTCGAGGTCGCGGCCGGCACGGCGCAGAAGTACGGCATCGCGCCGGGCGACAAGGTCGGCTACCCGATCTTCAACGGGCATTGACCCCTTTAACCTCTCCCCGAAGGGGAGAGGTCGACGCGCGCAGCGCGTCGGGTGAGGGGCGCTAGGTGCCTAAATTGAATCTCCGAGCGGCCCTCACCCGGCTCGCTCCGCTCGCCACCCTCTCCCCAAGGGGGAGAGGGTAAAGAGGCTCGCCTTGCCGCGCGCAGGCTAAGCGTGTATCGAGTGGCCGCCGTCCTGACGGAGCATGGCGCAGTCTGGTAGCGCACCTGCTTTGGGAGCAGGGGGTCGCAGGTTCAAATCCTGCTGCTCCGACCAGGGCGCATGATCCCGAAAAGTTGCAGACTTTTCGGACAAGATCATGCGCAATGGATAATGGCGTCCAGCACTGTCGAACGAGGGCCACGCATGAGCGTCGCGCGCATCTACAAGCCGGCCAAGACGGCCATGCAGTCGGGCACGGCGAAGACCAAGGACTGGGTGCTCGACTACGAGCCGTCCGAGCCGCGCGCGATCGAGCCGCTGATGGGCTGGACCTCGTCGGGCGACATGGCCCAGCAGCTGCGCCTGCGCTTCGAAACGAAGGAAGAGGCGATCGCCTATTGCGAGCGTCGCGGCATTCCCTACCAGCTCTCCGAGCCGCACGAGCTCGCGCGCCGCGGCCTCAGCTACTCGGACAACTTCGCCTACAACCGCCGCACGCCCTGGACGCACTGACGCGCCACCCGGTCTGACCCCCGCTAGCCTCGCTGCGCCGGATCGTCTAATCCGATCCGTGACCGTGCGACGATCCGTCCGGGCGAAAGGATCGCGCGAGCAGGGAGGACTTCGATGGCACGTCGACAATCAAGCTCGGGCCGGCCGAAGGTCAGCCGCCGCAGGTTCCTGACCGGCGCGGCGGTCGCGGGCGCGGCGGCAACCGGCGCGCCCGCGAGCGCGCTCGCCGCAACGCCGCCCGATCCGGCCGCGGCGCAGCGGCTGCCGTCGGCGGCGCGGCCCTCCGCCATGGTGGCGGCCGCCGAGGTCGGCACGCCGAACGCGCTGCCGGCCGGCGCGCCGAACGGCGCCGCCGGCTCCGACTTCATGGTCGACGTGATCAAGTCGCTCGACATCAAGTACCTGCCGTGCAACCCGGCCTCGAGCTTCCGCGCGCTGCATGAATCGCTGATCAACTACGGCGGCAACACGCAGCCGGAGTTCCTCACCTGCACGCACGAGGAAGCAGCCGTCGCCATGTGCCACGGCTACTTCAAGATCGCCGGCAAGCCGCTGATGACGGTGGTGCACGGCACCGTCGGGCTGCAGCACGCGACGATGGGGATCTACAATGCCTGGTGCGACCGCGTGCCGGTGATCGTGCTCGGCGGCACCGATCTCGACGCCGCGCACCGCCCGCCCGGCGTGCCGACCATCCATTCGGCGGTCGACATCAACACGATCGTGCGCGACTTCACCAAGTGGGACGACCAGCCGACCTCGCTGCAGCATTTCGCCCAGTCGCTCGTGCGCGCCTACCGCTTCGCCATGACGCCGCCCTACGAGCCGGTGGCGATCGCGGTCGACGCCGAGCTGCAGGAGTCGACGATCCGCGAGGAGGGCGAGAAGCTCTATATCCCGCGCTACATCGCGTCGTCGCCGCCGCAAGGCGACACCGGCGCGGTGCGCGAGGCGGCGCGCCTGCTCGCCAATGCGGAGCGGCCCGTGATCGTCGCCGACCGCGCGGCCCGCACCGCGAACGGCGTCAAGCTCCTGGTCGAGCTCGCCGAGCTGTTGCAGGCGCCGGTGGTCGACCAGCGCGGCCGCATGAACTTCCCCAACACGCATCACCTGAGCCGCCCGCCCGCCGTGGTCGCGCAGGCCGACGTGGTGCTCGGCCTCGAGCTCACCGATTTCTGGGCGACGGTCAATTCGCACGTCGACAACGGCGAGTATGACGGGCACGGGCTGCAGGAGAGCCGCGTCAAGCCCGGCACCAAGCTCATCAGCATCAACTCGGTCGAGCTGCACACCAAGTCGAACTACCAGGATTTCGAGCGCTTCCAGGTGGTCGACGTCGGCATGGCGGCGGACGCGGAAGCGACGCTGCCGGCGCTGATCGAGGCGGTGCGCGCCGCGATCCCCAACGACCGCAAGGCGGCGATCGAGCAACGCGGCGAGGCGAGCCGCAAGGCGCACGAGGCGGCGCGCACCCGCAACCTGCAGCTCGCCGCGATCGGCTGGGACGCGACGCCGATCTCGACCGCGCGGCTGTGCATGGAGATCTGGCCGCACATCCGCGACCTCGACTGGTCGCTGGTCGGCTCGGAGCGGCAGCTGAGCAGCTGGCCGTCGCGGCTGTGGACGATGGACAAGCACCACCACCACATCGGCGGGCCGGGCGGCTACGGCGTCGGCTACAACTCGCCGGCCGCGGTCGGCGCGGCGCTCGCCAACCGCGACCTCGGCCGCTTCTCGCTCAACCTGCAGCCGGACGGCGATTTCATGTACGTGCCGGGCGTGCTGTGGACGGCGGCGCGGCACAAGATCCCGATGCTCACCGTGATGCACAACAACCGCGGCTATCACCAGGAGACCATGCACGTGCAGCGCATGTCGAACCGGCGCAACCGCGTCGCCTATCTGGGCAAGGACCTCGGGCCGCTCGGCACGCGCATCGAGAACCCGGACATCGACTACGCCAAGCTCGCCGCCTCGATGGGCTGGTGGTCGGCCGGGCCGATCACCGACCCGCAGGATATCGGCCCGACCATCAAGAAGGCGGTCGAGGTGGTGAAGGCCGGCGAGCCCGCGCTGGTCGACATGGTCACGCAGCCGCGCTGAGGGGAATGAGCATGCGTTCGTTTGGATTTCGTGCGGCGCTCGCCGCAATGGCGGCTCTTGGGCTCGGCTCAGCCGCGCTCGCGGCGGGCTCGCCCGAAAAGGGCAAGGCCGCCTTCATCAAGCATGGCTGCTTTCAGTGCCACGGCACGGTCGGGCAGGGGTCGATCGTGACCAGCCGCGGCAAGGTGCTCTACGACACCAAGCTGCCGGTCGAAGCCTTCATCGCCTTCGTGCGCGGCACCAACCGCGCGATGCCGCCCTACAGCGAGAAGATCTTGTCGGACGCGGATCTGACGGACATCTATGCGTATCTGGAATCGCTGCCGAAGCCCGCAGACTACAAGACGATCCCGCTGCTGAATCAACCCTGAACCCTCTCCCGCAGGGAGAGGGTGGCGAGCCCTCGGGTCTTGCCTTCGGCAAGCCCAAGGGTGAACTCCGCGAGCCGGGTGAGGGGCTCTCGGCCTATCCAGAGTGCGAGCGCCCCTCACCCCGACCCTCTCCCCTTCGGGGAGAGGGAGCGCAGGCGCCGTGCCGCGGTCACAAAAGCATATGCGCATTCTTCTGCTTGGGCTTTTCCTCCTCCTCGCGCTTCCCGCCGCCGCGCAGGACGCCGCGTCCTTTCCCTCCCGGCCGATCCGCATCGTGGTGCCGTTTCCGGCCGGCGGGCCGACCGACATCGATGCGCGTATCATCGCGCAGAAGATGAGCGAGGACTGGAAGCAGCCGGTGGTGATCGAGAACCGGCCGGGCGGCAACACGGCGATCGGCGCGCAGGTGGTCGCCAAGGCCGAGCCCGATGGCTACACGCTGCTCGCCGCCATGGACACCACGCTGGTGATGAACCCCGCGACCGCGACCGCGCCGCTCTCCTACGATCCGCTCAAGGACTTCGCCACCATCACGCTCACGGCGAAGAACACCTCGCTCCTCACGGTGCGCGCCGCCGACGGGCCGAGCAGCGTCAAGGAGCTGATCGCCCGCGCGCGGCAAAATCCCGGCAAGCTCAACTACGGCGCCGGCATCATCACGACCCGGCTCGCCGGCTACATGTTTGCGCGCGAAGCCCGCATCCGGGTGCAGATGATCCCGTACAAGGGCAGCGCCGACGTGGTGGCGGGGCTCATGTCGGGCAGCGTCGACTTCATCGTCGATGGCGTCGCGACCAGCCTGCCGCTGATCAAGGCCGGCAAGCTGCGCGCGCTCGCCAAGCTCAACCACCGGCCGCTGCCGGTGCTGCCCGACGTCGAGCCGCTCGCGGTCGCGGCCGGCTTGCCGGAGCTGGCCGACATGTCGTCCTGGATCGGCCTCGTCGCGCCGGCCGGCACGCCGCAGCCCGTGATCGACAAGATCGCGCGCGAGGTCGCGGCCATCTGCGCCGACCCGAAGGTCGCCGATCGGCTGGAAAAGGCGGGCATCACGGCCGCGACCTCGACGCCGGCCGAGTTCGACGCCTTCTTCCGCGCCGAGGCGAAGCGCTGGACGCAAGTGTTCAAGGAGAGCGGGATCAAGCTCGAATAGACCCGATGCCCATCATCATCACCGACGAGGATGCGATCCGGCTGCTCGCGATCGAGGAGGCGATCGAGGCGATGCGGGTCGCGTGAGAAGGTCGAGGTGGTCGCGGTCGACGACCCGCGCGAGGCCGCGCGCGGCGCCGACATCGTCTGCTGCGCCACCAATTCCAAGGTGCCGGTGCTCAAGGGCGAATGGCTCGCGCCGGGGCAGATGGTGATCTCGATCGCCAACTCCGACGTCATCGGCGAACGCCACGAGGTCGACGCCGAGACTTTTACGCGCGCGAGCGACATCGTCATCAACGATTGGGACGCGGTCGGCGCCAACCGTCAGGTCGAGCTGCTCGGGCCGATCGAGCGCGGCGACGTGCGGCGCGAGCACGTGCACGAGCTCGGCGACGTCGTCGCCGGCAAGGTCGCGGTGCGCCAGGCGCGCGACCGGATTCTCTACTACAAGAACAACACGGGGCTCGCGATCCAGTTCGCCGCCTGCGGCGCCATCCTCTATCGCAAGCTGATGGCCGAGGGCACCAACCGCACCATTCCGCGCGAGTGGTTCGCGGGCCAGAAATACAGCATTCCGTCGGCGCCGTAGTTCTTCCCTCTCCCCGGAGGGGAGAGGGCGGCGCGCCCTCGGGTCTTGCCGTCGGCAAGCCCAAGGGTGAACTCCGCGCGCCGGGTGAGGGGATCTCGGCGTTTCAATTCTGGCTCCGAGCGCCCCTCACCCCGTCCCTCTCCCCGAAGGGGAGAGGGGGCGCAAGAGCCGCAACCGCCGTGCCGCGCAGCCATCACGGCTTTGGCAGCAATCGGTAAGAATCTGTCATTGGTCCGATAGCGCCGCTTCGGCTAGCGATGGCTCCGGGGGGAAGGCCGGGGGAACGGATGCGCGTGCGCGACATGGCGCTGGCGGTGCTGGTGGCGGTGATCTGGGGCTTCTCCTACGTCACTTACAAGCCGGGCCTCGAGAGCTTTTCCGCCGCGCAGCTTGCGGCGCTGCGGTTCATCTTCGCCTGTCTGCCGATCCTGTTCGTCCCGCGTCCGCGAGTGTCGTGGACCGTGATGCTGGTGATCGGGCTCGTGATGTTCGCGGGCCAGTTCCTGCTGCTGATGCTCGCCTATGCGCTCGACATGCCGGCCGGGCTCGGCTCGGTGACGCAGCAGACGCAGGCGGTGTTCACGGTGCTGCTGGCGGCGATCTTTCTGCGCGAGCTGCCGACGCTGCGGCAGGGCATCGGCATGGCGGTCGCCTTCGCGGGGCTCGCGCTGATCGGCTGCACGGTCGGCGGCGACCTCAAGCCGGCGGCGCTCGCGCTCGCGCTTGCGGCGGCGACCAGCTGGGCGATCGGCAACATCGTGGTGAGGCGCACGCGCGATGCGCCGATCTTTCCGCTGATGGTGTGGTGCAGCCTGATCGCGCTCGCGCCGCTCATCGCCTACTCCTACGCGTTCGATCCGCATCCTTCGCTCGTCTACGCGGTGACGCATGCGTCGTGGCTGAGCCTCGGCGTCGCGCTCTATCTCGGGCTGCCGTCGACCTTGCTCGGCTACGGGCTGTGGGGCTACCTGCTGCAGCGCTACCCGGCCTCGGTGGTCACGCCGTTCGCGCTGCTCGTGCCCGCGACCGGCATCCTGACGTCGGCGCTGCTGCTCGGCGAGCAGTTCGCGCCGCTGCGGCTCGCCGGCATGGCGCTGATCTTGGTGGGATTGGCGGTGATCGTGATGCCGTTCGCGTCATTGCGAGGCGCGCGTAGCGCGACGAAGCAATCCCGATCCACAAGTGCATGAGCAAGCGGGACGAGATCGCTTCGCGGAGTTCATCCTTGGGCTTGCCGAAGGCAAGACCCGAGGGCTCGCGATGACGCGGGGGAGGGCTACGCCCGCACGCCCATTCGCTTCAGCCGCGGCAGCACCTCGTCGCAGAAATAGGGCAGCTCGTCCGCATAGTTCACGAACGAGATGCCGATGCCGCGCATGCCGGCCTGGCTCATCTCGACGAGGATGCGCGCGACCTCGTCGGGATCGCCGACCACCGGGAAGCCGCCCATGCCCTGCGCGTAGCCGTTGCGCGCGCGCTGGAAGTCCTCCGGCGAGTGGTTCTGCGGCGTGATGTTCTTCTTGGCCAAGATGAGGTCGACCGCCGACCAGTCGGCATTCTCGACCACGCTGTGGCGATAGTACGCCTCGGCGTCCTTCATCGTCGGCCGGCACGTGACGACGCCGACCGTGTAGACGTCGATCTCGCGGCCGATTTTCTCGGCCTCGGCCTTGACGGCGCGCACCTTCGCCTCGGTCTCGTCGCGCGAGCGGCGCGACGCGTTGGTGAAGAAGGCGTCGCAGTTGCGCAGCGCAAAAGCGCGCCCGACGTCGGAGGCGCCCGCGTTCATCATCAGCGGGCGCGTGCCGCCGACCGGCTTCGGCTTGGCGCGGATGCCCTTGAGGTTGAAGTAGCGGCCGGCGAAATCGAAGTCCTCGCGCTCCGACCAGGCGCGCTTGACCACCTCGATCCATTCCTGCGCGTACTCGTAGCGCTCGTCGTGCTCGCGCTGCTTGACGCCGAACATCTCGAACTCGCCCTCGTTCCAGCCGACCACGAGGTTGAGGCCGAAGCGGCCTTCGCCGATGTGGTCGGCGGTGACGAATTCTTTTGCCGCGATGATCGGGTTGAACAGGGGCGCATGCACGGTGCCGAACACCGTGATCCTCTTCGTCGTTGCGAGCAGGCCCGACGCCCAGGTCATGGTCTCCCAGGTGGCGCCCTGGTAGTCGGTGTCGCCGCCATAGCCCTTCCAGCGCGCGATCGGCAGCAGGAAGTCGATGCCGGCCTCGTCCGCCATGCGGGCGAGCCGCAGGTTGTCGGGCCACGTGCCCGACCAGCGCTCGGGCACGCGCGTCACCGCGCGGCCGGACGAGCAGTTCGGCCCGAACAGGCCGATCTTGAGCACGTTGCCGTTGTACATGCCCATGCGCTCGCGCATCGATGTCTGGGGCGCCAGCATGCGGTGGTCCTTCCGTGTTGCGTGATTGTTCATAGCACCAAGCGATACGTCAATGCATGCGTTCGCGGCACGGCCTCTCGCTCCCTCCGCCGCGCTCGCTCCCTCCTGGCGCGCTTCGCGCGCGTTCCTCCCCCGCAAGCGGGGGCGGGGAAAGAGCGCGCGCCGCTGGACACGTCGTGTCGGGCGCGTCAAGAATCGCGTCCATGCCCGATCTCTTTTCACCTGTTCAAATCGGCGCCTGCGAGCTGCCCAACCGCATCGTGATGGCGCCGATGACGCGCAACCGGGCGGGGCCGGGCGAGGTGCCGACCGCGCTGATGGCGACCTATTACGCGCAGCGCGCGAGCGCGGGTCTGATCATCACCGAGGGCACGCAGATCACGCCGCAGGGGCAGGGCTATCCGGGAACGCCGGGGATCTTCTCGGCAGAGCAGATCGACGGCTGGCGGCACGTCACCGAGGAGGTGTTCGTGCATCACGGGCGGATTTTCTGCCAGCTCTGGCATGTCGGCCGCGTGTCGCATCCGCTGCTGCAGCCGGACGGCGCGCTGCCGGTCGCGCCCTCGGCGCTTGCGCCGGCCGGCAAGCTGTGGACGCCGCAAGGCATGAGAGACTTCGTGACGCCGCGCACGCTGGAGACATCCGAGCTCGCGGGCCTCGTCGAGGATTATCGCAAGGCCGCCGCCAATGCGCTCGCGGCGGGCTTCGACGGCGTCGAGCTGCACGCCGCGAACGGCTACCTGATCGACCAGTTCCTGCGCGACGGCAGCAACCGGCGCATCGACCGCTACGGCGGCAGCGTCGCCAACCGGACGCGGCTGCTCATCGAGGTCACCGAGGCGCTGATCGGCGAGGCCGGCTCGGCGCGCGTCGGCGTGCGGCTCTCGCCGACCAATCCGTTCAACGACATGGCGGATTCAAATCCGGCGGCGCTGTTCGGCCATGCGGTGGACGAGCTCGATCGCTTCGGGCTCGCCTACCTGCACATCGTCGAACCCGGCGAGAGCGATCCGCTCGGGCTGGGCGCGCGGCCGGACGGCAAGTTCTTCCGCGCGCGCTGGCGCGGGCCGCTGATGCTCAACAAGGGTTACGATCTCGCGCGCGCCAACGCGGCGATCGCCGACGGCACGGCCGATCTCATCTCGTTTGCGGCGCTCTATCTCGCCAATCCCGATCTCCCGGCGCGGCTCGCGCGCGGCGGGCCGTTCAATCCGCCGGATCGGGCAACCTTCTATGGGGGAGGGGCGAAAGGCTATACGGACTATCCGGCCTTGGCGTGAGCGGC
>Ga0335081_10005175_pt1 | contig 20629 bp, 19 predicted proteins | sample Lox_Sample_35_FD_206713 | JGI IMG/M metagenome (GOLD analysis project Ga0335081, IMG submission 206713) | Soil microbial communities from Loxahatchee National Wildlife Refuge, Florida, United States - Lox_Sample_3.5 | ecosystem: Environmental > Terrestrial > Soil > Wetlands | place: USA... | reverse complement strand
CAGAGCCGCGGGTAAGCCCTATTCTCCCCGCACCAAGAGCGGGGAGAATGAGCGCTCACGCGGCCGACTCGCCGAGTGGCGTCGCGAAACCCGCCTGACTTCGACCCTAGGACTTAGCCGGTGCCGTTTGCCGTCTATCTCAATGTCGCCGTCGGCGGCGTGTTGACCGGCCTCGTCTACGGGCTGATGGCGCTCGGGCTCTCGGTCATCTTCGGCGTGGTGCGGATCGTCAATTTCGCTCATGGCGAGATGATGACGGTCGCGATGTATATCGCCATCGTCATGTTCGCCTGGTTTCACCTCGACCCGCTGATCCTGCTGGTTCCGATCGCCGCCGTCATGTTCGCGTTCGGCTACGCGCTGCAGGCGTCGCTGATCAATCCGTTCATCACCCGGCCGGAGCACAGCCAGTTTCTGCTCTTGGTGGCGCTCGGGATCATCATTGCCAACACGCTCCTCATCATCTTCGGGCCGGACGCGCGCGCGGTGCAGACCGCCTACGCTTATGACAGCTTCCAGGTCGGAGCGGTCATCGTTGATGCCTCGAAGATCTTTGCCGGGGCCGCGGCGATCGTCGTCACCGCCGCCCTGTTCGCGTTCTTTCGGCTTACGCTTCTCGGCAAGGCGATCCGGGCCTGCGCGGACAACCACACCGGAGCGCTGGTGGTCGGGCTCGACGTCAAGCGGCTCTACGCGCTCACCTTCGGGCTTGGCGCCGCCTGCGTCGGCGCCGCCGGCACGATGTTGGTGCTGATTACCGAGGCAACGCCGATGGTCGGCCCGGGCTATACGCTCCTTGCCTTCGTCATCGTCATCACCGGCGGCCTTGGCTCGATGCCGGGTGCGCTTCTCGGCGGCGTCCTGATCGGCGTCACCGAAGCGATTGCCGGATTGCTGTTTACGCCGTCGGCGAAAAGCATGTTTGCCTTCGCCATCCTCGTGCTGGTGCTGCTGTTCCGGCCGCAGGGCATCCTCGGCAAGAGGGCGGCATGACCGCGCCCCTTCGCGCCGCCCTTACGTCCCGCGGCGCCATTCCGCTGGCGATCCTGCTGGCGGCGTTTCTGCTCGCGCCGTTCTTCGTCAACGACTATCTGCTCACCGTCCTCATCCTCATTCTTTATTTCGCTTATGCCGGGCAGGCCTGGAATATTATGATGGGCTTTGCCGGGCAGCTTTCGCTCGGCCATGCGCTCTATGTCGGGCTTGGCGCCTACGTCACCGCGACCCTGTTCACGCGCTTCGGCATCGGGCCATGGCTCGGGCTCCTCGCGGCGGCCCCGATCGCCGCCATTTGCGGCGCGGTCATCGGCTATCTCGCCTTCCGCTTCGGCGTCGCCGGCGTTTATTTCGCGATCCTCACCATAGCCTTTGCCGAGTTCGCCCGGATCGGCTTCGACCATCTCGATTACGTCAATGCCTCGAGCGGCCTGTTCCTGCCGGTCAAGCAATACGCCCACAACGATCTGTGGCTGCTGCGCGGCGATCCGACGATGTTCTACTATGTCATCCTCGCCGCGACGGTTTTTGCCTTCGTGCTGTGCCGCCTGCTGCTGCACAGCCGGATCGGCTATTTTTGGCTGGCGATCCGCGAGGACGAACAGGCGGCACGTGCGGCCGGCATCGACACCTTCCGCTACAAAATGTACGCGGTGATGGTCTCGGCCGCCGTCACCTCGTTCGCCGGCGTGTTTTATGCGTTCTTCTACAACAACCTGTTTCCCGAGCAGGTATTCAGCATCTCGCGCTCGATCGAGATCATCCTCGGCCCGATCATCGGCGGCGTCGGCACGCTGTTCGGGCCGATTCTCGGGGCTTTCGTGCTCACCGGGCTCGCGGAAACGCTCAACGCAATGATGGGCGCCTTCGGCCTCGATCTGCCTGGAGCGAAGCAGGTGTTCTACGGCGCATGCCTCCTCCTCGTGGTGCTGGCGCTGCCGGAGGGCGTGTGGCCGCCGCTCGCGCGCCGGCTTGGCCTGAGCGAGAGCAAGCAATGAATGCGCTCCTTTCCGTTGCGGCGGTCAGCAAGCGCTTCCGCGGCCTCCTCGCCGTCGATGGCGTCAGCTTCACGGTGCCGGAGGGCGCAATCTTCGCGATCATCGGCCCGAATGGCGCCGGCAAGACCACGCTGTTCAACATCATCGCCGGCGCCATGGCGGCGAATGGCGGCACCGTCACCTTCGCCGGCGAGCCGATCGGCGGCCTGCCGCCCGACGCCGTCTGCCGGCGCGGCGTCGCCCGCACCTTCCAGATCGTGCGGCCGTTTCCGGCGCTGAGCGTCGAGGACAATGTCACCGTCGGCGCTCTTCTTCACCGGCGCGAGGTCGGCGCCGCGCGCGCGCATGCCCAGGACCTGCTGCGGCGGCTCGATCTCTTCGACAAGCGCCATCGGCTCGCCTCGACGTTGACGCTGCCCGACCGCAAACGGCTTGAGGTCGCGCGCGCGTTGGCGACCGGGCCGCGACTTCTCCTGCTTGACGAGGTGATGGCCGGCTTGCGGCCGACCGAGACCGACCGCATGGTCGCGATCCTGCGCGCGCTCAATCGCGAGACCGGACTGACCATCCTGTTGATCGAGCATGTGATGCGCGCGGTGATGGCGCTCGCGTCGCGGGTCCTGGTGCTCGACCACGGCGTCGCCATCGCCGAAGGCGCGCCGGAATCGGTGGTGCGCGATCCGGCGGTGGTGCAGTCCTATCTCGGCGTCGAGGCGGTGTGATGCTGCGCGTCGAGAACCTCGATGTGTTCTACGGCGACGTGCAGGCGCTTGATGGCGTATCGCTCGAAGTCGAGGAGGGCGCGATCGTTGCCATCGTCGGCGCCAACGGCGCGGGCAAGACGACGCTTATTCGCGCGCTCGCCGGGATGCGGCGCGAGCTGCATGGCCGCATCATGTTTCGCGGCCGCGACATTGCCGGCTGGCCGAGCCATCGGGTTTGTGATCTCGGGCTCGCGCAGGTCGCCGAGGGGCGGCAGGTGTTTCCGACGCTCACCGTCGCCGAGAACCTCGACATCGGCGCGATGCTGCCCCGCGCGCGCGCGTTGAGTGCCCGCAATCGCGAGCGTGCGCTGGCCATGTTCCCGGTGCTCGCCGAACGGGCGCGCCAGCCGGCCGGCACGCTGTCCGGCGGCGAACAGCAAATGCTGGCGATTGCCCGCTGCCTGATGGGCGCGCCTGAGCTCATCATGTTCGACGAGCCCTCGCTTGGTCTCGCGCCGAAGATCGCGCTCGGCATGCTTGAAACCATCCGCGAGCTCAATAGCGAAGGCCTCACCTGCCTCCTGGTCGAGCAGAACGTCGCGCTCTCGCTTAAGCTCGCGAGCCGCGCCTATGTTCTGGAAAACGGCCGCGTCACGCTCACCGGCAGCGGCGCCGAGCTTCTCGCCGATGACCGCGTGCGCAGCGCCTATTTGGGTCTGTGAGCCTGTAAGCCTTAATCAAAACGAACGCCGCAGGCGCTCCATGATGTAGCCAAGCGCCGTCACCCGTGCGCTCAGGCTCGAAAGCGGAAAGGAATGCCGGAGGTGCCGATAGACCTCAGCGGCGGTCGGCGCTTCGACATCGCCAAGCGCCGCGACCATGGCGCGGGCCATGTCGCTCTCAGGCCGGCCGCTGAGCATCGCCGGCAGCACCGTGACGTCGCCGAACGGGCACGGCGGTTGGACGCGCAGGGTCACGCGGCGGGCGGCCATGGCGAGCTCCCATCAGGTGGCGGTTGCCTCCTAACGCCTGATTCTTATTCGGGTTCCATGAAGCGGCGACGACAGTGCGGCGATGCGGGCGACAGTGGCAGGAAGCGGAACGGATGTCCGAAGGCCGACCGCGCCACCAATCCGTCTCGCGCGGCCGAGCCTCTGTCATCCGACCGTTGCCGGCTCGCGCGCCGGCGCCTGCTCCTTGAGCTGCAGGCGATAGAATGAGGCATAGCGGCCGCCCTGGCGCAGCAATTCCTCATGCCGGCCGGATTCCACGATCCGACCGCCCTCAACCACGAGAATACAGTCGGCATGCACGATTGTGGAAAGACGGTGGGCGATGACGAGTGTGGTGCGCCCCTTGCACAGTTCCGCGATCGCTTCCTGCACGTGCCGTTCGGATTCGGAATCGAGCGCCGCGGTCGCTTCATCGAGCAGGATGATCGGCGCGTCCTTGATCAGCGCCCGCGCCACTGCGATGCGCTGACGCTGGCCGCCGGAGAGCTGCATGCCATGCTCGCCGACCGGCGTGTCGTAACCGGCGGGAAAGCCCATGATGAAGTCGTGGGCATGGGCGGCCTTGGCCGCAGCGATGATCTCGGCTTCGCTCGCCCCAAGCCTGCCAAGTGCGATGTTGTCGCGGATCGTTCCGCGGAACAGCTGCACGATCTGCCCGACATAGGCGATCTGCCGCCGCAGCGAGCCGCGCGAGACTTGGGCGATGTCCTGGCCGTCGATCAGGATGCGGCCGGTGTCGAAGTCGTAGAATCGCAAGATCAGGCTCAGCACCGTGCTCTTGCCGCCGCCCGAGGGTCCAACCAGCGCGGTGACCTTGCCCGGCTGCGCCAGGAAGCTCATGGCCTGCAGCACTGGGGTGCCGGGATGGTAGGCGAACCGCACGTCGACAAATTCGAGGCGCGCGGCCGTCACGGTGAGCGGCGGCCGATCGTTATCGCTCGGCTCGCCGGGCGGGCTGTCGATCACCTCGTAGAGGATGCGCACGCCGACGAGTGCGTTGTTGAGGTCGAGATTGAGCCGCGCCAGCCGCTTGGCCGGCTCGTAGGCGAGCAGAAACGCGGTGACGAAGGCAACAAACTGGCCCGGCTGCGCGCCGGCCTCGATCACCCGGTAGCCGGTATAGATCGAGGCGAGGCCGATCGCCAGGCCGCCGAGCGTTTCCATCAGCGGGCTGGCGCGGTTGGAAACGCGCGCCATCTTGTTCGATTCGTGCTCGACCGCGGCGACGCTGTCGCCGAGCCGGCGCCGCATCTCGTCCTCGAGCGAGAAGGCTTTGACCGTGCGCATGCCCTGCAGAGCTTCCTGCATCGTTTCGATCACGCGCGTGCCGCCGACGAACTGCATCCGTGCGATGCCGCGCGCCCGGCGAATGAGCTTGCGCAGGAAGAAAAACGCCGGCGGCGCCACGATGAAGCCGGCGATCGACAACAGCGGATCCTGACTCACCATGACGACCGTCAAGGCGACGAGCGACAGCAGGTCGCGGCCGATCGCGGTGATCAGGAGGCTGATCACCGTCGTCACTGCGTTGGTGCCGGTGTTGAGTCGGGCAATGAACTCGGACGAATGGCGATCGGCAAAGAAGCCCATGTCTTCGCGCAGGAGCTTGTCGAACAGCCGCCGCTGGTGGTCGGCGACGATGCTGTTGCCGATCCAGGACAGCATCACGGTCGCGCCGTAGGTGGCGAGACCCTTGAGCGTGAAGATGACGATGGCGACGACGCCGATGATGATAATGGCATGAAAATGCCGGTTGTAGGCGTCGTTGGTCATGGCGCCGAGGAGGTAGGCGGTCAGCGCGGTGCCGACTGCGGCGAGACCCATCAGCGTGAAGGCGAACGCGTAGCGCGGCCAATGCTGCCACGCCTCGTCGATGAGGAGCCGGCGCACCAACGGGAACGTCGCATAGCGGTCGGAGGCGGCGGCCGTAACAGCTTTCATGCCCGATCCGTTGTGCGCCGCCGCAGCGAGGCTGTCCCGACGGCCCAAGCGGCCAAAATGCTCCCGCGTGCGCGAGGCCTGTCCCCTTGGCGTTCCATGCCCGGAAGGGGCAGGATTTTCAAGCTATTTCGCCCGGCGCCCGGCGCGCTCGGAACCGGGCGGCGCCGATGCTGCCGGTTCCGGCTGGGCCCGCGCGCGGCGCACCATCAATTCGCGCTCCCAGGCGAGCGCGTGCTCGACGATGGTGGCGAGATTGTCGAAGCGCGGCTTGAAGCCGAGCATCGTGCGCGCCTTCTCGGCATCGGCAACGATGCGGGCCGGATCGCCGGCGCGCCGCGGCGCAGTTTCCACACGGAAATCGACTGCCGCTACCTGTTTGACCGTGTCGATCACCTCGCGCACCGAGGAGCCGTGGCCATAACCGCAATTGAGCGTCAGCGACGGTCGGCCGGCGCGCAGATGGCGCAGCGCGTCGAGATGCGCGCGGGTGAGATCGCTGACGTGGATGTAGTCGCGGATGCAGGTGCCGTCCGGCGTCGGATAATCGGTGCCGAAAATCTCGAGCTTGGGGCGCAGCCCGAGCGCGGTCTCGACCGCGACCTTGATCAAATGCGTTGCCGCCTTGCTCGATTGGCCGGCGCGTCGGCGCGGATCGCCGCCGGCAACATTGAAATAGCGTAGGATCACGTAGCTGAGGCCATGCGCGCGTGCCGCATCGCGCAGCATGATCTCGGTCATCAGCTTCGACCAGCCATAGGGTGAGGTTGGCTGCGTCGGCGTGTCCTCATTGGCCGGAATTTTGACCGGATCGCCATAGACCGCGGCGGTCGAGGAGAAGATGAACTGGCGAATACCGCTTGCGATCGCGCATTCGATCAGCGCACGCGAGTTGACGGTGTTGTTGCGGTAATAGCCGAGCGGATCGCGCACCGATTCGGGGACGACGACCGAGGCGGCGAAATGGATGATGGCGTCGATGCCATGGTCGCGAATGAGCCGGGCGACGAGCGGCTGATCGCCGCTGTCGCCGACAACAAGCGGCACGCCTTCGGCGACCCCCCAAGGGAAACCGGCGGAAAGATTGTCCAGCACCACAAGGCGCTCGCCGGCATCGACGAGCTCGAGCACCATGTGGCTGCCGATATAGCCGGCGCCCCCCGTCACCAGAATCGTCATTGCCGTGAACCCATTTCGCTGCGGTCTCCGCCCCGATCCGACCTGGCTGGGTTACCCGGGCCGTTCCGCTTAGCCCTCCAGGACCGCCGCTGCAAGCGCCGAGCGCGTGGCGGCGATGACCTCGGCGGCGCTGATCTCTTGCATGCAGCGGTGGTGGCCGAGCCGGCAAACAGGCCGGTGGCATGGCTGGCAGGACAGCTTGCTTTTGGTCACGACAGTTGCGGCGAGTGGATTGAGCGGCGCCCAGTGCCACGGGCTGGTCGGCCCGAAGATTGCGACTGTCGGCGTGCCGAGCGCCGCCGCCACATGCATCAGGCCGGAATCGTTCGAGACTGCGACCGATGCGCAGGCGAGCGCGATGACGGCGTCGCGCAGATCGTCGCCGGTGAGGTCGCGCGCATCGCTGTCGCCGACGATCTCGGCGGCGAGCGACTTTTCGCTCGGACCGCCGAGTACCCACACGGCAAAGCCGTCGGCGAGGAGCGCCTGGGCAAGCTCGGCATAGCCGGTGCTGGTCCAGCGCTTCGCCGGCCCGACCGCGCCGGGCGCAAGCGCCACCACCGGCCGGCGTTCGCCGCCCAGTCCGCGCCTGCCGCGCCATGCCGCGATTTCGGCGGCAGGGACCTCGAGCCGCGGCGCCGGCAAGGCGGCCGGCAGTTTCGCGCCCCGCGGCAAGGATAGCGCGGCGCAGCGGTCGATCATCCGCGGCAGGCGGCGCTCGCCCCAGCGCAAATCGTTAATGAGAAGGAAACGCCACTCGCCGGCAAAGCCGATCCGATCGGGAATACCGGCGAGAAACGGCGCAAGCGCCGATTTCCAGGTTCGCAACATCACCAGCGCGGTGCCGTAGCCCTCGCGGCGCAGGCGCGCGGCAAGCGCAAGCTGCTGCTTCACGGCGATGCGGCCGCGCGGCAGGTCGGCGACGATACGTTGGCGTACGCCCGGCATGTAGTCGGTGAGCGGCGCGCACAATGTCGTCGCCAGCATGTCGACCGGCCGTCCCGGGAAGCGCCGGCGCAACAGCTGAACGACCGAATGGCAGCGCACGAAATCGCCGATCCACATATAGGGCACGATCAGGATCGGGCTGCCGTTGAGCCTTTCCTCGGCCAGAGCGTTTCTGGCCGGCGCCTCATCGGCGGGCTCGTCCCGCGTCAACACTGCGGAGTTGCCTACTTGTGAATTATGATTCATTTTTATATTGGATGATGCCCCACTTTGATGACCCACTTTATTGTCGCCGTTCGCGGTCGAGTTTGCCAGATTTCTACGGTCTTGCCCGTGCAGTGTTGCGCCGCGGGCCTGACTAAGGCAAAGGGGGCCGGGGCGATCCAACGGGATCGCGATGGATTCGAATGTTGTTGATTACCGGCGGAGCGGGGTTCATCGGGTCCAACCTCGTCGCCAGCCTCAATGAGGCCGGGCATATCGGCGTTGCCGTCAGCGACCGCCTCGGCGACACCGGCAAGTGGCGCAATCTCGCCGCCCGGCAGCTTGCCGACTTCGTGCCGCCAGCGGATTTGCCGCGCTGGCTCGACGGCCGCAAGCTCGACGGCATCGTGCATCTCGGCGCGGTTTCGGCGACGACCGCGACCGATGGCGACCTCATCATCGAAACCAATTTCCGGCTGCCGCTGCGCCTGCTCGACTGGTCCGCCGCGACGCGCACGCCGTTCATCTACGCCTCCTCGGCGGCGACTTATGGCGACGGAAAGGCGGGCTATTCCGATGAATGGGCAGACGGGTCGCTCAGGCGGCTGCGGCCGCGCAACCTCTATGGCTGGAGCAAGCATCTGTTCGACCTTGCCGTCGTCGAGCGCGCCGCGCGCAAGGACAAGCTGCCGCCGCAATGGGCGGGGCTGAAATTTTTCAACGTTTTCGGCCCCAATGAATACCATAAGGGCGAGATGATGAGCCTGATTGCCAAGGGCTTCGATCGCGCCAAGAGCGGCAAGCCGATCCGGCTGTTCAAGTCGCTTCACCCCAATGTTGCCGACGGCGACCAGAAACGCGATTTCATCTATGTGGACGACGTCGTCGCCGTCATGCGCTGGCTGATCGAAACCCCGGCGGTTTCCGGTATTTTCAACGTCGGCACTGGCACGGCGCGCAGCTTCCGCGACCTCATCGGCGCGTTGTTCGCGGCGCTCGGCCGCGAGCCATTGATCGAGTATATCGACATGCCGGCGCAGATGCGCGACAGCTTTCAGGATTTCACCGAAGCCGAGATCGGCAATCTTCGCCGCGCCGGATATAATGGCGACTTCCTGCCGCTCGATGCGGCAGTTGCGCGTTACGTGACCGGTTATCTCGATCGGCCCGATCGCTACCGGTAAGGGTTCACCACGGAGGCGGGTCTGGCGGCATCGGGCATGTTCGATTTCGAAGAAGCCCTCAAGCTCGTTTCCAGGCAGACCGTTCTCTGCGTCGGCGACGTCATGCTCGACGACTTCGTCTACGGCGAGGTCACGCGCATTTCGCCGGAGGCGCCGACGCCGGTTCTCGCAGTGCGGCACAACGTGACCGAGATCGGCGGCGCCGGCAACGTCGCCCGCAACATCGCCGCACTCGGTGCGCGCTGCATTTTCGTCGGCCTGATCGGCGATGACGGTCCCGGCCGCGTCCTGACCGACGCGCTCGTCAAGCTCAAAGGCTCGATCGTCCCCCACCTCGTCATCGACCCGGCGCGCCAAACCACGCGCAAGGTCCGCTTTGTGTCGGAGCACCATTCGACCCATTTGATGCGGGCCGATTGGGAAACACCGGGTCCGGCGAGCGAACCGAGCCAAAAGGCGATCATCGCGCACGCCGAAGCGGCGCTGCCCGATGTCGGCGCGGTCGTCCTCTCCGACTACGCCAAGGGCGCGCTGACCGAGCGCGTGATCCGCGCCATCATCGCGGCGGCAGAGCGGCTCGGCCGGCCGGTGATCGTCGATCCTAAACGGCACGACTACCGCGTCTATCGCGGCGCCACGCTGATCACGCCGAATAGCAAGGAGCTCGCCGCGGCCGTGCTCCGCCCGGTTGCGACCGAAGCCGAGATCGCAGAAGCCGCCGCCGAGCTCGCACGCATGATCGGCAGCGCTGCGGTGCTGGTGACCCGCAGCGAGGAGGGGATGACCCTTCACGTCGAGGGCGCGGCGCCGGTCCACATTCCCGCCTATCCGGTCAAGGTGCGCGACGTCTCGGGCGCCGGCGACACCGTCGCCGCGGTGATGGCGGTGCTGCTGGCGATGCAGGCGCCCTACGAGGCCGCGATGCGCGCGGCCAACGCCGCTGCCGCGGTCGTGGTCGGCAAGCGTGGCACCGCGACGGTGTCGCTCGGCGAATTGCGGCACCGCATCCTGCCCGCCGCCTCGCTGGCGCCGGAGGAGAAGATCGTGTTCGACTGGTCGGTGCTCGATGAGCGGCTCGCCGACTGGCGCCGCCGCGGCCTGCGCATCGGCTTCACCAATGGCTGCTTCGATATCCTGCATCGCGGCCATATCAGGCTGTTGGCCGAGGCGCGCGCCGCCTGCGACCGGCTGGTGCTCGGGCTCAACAGCGACGCCTCGACGCGTCGCCTCAAGGGTAACGGCCGGCCGCTCAATCCGGCCGAAGGCCGCGCCGAGGTGCTCGCCGCGCTGGAAGCGGTCGACCTCGTCGTCGTGTTCGACGAGGATACGCCGCTCGAATTGATCAAGCGCGTGCGTCCGGCGGTGCTGGTCAAGGGCGCCGATTACAAGCGCGAGGACGTGGTCGGCCGCGAGGTCGTCGAGGCCACAGGCGGCCACGTCATTCTCGTCGACCTGGTCCCGGGTCACTCGACCACCGCGATTGTCGAACGGGCGCAGCCGGCGAAGGCGTCGGCGCGGGATTGATTAGCCGATGCGCACAGTGTTCCCGTACCAGGTCGAAGATCAGCTCAAGGCTGAATTCTTCGGGCCTTCGACCGCTGGCTATTTCGTAGAAGTCGGCGCCAACGCGCCGCAAGCCGGGTCACAGACCTGGCAATTCGAGCAGGCCGGCTGGGCCGGAGTCCTGGTTGAGCCGCAGCCCGACCTCGCCGAGGAACTGCGCCAGATGCGCCGGGCTCACGTTGTTTCGGCCGCCTGTTCGTCGCCGGCCAGAGCTGGAGGTACGGTCCGGCTGCATCTGTTGGGGCCGCATTCCTCGCTCAAGCCTGATCTGGTGGTCACCGGCGTCGCTGCGCGGGGCGCCATCGACGTTCCCGCACGCACGCTTGACGACGTCCTCGAAGAGGTCCGCGCGCCTGCCCCGATCGATTTCGTGTCGATCGACGTCGAGGGTCACGAGGTCGAGGTCTTGTGCGGTTTCGATCTGGTCCGGTGGCGCCCGCGCCTGATCCTGGTCGAGGACCATGTTGGCGACCTCGCCACGCATCGGTTCTTGAGCCGCGCCGGCTACCGGCTGATCCGGCGCACTGGCCTCAACGGCTGGTACGTGCCAAGATCACAGGCGCCGCGCGTCGGCTTCGGCCGCTGGCAGCTCGTGCGCAAATACTACCTGGCTTTGCCGATCCGCATGTTGCGGGACCGCAAGCGGCGGCTGCGCGATCGGCTGCGGGCGCGATACGGCAGGCTCTGAACGGTAAAAGCGCTGGGGGAGCAGCAAGGTGGTCGCAGCCGACACCGGCCTCGTTTCCGTGATCCTGGCGACTTACAATCGCGCTGCCGCGCTCGACGCAGTGCTGCGCTCGCTCTCCCGTCAAACCGACCGAAACTTTGAGATCATCGTTGCCGACGACGGATCGCGGCCGGACACGGCGCGGGTCGTCGCCAGCTGGGCGTCGCGACTTCCGGTGCCGATCAAACACGTCTGGCACGAACATCAGGGCTTTCGCGGCGCCGAGATCCGCAATCGAGGCATTCGTGCCAGCGCCGGCAAACTCTGCATCTTCCTCGACGGCGACTGCATGGCGCGGCCCAATTTCATCGCCACGCATCGCCGGCTCGCCGAGCCCGGATGGATGGTCGCCGGCAACCGCATCCTGCTTTCGCGCGAATTGACCGACGATCTGCTGACCGACGGCGTAGCGGCGGAAGCGTGGAGCTTTGCCGCGCTGGCGCGCGAGCGTCTGCGCGGCGGCATCAACCGGCTGCTACCGGCGCTGCGTTTGCCGCTCGGGCCGCTGCGCAAATTCTTCCAACGGGACTGGGAAGGCGCAAAGACCTGCAACCTCGCCCTCGCCCGCGCCGACATCGAGCGCGTTGACGGATTCGATGGCACCTATGTCGGTTGGGGGTTGGAGGATTCCGACCTCGCGGTGCGCCTGTTTCACGCCGGCGTGCGGCGCAAGGAAGGGCGATTCGCGACCGGCGTGCTGCATCTTTGGCATGCGCACAGCGATCGCTCGCAATTGCCGACCAACCAGGCGAGGCTTGACGAGGCGATCCGTACCGATCGCGTCCGCGCGCTGCGCGGCTTGTCTTCGCTCGGCGACGATGCCGAGCCCACGGCCCGCAACGTGGTCGGCTCGGATGCCTCGCATGACCGCAGCCCTGCGCGCCAGGAGCTTTGATCCGCAAGCGTTGGCGCGGCCTGCCGACTGGCTTGCCGCCGGCGTCGCGGTGTCGCTGCCGTGGTCGACCTCAGCGACCGGCGTCCTGATCGCGCTGTGGCTAGTCGCGGTGCTGCCAACGTTGAGCGTCGATCGGGTCCAGCGTGAGCTCGCAACCGCGGCCGGCGGGCTACCGGTGCTGTTGTGGGTGCTCGCCGCCGTCGGCCTGCTGTGGGCCGACGTGGCTTGGAGCGAGCGTCTCGCCGCCTTCGAGCGATACCACCGGCTGCTGGCCATTCCTTTGCTGTTGGCGCAGTTCCGGCGCTCGGCACATGGCCCGTGGGTCTTTTACGGCTATCTGGCTTCGTCACTCAGCGTGCTCGCGGCGTCCTTTGCGCTCGCTCTGCTTCCCGGCCTGAATTGGCGAGGTTTCCAATTCGGCGTCCCGGCCAAGGATTACATCTTTCAAGGCGAGAGCTTTGCGCTGTGCGCGCTGGCGTTGATCGGCAGCGCCTGCGAGTTCGGCCGCGCCGGAAGATGGCGCCCGGCTTTGGGACTCATCGCTCTCGCCGCGCTGTTCCTCGCCGATATTTTCTTTGTCGCCACCGGCCGGTCCCTTCTTCTCGTGCTGCCGCTGCTGGCGGTCTTTGTCGGCTGGCAACAATTCGGCTGGAAGGGATTGTTGGGCGCCGGCTTGGCTGGGCTCGTCGTCGCGACCGCCGTCTGGTTTGCCTCACCCTATTTGCGGACGCGACTGACCGATTCGGTTACCGAGTTTGCGGCGTATCGCAAGAGCGACGCCACCAGCTCGACCGCGATGCATATCGAGTTCCTGCGTAAATCGCTGATCATCGTTGAGACGGCGCCGGTGATCGGCCACGGCACCGGCTCGATGCCCGAACAGTTCCGCCACGTCACTTCCGGCGCCACCGGCGCTTCCTCGGTCGTCACCGTCAACGCGCACAATCAGATTCTCGCCGTCGCCATCCAGCTTGGCCTCGTCGGCGCCTCAGTCCTCCTGGCCATGTGGATTGCACATTTGCTGCTGTTCCGCGGCGGCAGTTTCGCCGCGCTGGTCGGCGCTATCGTGGTCATTGAGGCCATCGTCACGTCGCTGTTCAACTCGCACCTGTTCGATTTCACGCAAGGCTGGCTCTACGTCTTCGGCGTTGGCGTTGCCGGCGGCATGGTGTTGCGCCAAACTGATCGTGCGCCAGGCGCGATGGCGACGGACGTTCCGCACGCGAACAAAGCTTGATAAAACTGACCGCATGCCCGGCTTCTACCGAGTGCAGCGATGAAGACTCTCCGCGAACGCCCGCGCATTCTTGTTGTTACGTTGCGCCGCCTCGGCGACGTATTGCTGACGACGCCGCTCATTCGCGCGCTGAAGCTGGGTTTCTCGGGTTCATCCGTCGACGCGCTGGTGTTTCGCGGCACCGAGGGGATGCTGGAAGGCAACCGCGATCTCGACCGCGTCATCGCCGTGCCGCAGCGGCCGGCGGCCGCGGAGATCGCGGCGTTGGTTGTTCGCCTCTGGCGCCGCTACGACCTCGCGGTGGCGACCCATGCCGGCGATCGCCCCACATTTCTGGCCTGGGCGGCGGGGCGGCAGCGCGTCGGTCTCCTGCCAAATGATTCCGCAGCGTGGTGGAAGCGCCGCGTCTTGCACGGCGTCGTCGACGCCGAGACCGACAAACACCGCGTGACCGAGCTCGCGCGGCTGGCGGATGTCCTCGGCATCCCGCGCCGAAACGAGATGGTCTGCCCTGCGGGGCCGACAGCGCCGGCGCCGGCTCCGCCGGGCGCCTATGCCGTCCTGCATGCCAACCCGATGTTCCGCATCCGCCGCTGGACCGACGAAGGCTGGCGGGCGCTGGCGCGCGCTCTTGCCGATCGTGGGCTCGTGGTGATCGCGACCGGCGGACCCGATCCGGCGGAGAAGGATTATCTCGACCGGATCTGGTCGGCGGCCGAACCGCCGGTCATGCGGCTCGACGGCAAGCTCGGCTGGCCCGACCTGACCGCGCTCCTTCGCGGCGCCGCCGTCTATGTCGGGCCGGATACGTCGATGACCCATCTCGCCGCCGGCGCCGGCACGCCGACCGTCGCGCTCTATGGCCCGGCCAGTCCAAGCCTCATGGGCCCCTGGCCGCTCGGCGGTCTGGAAACGCCATGGGCGCGCGCGGGCACCATCCAGCGCCGGTCGAATGTCTGGGTGGTGCAGAACCCGCTGCCCTGCATGCCCTGCGACAGGCTCGGCTGCGATGGCCATCTCGAGAGCCGCAGCCAGTGTCTCGACGAGCTCCGGGTCGAGCGTGTGCTCGCCGCGGTCGATCAGGCGCTGGCGGCGCGCAAGGCCGCGGCCTGAAGGAGCGCTGCAAGGCCGGCGCGCGTATCGTGCGCCGGGCGCCAGCCGGCCGCAATGAGCTTGCCGGGATCGACCACCAACTCGCCGCCGAACCGCTCCCACAGATCGGCGCGGCCGATGAGGCGCAACGGAATTTCGACGAAGTCTGTCGGCAACGACAGCAGCAATGGCCGGCGCCGCTGTGCCTTGCGCAAGGTCGCGACGATATCGGCGAGCGGCAAGGCGGGTCCGGGATCGGCCACCACGTAGGTCTCGCCGCGACTGCCGGGCTCGCCGAGCACGAAGGCGAGCGCGGAGAGAAAATTGTCGACACCGAGAAGCGAGCGCCGGTTGACGAAATCCTTGAACGGCAGCGGCAGGCGAGAACGCGCCACGCGCAAGAGCGTGGCGAAGTTTCCCTTCACGCCGGGGCCATAGAGCACGACCGGCCGCAAGATCGTGAACGGCACGCCGGCATCGCGCACCTCGCCCTCGGCGGCAAGTTTCGAACGGCCATAGTCGTCGGTTGGCGCCGGCGCGTCGCGCTCGCTCAGCACATGGTCGGCGGCAGCGCCGCTCTGCGCCCGGATCGAAGAAACCAAGACGAAATGCACGACGCCGGCGCGTGCCGCCGCCGCGGCGAGCCGCGCCGTCGCCCGGCGGTTGACTTGATCGTAGCGTTCCGTGGCGATGCCGCGCCCGGCGTGCGCGATGCCGGCAAGATGGACGACGCGGTCGACGCCGTCGAGCAGCGGCTGCCAATCGAAGTCCTGCGCCAGGTCGCCATGCCCGACGACCTCGACGCCTTCTGCAAATGAAAACGGCGGCCGCCGCCGCACCGCGGCGCGGACGCTCGATCCGCCGCGCGTTAATCCCGCGACCACCGCGCGGCCGAGAAAGCCGGCGGCGCCCGTCACCAGGATGCGGCTCGGCCGGGACATCTAATAAATCGGCCCCGACGCTCCGAAGCCTATCGACCCCGCCCCGCCCCTCAACGCGTCGAACGGCGCGTAGGCCTGGAGCTCGCACTCGTCGGTGCGAACGCTGTAGCGCGACTCGACGACGGCGCCGTCTTTGATAAACACTGCGTAGGTGCGATAGCGCCCATGATCCTGGAAGCGCACGCAGGTGAGCCAGTTCCAGCCGCGCAGGCCGTGCACCCAGCGCGAGCCGGAGATTTCGTAGGCCTCGTAAGAGGCGTATCCCTTGAACGTCGCCCGGATGTGGTCGGCGATGACCTTGGTATAAGCCGGATCAACGCCCGCGGCCGGCGCCTCTTCCTGCGGTAGCGCGATCTCGCTGCATGCGGGCAGCAGGGTCAGCGCGAACACGAGCGCCGCGTGCGCGGCGTGCCGCATGAACGCAGATGAGTTCCGCCGCTGCCTTGGACTCAACCCTTGCAATCCTCGCTGGTGCGTTCAGGTCAACGACTATTTCGGATCAACGACTATGCTGAAAGCCGGTTGGAGGCAATTAACCGCCCCGTTAGCAAATCTTTGATCCTGGAACGGGTAAAGCTCGGCTGCAAAGGCGGGGGAATTCGGGCAGGTGTCGGGGCCATCGTCTGGCGCTTGCACCTTGGCGCCGACACAGTACGGCCATGAAAGCTCTGCATCTGCATGCTGTTGGCCGGTCAATGAAGGTCCAGACGCGGTCGCCGGCATGGTCAAAACTTCGCAGCCTCGATGCGGTCGGCGGGTGAATCTGGTGCACAACGCGGCGGCCCGAATGAGCAAGCGCTTCCTCGCGTCGGCAGTCGTGGTTTGTCTCGGCCTCGGCCTCGGATCGTGCGCCTCGTTTGGCGGCTTCCTCGCCGATCATTGGCCGCATTGGGCCGGCGGCCTGCCCGCCGACGCGCCGCCGCGCCCGGGCGCTCCCGGCTATGACGAATTCATCGCCCACCAGGCGGCCGGCAAAAACGCCGCTGCGCCGGCGGCCGCTGCGGAGAAGACCGGCGCGCAGGCGGCGCCCGCCGGCTATCGTCCGTCCGATGATCAGAGCGTGGTGCAGGGCGGCCTTTATTAGCCTGTCAGCGGGAACGAGCGTTGATGCTGCGTGCTAGGCGACGCCGGCGCGCAAGAGGTCGTGGAAATGCACGATGCCGACCGGACGGCGGCGGTCGACGACGATCAGCGCCGTGATCTTCGAGGAATTGAGGAGCTGCAATGCCTCGCTCGCCAGCTGATCGGGCCGCACCGTCTTCGGCGATACCGTCATCACCGCCTCGACCGGCGCCTGCAGCAGGTTGGCGCGCATATGGCGACGTAAATCGCCGTCGGTGATCAGGCCGTCAAGCTTGCCCTCGCCGTCGACGACGGCGACGCAGCCGAAGCCCTTGGCCGACATTTCCACGATTGCCTCCGACATCGGCGCCCCGCGCGCGATCAGCGGCACCGCAGCACCGGGATGCATCACATCGCGGACGAATTTGAGCGCGGCGCCGAGCTTGCCACGGGGATGAAACACGCCAAAATCGACCGCGGTGAAGCCGCGGCTTTCCAGGAGCGCGATCGCCAGCGCATCGCCGAGCGCGAGCTGCATCAGCGATGAGGTGGTGGGCGCCAGATTGTGCGGGCAGGCTTCCCGCGCCGGCGGCAGCACGAGTACGATGTCGGCGGCCTTGCCGAGCGTGCTGTCGGCGTTGACGGTGACGGCAACGAGCGTGATGCGGAACCGCCGCGAATAGTTGATCAGGTCTCTGAGCTCCTCGGTCTCGCCCGACCAGGACAGGACCAGCATCACGTCGTCGGAGGTGATCATGCCGAGGTCGCCATGGCTGGCGTCGCCGGCATGCACGAAGAACGCCGGCGTGCCGGTCGAGGCAAGCGTCGCCGCGATCTTGCGCCCGACATGGCCCGACTTGCCGACGCCGGTGACGATCACGCGGCCGCGCGCGGTGCGGATCGCCTCGACGGCGGCGACGAAGTTTTGACCGAGCCCATCGCACATCGCCGCCGCCAGCGCGGCGAGGCCGTCGCGTTCGGTCTCGAGCGTGCGCAACGCCGAAGCGATGAAGGCGTGGGGCGGGGCTTTGCGCACTCTCGCGTCCGCTGAGCTCGTCTTCGCGCCTGTTACCATCGCTCTACCCCCGAGAACTTCGCCCCAAGCAAACTTTAAAGGCCGCGACGATGCGGCAGAACGTCAAGGCCGCTTATTTCTTTTCCCAGGCCGCGAAGGCATCGTTGAAGGCCCGTTCGCCCGGAGGGCCTTTTTCCATCGCCAGGATGGCGCGGCCGCCATTGGTGTAGACGACCGGAATATCGAACCAGGGCCGCTCCTTGAGGAGCTGGATGTTGCGCTGCATGTCGGTTGCGACCGCGGAAAGCCCGATCAGGAAAAAGTTGTTGGTCACCTTGACGGCGAGACCGGCAAGCGGCGTGCCGCGCGCCTGCTCAGATTGCTTCATCAGGATTCCCGGCACGTTGGAGATGCCGCCCCCGGGAAAATCGGCCGGCAGATTGAACATGATCTCGATCGTGTGGCTTGCCGGCAAGGCCTGATCGGTGTTGCGGCGTAGCGACCAGGTCACGGTCACGCGGCGTTCGGGAATCTCCAAATCCGCGCGCACCGCAAGCTCCGGCGCAAGGCCGGCGCCAGGCGAGACTGTTTCAGTGCGCCAAATCGCCGAGCCGACAAAGCGCCGACCCTGCGGATCGTTTGGATCCTCCTCGTAAAGGACGACGCGCTGCGCCACGGCGGGCGCCGGCTGGGTCGCCGGTGCGCCAGCGCCGGGGGCCTGGTTCTGGGCCTGCTCCTGCGGGACCCGTCCGGGGAATTTCGGCTGCGATGCCGGCGTTTCGGTCTTGGTCTGGCTCGGCGGTCGCGCGCCGATATGGCTGACATATTGGTAAAGGCCGGTGAATTTCGGCCACGCCCAGACGATCGCCGCGACTACGACGAGGAACACGATCACCGCTAGAAGCGGCTTGATCAGGCCGCGGTAGGAGCGCGCCGGGCGCTCGCTCTCATATTCCTCTTCGGCCGCGGCGCGCGGCGGCAGCGGCCGCATTGTGGGCTGCGGCATCTGCGGCTGTTCGTCTTCGAGCTCGTAGGACGGCTCGAGGCCGCGCAGCTGGGCGTCGTGATTGCCGGATTCCCATGCGGCGTCGAATTTCGACTGGCGGCCGGGCGGCGACGCCTCAGGCAAGTCATCCGCCGGAAACGGTTGCGGGGATCCGGCGCCGTATTGATCGCGGGTATCGCGCGCCGATTGCGCGGACTTGGCCGCCGCCGTTCCGAGATCGTGGACTTCGTTCACGACGTTGCGGAAGCCTTTGATCCCACCCTCGGTCAGGGTCGTCGTTCTCCCGCCCAGAAGCCGCTCCCGCGCAGTGGGCGGCGCCGCTGGGCGTGCCGCTTCGGCGTCCGCCGCGGGTTCAGGATCGGGCCTCGCCGGAGGCGGCGGCTCGGGTTTTCGCCCTTCCCGTGCGCTGCGCACCGCTCTGTCGGCCGCCGGATTGGTGCGCTCGCGCCGCGGCGGTTGGGGAATAGCCGCGCGCGCATCGTTGCGCGGTTCGGTGCGCGATTTGCGCGCGGCTTCCGCTTCCACCTTGCGGATCGCCTCCTCGAGCGCCAGCCGCTCCTTGGTGATTTCCGATTCGGAAAGCGCCGGCTCGACCGAGCGCAACTGCGTGACGAGTGCCGTGCGCGCCCGCTCGTAGAGCGCGCGGCGTGCCTCGCCGGTGCTCTTGTCGAGTCCCTCCACGGCCCGGACGATGAGCGGGTGATAGTCGGTCATCGGTTGAGTTTACGCTTTACTCCTTGGTTTTTCATCCTGATTCACGTTCTGGCCTCATGTTTCGAACGGGTTCTGCATCAGGATGGTGTCTTCGCGTTCCGGGCTCGTCGACAGCATGGCGGCGGAACAACCAATCAGTTCCTCGAGACGGCGCACATATTTGATCGCTTGCGCCGGCAAATCGGCCCAGGAGCGCGCCTGCGCGGTCTTTTCCCGCCAGCCGGCAATGGTCTCGTAGATCGGCTTGACCCGCGCCTGGGCGTGCTCGCCGGCGGGAAGATAGTCGATTTCGCGGCCATCGAGATCATAACCGACGCACACCTTGATTTCATCGAAACCGTCGAGAATATCGAGCTTGGTGAGTGCGAGGCCCTGGATGCCGCTGGTGCGCACGCTCTGGCGCACCAGGACCGCATCGAACCAGCCGCAGCGCCGCGGCCGGCCGGTCACTACGCCGAATTCCTTGCCGCGCTTGCCCAGCGCGCGACCGATCTCGTTGTCCTGCTCGGTCGGGAACGGACCCTCGCCGACTCGCGTGGTGTACGCCTTGCAGATGCCGAGCACGTAGCCGATCGCATTGGGCCCGAGGCCGGAGCCGGTCGCCGCCTGGGCCGCGACCGTGTTCGAGGAGGTGACGTACGGATAGGTGCCATGGTCGACGTCGAGGAGCGCGCCCTGCGCGCCTTCGAACAGGATGCGCTTGCCTTCGCGGCGCTTCTGCTCGAGCAGCGACCAGACCGTGTCCATGTAAGGAAGGATCCGCGGCGCCGCCGCCATCAGTTCCTCGCGGACGACGCTTGCCGAGACCGGCTCGAGCCCGAGGCCGCGCCGCAACGCATTGTGGTGGGCCAGCAGCCGCTCGATCTTGGCGTCGAGCGTCGCGCCGTCGGCGAGATCCATCAGGCGGATCGCACGCCGCCCGACCTTGTCCTCATAGGCCGGGCCGATGCCGCGCCGCGTGGTGCCAATTCGCGTCACCGCATTCGCGGATTCGCGGATGGCGTCGAGCTCGCGATGCAGCGGCAGGATCAGCGTCGTGTTCTCGGCGATGCGCAGATCATCCGGCGTCACGCCGATGCCTTGCGCTTTGAGCCGTCCAATCTCCTCGATCAGCGCGTGCGGGTCGAGCACCACGCCGTTGCCGATGATCGACAGTTTCCCTGGCCGCACCACGCCCGAAGGCAGCAGCGAGAGCTTGAAGGTGTCGCCGTTG
>Ga0335081_10005174_pt1 | contig 20634 bp, 19 predicted proteins | sample Lox_Sample_35_FD_206713 | JGI IMG/M metagenome (GOLD analysis project Ga0335081, IMG submission 206713) | Soil microbial communities from Loxahatchee National Wildlife Refuge, Florida, United States - Lox_Sample_3.5 | ecosystem: Environmental > Terrestrial > Soil > Wetlands | place: USA... | reverse complement strand
GCCGATGATCAGGAACATCACCGCCATCATGAAGAAGCCGAGCATCTGGATGCTCTTCCGCCCGGTCCTGTCCATCAGCAGTACGGCCACGATGTACCCGGGCACCGCGAAGACGGCGACGATGGCCAGCTGGACCAGGGTGTTGTGCAGCAGGCTGGCGTGCGGGTCCAGCGCCTTGAGGATTTCCGGCTGGGAGATGGTGTTGCCGTAGTAGCAGAAGTCCAGCAGCAGCCAGGCGCCCGCGGTGCCGATGAGCCAGATCAGGATGCGCCTGTTGCGGAATATCTTCGCGTAGCCGTCGAGCGCGCTCTGCTGCTGCCGCGCGGCGGATTCGCCCTTGGGCGCTGCCCCCGCGCCTTTGCCCGTGGCGTCCGCGATGGCGGCCGCCGCTTCCTCGTGGGCGCCGCCGGCCATGGCGAACCGCGGCGTCTCGTGGATCTGGCGGCGCAGGTAGTACACCGCCAGGCCGGGGATCGCGCCGAAGCCGAGCAGCAGCCGCCAGGTCAGGTTGTTGGACAGGCCGGAGGCCAGCAGGATCGAGGCGATCAGCGGGCCGACGACCAGGCCGGCGGCCTGCATGGAGAACACGAGCCCGACCATCTTGCCGCGGCTGGACTTGCTGGAGTATTCGCTCATGATCGTCGCGGAGACCGGGTAGTCGCCGCCGATGCCGATGCCGAGGACGATCCGGGAGACGAGCAGGAACGTGTAGTTCGGCGCGAACGCCGACGCGATCGCGCCGATCGCCAGGATCAGCACCTCGTAGCCGTAGATCCGTTTGCGCCCGAGGATGTCGGCGACCCGGCCGAAGATGATCGCGCCAACGGCCGAGGCCAGCAACGTCGCGGAGTTCAGCCACGACACCTGGTTGGTTGACAGCTTCCACTGGGTCTCGATCAGCGCCACGACGATGCCGATGACGAACAGGTCGTAGGCGTCGGTGAAGAAACCCATGCCCGAGACGAACATGATCTTGAGCTGGAAACGGCTGATCTTGGAGTCGTCGAGCGCCTGGAAGGCATCAGGGCTCGGCGCAGCCGCCGCGGGAGTACTCATAACGCGACGATAAGCCTGGTCCGCGGGCTCCTTATAGACCCGCCGCCAGCATATTTGGTTAACAGAAAACAAACAATCCCCGACGTATTCGCCGCCAGGATCCTCGCCGCCGCGGGCAGCGGGGCGCAGCCCAGGCGAGCGCCCCGCATCAGCCGCTGGCCTCGGCAGACGCGGCGGCTCACGAGTATCAGGCGTCGAAGTCGACGGTCACGGTGCCGGAGGTTGGCACGGCCTGGCAGGTGAGCACGTAGCCGGCCTCCATCTCGGCCGGCTCCAGCGCATAGTTCCGCCGCATGCGGGTCTCGCCGTCGGTCACCCGCGCCCGGCAGGTGCCGCACACACCGCCCTTGCAGGCGAACGGCAGATCGGCGCGGAACTTCTGGGCCGCGTCGAGGACGGGCGTGTCGCGTGGCAGCGTCAGCGTGGTGGAGCGGCCATCCAGGACGATGGTGACCTGGCTGGCCGGGCCCTCGACCCGGACGGCGTCCCGGCGGATCGCCGGCCGGAGGTCGTCGTCGACGTAGAACAGTTCCTGGTGGACCAGTCCGGACGGGACGCCGAGCGCGGCCAGGACGTCGCGTGCGTCGCGCACCATGCCGTGCGGGCCGCACAGCCACCAGTGGTCGACGTGCCCGGCGTCGGTCAGCTTGCCGATGAGGGCGCGCAGCCGGGGGCCGTCGAGCCGGCCGGTGAACAGGTCGGCGTCGCGGGATTCGCGCGACAGCACGTGGACCAGTTGCAGCCGCGGCCCGTAGGCGTCCTTCAGGTCTGCCAGTTCGTCAGCGAACATGACGGTGCTGGCCCGGCGGTTGCCGTAGAAGACCGTGACCGTGGAACGGCCGTCGCGCAGCACGGTGGCGGCCAGCGACAGCGCCGGGGTGATGCCGGAGCCGGCGACGACGAAGACGTGATCGCCGGGGATCGTCAGGTCGGCGGTGAAGGCGCCCGACGGGGGCAGGACCTCGATCTCGTCGCCTGGCTTCACGTGGTGCACGAGGTAGGAGGAGAAGAAACCGCCGGGGATCTCACGGACGGCGACGCGGGGCGGCGCGCCCATCGGGGCGCAGATGGAGTACGACCGGCGCTCGTCGCGCTCGCCGTCGGCCCGGCGCAGCGTGACTGCCTGGCCGGGCCTGAACCGGTACTCCTCGGTCAGGTCCTCGGGTACGTCGAAGGTGACGGCCACGGCGTCGTCGGTGAGCCGCTCGACGTGTGCCACCTTGAGGCCGCGGAAGACCGGACGGCGCCGGGCGCGGGCTGCGGAGGTCGTCACTCAGATCTCCTTCACGTGCTCGAACGGCTCGCCGCAGCTGCGGCAGCGGCGCAGGGCCTTGCAGGCGGTGGCGCCGAACTCGCTCTGCTCCACCGTGTCGGGTGAGCCGCACTGCGGACATGCGGCGGTACGGCGTGCCGGTCCGAGCTGCAGCGGCACCGGTCCCGGGGAGCGGGCCGGTGCCCTTCCCGGCGGGGCGATGCCGTGCGCGGCCAGCTTGCGGCGGCCTTCCGCGCTGATCCAGTCCGTGCTCCACGGGGGAGATAGCACGGTGCGGACGTCGACGTCGCCGAATCCGGCCGCGCGCAGCGCGCGGACCAGATCGGCGCGCATGGCACCCATCGCCGGGCAGCCCGAGTATGTGGGCGTGATCTCGACGACGACGGCGCCGTCGGCCTCGGTCCGTACTGCCCGGAGGACGCCGAGATCGGCCAGGGTGAGCATGGGCAGCTCCGGGTCGGTCACCGTCTCGGCCACGACCCGGGCATCGGTGGCGGCGCTTACCCTGGTCACCAGGCCGCCTCCGGGTGCCGCCGGGCTAGACCCTGCAGCGTGCCGAGCAACTCGGCCCGTTCGGGCCCATATCCGCCCGTACGGCCTCGCGGCGGCGCCTCTCCCGGCCAGGCTGGCAGCCGGAGCGTGGCCTGGTCCAGCACCTGGGTGAGTACGGCGGTGACCTCTTCGCGGACGCCCGCGGGATCGACGGCGACGCCGGCCGCGGTGAGGCGCTCTTCGAGGTCAGCCGGGGTGAAGATGTCGGCAAGCAGCGGCCAGACGGCGTCGGCGCCGGCCTGCGCGCGCCGCCGGGACTCGGCGGTGCCGTCGCCCAGCCGCAGGACCCACCGGGCGGCGTGGTCGCGATGGTACGCCAGCTCGTTGACGCCCTTGGCGGCGATCGCCGCCAGGACCGGGTCCCTGGACCGCCGGAGCCGGGCGAAAACCGCCAGCCGCACGGTGGCGGCGGCCAGCAGCCGGACCATCGTCTGGGCGAAGTCGCCGTTGGGCGCCTCGACCAGGCCGGTGCTGCGGAACTCGTCGGCGTCGCGGAAGTAGGCCAGCGCGTCCTCGTCGGGGATCGAGCCGCCCGCCTGCTGGCGGGACCGGCCCAGAACGCCCGCCGCGCCGGCCCGGGCCAGCAGCGGGCGCGCCTGGCCCAGCAGGTCCAGGGCCATGTTGGCCACGGCGATCTCCTCCTCCAGTTCGGGGCAGGCAGTGATCCACTGGATCAGCCGCTGCGCGAGCAGCAGTGCGTCGTCACCGAGCATCAGGCAGTACTCGCCCAGGTCGGCGGGGTCGATGCCGTCGGGCACCGTGGTGTCGACCCCGGCCAGCGGCTCATCGAAGCCGGTGCCGAAGGCCCAGTGCCCGGCGCTGCCATCGGTGTCGTCGAGGGCCTGGCCGTCGGTTGCCTGGTGTGCCATGGTCGCCCTTCGGGTTGCGGCGGCGTCACGGAGCGGTAGCCGGCACCGCTCCGCTCACATGTGCGGAACGTCGCCGGGAATCTGGTAGAACGTCGGGTGGCGGTAGACCTTGTCGGTGTTCGGGGCGAACATCGGGCCCTTTTCCGCGGGGTCCGAGGCGGTGATGCCGGCGGCCTTGACCACCCAGATGCTCACGCCCTCGTTGCGCCGGGTGTACAGGTCCCGGGCGGCGTGGACGGCCATCTCGGCGTCCGGGGCGTGCAGGGAGCCGACGTGCACGTGGTTGAGGCCGCGCTTGCCCCGCACGAACACCTCGTACAACGGCCAGTCCTGCCGGGCGGTCATGCCGGTGCCCCCGAGTGCTTGGCCGCGTAGGCGGCCGCTGCCTCGGTCACCCACGCGCCGGCGTCGCGGGCGGCGCGGCGCCGGGCGATCCGCTCGTCGTTACGCGGACCGTCGCCGCCGATCACCTGCTTGAATTCGGCCCAGTCGATCGGGCCGGTCCGGTGGTGACCGGTTTCGGGGTCCAGGGATAGCGCCGGGTCCGGCAGTGTCACGCCGAGGCACTCCGCCTGCGGGACGGTCATGTCCACGAACCGCTGCCGCAGGTCGTCGTTGCTCTGCCGCTTGATGCCCCACGCCATCGACTGCGCCGAGTGCGGACTGTCGTCGTCAGGCGGGCCGAACATCATCAGCGACGGCCACCACCAGCGGTCGACGGCGTCCTGCACCATCGCCCGCTGCCCGGCCGTGCCGCGCATCATCGTCATCAGCAGCTCATAGCCCTGCCGCTGGTGAAACGACTCCTCCTTGCAGATGCGGATCATCGCGCGGGCGTAGGGCCCGTAGCTCGACCGGCACAGCGACACCTGGTTGCAGATGGCGGCGCCGTCGACCAGCCAGCCGATCACGCCGACATCGGCGTAGGTCAGCGCCGGGTAGTTGAAGATCGAGCTGTATTTCTGCCTGCGCTCGATCAGCTTGCGGGTAAGGTCGGCGCGCTCGGCGCCGAGGGTCTCCGCCGCCGAATAGAGGTACACGCCGTGCCCGGCCTCGTCCTGGACCTTGGCCAGCAGGATCGCCTTACGCCGCAGGCTCGGCGCGGACAGCAGCCAGTCGCCTTCGGGCTGCATGCCGATGATCTCCGAGTGCGCGTGCTGCGCGATCTGCCGGATCAGCGTCTCGCGGTAACCCGCGGGCATCCAGTCACGCGGCTCGATGCGGCGCTCGGCGGCGATGAGCGCACCGAACCGCCGCTGCGGTGCGCTCTCGTCCTGAGCGGGCCGTCCCGGGCTGGTCACGGACATCCGGTTCCCCTTTGCAACGACGGCAGCCTCACTATTTACTGACCACCTGGTCAGTAAATAGTTTGGCACCACCAGCGTCGGTCGCGCAAGTTCAGCTGCAGAATTTCCTGAAACTCTTGACAAGAAGCCCTCAAGGTGAGTTGATTAACTGACTGAATGGTCGGCCAACTTGGGTCGCCGGCCGCCCGGCCGCCCGGGACGACGTCCAGGATGACGGAGGCCTCCGCGTGACCACTGCGACCGTCCGCAATGCCCCGGCCCGGCGGGGCCGCCCCGGCCACTCGCTGGACTCCCTGCTCGCCGTCGCCGTCACGGTCTTCAACGAGCGCGGGTACGACGCGACCAGCATGGAGGACCTGGCCGCACGGCTGGGGATCACCAAGTCGGCGATCTACCACCACGTGCCGAGCAAGGTCGAACTGCTCCGGCTGGCCCTTGACCGCGCCCTCGACGGCCTGTTCGCGGTCACCGAGGAACCCGGTGCCAGTGCGGGCCCGGCGATCGGCCGGCTCGAGCACATCGTCCGCGGCTCGGTCCGGGTGCTGACCAGGGAGCTGCCCTTCGTCACCCTGCTGCTGCGGGTCCGCGGCAATTCCCCGGTCGAAAGGGCCGCCCTCCAGCGACGCCGGAGGTTCGACCAGATCGTCGCGGGCCTGATGCAGGCGGCCGCGGAGGAGGGCGACATCCGGCCGGATATCGATCCAGCCGTCACCAGCCGGCTGCTGTTCGGCACCGTCAACTCGCTGACCGAGTGGTACCGGCCCAACCGCACACTCGACGCGACGGCACTGGCTGACGCGCTCGTCGCCGTCAGCTTCGACGGGCTGCGCACCAAGCCCCGCTGAACTTCGTCTGTTGCCCATCCCCCGGGAGCACTCCGATGACCGCATCCTTGCTCGAGAGCTACATCGCCGGCCGCTGGTACGTCGCGCCCGACGGCGGGACCCCGATCGCCGACGCCGTCACCGGGGAAACCGTCGCCCGGATCAGCAGCACCGGCCTCGATGTGGCGGCGATGCTGGAGCACGCCCGCGCCGTCGGCGGGCCGGCGCTGCGGGAGCTGACGTTCCACCAGCGGGCCGGGCTGCTCAAGCAGCTGGGCCTGCGCCTGATGGCCGGGAAGGAGGAGCTCTACGCGATCTCCCGGCACACCGGCGCCACCGACCGGGACGGCGCGGTGGACGTCGACGGTGGCTTCGGCACGCTGCTGTCCTACGCGAGCAAGGGCCGCCGCGAACTGCCCGACGACACCGTGGTCCTCGACGGCCCGGCGGAGCCGCTTGGCCGGGCAGGCACGTTCGTCGGCCAGCACCTCTACACCCCGATGCGCGGTGTAGCCGTCCAGATCAACGCGTTCAACTTCCCGGTCTGGGGATTCCTGGAGAAGCTCGCGCCGGCCTTCCTGGCCGGAGTCCCGACCATCGTCAAGCCGGCCAGCCAGACCGCCTACCTGACCGGGGCGGTGTTCCGCACGATCGTGGAATCGGGCCTGCTGCCGGAGGGCACGGTACAGCTGATCGCGGGCAGCCCCGGGCGGCTCCTCGGCGGGCTGACGGGCCAGGACCTGGTGCTCTTCACCGGCTCGGCGGCCACCGCCCGTAAGCTGCGGAGCCACCCGGCGGTGGTGGCGAATTCGGTGCGGTTCAACGCCGAGGCCGACTCGCTCAACTGCTCCGTGCTGGGCCCGGACGCTGTCCCGGGCACCGCGGAGTTCGATCTGTACGTCAAGCAGCTGGTCACCGAGATGACGGTGAAGGCGGGCCAGAAGTGCACCGCCATCCGCCGGGCGCTGGTGCCCGGGGAACTGATCGATGATGTCATCGGCGCGGCGCGCGAACGGCTGGGCCGGGTCGTCGTCGGAGCCCCGGGAGCCGAGGGCGTGACGATGGGCGCGCTGGCCAGCCTCGACCAGCGCGAGGAGGTGCTCCGCTCGGTCAAGGCGCTGCGCGGCGTCGCCGAACTCGTGGCCGGCGATCCGGACGACTTCGAGGTCGTCGGCGCCGACCGCGACCGCGGCGCGTTCCTGCCGCCGATGCTGCTGCGCTGCGACGACCTCGCCGCCGCCGAGCCGCACGACGTCGAGGCCTTCGGCCCGGTCAGCACCGTGCTGCCATACGACGGCGTGACGCAGGCCGTGGAGCTCGCGGCCCGCGGCCGGGGCAGCCTGGTCGCCTCGGTGGTGACCCACGACCGGGCCGTCGCCCGCGAGTTCGTCCTGGGCGCCGCCCATGCCCACGGCCGGATCCTGGTCCTGGACCGGGATGACGCCAAGGAGAGCACCGGGCACGGGTCGCCGTTGCCCGTGCTCGTGCACGGCGGCCCCGGGCGGGCCGGCGGCGGCGAGGAGCTCGGCGGCATCCGCGGCGTCCTGCACCACATGCAGCGCACCGCCGTTCAGGCCTCACCCGACCAGCTCACCGCCATCGGCGGCCGCTGGGTCACGGGTGCGGCCCGGCGGGACGACGGCGTGCACCCGTTCCGCAGGTCACTGGCCGAGCTGCGGATCGGCGACTCGGTCACCGCCGGCCCCCGCGCCGTCACCCTGGCGGATATCGAGCACTTCGCCGAGTTCACCGGCGACACCTTCTACGCCCACACGGATGAGGAGGCCGCCGCGGCCAATCCGCTGTTCGGCGGCCGGGTAGCCCACGGGTACCTGATCGTGTCCTGGGCCGCGGGCCTGTTCGTCGACCCCGCCCCGGGCCCGGTGCTGGCCAACTACGGCGTGGACAACCTGCGCTTTCTCACCCCCGTCAAGCCCGGGGAGGAACTGACCGTCACGCTCACCGCCAAGCAGATCAGCCCGCGCGGCGCGGCCGACCACGGCGAAGTCCGCTGGGACGCCGTCGTGGTCAACGGCGAGGGAAAGCCGGTGGCCACCTACGACGTGCTCACGATGGTGGCCAAGACCTGGCCGCGAGCGTAACACCGACGGCCTGTTCGTGTCCCACCCCACGATGCCGCCAGGCGGACGCGGCCCGCGTGCGTTGCTCACCCGGCGCGCGGGCCGCTCACCCGCGCTCGGGTAGCCTTGGCACTGTGGATCCAGGCCCGGGTATCTCCCAGCAGGACGACGCCGGCCGGCCGCAGGCCGCACAGCTGGACTTCGACGCGTGGGCGCAAAGGCTTGAGCAGGCCAGGGAGCGCTCGCAAACGATCATGGACAGGATCCAGAAGGGCCAATCCCAGCGGGAGAGATTGCGGGATTCCGCGTTCGCCCGGCTCCAGGCCAGGCTGCGCAGCATGCCCGCGATAGAGCAGGCCAAGGGCATCTTGATGGCTCAGCACCGGTGCGGACCCGACGAGGCATTCGAAATACTGCGCCATGCGTCCCAGCATGCCAACGTAAGGGTCAGCGTCCTGGCAGCACGGATGGTCGAGCAAATCGCCGCACCCGGACCCGACGGGCGACGCTAAGCGACCCGGCCTGCGCTGGTGCTGCCCAGCCGAACCAGCTGACCAGCCCAGTCCCGGGTAAGGCGGCATGACCAACGCGACCCGTGAGCAGCAGCGGGGCTGGCCAGGACCTAAGGCCAGGGCACCGGCCAGGGTATTCCCTGGTGCGACCGCCGCCTCCGGACGCGACCGTGGATGCCAGCGCTGACCGCGTGGCCGGGACACCGGCCGCTGGCGCCCGGCAGCCGGTCTTCCCCGATCCGGCGTCGTGAGAGTAGGAGAGTACGCGCCATGACCACCGCAAACGATGAAGAACCGAAGATCCTCGATGTTCCGATCGGCCTCGACGCCACCGGGATGCGGCGCGAATTCGACAGCCTCGGCGACGTCGAGGTGCCGGCGAACCGGTACTGGGGCGCGCAGACCCAGCGCAGCCTGGAGCACTTCAACATCGGCCACGACCGGATGCCGGCGGAGGTGTATCACGCGTACGGGTACGTGAAGAAGGCCGCGGCCGTGGTCAACACCGCGGCAGGGCGGCTGCCGGCCTGGAAGGGCCAGCTGATCGAGCGGGTCTGCGACGAGGTGATCAGCGGCCGGCTGGACACGGAGTTCCCGTTGTACGTGTTCCAGACCGGGTCGGGCACCCAGTCGAACATGAACGTCAACGAGGTGATCTCCAACCGGTGCATCCAGCTGGCCGGCGGCACGCTGGGCTCCCAGGAGCCGGTGCATCCCAACGATCACGTGAACATGGGCCAGTCGAGCAACGACACGTTCCCGACCGCGATGCACATCGCCGGGTACGCGATGGCCACGGGCAAGACGATCCCGGCGCTGAAGCGGCTGCGGGACGCCATCGACGCCAAGGCCAGGCAGTGGGCGGATGTGGTCAAGATCGGCCGGACGCACCTGGAGGACGCCACCCCGCTGACCGTCGGGCAGGAATGGTCCGGTTACGCCGGGGCGCTGGATGACGCGATCGCCGAGGCCGAGCATGCTACTGGTGGGCTGCTGCTGCTGGCCATGGGCGGCACCGCGGTCGGCACCGGCCTGAACGCCCCGCCCGGGTTCGGGGACCACGTCGCGGCGCAGATCGCGGCGATGACCGGCGCGCCGTTCGTGACCGCGCCGAACAAGTTCACCGCCCAGGGGACGCTGGACCGGATGGTCCGCGCGCACGCCGGCCTCAAGGCCGCCGCGGTGAGCCTGTTCAAGATCGCCAACGACCTGCGCTGGCTCGGCTCCGGGCCGCGCACCGGGATCGGCGAGCTGATCTTCCCCGCCAACGAGCCCGGCAGCTCGATCATGCCAGGCAAGGTCAACCCGACCCAGGCCGAGGCCATGCTCATGGTCGCCATCCAGGTAATCGCCTCCGACGTCGCGGTGACGATGGGCGGGAACGAGGGCAACTTCGAGCTGAACGCGTTCCGGCCGATCCTGATCGCCAACTACCTGCACTCCGCGCTGATCATGGCCGACATGTGCGACCACTTCCGCGAGTTCATGGTCGAGGGCACCACGCTGAACCAGGCCAGGCTGAAGGAGAACATCGACCGGTCGGTGATGATGGTCACCGCGCTGTCCCCGGTCATCGGCTACGACAAGGCCGCAGCCATCTCCTACTACGCCATCGACCACGACCTCACCCTCAAGGAGGCGGCGCTGGCCAAGGGCGTGAGCGAGGACCTGTACGACAAGGTCGTCATCCCCCTCAACCTCACCCGCCCCGGCACCGCCGACACGCCGTCGACCACGCGACGCTCCTGACATATGCAGCCGCTGAACGACGAGCGGATGGCCGACCGCGAACGACTGGTCGGCAAGGCGGCCCTGATCGCCTCGGTCGGCGGCGGCCGCGGCTACGCCGACTGGACCAACCCCGATCACCGGCTGCGGCGGCTGCTGGCCGAGTTCCTCGGCATGGCCGGGCTGACGTTCGTGCTGTCCGGCGGCGCGGCGATCTTGGCCCGGTACGGCGGCCGCGGGTTGCAGCCCTGGCAGACGGTGCTGGTGCTGTCGCTGGTCTCCGCGCTGTGGCTGGTGGTCGCGGTGTACTTCCTTGGCGACATCTCGGCCCACTTCAACCCGGCCACCACGCTGGCCTTCGCGCTGCGCCGCGACATGGACTGGGTGATGGCCGGGGCCTACTGGCTGGTCCAGTTCGTGGCGGCCGTCGGCGGGTCGCTGCTGGCCCGGGGATTCTTCGGGACGGCCGGGCGGCTGGCCGCCACCATGCCCAAGCCAGGCCAGTCCTGGCAGGCCGCCGGGTTCGAGGCGATCATCACCTTCGGCCTGGTGCTGATGGTCCTGAACCTGGCCAACGGGCCCAAGCTGAACGGGCCGTTCATCCCGCTGGCCGTGGGTGCCTACATCATGGCCTGGGGCACCATGGGCGGGCCCTACGACGGCGCGTCGATGAACCCGGCCCGCAGCTTCGGGCCCGACGTGGCCATCGGCGACCTGTCCACCTGGTGGGTCTACCTGATCGGGCCGGTGGCCGGCGCGGTCATGGCGGTGGGTGTCGCGTTCGTGCTGCGCGGGCCCGCTAAGGTCGAGGAGGCCAGTGCCGCCGAGGGCGAGCCGCTGGACCGGGCCGCCTGACGGAACCGTCAGGACAGGGACGTCCTCGCGGCCGGGCCGCCGGAGCCGGCGGCCCGGCCCGAGCCGGACCGTGCGGATCTTCGAAGACCCGCGCGATGGCGGTCGACGCCGGTGTCGATTTGCGTGACGTACAGATCGCTGCCCGTCACGCCGACCCGCGCACCACGATGCGGTATGACCGTGCCCGTCAGAACCTGGACCGCCACCCCGGTTACATCCTGGCCGCCTATATGGCCTCCGGCACCTGACCGTCTGCGTCTGCTCGGCTCAGGCCGCCGGAGCCGCCGTTGATGGCGGGCGGCAAAGGTCCTCCTACGCTCAGGCTGGGCACGTAGTACAGCACCTGAGCCAGCGATCAGCGCCGTGGCGGGCGGGAGCTGTCACGTTGAGGGACCGCGCGGTCCTGTGTCCGGGCCGCGATGGCGAGGAGGCGGGCAGCCGCTGGGGTAGGCTGCCGGAGCGCTGCCCAGATCCCCCGGATTGATCGTTGGAGCGATAGCTCCGGGCACGCGACGGCGACCAACTGGCCGGCTTGCAGCTCGGTCCGCACTGCCAGCGCCGACAGGACGGCCGGTCCTGCACCGGCCGCCGCCGCGGCCTTGATGGCTGTGGTCGAGCCAAGCTCCATCGCTGCGATCACATCAAGACCGTGCGCGCTCAGCGCTTGGGTGAGCACGTCCCGCGTGCCTGAACCTGGCTCGCGCAGGACCAGGGGGGTGGCGGCGAGCTCCCGCGCGGTTATCGGCCTACGGCGCCGTCCCCAGGGGTGATCCCTGGCGACGACGATCACGAGCCGGTCGGCGAGCAGCTCTTTGGAGCGCAGCCGCCCTGGTGGCCGGGGACCCTCGATGAAGCCGAGCTCGGCCTCCCCGCGGGATACGGAGTCAGCGACGTGCGCGGTGTTGCCCATCGCCAGCGACACCTTGGTCGTGGGCAGTTCTGCGGCCAGCAGACCGAGCCACCGCGGGATGAGGTACTCGGCGACCGTGAGGCTGGCGGCGACCTGCAGGTGGGAACCCTGCCCGGCCCGCAGCGCCGCCGTGCCGACCAGCAGCGCCCGCATGCCCGCCAGGACTGCGGCGGCCCACTCGGCCGTGGCCATCCCGGCCGGCGTCAGGCGGGCACCGGTCGCCGCCCGCTCTAGCAGCTGGATCTTCAGCCGCCGCTCGAGGGCGCTCAGCCGCATGCTGGCCGCGGGCTGGGTGATCCCGTGAGCCTCGGCGGCGGCGCTGATCGAGCCCAGTTTCCCCACGCTCACGAGCAGGTCCAGCGCCGTCAGGTCCGGATACGGCTGGGCGGGCGGCATAAGCCAACCTTAGGACGATGAGTCCGGCTCGACCGTCAGCGCGAGCGCCGACAGGCTGTCGCTGCCCGCGTCACAAGGTGCCGGTGAGCGCCTGGAGGCCGAGGCTGGTCAGCCCCACCGTAACCCACAGGACCGCGCCCAGGGCCAGCGGCCGGAGCCCGGCCTGCCGGATGTGCCGCACATCGGTCGACAGGCCGATCGCCGCGAGAGCCGCGGTGATCATCCACGTCGACAGATCCGACAGGCCATGGTGCCAGGCAACCGGGACCAGCCCGATCGTGTCCGCCGCGGCTGCCGCGATGAACGCCACTATGAAGGCGGGCACGACGCGGCGCACGGTGACCCGTCGAGCCACGGGCTCCTCGGCGGCGTCCTGGCCCCGCCGGCTACGGACGGCAGCCAGGCCGAGGCAGACAGGGATGATGGCCAGGGTGCGGGTCAGTTTGACGATGACCCCGTACGAAGCGGCGGCGTGGCCGTAGATCGTGGACGCTGCCACCACCGAGGACAGGTCGTTGATGGCGGTCCCTGCCCACAGCCCGAACGAGTGCTGGGACAAGCCGAGGACGTGCCCGAGACTCGGGTAAAGGAGGACCGCAACGACATTGAAGGTGAATATCGTGGCGATGGAGTAGCTCACGTCGGCCTCGTCCGCGCCGATGACCGCATCGGTCGCAGCGATGGCCGACGCGCCGCAGATGGCGGTGCCCACCCCGATCAGCGTGCGCGTGTCGCCCCGCAGGCCCAGCAGCCGGCCTGCCATCCACGCCATGCCAAGAGCCGCCGCCAGCGTGCCCGCCAGCACCGGCAGGGATCGGGCCCCGGTCGAGAGAACCTGGCCGAGCGACAGCCCAAGGCCCATCAGCACGATCGAGCCCTGGAGCACCTTCTTCGAGGTGAACGTGATGCCCGGCCTCAGGCGCGCCGCGGGCTTCCGCACCACCGCGATCGCGATGCCGGACAGCACGGCAAACACCGGGGCGCCTATCACCGGTGCCACGCCGCCCAGCAGCGTCGCCGCTGCGGCCACAGCAGCCACGCAGCTGACCCCGGGGAGCAGCGCCCGCAAGCCGGCGAGCGTGCGCCTCGGCCGCGACGCCACTGCCGAGACTCTGGCTGGCTGCGTGCCGCCGCTCTCGGTGGCCGCGTCTTCGATGGCGGATACTGGCATGGCCGCCTCCCCTCGCATTCGGTCTCAGCTCAGGTGATGACCCCCTGGAAGTGCAAATGTGCTAACCGCGCCATCAGCATTGCTTATGTGGCCGCCGGCCTGGTCGGCAGCGTTCAGGACCAGGCCGAGCAGCACCGCGGTGGCCAGAATGCCGTCGACCAGGGTGACCTGGCCTTCGGTCCGCAGCACGGGATTGGCCAGCGCGGCGCCGGTACGGGCCTTGCCGGCGGCCAGCGTCGCGTACTCCAGGGCAAAGCCGCGGCGCAGCAGGGGCCCGCGGACCGGATCACCGGCCAGCGTCATGGCAGTATCCTCCCTGCGACCGCACCGGCCCGCCCAGCACCGTACCTTCTGGTCCCGAATGAGCGCGCCGCGGCGACAGGGAGCCACAACCTGCGGGACCAGGTCGCCGCCGGAGCCCGGTCGGGCTCCTGGGCCAGCGGATGTGCCGGCTGCGGTCAGCTCAGCAGGGATGTGCCGCTGGGTCCGGTGACCTGCTGGAGCATGGTGCGGGCGAGCTGCTGGATCTGGGCTGGCAGGGGCACGTAGCCGTTGGCGGCGGCGTCGGCCTGGCCGTCGTGGGTGAGCCAGTCGAGCATGGCGACCAGGGCCTGGCCGGTGGCCTGGTTCTGCTGGCGGGTGTAGACCAGCGCCCAGCTGTACCCGCTGATCGGGTAACTGCCGGGGCCGGGCTGGTTGACGATGGAGAAGTCGGTGGGGGTGACGGCGGGTTTCTGGGCGGCGTCGGCGGCGACGGACTGGGCGGACGGGATCACGTAGGTCCCGGCCTGGTTGCGGATGGCGGCGAAGGGCAGCGTCAGGCCCTGGGAGTAGGCCTGCTCGACGTAGCCGATGGAGAACGGGGTGCGGTCCACCTCGGTGGCCACTCCGGGGTTGCCTTCGGCGCCTTCCCCGGCCGGCCAGTTGAGCGTCTTGCCGGTGCCGACCTTGGCGGCCCAGGCCGGGTCGACGCTGGACAGGTAGTTGCTGAAGATGTAGGTGGTGCCGCTGCCGTCGGAGCGGTGCACGACGGTGATCGCCGCGTTCGGGAGGGTGATGCCGGGGTTGAGGGCGGTGATGGCCGGGTCGTTCCAGTGGGTGATCTGGCCGAGGAAGATGGCCGCGAGCACCGGGCCGGTCAGGCGCAGCCGGGCGCGCGCCGGCAGGCTGAGGTTGTAGACGACGCCTTCCCCGCCCAGGTCGACGGGCACCTGCACGGCCGGGCCTCCCCGGGCGGCGGCTTGCTCGCTGGCGGTCATCGGCACGTCGGAGGCGCCGAAGTCGACCTGCCGGGCGCTGAACGCGGCGATGCCTGCGCTGCTGCCCACCGCGGAGTAGCCGATGGTCACGTCAGGGTGCTGCTGCTGGTACCGGGCGAAGGCCACGGCGAAGAACGGCGCGTCGAACGTCGACCCGGAGCCGGTGAGGGTGGGCGGATGACCGCCGGGGCCGGTACTGGCCGCGGCCCCCGCCGATGCCGAGGTGACCGGGCTGGTCGTGCTGGATGTACTGGATGTACTGGATGTGCTGGTGCACGCTGCGAGGGCAAGCGGGATGACCGCGGCGGCGGCCGCGATAGCGAAGTGCGGTATGCGGCGGGGCTGGAGGCCGGGCCGTGCGTGGTGTCGTGACATGGATGCTCCTCTGCGCAATGTCCGGAGCGGGTTGGTGCTGCTGGGCAGCCCGGAGCCAGGCCTTCGCGGCCCATCTGGACCGCGTCGCAGCGACTGGCCAGCGGCGGGGTGTACGACAGGTCCGGGTCGCTGACCGCGCCGACGGCGCACGCGGCGGCGATGGCGCCGGCAATTGCAGGTTTCTAGGGCATCGAGCCGGGAGGGTTCACGCCGGGCCACCGCGCGGCTGTCCAAACAGATCCTTCTGTGATAGAACTATAGATAGTTCCTCTACAGAAGTAAAGGGGATGAGCGTGGGAGATCTGGCCGGGCCCTGCCGCAGGCCGGAGGGCCGGTGGTGATGCTGCTGCGCGAGCCGGCCCGGCCGGCCGTGATCCGCGAGCACCCGATGGCACCGTGGCTGGCGGTGGCCACGGTGTGCTTCGGGGCGTTCATGGGCCAGCTGGACGCCAGCGTGGTCACCTTGGCATTCCCTGCGCTGCAGCGCCAGTTCGGCGTGGCCCTGGCCGGGGTGCAGTGGGTGTCGCTGGCCTACCTGGTGGCGCTGGTGGCGCTGCTGGTGCCGGTGGGCCGCTGGTCGGACCGGTACGGCCGCAAGCTGGTGTACCTGTACGGGTTCGTGTTGTTCACCGCGGCGTCGGCGGCGTGCGGGCTGGCCCCCACGCTGGCCGTGCTGGTCGCGATCCGGGCCGTGCAGGCGGCCGGCGCGGCGATGCTGCAGGCCAACAGCGTGGCCCTGGTGTCCACCAGCGCCCCGGCCGGGCGGCGGCGGGCGGCCCTGGGGCTGCAGGCCGGCGCGCAGGCGGTGGGCCTGGCGCTGGGCCCGGTGGCAGGCGGGCTGCTGGTCGCGTCGGCCGGCTGGCGCTCGATCTTCTTCATCAACGTGCCGGTCGGGGTGGTGGCGCTGGCGGCGGGCTGGTTCTTGCTGCCGCGCACCCGCGATCGCGCCACCCGCCAGGGCGCCGATCCGCTGGGGCTGATCCTGCTGGCCGTGGCCGCCACCGGGTCGCTGGTCGCGATCTCGGCGGTGTCCGGGTTCGGCCTGGCGCTGCCCGGGCTGGCCGGGTGCGCGGCCGTGGCGGTGCTGGCCGGGGCCGGGCTGGTGTGGTGGGAGCGGCGGGCGGCCGCGCCGCTGGTTGACCTGCGGATGCTGGCCGCCACCGGGACCTGGCCGCCGCTGGCCGGGGCGCTGTGCGCCTACCTGGTGCTGTTCGGGCCGCTGGTGCTCATCCCGCAGGTCCTGACCGCCCACGGCGGCAGCGTGGTGCACGCCGGGCTGCTGCTGTCCGCGCTGCCCGCCGGGTTCGGGCTGGCCGCCGTGGCCGGGGAGAAGATCCTGCCCCCCCGCTGGCCGGACCGGCGCCGCTGCCTGGCCGGCGGGCTGCTCGCCGCCGGCTGCGCCGCAGCGCTGGCGATCCCCGCCCCGGATATGGTGATAGCGACCTGGCTGGGTCTGCTCGGCATCGGCCTGGGCACCTATATACCGGCCAACAATACGGCGATCATGACGGCGATCCCGCCCGGGCAGGCGGCCGCCGCCGGCGGGATGGTGAACATGGCCCGCGGACTGGGCACCGCCCTGGGGGTGGCGGTGGTGACCCTGGCGCTGCACGCGGCCGCGCGGCTGGGCCATGCTCCCGCCGGGCCTGCGGCGGCCATGACGGCGCTGGCCGCCTGTGCCCTGGCCTCAGCGTGGGCCGGGCGCGGCGTCGGCGCCGGGCACGCCGGCGAGACCGTCTCCGCTGGCGGCCGCGACTCCCAGGCGGTGCCCCGGTGACCGGGCCGGCCTCAGGCAGCATGGCACGCGGTGCCGGTGCCCGGGCCGACGGGCTGGCCGAGGGCATCGCCCGGCTGCGCCGGGCGCTGCGGCGCGGCGCCCGGGTCGCCAGCCCGGGCAACCCGCTGGCCGTGGCCCAGCTGGAATTGCTGTCGGTGGTGTCCGAGTACCCCGGAACCCGGCCGGGCCAGCTGGCCCGGCTGCTGCACATGCGGCCCAACACCGTGACCACCATCGTCAACGCGCTCACCGCCCGCGGCATGATAAGCCGCGCCACCGCGGACGGGGACCGGCGCGCCATCGAGCTGACCGCCACCGATGCCGGGCAGCAGGCCGTGCTCGCGTGGCAGGCCACCAACGCCGCCGTTCTCCACCTGGCCCTGTCCACCCTGCCCGGACCCCAGCGGCGCGCCCTGGCCGCTGCGGTCCCGGCGATCGACGCCCTGGCCCGGGCGATCGACCGGCTGGCCGACACACCCCCGGCCGACCAGGACCGCCGATGAGCAGGCTCTCCCAGTTGCAGGTACGGGACTATCCGGCGGCGCAGGTCCGCAAGGCAGCGGGGTCTTTCGCGCCGCGGATGATGACCAGGGTCCGGTGGCCGGCCTTGGCAATGTGCCATCGTACCTGCTCGAAGCCGACGGCGGTCAGCTGGCGGGCGAGGTCCTCGGCCTGGTCCTGGGTGAGGCCATGGGCGGCGTGGCCGCGCGCTCCGGGCCTCCTGAGGCGCTCGGCGAGCACAAGGCGCCCGCCCGGAGCCAGGATCCGCCAGGCCTCGCTGATCCCGGCGCCGCGGTCCTCCCAGTGGTGGGACGAGCTGATCGCCCAGGCCAGGGTCGCCTCGCCGTCCGGCAGGGGCAGCTTCTCCGCCCGGCCCTCGAGCCAGCTGACGTTGGGCGACCGCCGCAGCGCCGTGCTCCACTGCGCGAGCCGCAGCATGACCGGATCTGGGTCGATGCCGACCGCGGCGGCGACCCGCTGAGCGGCGTACCGTACGGCGGTGCCGGGGCCGCAGCCGATGTCCACGACGCGGTCGGCGGGTCCCAGCTCCGCGGCGTCGGCGACGGCCCGCGCCAGCGGGCCGCGCCCCGCGGTCATCGATACCGCGGTGATGATCTGCAAGGCCCGCTGTGACAGCTCCTTCATGGCTATCACCTGCATAACTTAGTAGCTTAATCATCAAGTAATATAGTGACTGCGCTACACTTCGGTCAATGATGACTTCACCGGCAGACGACCTGGCGGGCAGCCTGCAGCGGTTCGGCCTGCAGCGCCTGGCCGCCTACCACGCCCGGGTCCGGGCCCTCGCCGCCGAGGTGCCCGGCGCGCGGCGCCAGGCCGTGGCCGCGTTCCTGGCCGCGGGCGCGGGCGCCGCAGCTACGGCGGCCGCCGAGCTTGCCGCTGACCGGCGGAGCCAGCCGGACGTCAGCATCGTCACGTGCCCCGCCTTCTCTGCACGTCGACCTGACCGGCGTCCTGGATCTCCTCGATGGCGGTCGAGGGTGCAGTCGTGGTCATGGCTGGACCTCCGGGACGCGTGCACGGCTGCCAGCGATTTTAGCTCCGGCCCCGTACGGGAGCATTCGGCCGATCTGGCAGCCGAGAATCGAATCGAACTTCGAGAGGGCTTCGCAAGAGGCACGGCCGGTCAGGACCGGGGCGTTGGACAGGGAGGTCTTCAGGACCCCGAGCGTGCACGCTTGTTCAGGAGCTGCCGAGCGCCTCGGTGATCTGCTGGATGGCCTCGGCCTCGGCGGGACTCACGTCCTGCCCGTGCTCCCGGTGCGCGGCCGCGACCTTGCCGGCCAGGGTGAGGACAAAGCGCCGGTATTCATCAAGTTCCTCGGCCGTCGCCTTGCTCCCGACCACGGCCACCGCGTTGCGGAGGTGGGCGAGCCCGTTTTCCCTGAGTTCTTCGGGGGAGTGGTATCTGGTGTGGTCCACCTTGGGCTTTGTCGCCACGATTTCGTCGAGAAGTTCGCTTTCGCCGTGCTCGCCGCGGGCTTCCGTGTAAGCCTTGGCCATCGCGATCGTCTCGCGGAACGTTCCTCCGCGCGCCGCCGTCACGACGATCATCCCGGCGGTGGGCGGGCCCTCGAGAACCACGTTCCATTCTTCGGGTGAAAAGGCAGCTTGTGTCGTCATGCCACGCTCCTGGTCCGGTTACGGCTGGGTGCCCAGCGTAACCGTTGTCGTCAGGTATCTCGCCGGAAAGCCGCGAGAACCCGACCGCTTAACCGCTTAACCGCCGTAACTTACCGAACGATGGCCCCGGGAGGGACATGACGGGCAGACGTTCATCCTCCGCGGGCGGTCTGGCCTTACGAAGTCGGCCGGCGCACCGCGGGTTCCGCGCCCGGGCTTTCCTGCGTCGTGGCCTCCGCCGACCCGCGCGGGATGAGGACGCCGAGGACCAGGCCGATGAGGGTGAACACGAGCATCACCGTCATGGCGACGGCGAACGGCGTTCCCTCGGGGAGCTTGACGGCCACCAGGACCGAGCCGACCAGGGCCGTACCCAGCGACGATCCCAGGTTCGAGACGCTCCGCGACAGGCCGGAGATCTCGCCCTGGTCGGCCTCGGGGAAGCTGGACTGGACCACGTTGACCGAGGAGGTCAGCATGGTCCCGACCCCGGCGCCGAACAGGAACAGCCCGGGTATCCACCGCCAGACGCCCGCGTGCGCCCGGACCAGGGTCAGCAGCAGGCCCATGCCGATCGCGGTGACCAGGAAACCGACGATGATCAGCCACCGCTGCGGGTGCCTGCGGGCGAACCGGTCGGCGCCGGCCGAAGCGATCAGGATGCCAGCAGCGAGTACCCGATGATCAGCTGTGGCAGCCCGAACGACAGCAGCGCCAGCAGCCCGCCCGGCCCGCGGCGGCCGCCTTGGACGTGCTCACATCAGTCACACCGACGTAGTATGCCCAGCTGGCACGGCCCCGTCATCACCCCGCACAGGGTGATTGCCGCGCACTACGGAAAGCGCGGCCCGATCACCTGACACAACGGAAACCGCAGCCCGATCACCTGCTGGGCTTCTCGCCGACACGCTGGCCAGCATCCCGTCCACGCACCGCTGAGCCCAGGGAACTGATCCGGGGACCGGAACCGTCAGATAGCTACGCACCAACCCGTACGAGCAGCAGAGGCGGGCGGTTCAGATGTCTGTCGCGCATCGCCGAGTGGCGATAGCCGGCCTGGTGACAGGGGGTTTCCTCCTTTCCGGGCTGGCCGTAAGCACGCCGGATCCCGCGCTGGCGAGCACGGCTATCGCCTCTCCTTCCTCCTCGGCCACGGCCAGCACGACCTCCGCCCCCAGCGCTTCCAGCTCACCAAGCCCATCACCGTCGAAGTCGGTATCGGCTTCCGCCTCACCATCGACATCCACGCCCACGTCCACGCCCACCGCCAGCGACAGCTCAACCCCATCGACATCACCGGCGCCGACGCCCACACCCAGCCCGACTCGCTCCGCATCTCCGACCCCCACACCCAGTCCGACCAGCTCGGCATCTAGTCCTACGCCCAGCACGAGCCCAACCCGTTCGGGCTCTGCTACCCCCACGCCCAGCGCGAGCCCGGCGCGTCCGGCATCCGCCAAGCCCACGGCCAGCCCGGCGCGTCCGGCATCCGCCAAGCCCACGGCCAGCCCGGCGCGTCCGGCATCCGCCAAGCCCACGGCCAG
>Ga0335081_10005173_pt1 | contig 20639 bp, 13 predicted proteins | sample Lox_Sample_35_FD_206713 | JGI IMG/M metagenome (GOLD analysis project Ga0335081, IMG submission 206713) | Soil microbial communities from Loxahatchee National Wildlife Refuge, Florida, United States - Lox_Sample_3.5 | ecosystem: Environmental > Terrestrial > Soil > Wetlands | place: USA... | reverse complement strand
TTCGACTGGAAGCTGGAGACGGTTGCCGGCGGCGAGAAAGAAGTCGTACAGAAGTCACCCTTCTATACCACCGCCAGCCGGGTGTATTGGCAGGGCGATTCTCTGGTGATCGATCAGAAGATCACGGCTAGCGACGGCACCACTGTGACCGACATGGTGACGTACAGCCTCGCGGCAGACGGCAAGACCCTTCAGGCTGTGGAACGCCAGGCGACGGTGGGGGGCAAGGGCAGCACCACCAATAAGTGGGTTTACGACAAGCGCCAATAGACTGCTTGCGTCTCCGGCGTATCACCTGCAGCCGACTGTTCGCAACACCAACCTCCGCGGTTTCAAACCAGGCGCAAGCTCAGGGGTGGCAGGGTAAGCCCATCGACTTCGACCTTCCAGACGTGTCCTGGACCGGTTGGATGTCCAGCCGTCAGGGTCCCGGAACTGATAACCTCCCCAGCCCGCAATGGCTGGTCCGGAAATCGCCGCAGGATAGCCGTACCAAGTTCGGCAAGGCACAACGCCGGACTGCTCAGGGAATTCCTGCCGGACCCTTCTTCTACGAATTCCCCATTCCTCGACACCCGCACCTTAAACGTGGGCAGCGCCTCAACCAGGGCCGCAATCGAGCCGGGGAGCACCGGCACCCGCTCACCCACAACCAGCGCAGCATGAAGTCCGAACGATGCCACGAAATCGGCTGGCTGAAACTTCCAGTCGGGATAGGGACAATCAATAATTTCGAATCCGATCGCCAGCCATTCTGTGGACTCAAGAGCAGCGGTGGCGCTGATCCCCTCGGCTGCAATCGGCTGTTTCAGGCCGAAAACAATCTCAGGCTCAATCTTCAGGGAACGGGAATGCACCAGCGTCAGAGTGGCGGAGTCGCTGTCGCTGTAGTGCACGGTGTCGTCGTACATGTGTGCCCAAACCAGGGTTTGCAGCTTGAAGACACGCCACATGGCCTTGTTGGCATATCCGACCTTACGTCCCACGCTTCTGGAGCCAGCCGCTTCCCGAAGCTGCCTGAGTGCGGCTTCCACCTGATAAGCAGCATTGAGATCGAAGTCGGGACGGGCAGACGGAGGGGTAGCAACCATCTGGCCAGTCTCCCAGGCGGACAACAGTTCGCGGGCGACACTCTCAATATCATTCTGCGACATGGAGCGGTTCACCACCTCGGCCGATACACGCAACCACCGATGAAAAATGAATGGCGCCGGCGGTCAGTATCGTAACACCCGCTGTTTACGGCTGCCGCCTTCGGTTCCCTTCAAAGCGCCGGTAATTTACAATCGTGAAGCAATGCCAGGTATCTCCGGTGCCTGGCGCGGAAACCTTATCAGGCTGCCCCGCATCTCCCTTTGCCGCCAAATTGCTTCTCCTACATCGGCAACGTCAAAGTCGACTGAGGAAAGAAGGACGCCTGTCAGAGGACAACCAATGACCCTGAAGTCGGTAGATACGCTTCTTGACGTGCTGCACTTTGCGGACAGTCACACGGCAATTGTCATTCCCGAGATCGGAATCCGCGTCACCTACGATTCCCTTCGCGAGCAGGTGCTGGCCATGGCGAATGGGCTGGCATCGCTCGGCCTTCATCGCGGTGATGCGGTGGCCATCGCCTTGCCGAACGGCTTGCCTGCGATCGTGAGCTTTCTGGCTGCCTCGATTGCCGGGACTGCTGCCCCGCTAAACCCGGCATATCCTTATGAAGAGTTTCTATTTTTTCTGCGCGACACCAATGCGCGTATCCTGCTTTGCCCGCCGGTGGGCGCGGAAATTGCGCGCAGCGCGGCCGCCGACCTCAGCATCCCGGTATGCTCGGTGGAAATGGACGAGCATGGCCATGTCAGCCTGGAAGGCGCGCCCACGGGAGCTGTGGCCCCCGAGCCTAAGGCGGACGACATCGCGCTGATCCTGCACACCAGCGGAAGCACCGGGCGCCCCAAACGTGTTCCCCTGCGCCATTTCAATCTTGCCGTTTCGTCGGCGAATATCGCCAATACCTACGCTCTTACCCAGGAAGACGTTTCCCTGTGCATCATGCCGCTCTTCCACGTTCACGGGTTAATCGGCTCGACGATGTCCACTCTGGTATCGGGCGGGACAGTGGTAGTTCCCACCAAATTCAATGCGCTTTCCTTCTGGCGGACGGTTCGTGACCATCAGGTGACCTGGTATTCGGGAGTGCCTACGATGCACCAGCTGCTGCTGGCCCGCACGCACCACAAGCCGGCGGAAGCGGCGACCCTGCGCTTCATTCGTTCCTGCAGTGCGCCGCTCTCGGCGGAGCTGATTCACAAGATTGAAGGGCTGTTTGGCGTGCCTTTTGCCGAGGCTTACGGCATGACCGAGGCGGCCCACCAGATGACCTCCAATCCTCTGCCGCCGCGCCATCGGAAAGCGGGCTCGGTAGGAGTGGGCGCCGGGCTTCGCATCAGCATCATGGACAAGGAGGGGAACCATCTCGGCACCAACCATCGCGGCGAGGTGGTCATTCAGGGCGCCAACGTGTTTCGCGGGTATGACAACAATCCCGAAGCCAACGCGAGCGCCTTTGTGCAAGGCTGGTTCCGTACGGGCGACGAGGGATGGCTGGATTCCGACTGTTACCTGCACTTGAGCGGGCGGATCAAGGACATCATCATCCGTGGAGGCGAGAACGTCGCCCCGCACGAGGTGGATGAGGTTCTGCTGAAGCATCCCGCGGTGGCCGCGGCCGTCACCTTCGGCTTCAGCCATCCCACCCTGGGCGAAGAAGTAGCTGCCGCGGTGGTGCTGCACGAACCGCACGACGCCACCGAGGCGGCGCTTATCCGGCACTGCCGCGAATCGCTGGCGGAATACAAGTGCCCCAAGAAAATCTATCTGGTGAAAAGCATCCCCACCACCGCGACCGGGAAAATTCGCCGTCGCGCTGTAGCTTCCGCGCTTATGGACAACCAGGGATGAGATTCCTCATCGCAGGCGCAGGCGCAATTGGGGCTTACATCGGCGCGCGCATGGCGCAGGCCGGGTTTGATGTCACGCTTTTTGCGCGAGGACCTCATCTTCGCGCCATGCAGGAGCGCGGCGTCGTGGTCAGAACCGCCGATGGCGATTTCGCAGCCTCGCCCACGATTGCCGGCTCGCTCGACGCCGTGGGGCCGGTGGATGTGGTTTTTCTGGGCGTCAAGGCGCAGGGGCTGCCGCAACTTGCTCCGCAACTGGGACCGGTGTTGGGCCCGGAAACGGCCGTTGTCAGCCTGCAGAACGGAATACCGTGGTGGTATTTCCAGGGTTTCGGCGGCGAGTGGGATGGGTTGCGTCTGGAACGCATCGATCCCGGAGGCGTCATTTCGTCGGCCATTGCAGCCCGCCGCGTAGTCGGCTCCATCGTCTACTTCTCGACCGAGATTACTGCACCCGGAGTAGTGCAGCACATCGAGGGAAACCGCATTTCTCTTGGAGAACCGGATGGCGCGCGCTCCGAACGGTGCCGCCGGATTGCCGAGGCGCTGATCGCTTCCGGCCTGCGCTGCCCCCTCACCAGCCGAATCAGGCACGAGATCTGGGTCAAGCTTCTGGGCAACGCCTCCTTCAACCCGGTCAGTGTCCTGACGCGGGCCACGCTGGCGCAGATGGTACGCGATCCGGGCGTGTGTTCGGTCATCCGCAACATCATGCAGGAAGTGGAAGCGGTCTCGGGCAAGTTGGGGATGGAATTGCCCATTTCCATCGATCAGCGCATTGCCGGCGCGGAAAAGGTTGGCGAGCACAAGACCTCGATGCTGCAGGACCTGGAAGCGGGCCGTTCCATGGAGCTGGAAGCGCTGGTAGGCTCGGTGGTTGAACTGGGCGAGCGTGTCGGTCTTCCCATGCCCTGCACGCGCACCGTGTATGCCTGCGCCAAACTGCTGGCGCAAAGCGCAGCCTCGTAGCGCGTCAAATGAGCAGACCCTTTCCCCGTTCTTACCGACGATCGTGACAGGGCTTTTCCCGGCGAGATCAGAAGATTGACCGGCGCAAGTCGTCCGTGATAGCGTTTCCCGCACAAACTGGCTCGATAACCGCGCGAATCGGGGCGGATAAGCATCAAGGACCCGTTCGCTGGCCTACCTGGCCGGTGCTGATACAGTTTTCAAAATTACTGAAACGTCGGATGCTTCGGATCAATTTGCAGGACGAGCTGGGTCTTGGCCGCCCATAAGCGCGGCATAGCAGGATGGCAGATCAGAAGTCGCATCATAGTTCTCCGAAACCAGGTGTTAGCGTTGCTGGCTTGCTGTTCATGAGCGGTTAATGTCTCCACGCGCATGCGGAGGTTAGGACCATGGCTGCATCTCCGGATTCCCTGATTCACCCCTCCCGAATCCCCAATCGTTGGGTGCAGCTCATTGCCGGCATCGTCGCCATGATGGCGATCGCCAACCTGCAGTATGCCTGGACGCTGTTCACGAAGCCCATACAGGCCCATCTGCACGTTTCGCTGGTCGCTGTCCAGTGGACGTTTACCCTCTTTATTGCGCTGGAGACCTGGCTGGTGCCTTTCGAGGGCTACCTGGTGGACCGGATCGGACCCCGTTTCATGTTGGGGATCGGCTCAATCCTGGTCGCGCTGGGCTGGGTCGGTTCGGGATACGCCGAAAGTATCGGCAGCCTCTACTTCTGGTACAGCGTGGGCGGCATTGGCGCCGGCATTGTCTATGGAGGAACGGTTGGAAATGCGCTGAAGTGGTTTCCGGACCATCGCGGGCTGTGCGTCGGCCTGACGGCGGGAGCTTACGGCATAGGTACGGCGACCACCATCGCTCCGGTTGCCGCCATGCTTAAAAACTCGGGTTACCAGCACACATTTATTGTCTGGGGTTTCATCCAGGGAGCTGTAGTCCTGGTTAGCGCGCTGTTCCTGGCCCGGCCTCCAGCAGGATGGACGCCACCCAACTGGAAGGAAAAAGCCGCGAAAATCAGAGCCAGGGTGAACACCTCGGCGGTGGACATGACGCCGTGGCAGATGCTGCGCCAGCCCTCTTTCTACGTCATTTATCTGATGATGACCATGCTGGCCTTTGGCGGTCTGGTGGTTACCGCACAGCTGAACCCGATGGCTTCTTCCTACCATGTGGACAAAGTCATCGTGGCCTTTGGCATGACGGCGGTGGTGCTGGCGATTACCGTCGATCGGCTGCTGAACGGGCTCACACGTCCCTTCTGGGGATGGGTTTCAGATCATATCGGCCGCGAGAATGCCATCTTCATCGCCTTCATTCTGGAGGCGCTTGCGGTCTATGCCCTTCTGCAACTGATCAGCTATCCTATCTGGTTCGTGGTGTTGTCGGGGCTGTGCTTCTTTGCCTGGGGCAACATCTTCTCGCTGTTTCCCTCCCTCACCGGCGACCTCTATGGCAGCAAATGGGCGACCACCAACTACGGGCTGCTCTATACAGCAAAGGGGGTGGCTTCGGCCTTCGCCGGGCCGGGCGCCGCCTGGATGTATGCCAGAAGCGGCTCCTGGACGAGGGTCTTCTGGGCCATGATTGTGTGCGATCTGGTGGCTGCCTTCATGGCTCTGTTATGGCTGAAACCCTTGGCAGCCCGCGTGGCGAGAGATTCCGAGGCTGGAGTGCCCGCCTCAATCGTCTCCACGGCCGACAAGCTCCGAAGGGCGGTTTAGACGGCAGCAAACACGGATATCCCTCTGCTGATGGCACGACAGCATCCTGCCGGTGGGAACATCAGGTGCTCGCGGCGTCCCGCCTAGTCAGGCGTATAGCCCAGGAACTCCTCGTGCCCCTCGAAGATAACGGCCAGTTTGGTAATCCGGAACAGCTCCTTCAGACGCTGGTTCAGATTGACGAGTTTCAGCTCACAATGCTGTCTCCGGGCCGAGAGGTAGAGGCCGACGATCACACCCAGACCGGAGCTGTCCATCTGGCTCACATCGCTCAGGTCCACAACAATAGATCCGGCCTGTGGCATCAGGCCGCGGACGGTCGTCTGCAGCAGCGCAGAGGTCGCGGAGGTAATTCTGCCGGTGCAGCGGACGGTGGTTTCTCCAGCAGTGGTTACGGTTTCCAGCTTCAGATCCGTGATCGGGATCGGGTTCGCCGCCATCATCACACCTCCTGAGAATCCGGGTTCGCAGCCGACGCATTCACCCTCGGCGCTGCCGCCCGGCGTTTACCGCACTGGGAGCCGCCAGTCGCGCGCCGACGGAATGCGGTGAAAGAGCATATCACATGAGACCTGAGGTTCCCGGTTTCGAACGCAGCAGCGGTACTGGCAGAAATCTGCGTCGATGGAGGCAATATCGACGCAGCGAAAATTCCCGATTCGGGCGCACACCAGAAAGAAATCATTGCAGCGGAGCGTCCGGTTGCTGATACTGACCGTGATCACCAGGAGGGGGAAAAATGCCAGGCGATATTGGTCAGTCTCAGTATGCGGAAAATGAGTCTCATGTCCGTCATCATCACTATTGCGGGGACCTCTTCGGGTGCGGCGAGGAAAACGGCACCGGCGCGATCCGCGAAGACATCAAAGACGCCGCCTTCAACGGGAGCGTGGCAGACAGGCTTCTGCACATGGACGAAATCAGCCAGGAGCGGCTTGACGGTTATCTCAATGCTCGCGGTATCTCCCGCCGTCTGCTGCTGCGCGCCAGCAGCTTCATGGGTGCGCTGGCGACTATCGGGCCCTGGTTCACGAAGCTTGCGTATGCAGCGGATGCGCTGGATGGTGGCGGTGCCGGGGGCGGCGCGGCAGCACCGCCGAAGAAGGATGATGAGGGCCGGGTGCACGTCGTCGAGTGCAACGACAAGACCGTCCGTCTCGGCGTATTCGATACGACCCTCGAGCCCATCCTGAAGGTCGATTCCGGCGACACCATCAGCTTTCCCAATACGTGGACGCACTTCCTGAACAAGATGCAGCCTGGCGTTCCCATTGAGGAGCTGGCCCGGATGCGCCGGGACAACCCGGGCAAGGGTCCGCACTCGATCATCGGCCCTATCTACATCAACGGCGCCGAACCGGGCGACGTACTCGAAGTTCGTTACAAGCGCATTCATCCGCTCGACTGGGGCGGTACATTCAACAACCCGGGTTCGTTAGGAACAGGGCTGTTGGCGAAGGACTTTCCCGAAGGGCAAGTGAAGTACATGAAGCTCGACCTGACGAAGATGACGGCCGAGTTCAACCCGAATATCCACGTACCGCTGCAGCCGTTTCAGGGCACGCTGGGACTTGCGCCGCCCGACGGTTTCTTCCCGCCGCTGAGCCCAGGAGTGACCAGCTCCGTGCCGCCAGGTCCGCATGCCGGCAATACCGATTTGCGTGAAATGGCCGAGGGCACGACCATGTTCATCCCGGTGTGGAAGCCTGGGGCGCTGATCTTTACCGGCGATTCGCACGCGGTACAGGGTGATGGAGAGATCTGTCTTACCGCGCTGGAAACAGGCATGAAGGAATTGCGCATCCAGGTGGTCCTTCACAAGCAGAAGAACTTTGCCTGGCCCATAGCGGAGACCGAGACACACTGGATCCCGATGGCCATGGACAAAGACCTGAACGTGGCCATGACGCAGGCGGCGCGCAATGCCATCGACTTTCTGTCCGCCCGCGCCAATCTCACGAAACTGGATGCTTACGCATTGTGCAGCATCGCGGCCAGCTTCCGGGTGACACAGGTGGTGGACATCACGCGCGGCGTGCACGCCATGATTCCCAAGAACCTGTTCGCACCAGAACTGCGCAGGCAGATCATGGTGGTGTAGAGCTGTTCTGCTAGCTGCGGAATTGCTACAACGCGCGAGACGCCGGCTCTTTTGGTATCCGCGCTGGGCCGTTTTCGGAAGCCTTACTGCGTCTCCGCCGCAGAGGGGGTGGTTGCGCCACAAACTTCAGTTTGTCCTCATCGGCGTCCACCAGGACCCGGTCGCCGTCGTGAACTTCCTCATGCAGGATTTTCACCGCCAGAGGGTCCTGCACCAGTCGCTGGATGCAACGCTTGAGGGGCCGCGCTCCGAAGTTGGGATCATAGCCTTCGCGTAGCACCAACTGCCGGGCAGAATCGGTCAGCTCCAGGGTGATCCGGCGCTCCGCCAACAGGCACCGCACCTCCTCCAGCCGCAAATCAATGATCTTCGTCAGCGCCTCCGTTCCCAGCTCTCGGAACACGATGAAGTCGTCCACACGGTTGAGGAATTCAGGCCTGAAATGTGCCCGCAGAACATTCATGACCTGCTTGCGCGCCTGCTCGACATTCCCGCTCATGCGCTCGGGTGTGAGCTGGGAGGAGTCGATGTTGGAGGTCATGATCAGAACCGTGTTGCGGAAATCGACGGTGCGGCCCTTTCCATCGGTGAGCCGGCCGTCATCCATGATCTGCAGCAGAATGTTGAACACGTCCTTGTGGGCTTTCTCGATCTCGTCGAAGAGCACAACCGAATAGGGCCGGCGGCGCACGGCCTCGGTGAGCTGGCCGCCTTCTTCATACCCGACATATCCCGGCGGCGCGCCGATCAGGCGCGATACCGCAAATTTTTCCATGTATTCCGACATGTCGATTTGCACCAGCGCGCGCTCGTCATCGAAGAGGAACTCGGCCAGGGCGCGCGCCAACTCAGTCTTGCCGACTCCCGTCGGCCCGAGAAAGATGAAACAGCCGATGGGGCGCTTCGGATCGGAGAGGCCGGCACGGGCGCGGCGGATAGCGTCAGCAATCCGCTGCAGGGCCGGATCCTGCCCGATGACCCGCCGGCGCAGCCGATCTTCCATTGCGACCAGTTTCTGGACTTCCTGTTCCAGCATTCGCGACACCGGAATGCCGGTCCAATGGGAGACGATGTTGGCGATCGCGTCTTCATCCACTTCTGTCTTCAGCATGCGCTGGCGGCGCAGGCTGGCGTGAAGCCTAGCCAGCTCCCGCTCGGCCATGAGAAGCGCGCCGTGATCGCCGTCCGCGTCTGGGGTATCTGTATCGCTACATTCTCCCTGCGCCTGTAACCTGCTTTGCTGGATTGTTCGCTCAAGCTCATGAATCCGGCAGATTGTCTCCTTTTCCTTTTTCCAGCGGTCTTGCAGACGGCCAAGCTGCTTCTGCACGCCAGCCAGCTCGCGGGCCATAATGCGCCGCTTTTCTCGCGAGTCGGGACCTTTCTCCCCGCCCGGCGCGCGCATCTGGACAGCCAATCGAGCCGCGCGGCGCTGGAGCTGGTCGATTGCGGAAGGAGCGGAGTCGAGCTGCATGCGCAGGGCTGCGGCAGCCTCGTCCACCAGGTCAATGGCCTTGTCGGGCAGGAAACGGTCGCTGATGTAGCGATGGGAAAGCGCGGCTGCGGCAACCAGGGCGGCGTCCTGGATTCGGACGCCATGATGCAGCTCATAACACTCCTGCACGCCGCGCAATATCGCGATGGTGTCCTCCACGGTTGATTCGGCCACGAAGACAGGCTGGAAGCGGCGTTCGAGCGCCGGATCCTTCTCGATGTGCTTGCGGTACTCGGTGACCGTAGTGGCGCCGATGGTGCGCAACTCCCCGCGGGCGAGCGCCGGCTTCAACATGCTGGAGGCGTCGAGGGCGCCTTCCGCCGCTCCCGCGCCCACCAGGGTATGCAGCTCGTCAATGAACGTGATGATCTGCCCCTGGGAGTCCTCGATTTCGCGCAGCAGCGCCTTCAGGCGGTCCTCAAATTCGCCGCGGTACCTGGTGCCGGCCACCAGCGCACCCAGGTCAAGGCCCAGCAGCTGTCTTGTCCTGAGCGACTGCGGAACGTCGGCGCCGACGATGCGCTGTGCCAGACCTTCCACGATGGCCGTCTTGCCCACCCCAGGTTCGCCAATCAGCACGGGATTGTTCTTGGTGCGGCGCAACAGCACCTGAATGACACGCCGGATTTCGTCTTCCCGGCCAATGACCGGATCGAGCCTGCCGCGGCGTGCCAGCTCGGTGAGATCGCGGGCGTAGAGCGCAAGCACCCCATTGTCGGTTCGTGCAGCCGGGGCGATGACGGGCTGATGGCTGCGCACGGCAGCGAGCGCCTTCACGATGGCATTACGATCGCTACCGTGGCGCGCCAGCAGCGCCTGTGCGGGATCGCTGTCCAGGCCCATGATGGCCAACAGCAGGTGCTCGGTGGAGATGTGCTCGTCGTCGAGATCTGCGGCCTGCTGAAAAGCCTGCTCGAGGACGGCAGTGGCGGCCGCGGAGGGCTCAGCCTTCAGGGCGCCGCCGGCCCACAGCGCGGGGAGCCGGTCAATCTGCCGCCGCACTTCGGCCAGCGCCGCCTGGCTGTCCACCCCCGTCTGGCTCAGTACCGGTACCACCATGCCTTCGCGGTCCGCCAGCAGGCTGGCGAGCAGATGTAGCGGCGTCAGCTCGGGATTGCCGCGCCGGGAGGCCAGATAATTGGCAGACTGTACCGCCTCCTTCGCCTTCGAGGTCAGTTTGTCCCAACTCACCATGATCGGCATGTGGTTTGTTCCATCCCGGCTGCCCGATGGACAAACTCCGAAACCTCCTGGCAGGCGATTTCGAAGCGATCGGAGAACATGGAATTCCCTGCTTACAACGATACCCGGCTTGGGCACGCCGGGCCGTGATCTCTTACACCAAGGCCTGTGATGGAAGAGCCGGAGAGCCCCGAAAGCTCCACGGCGGGCTTCAGCACCGCCGCGTCAAAGCCGGCCTTTGCCGCGGGCAGAACGTTTGCATGCGCGAGTAAGATGAGAGCTGCGGAAGGCTATGGCAGAGCGATTCAGCGCGCGGCTGCGCCAGAAAGCAGCTGCAATCTGGGAGGCACAACACCAACATCCGTTTGTCCGCGGCATTGGCGACGGATCGCTGAATACGGACAGATTCAGGTTCTGGCTTCGGCAGGACTATGTGTTTCTCATCGAGTATGCGCGGCTACTGGCCATGGCTGCCGCGCGCAGTCCGGACCTGCAAACCATGAGCCGCTTTGCCACGCTGCTCAAGGAAACGCTCGAAACCGAGATGGATCTTCATCGTGGCTACGCTGCCGAGTTCGGTATCAGCCGCGAGGAACTCGCAGCGGAACCTGCTGCGCCCACCACCCGGGGATATGCCGATTTCCTGCTGCGCGTGGCGGCCACTGGCGACTTCGCCGAACTGGCTGCGGCACTGTTGCCGTGCATGTGGGCTTTCAGCGAACTCGGCCAGCGCCTGGCCGCGCACGCCGGCCCGGAGAACCTTCGTTATGCCAGGTGGATCGCGGTGTACAGCTCCGCAGAATTTGCACAGTTGGCCGACTGGTGCCGCGATCTGCTCGACCGCCTTGCCGCAGGACTGCCGGAGTGCGAGTTGCAGAAGCTGGAATCCGCATTTCTCACCAGCAGCCGGTACGAGTGGCAGTTCTGGGAGATGGCGTGGCAGATGCAGAGCTGGCCAATATGACGAGTGCCACTTCGCAACCGGAGGCCTGGTGACGAATGACGATTCCTCGCATTCTGATCGTGGCAGGTTCGGATTCCGGAGGCGGAGCTGGAATTCAGGCCGACCTGAAAACAGTTTCGGCGCTGGGCGCTTTCGGCATGACCGCAATCACCGCCCTCACAGCGCAGAATACGACCGGAGTTCTCGGGGTGCTGGAGATCGAGCCGAAGTTCGTGGTGCAACAGATCGAAGCCTGCCTGAGCGATATCGGCTGCGATGCAATCAAGACTGGAATGCTGGCCAGCACCGAAATCATCGAAGCGGTTGCCGCCGCAATTTCCGCCTGCAAGTCAGTACCCGTGGTGGTGGACCCGGTGATGATAGCCAAACACGGTGCGCCGCTGCTGAAGCCGGAGGCCGTCGGGGCCCTCAAGGCCAGATTGCTGCCGCTGGCCCTGATCGTCACTCCCAATCTGCATGAAGCAGGGGCGCTCACCGGACGGGAAGTGAAGACCCTCGCCCAAATGAAAGAAGCCGCGCGCGCCATCCGCGATCTCGGCCCGAAAAATGTCGTGATCAAGGGTGGTCATCTGGAGAGCACGGCCACCGATCTGTTATACGACGGCCGTGGTTTTACCCAGCTTGACGCGGAACGCATCGACAGCAGGAACACGCACGGCACGGGCTGTATCTTCGCCTCGGCGATCGCCGCCAACCTCGCTCACGGGAAAACAGTTCCGGAAAGTGTGACCGCCGCCAAGAAGTTCATCACCGAGGCCATCCGTGACGGGCTGGCGATCGGCAGGGGCTGCGGCCCCGCGAACCCGATGGCCCTGCTGCTTCGTCACAGCTGAGCAGTTCGCAGCCGGAGAGCCTGCCCTATTTCAGGGTGACAAAGTAGTAGGCGCTCATCCCGAGGCCGATAAAGATGACGACGCGGCGCACCTTAGCGGGATCGGCCTTCTGCGCGTAATGCGCGCCGAACCAGCCGCCCACCGTAGCCCCCGCAATCATCAGCAGGCACTGCGGCCAGAACACGGCCCGGGCCACAATGAACATCAGCACCGCCGCAGCATTGATGACAGCCGCCAGCAACGTCCGGATCGAGCTCATGGCATGCACGTCGCGCATGCCCAGCGCTGTCAGCATGCCCAGAATGATGAAGCCGATTCCCGCACCGAAATATCCGCCATAGATGGCGACCAGCAGTTCAAAAAATGAAGCTACGGCAATGGCCGGTGATGAGGTGTTCCGCCAATCGTCCACCACCGCGGTCCTGCCCGCCATGGCCCGGATCCGGTTGCCGAAGGCGAACAGCAGGGTACCGCCCAGCAGCAGCCAGGGTACGAGGTGCAGAAAGACGCGCTGCGGGGTTTTGAGCAGCAGCAGGGATCCGGCCAGCCCTCCGGCCACGCTCATCAGCAGCAGCGGAATCAGCAGGCGTTGTGGGATGTCCAGCCGCTTGAGATAGGCGCCGGCGCTGGCCGCCAGCCCGGGCCAGAGCGCGACGGTGTTGGTCGCATTGGCCTGCACTGCCGGCACACCTGTGCTCAGGAGCGCCGGAAAGGAAACAAAGGTGCCGCCGCCCGCTACTGCGTTCAGCACCCCGGCGATAGATGCAGCACAAAACAGAAAGATGCCGTGGATGATCTGCAACCGTAGCGCCGTGTCGATAGGCTTTCCTCCGGTTTCGGGGTACCTCCGGGCAAGCCCCAGCGGAAGGCCTATCCTATAACGAGCCAGAGCGCAGCACCAGGGCCGGCTTGTGACGCCAGTCTCCGACTTGCCGACGTTCGCTCACACAAGCGTGTGACCCGCGCACTATTCCCTGCCGTCAGAAAGCACATACTTGAATCCTGGGAAGTGATCTTCCGGCTCGCAGCAGCCCGTGTCTCCTTGTGAAAGGCATCTCCTGATCGCCAACTCACTTTATTGCCGCTCGGTTCATAAGCTGCCACGGCCATGATCGAGCCGGATTGTATCGCCCGTAAAACGCTATCTTACGTCTGTTTATTCGGAGGCCGTAATGCCCATTACTAAGCAGGATGCACTCGATTACCACTCTGGGTTACGACCGGGGAAGACGGAAGTTGTTCCTACTAAACCCTGTCTCACCCAACGCGACCTGAGCCTCGCCTATACACCCGGGGTTGCGATTCCCTGCCTCGAGATTGAGAAAAATCCGCAAGATGCATTTCGATATACCAACAAGGGTAACCTTGTGGCCGTGGTCACCAACGGCACTGCCATACTTGGATTAGGTGACATCGGCGCCCAGGCCGGCAAGCCGGTCATGGAAGGCAAGGGTGTCCTGTTCAAAAGGTTTGCCGGAATCGACGTGTTCGATATCGAACTGAACACGCACAATCCCGACGAGATCATCAAAGCCTGCCAGCTGCTGGAGCCCACCTTCGGCGGCATCAATCTGGAAGACATCAAGGCGCCGGAGTGCTTCTACATCGAGGAGACCCTCAAAAAGACCATGAAGATCCCGGTCTTCCACGACGACCAGCACGGCACCGCGATCATTACCGGAGCGGCGTTGCTGAATACCGTGGAGCTGACCGGCAAGCGTCTGGACCAGATCAAGGTGGTCATCAACGGCGCTGGCGCCTCCGGCCTCGCTACTGGCGAGCATTACGTCTGCATGGGCGTGAAGCGCGAGAACATTACCATGGTTGACACCAAGGGCGTCGTCTACAAAGGCCGCAAGGAGGGAATGAATCCCTACAAGGAACGGTTCGCGAAGGACACCCCGATGCGGACGCTTGCCGAGGCGGCCAAAGGCGCCGACCTGCTGCTGGGTCTTTCCGTAAAGGGCGCTTTTACGCCGGAGATGATTGCGTCCATGGCGCCGGATCCCCTGGTTTTTGCCATGGCTAACCCTGACCCGGAGATCACCTACGAGGAAGCGCGCGCCGTTCGCGACGACCTCATCATGGCGACGGGACGCTCCGATTATCCCAATCAGATCAATAACGTTCTCGGGTTCCCGTTCATCTTCCGTGGCGCGCTCGACGTACATGCCACCACCATCAACGAGGAGATGAAGCTGGCGGCAACCCATGCGCTGGCGGCACTGGCAAAAGAGGACGTTCCCGACTCAGTCTGCCGCGCCTATGGCGTGGAGAAAATGAAGTACGGCCGTGACTACATCATTCCCACCCCATTCGATCCCCGCGTACTGGTTTGGGAGGCTTCGGCCGTGGCCCGGGCTGCCATGGAAAGCGGTGTGGCACAGCATCCGGTTGACCTTGAGGAATATCGCGAGCAGCTCGAAAAGCGTCTGGGCAAGGCCCACGGGCTGATGCGCGCCATGATTCACAAGGCAAAGGCGAATCCCAAGCGCGTGGTCTTCCCCGAAGGCTCGCACCAGAAAATCCTGCGTGCCTGCCATCAGCTGGTAGAGGAGAAGATTGCCGCTCCCGTGCTTCTGGGACAGAAGGCCGAGATCCAGCGTACCGCGGCCGAGCTGGGCGTGCCGCTGGATGCCATTACCATCGTCGAACCGGAGATGGCGCCTCGCCGGAAAGAGTACGTGCAGGAGCTGTATCGGCTGCGGCAGCGCCGGGGAGTGACGCTCGGCTCAGCCGACGAGCTGATGAACGATCCCAACGTACTCGGCGCGATGATGGTGCGCATGGGCGACGCCGATGCGCTTGTGTCCGGCGTCACCCAGAATTATCCCGACACGCTTCGTCCGGCACTGCAGGTGATCGGAGTTCGCGAAGGGATCCACAAGGTCTCGGGCCTGTATCTGATCATCACCCGCAACGGCGATCTGTACTTCCTGGCGGATGCCACGGTCAACATTGAACCGACGGCCGAGGAGCTGGCGGAGATCGCGTTGTGCGCCGCACAGGAGGCCCGCCGCTTCGGCATTGAGCCGCGCGTCGCCATGCTGTCCTTCTCCAGCTTCGGCAGCACCAAACATCCGCTGTGCGAAAAGATGCAGCGCGCCGCCCAGCTGGTACGCTACGCCGACCCGACGCTGCAGGCCGATGGCGAGGTGCAGGGCGACATCGCCGTCAACGGCAAAAAGCTGGAGGGGGCATTCCCCTTCTGCGCGCTGAAGGGCGGAGCCAACGTGCTGATCTTCCCCAATCTGGAAGCCAGCAATATCGCCAGCAAGCTTCTGGCCAGCGTGGGCGGAGCGGAAGCGGTTGGCCCCATCCTGCTCGGTATGGCGAAGCCGGTGCATTTGCTGGCGCGCGGTGTTGAAGTGGAGGACATCGTCAACATCGCCACCATCGCCGTGGTAGACGCACAGGACGTCGCCTTTGTCCCGGCGGCGCGCAAAGCGTACGCCGCGACTCCAGCCACCGTGCGCTAGCTTCGGTCCGACTGGCTGATCCTCGGGCGCGCCGACAACGGCGCGCCCTCTCTTCGCGTACGCCGAATGGCGGCTTTCAAGCGCGCGTTCCGGATGACCTGAGCTGCATGAGCCCTGGCGGCCTTGCGCCATCGCTCGGCCGGAGACCCCAAGCCGCAAGCGGTGCGGGAAACCTGTTCAGGCCGCCTCCGCGGGGGAAAAATCTGGAGGCGCGAAAACCCGCGCCAGACGCGGTTTTTGCCAGATTCCCACAATGGGAAACCATGCGGCCATCAAGGCTCGGTGGCAGTTTCCTGTTACGGAAACCCGCAAAATCAGACGGAAATTGCTGTGCCGCCGGCGGCCATCGTCCGGATGCACAAAATTCTGGCATATGCCTGTGGACGAGCTGCACTCGATTGGAAACAGACAAGATATAGTCGCGACAATTTTGTTGACTTTCAAAATGCGAGGAGTAAAAACACCCTCGTTCTTTGACAAGTTTTCAGCGTGTTTCGCAGTCAGCAGCGAGCTTCCTCAACGCGCAAGCGGGGAGGAACCGGCGAGTCCGGGACCTGTAGCGAGGTTACTGCCCGCGCCCATGGCGCAGGCAGGACGGACGCAACAGTCGATCGCGAGCTGCCTGGCAGGCGAGAACCGAAGACGCGTCAAAGGCACGAGGGAATCCCGAGGCGTTGAGCGGTTTTTCCGGCTGGTCGCGAGTCCGGCAATCCCTTGAGCAGCTACGCCGATACGCAAGTATCCGGATGCCAGCTCGCACAGGGATGTTGACGTGACCCGCCAGGCGGCAAGGATCGGTCAGGAACGCCCTCGGGATTCTTTTTGAAAACCCTGGCGGTCCCTCAGACTACGACGAACAGTCCACCCACTTCACTCCTCATTACGCGAACAGCCCGTCCTGGCCTCAAGCGGGCCAGGACGGCATCTGCAGCAGAGCATGGATTGCCGGCTGCTTTCTACAGCGGAATATTCCCGTGCTTTTTGGGCGGGTTCTTGTCGCGCTTGTTCTCCAGCATCTCCAGCGCCTGAATCAGCTTGCGGCGGGTGTCGCGCGGCCGGATCACGGCATCGAGATATCCCCGCTCGGCTGCGACATAGGGATTGGCGAAGCGGTCGCGAAACTCCTCGATCTTCGCCGCGCGATCGGCCTCCGGATTCGCCGACTTCTCCAGCTCCCGCCGGTACACGATATTCACCGCACCCTCCGGCCCCATCACCGCAATCTCCGCCGTCGGCCAGGCATAGTTCACGTCGGTGCGGATGTGCTTTGACGCCATGACGCAATACGCTCCGCCGTAGGCCTTGCGCGTGATGACCGTGATCTTCGGCACCGTCGCCTCCGAGAAGGCGTACAGCAGCTTTGCGCCGTGGGTGATGATGCCGCCGTACTCCTGCTGCGTGCCGGGCAGAAATCCGGGAACGTCCTCGAAGGTGATCAGCGGGATGTTGAAGCAGTCGCAGAAGCGCACGAAACGCGCGCCCTTGATGCTGGCGTTGATATCGAGCACGCCGGCAAGAAACGCCGGCTGGTTGGCGACAATTCCCACCGGCCTGCCATTGAGCCGCGCGAAACCGATGACGATGTTCTTCGCGTAGTGCTCCTGCACTTCGAAGAAGTAGGCGTCGTCGATGACCGCACTGATTACGTCCTTGATGTCGTAGGGCAGGCTGGATTCCGCCGGAACGATACTGTCCAGGCGCTCGTCGGCGCGGTCGATGGGATCGGTGCAGGGCTTGCGCGGCGGGTCGTCAAGATTGTTGGAGGGAATGAAGCTGAGCAGCTCGCGGATCATGCTGAGGCACTCGGCATCGTCGTGCGCCGTGAAGTGCGCCACGCCCGACTTCTCGTTGTGCGTCATGGCGCCGCCCAGCTCGTCCTTGGTCACCTCCTCGTGGGTCACCGCCTTGATGACGTCCGGACCCGTGATGAACATGTATGAGGTGTTGTTCACCATCAGGATGAAGTCGGTCATGGCCGGCGAATATACCGCTCCACCGGCGCAGGGGCCCATGATGGCCGAAATCTGCGGCACCACCCCCGAGGCCAGCACGTTGCGCAGGAAGATATCGGCGTAACCGGCCAAAGAGCGCACGCCCTCCTGGATGCGCGCTCCGCCGGAGTCGTTCAGCCCGATTACCGGCGCTCCCACCCGCATCGCGGTCTCCATGATCTTGACGATTTTGGCGGCGTTGGTTTCCGAAAGCGAGCCGCCGAAGACGGTGAAGTCCTGCGCGAAGACGAACACCAGGCGGCCTTCAATGCGGCCGTAGCCGGTAAGAAAACCGTCACCGTAATACTTCTGCTCCTCCATGCCGAAGTCGGTGCAGCGGTGGGTGACCAGCTTGTCAGTCTCCTCGAAGCTGCCCTCGTCGAGCAGGAACTCGATGCGCTCGCGCGCCGACATCTTGCCCTGCTGGTGCAGACGGGCGCGGCGCTCTTCGCCCCCGCCGGCCTCGGCCAGCGAGTCGCGGCGCTTCAACTCGGCCAATTTCTCTTCCAGATTCATGCGAGGGATTATAAACAGGAAGAATCAGTCCTCTATTTCAGTTTCGCCAGAAGTCCATGGAATCGCGGGTCGTCGCGCAGGATGTCATAATCCGGATCGTGTTCGATCCAATCGCGTTTTCCCCAGCCACGTCCGAAGGCACGCTCCAGCAAGGCCAGAGCTTGTTCCTTGTGGCCGGCTTTGGCGTGAAGGCACGCTGCGTTGATCAACGCGCTCATATCGTCGGGATAGAGCTCCAGCGAGCGTTGCGACCACTCCATGGCGCGCTGCACCTGGCCGTCATCGAACAGCGCGACTGAGCCGATGGAGAGTGCCCGGCTATCGTATGGGTTCAGCATCAGGGTGCGTTCGGCGCGGCAGACGCCTTCGCGAATTGCTCGTTTGAACTCCTCGACCCGCCCAAGCATGCGCAGGCATAAGCCCTCGAGCATGGGGCTCTGGAAATCTTCCCGCCGGCTCTCTCCGGCACGATGAAAGAGTTCGGCCGCTCGCTCGGTTTCCCCATGAGCAAAGCAGGCCCGCGCGAAATAGTAGTACGCCTCGAAGAAATTCGGGTTAAGGCGGATGGCCTGTTCAAACTCCTGGGCAGCGTCGTCGTAGCGTCGCAGCAAAGACAGTACGAAGCCGCGTGCCACATGCGGCTCGGCCATTCCAGGCGCCATTTCGAGCGCATTCCTGCTGGCATGATCGGCCTTGGCCAGGTCGTCCTCTCTCGCCCCAAACCACTCGTATAGTGTGGCGTACACCACGGACAAACAGCCCCACGCCGGCGCGTAGCGGGGATCCAGCTCGATCGCGCGCTCGAACATCTGCTCGCTGGTCTCCAGCGCGGCCTGGGTCATGCGGTGAAGGTGTTGCCGTCCGCGGAGGTAGTACTCATACGCGTCTGCGCTGGTTTTTGGCCGCTCATGCGCCGGCCATTCGCGGCCGCACAGAACGCCGCCCCGTAACGAGGCGACGACGCGCTCTGCAATCTCGTCCTCGATGGCGAAGACGTCATCCAGCAGGCAATCGAAGCGCTGCGACCAATGATGGTAGCCAGTGACAGTCTCGATGAGCTGAACCGTTATCCGCAGACGATTGTCCGACTTGCGGACGCTGCCCTCCAGCAGGTTTGCGACACCCAGCAGTTGTCCCAGTTCCTGCACGTCCGCGCCGGGACTTCGAAATCGAAAGGAAGCCGTTCGTGAGGCCACCCGCAGGCCAGGCATGCGTGTGAGGGCGTTGATGATTTCTTCCGCCAGACCTTCGCAAAGATAGTCCTGATCGCGGCCGGGGCTCATGTCCGCAAAGGGGAGCACAGCGATGGCGCAACAATCGCGCGCGGGCGACGGGCGCGCAACCCCCGCCGCGGCGGTACAAAGCTCAGCCACGAAGCGGTAGCCCCGCCGATGCCTCGTTTCGATGAAGCGCGGTTGCCTGGCGTCATCGGCAAACGCCTTGCGTAGCTCCTGGATGCAAGTCGTGAGCGCGTCATCAGTAACGACCGCGTCCGTCCACACCGAAGCAAAGAGGGTTTCCCTGCTGACCGGTTCGCCTGCGTTCAGCACCAGCACCTTGAGGACTGCGGCGGCTTTGGGAGTGAGCCGCACTTCCTGCTCGCCCGACCAAAGACGCGCGCCTGCCATATCAAAGCGGTAATCGCCGAAGCTGACGTTTTGCTCCATGCCGCTTCTCCAGCCCTTGCCTTCTTGCCAAAATCCCGGAGAAATCCTGGCAGGATCCCAGTACTTCCGATGCGTAACCCGACTATTTTGTCCCGAATGACGAAGCGGGAGCACCCCAGGATGAGCTTTGTCATATTTTCCACCCTGGCAGGAATTTGTCCAGCGTGTTCGAAGGAGCGAGAAATGTACAGCCGAGTCGCGAGGTTTATCTACGGTGTCGCATGTTATCTGATTTTTCTTGCAACATTCCTGTTTGCAATCGGATTCCTCGGGAATCTCTGGGTCCCGAAGTCCATCGACTCTGGAGCGCAGGTAGCTTTTTCCCGCGCGTTGCTGATTAACCTTGCCTTACTGGGCGTATTCGCCCTTCAGCACAGCATTATGGCGCGGCAATGGTTCAAGGCTGCCTGGACGCGTATCGTCCCTCAGGAGATCGAGCGCAGCACCTATGTGCTACTCTCCAGTCTGGCTCTGGCGCTGCTGTTTTGGAAGTGGCACCCGATGGGTGGCGTGATCTGGAGCGTGGAGAGCAACTTCGGAAGGGCCACTTTGTACACCTCGTACGGTCTCGGCTGGGCGATCGTGCTCTACGCGACCTTCCTCATCAATCACTTCGACCTGTTCGGGCTGCGCCAGGTATGGCTGCAATTGTGCGGGTTCGAATACACGCCGCTGAAATTCCGCGTGCCCCGCCTGTATCGCTATGTCCGCCATCCCTTGTATGTGGGATGGCTGCTCGTGTTCTGGTCTGCTCCAGTGATGAC
>Ga0335081_10005170_pt1 | contig 20644 bp, 17 predicted proteins | sample Lox_Sample_35_FD_206713 | JGI IMG/M metagenome (GOLD analysis project Ga0335081, IMG submission 206713) | Soil microbial communities from Loxahatchee National Wildlife Refuge, Florida, United States - Lox_Sample_3.5 | ecosystem: Environmental > Terrestrial > Soil > Wetlands | place: USA... | reverse complement strand
TGGGCATCGCGAGTGCCTGGATTCCGGTCGAGTCACGGCATCCGGAAGGTACCTGCGGATTTCGGGCGCCGCGTGGCACGGCTGTTAGTGACATTCGGCCGGCGTCGTAGATCCTGGTAAACGCCGTTCTCGTCAACTGCGTGACCTCGGGGCGCTACGCGTCCACCGGCGTTCCTATCTCCGTGCCTGATCCGCCCAGTAGCTTCAAATTCAACGCTCCACCGGCGAACACCATCTCCTCAATGGCACCATCGACAGCTTCTTGTTTCAGGATACTTCCGGGTCCCAACTCAGTCTGAAACTGCGCGGATCTCCGCATCAGTTCCTTGATAAATGCGGGGCTCGCTCCTTTCGTGCGACGCACAATCAGATCCATCAATTGCTCCGGCACTTCCAGCCCGCGGGAGTACAATTTCACCAGCTTCGTCCGACCGTCCTCATCCGGTAGCGGAAATTCGATCGCTTGATCGATGCGTCCTGGCCGCGACGCCAGTGCGGGTTCAAGTTGGTCGGGACGGTTTGTGGTTAGGATAAAAAGCACATCGGCGTCCTCGCGCAATCCATCCATTTCGTTTAAGAGTTTGTTAAGCAGGACTTCCTGGCCCGGAGTCTGCATGTGCTCGCGTTCGCGGGCAATCAGGTCGACATCCTCGATAATCATCATCGCCGGTTGAAGAAAACGTGCGAGCCGAAAGTATTCGCCGAGCAACCCGACCTGTTCAGCAGTGATCAGCAGCGTTGTGTGGTCCGGCAACTGCGACGCAAGATAGTGTATGGTGTGCGTCTTACCAGTTCCTGGCGGTCCGTAGAATAGTAGCCCTTTCTTGGCGGAAAATCGCAAAGCCTTGATTGCGTCCCGCGCCGCAATGAATTTGCCGACATTCCGGTCGAGCAGATTCAGCGTTTTTGCCGGCAGTATAACGTCCTCGCGGCTCACTTTGTGCAAGCGATGTACCTTCACCGCTCCGCCACGCCCGGAGTGGTCGTAGTAGCTCTCTAGAGAGATAACGCGGCCGCGGTAAGTGCGGCCCGCGCCGACGCGACGTTCAAGCTCTCGGAACAAATCCTGCGAAAAGTGCCCACCTCGCTCGCCAGCGGGTATCGCGATTTCCACGTGGACCCCACCAACCTGGCCATAACGCATCGCGGGCCCGAGAAGAATGGCATACGGCAAGCCATCCTGATGCGAGAGCCACAAGCCATTCTTCAAACAACGAACTGGAATCACATCCCCAATGTCTATCTCGTCGTACTGCAGTGGACCAATATCCATGGGGAACGGTCCGCCAGTGAACAGGTGTGCTAACGTAGGAGTCTCTTGGTTCATCTGTGAGTGGACAGCAATGAGTTTCGCGTCTGCGCGGTTGGCGAATAGCTCATTCAGTGCTGCTTCGACATCGACGCGCGACGTGATTGGAAATTCGCGTGCTGCAGTAACGATCTCGCCCAAGGCTACGCTTCGAAAGTGCTGACGCAAGGTTTTTCGTAAGGCCGATCTGCCGGTGAGAGTCCGAAAGAAGTAGCCAATCATTGTTTCACCTCAAGTGAGAGCACCAGGATCGTGACACTTGACTTACTTGCTAAGAGCCGCCGGCGTCCTGACGCCGACCAAATTAACAGTGTAGAACGGGCATCGTGGCCGCCATGCAGTATGAGGTCCCGAAATGGGGTTGGATGAAATTGGACACCAATGGCGATGTGAACACCTCTAGCTTAGCCGCTCAGAGCAGACGGAGCGTCGACCGATTTTCCAAACCTAGCGACTGTCGCAATCGAATTCCGCCCAGATGACCGCATGATCGGACGCTCCAGGAGCACGACGAGTTTCCAGATCCACGTCGCTGGTGCGGCAGGTGGCGGCAAGCGGAGCTGTCGCCAGAATGTGGTCGATGCGCCAGCCCCAATTATGTGCAAAAGCGTTCCGGAAGTAATCCCAATAGGTGTACTGCACGCGATCAGGGTAGAGCTTACGAAACACATCAGTGAATCCCCAGCTAACCGCGTAACGATACGCTTCGCGTGCGTCAATGTGAAAATCCGGATCGTTCACGCGGTGATCAGGATGGTAAACATCGATCGGCTCCGGCGCGACGTTCAGATCACCGAGCCAAATGGCGGGCATGTTCGGATCGAGTCGCTCCCTAAAGTATCGGCGTACTTGGTGAAACCATTCCAGCTTCGATACATACTTATCAGTGCCTACCCTGTATCCTTGCGGAACATACGTGTTGACGATAGGGACGCCATCGATAACCGTCGCGAGGATGCGAGCATCTTCGGCGTCCGGCCCGGGGCAAAGGCCATAGTGCACCGATTCGGGTTCTCGCCGGCTGAGAGTGGCAACGCCATTGTAGCCCTTCATGCCGCGGAATACGGGGTAATATCCAGCATCGCGGAAACCGCTAGCGGGAAAGTCACTATCCTGCACCTTCGTTTCCTGCAGACACAGCACGTCGGGTTTGTTCGCCGACAGCCAGTCTAGGACCAGTGGAAGCCGGCGCCGGACAGAGTTGATATTCCAGGTCGCGATTCTCATGTCCCCACTTTGAATGGTAGCGCGCAGAGGCCTGTGAGTAGTGCTGGATCCGAGCTGTCGCTAGATCGCCTAACGCCTGCGAATTGTCCTGAAGTTCGCGATGGCTGTGTGGATGTTGTCCAGATACGCCGTTCGAGTAACCTGTGACCAGCAGCTCGGGCTTTGCACGTCAACTGACGACATCCCACCAGACAGGCGAGTTGAGGTACGACGAGGCCCTCTAGTGATCCGGTGAGACGCCGAAGGGTCGATAATGTGACGGTGAGAGTCCTCGTAATCGATGTCGGCGGCACGCACGTGAAACTGCTGGCCACCGGCAGAAAAACCCGCGTAGAAATTCCTTCCGGACCCAACTTGACCGCGGCGAAAATGGTGCGCGACGTACGCGTGGCCACAAGGGGCTGGGATTACATCGCTGTGTCTATCGGTTTCCCAGGACCCGTGTTACATAACCAGCCTATTAGCGAGCCGCATAACCTCGGCCGGGGCTGGGTGGGCTTCAATTTCCGGAAGGCGTTCGGGCGCCCTGTGCGGCTCATCAACGACGCAGCCATGCAAGCGCTCGGGAGTTACGAGGGTGGCCGCATGCTCTTCCTGGGTGTGGGTACGGGACTTGGTTCCGCGATGATTGTCGACGGAATCCTCGAGCCAATGGAACTGGCGCATCTACCGTACAAGAAACGCCGGACTTACGAAGATTATGTCGGGCTGCGCGGGCTAAAGCGCCTGGGCAAGAAGAAGTGGAGGCGCCATGTCGCAGATGTGGTCCAGAAACTCAAAGTGGCGCTGGAGGCCGACTACGTCGTCCTCGGCGGTGGCAATGCCAAGCTGCTGAAGAGGCTCCCTCCTGGAGCCAGGCTAGGCGACAACAACAACTCCTTTCGTGGCGGCTTCCGCTTGTGGCAGAGGAGTGACGGACGTGTTGGGACAAAACAAAAGCGGCACCGGCTATTGAAGCGGTGAGCGGAACAGTGGAACCCTACCTGCCGCGGTCCAGATTCGCCGTTCTCGCAAATTGAAATCCCCAAGGAGGGCGCCGCATTCCAAATGAATAGAATGGGACATATGGATAACGATCCACTACGTGGACGGCACATGCGGCTGGCACTCGATCGAGGAACTCGGCTACCCGCGAACGCTCGCGCGGCATTACTCGTGGCCGGTTTGGATTCTGCTGGCTTCGCGCAATCTCAGTGACGGCGCAGGGAAGGACGCCCTAGTCGCACAATTGCAGGCGCCAAAGCGAGCCCGGCGGCGTCAGATCGTCCACAATTCGCATAGGCGGGCAGTAGGCCGGCAGTTGGATGGATCGCCGTTCTACGTTTTCAATGTCCAGGCGGACGATCCACGGTGATATTCTTCTGGCAGCGACTTATGAAAATCCCGTTTACTATTCCGAGCCTTGTTGTGCTGTGTGCCGCAGCAGTGCTGCCGGCAACGGCGGCAGACCGTGTAAAGACCGCCAACGGCGTGGTTGAGTCGACCACATCACCGAAAGACGGCGTGCGGAGTTTCAAAGGCATCCCGTTTGGGGCGCCGCCAGTAGGGGGTTTCCGCTGGCGCGAGCCGCAGCCGGTCAAGAAATGGAAGGGCGTCCGCAATGGGGATAAGTTCGGCCCGGCGTGCATGCAGAAGCTGGCGCCCAATGCCGACTACTGGCTACGCAGCGATGGCATGAGCGAGGACTGTCTTTACCTGAACGTCTGGACGCCGGCCAAGTCGGCTAAGGAGAAGCTGCCCGTGCTCGTGTATATCTTTGGCGGCGGGTTCCAGAACGGCGACGGCTCGGAGCCGAGGTACGACGGCGAGAGCATGGCGCGGCACGGGATCGTCGCGGTGTCGGTGAACTACCGCACCAACATTTTTGGCTTCTTTGCGCATCCGGAGCTGACCAGGGAGTCACCCCATCACGCGTCGGGCAACTACGGACTGCTGGACCAGGTGGCGGCGCTCAAATGGGTGCAGAGGAACATCGCGGCGTTCGGCGGTGATCCGAAGCGGGTAACAATTGCGGGTGAATCGGCGGGCTCGATTTCAGTGAGTGCGCTCATGGCTTCGCTGTTATCGAAGAACCTGATGGCAGGCGCCATCGGGGAGAGCGGCGCGATGATCTCGACCCTGCCCGCGCGGCCTCTTTCGGAAGCCGAGCAGGGCGGTGTCAAGTTCGGCGAGGCCGCGGGCGCGGCAACGCTGGCTGCACTGCGCGCCTTAACGCCGGAGCAGATTCAGGAAGCGCAGGGTAAGACGCGGGGCATACGGTTCAGCACGACGCTCGACGGATATTTCCAGACGAAGCCGCTGCTGGATGTTTATGAGGCGGGCGAGCAGGCGCACATTCCGCTGCTTGCAGGATCGAACACGCAGGAAGGCTCGCCGCAGATGGTGCTGGGTGAGGCGGAGCCGACGCCGGAGAACTTCGAGGCCGGGGTACGAAAAGCTTTCGGAGCGAAAGCAGACGGCCTGTTAAAAGCCTACTCCGTGCATTCGCGCGACGAAGTTCTAGACGCCTCGACGGCGCTGTCGAGTGCGCGGTTTATCTCGTATGGGACGTGGCTGTGGACCGAACTGCAGATGAAGACAGGCGTGCCGGTGTATCGGTATTTGTACGCGCACCCACGTCCGGAGTACACGGGAACTCCGGGACGTGAGGCGCCCGGCCCTCAGCAGGCCGCACGCGGCGCGGTACATTCGGCCGAGATTCAATACGCGATGGGCAACCTTGATATCGACTCGCGTTACAAGTGGGACGAAGCCGACCACGAAGTATCGCGGCTGATGCATAGCTATTTCGTCAACTTCGTAAAGACGGGCAATCCCAATGGTCCGGGACTACCCGAATGGCCAGCATACAAGGCGGACACTTACGAACGGCTGCGGATCGACGTGATGCCAAAGGTGGAGAAGGAAGATCGGGAACGGTATCAGGCCTTTGGCGCGGCAATGCCGCAGCCGTGATAATCACGTGGACCTGCCAGTGATCGCCTCTGAGGCAATCCATTTCCCATTACGCGAAATGACGAAGCTGTTGGCTTAGCGGATGGCACTCAATGTCACCACTTCTTGGAGTTTTAGTGGGCCTATGATCGAGTATCACTCTTCCGTCAATGTACTCGAATGCGACTTCGCGTTCCTTTGGCTCCACTCCTAGCGTCGGGCGTGGCACGGTCAAGTGGCGCCGGGATAGGCACATCAACACTGCCGTCTCGGCGCGCGAGCCGCGGATCGCTGTGCGGTCAGGGAAAATGACGCTAGAAGGCTCTGCGAAAAAGAACGTGACCAATTCCGAGAAGAATCGTTTGCATTCGTTGGCGAGGAACGCTCGGTGGATTTCCAAATAGTGCTTCCTGACAACAAGCGAGAGATCCGATTCTTGCGAATGTTTGCGCAAGCTATCTGGGAAGAACGCTCTAAAATGTAGAAATATCAATGGTTGGCGTTAGAGACAATCTGCAGCTCGCCGTCGATGCCATCAATGCGTATAAGCTCAGGGCGGCATTGACGGTTCTTGGCCTGACGATGGGCGTCGCCACGCTGATGACGGTGATGACACTCGTGCAAGGGGCGAATCTCTATGTCGAGCAGAAGATCGCCAATCTCGGGACGAACGTGTTCCGGCTCGCCAAGACCCCGTTCGCGGTTGTGGATTTCACGGTCGTCGTGAAGTCGCTCAAGAACAAGAACATTGATGTCGCAGATTACCGGGCCGTAGCCGAGCTGTGCAAAGCGTGCGAGAAAGTGGGCGCATCCGCAAGCGGTACACTTTCGTTGCAGTATCGAAGCAAACAGACCGACGACACATCGATCATCGGGTACACACCCAACATGGTGGATATCGACACGCGCACGCTGGACCTCGGGCGTTACTTCACTCCGGGCGAAGACAGACATGCGGCGTATGTCTGCGCGATCGGCGCCTCGCTGATCGATCAGTTCTTTCCCAATGAGAATCCGATTGGACGCACCATTCGCACGGGGAGCTTGGAATTCACGGTCATCGGCACGTTTCAGAAGCTGGGTTCCGTGCTGGGCCAGGACCAGGACAACTTCGTGATTATTCCGCTTTCGACGTACCTGAAGGTGCGGGGTGCACGGTCCAGCCTGACGCTGGAAATCAAAGCTTCGGGCGGGGAGAAGAATTTCAATGCCGCGCAAGACGAGGCGCGCGTGATCATGCGATCGCGTCGTCACGACCCGCCCGGCAAGGAAGATAGTTTTTTTATCGGTACGTCGCAAAGTTATATCGCGCTGTGGCAAAGCATCAGTGGTTCGTTTTTCGCGGTATTCGTGATGGTGAGTTCGATCTCGGCGGTGGTGGGCGGGATTGTCATCATGAACGTGATGCTGGTCAGCGTAACCCAGCGCACGCGCGAGATCGGCCTACGCCGCGCGATGGGTGCCACGAAGTCCGATATCCTGCGCCAGTTTCTCGGTGAAAGCCTTTTGCAATGCTTGATAGGAGGGGCGTTCGGCGTCGCGATCGGGTTCGGATGCGCCCTCGCGTTGCGGACTTTGACCTCGTTTCCGGCTTCGGTGAAAACCTGGGTTGCGCTGCTTGGACTCGTGATTAGTTCGACGATTGGGCTGTTTTTTGGGATCTATCCGGCCCGGAAAGCCGCTGGTCTCGATCCTGTGACGGCGTTGAGGACGGAGACGTGATGACGCGGCACGAGGTACTCGAAAACCTGTCGGTCGCGCTGGATACGCTGCGCGCCCGTAAGGTGCGTTCCGGCCTGACCATTCTCGGAATCGTGATCGGAGTGACGACGGTGATCGCGGTCGCCGCGATCATCGATGGACTGAACGGCGAGATCAAGGAACGCGTGCAGCGGCTCGGGTCGAATACACTCTTCATTACGCGTATCCCGCCGATGCAAAACACCGCCCGTTTACCAGCAAAGATCCGCATGAGGAAGTATCTAGAAGAGGAGGACGCAGCCTTTATCCAGGAATCCAGTCCGGCGGTTTCGTTCGCGACTGTGTTCGCTAATCGGATCAACTTCAACGATCAGACGGATGAAATTCGATACGGCGACGCGCACGTCGAACGTTTTTTTCTGCGCGGCGTGCAGCCGGAGTACATCAACGCATTCCCTCTGTTCGCCGTGGCCGAGGGACGGTTCATTTCGGCTTTTGACGAGCAGCACGCGCGCAACGTGATAGTAATTGGGCGCGCCATCGCGGACTCGCTTTTCCCCTCCGTCGACCCGCTGGGCAAACCGGTGCGGCTGGACGGACGGCTCTATGAAGTGGAGGGCGTCTTCGAACCGGACCAGGGGCTGTTTTCGAGTTTTGGGGTGGATCAATTCACCTGCATTCCGATGAGCAATTTCCGGAAGAATTTTCCAGAGATTCGCGAGCGCTTCATCGCGGTAGCGGGCAAGGATAACTTTTCGCTCGATACGGTGAAGGGCCAAGTGGAAGAAGCAATGCGGCGAAAACGCCACGTGCCCCATAACGCGGAAAACGATTTTGAGATCACGTCGCCCGACTTTCTAAGCTCGTTGTGGAATCAGCTTACGGGCGCGATGGTTCTGCTTACCGGCATCATCAGCGGCGTCGGATTGTTGGTGGGCGGCATAGGCGTTATGAATGTCATGTTGATCTCGGTAACCGAGCGGACGAGCGAGATCGGGGTCCGCAAAGCCATGGGCGCCCGCAAGGCGGACATCCGGGTTCAGTTTCTGCTGGAAGCGATTACGCTTTCGTGCATCGGCGGAGTGATTGGAATATTGATTGGCGCACTAATCGCATTCGCTGTGCGAACGGCGCTGCCCGCGATTCCGGCGTTTGTTTCGCCGTTGTGGATCATCCTGGGTTTTACGATTTCGGTCGGAGTTGGATTGTTCTTTGGATATTATCCGGCGAACCGCGCGGCGAATCTCGACCCGATTGTTTGCCTCCGTTACGAATAAGTACAACTCGGGAAGCTCGATGGTGCCGACCAAGGATCTATTTCGGCAATGATTTGGGATCTAGCTTCGGGGCGCAACGAGAGGCTCGGTCAGCACAGAATCGACTCGCACCGATGGAGGGTCCACGGAGACGTCCCTGCGTCCGCCCAACCGCTTGGCCGCGTAATCGCGTCTCGAAGAAGTGCCAACCGGCTTGAAAGTCCCCGGATACGGCGTTCGAGTAAGTTGAAGGTTGCCCAAACAGGACGACATTCACGAGGTCGTTATTTCGAGCGCAGACAGGAGAGGCGGAGCTGGTGTGAATCGCTATTCACCATCGAGCGCATGCCAGGCGTCGATCGTTGCGGCATCCCCCATTCTTCACATTGCGGCCCAACGCTTTGCTGGCGTCTACGCCTGCGAACGACAGCCGAACCAGTGCCGAACATATACCGAACAGTAACCGAACAAATCGCCCGCAGGCGGGTATCCGGAAAAGCGGCTAAGAGGCAAAGCCGAGCGTTTTCAGCGGTTGCCATATGGCAACCGCAGGTTGCTCCGCAGCACCCATTCTGGGGTGGCGTGTCACCCCTTCAGTCGGCGCGAAGCGCCGGCGCTTTACACTGTTCTCCAGACCGTGACAATACCCGGCCAGCAGCTGGAGGCCGCACGTAGAGGTGAGCTCTCTTGGAGAACTAATTGCCGGAGCCTTCGGCGTTGTTCGAGAGTAATACTGGCGGGTACCGACAACCAGCCGAACCCCTCCACCGCACCTAGCCACTGCTTCGCTTAAGAAAGTATTTAAAGGTGCTGAGCGCTCACTGCAATGGACGCACGATGAACTGAAAGATCTTGTATCCATTCGTGAAGATCTCTGTTTGAAAGCGCCAGGGCGCCGCCTCGTTGCGTTCCACTACAAGCTCTGTCTCCACAACGTTGCCGATGTTCCATGAACCGTGCACTTGGAATATATCCGCGCCGCGCGTCAACTCCGTGGTCGTCTGGACGCCTGCGAAATACTTACGCCGGAAGGGCGCCGAAGTGACGGTGTAGTGAATTCGGTATTTCTCATCTTCCACTTCATCGCCGATCGCAGATGGTGATTTGTCATAAACGATAACAGCGCATGGGAGGACATGACGTTCGACATACCGTCGCATGGCAGACTCATACGATGCGTCGAACTGGGGTGCCAAGTCTAAAACCGTGCGACAGGACAACGGCAAGTCCAAGGATTGTTCCGTGAAACGGTTGCCCTGGAACATGAGTTCTGCGGCTAGGCCGTTTGCCTCGCGCTCCAGGCGGCTCTTTGTCCAAAGGCTGAGTGTCTTGTCAGTGTCTAGAAAGATCTTCTCTAAGTGCTCTGGGAGGACGAAGTGAGCAATTTCGTGGAAAACACTCCATCGGTGACGCTTTGCCCCTAGTTCGCTATGTGTGACGACCACGCGATCGTTTACGCTTAACGCAGCGCGCAGATGCTCTGGAATAGAAGGCGCGTGTCGGACAAATTCTGGTTCATCTCCGAAGTCGAAGCTGAGCTGCCGTAGGTCCAGATAGTCGAGGAGTTTGAGTTCATCGGTTGGCAAGGCATCGAGCGCGCCAGCTTCGTCCAAAAGCGTTTCGGCGATTTCGTCGTGATCGAGCGAGTCACCGCTAATCTTTAGATTCAAGACGGTGCCTCACGTTTTCGGCAAAGCGTGCCTTCGTTTCCTCGTCGAAGTCAACGTCGGCGTGCGTGGCAATTGTCGGTGCCCCTTGAAAAGAGGTTCGCCGGAGTTGGCGCAGCCACTCTCGCGCACCGACCGTCGCTCGGGCATCTGGGGGATAGAAATAGTCGCGCGAGACGCCGAAGTGATCGGCCAGGCGTTGGAGCATTGGCCCTCGGGGCACACATTCCTGCTGCTCCAAACTGGAAAGGGTTGTCGTGGGGATCCCGAGCGCTTCCGCCACTTCCTTTTGAGAACGCTCACCGCGTAAACGCCGCAGTCGCCGTCCAAAATGCTGCGTCATACAAGCCGCCCTCGCCAGTGAATCTGCCATGAATATCCAAACTCTACCATAAACTCCGAATGGAATCAACGACATAACGAAAAATCAGCTATCCGCAGTTTATTACTACGAAAAATTCGTTGACACGGCAAGTGATGGATCTCATAATCGTACTATTCTCGGGTCGCCGAACAGAGATTTGCGTAAATACGCCGGTTGAACTCAGAAGCTCGAAAAGGACCCAATCGCCATGCACAAGATGACATTCTTCCCCCTCGCAAACGCGGACTGCTGCCGTATCGACACTTCGGCCGGAAAGACGTTTCTCTTCGATTATGCCGACATGCGCAACCCAGATGACAAGAAAGACAAGCGCATCGACTTGCCTTCGGCCTTAAAGAAGGATCTGCAGGCGGCCAAGCAGGACGGCTACGATGTCGTGGGGGTCACGCATCTCGATGATGACCATGTCCGCCGCGCCCCAGAATTCTTTTACTTCGAGCACGCAGCGAAATACCAGTCCAAGGATCGGGCGAAGATCGCCGAGCTATGGGTCCCGGCTGCAGTCATCGTGGAAGACAAGCCTGACGGAGATGCCGGCGTGGTCCAGGCCGAGGCGCGGTACAGGCTGAAGAAAAAGAGGGGCATCCGAGTGTTCTCGCGTCCCGATCGGCTCCGCGATTGGATGAAGAAGCAGGGATTGAACATCGACGACTACGCCGATATCATCACTGACGCGGGCCGGACCGTGCCGGGTGTCAACCTGATCGGCGACGGCATCGAGTTCTTCGTGCATTCACCATTCGCCGAGCGCTGCGACGATAATACGGTCATCGACCGTAACGACGCCTCGCTCGTGTTCCAGGTACGTTTTCTCGAAGGCGAAACACAGACGGATCTCATCTTAAGCGCCGATACGCCGCACGAGATCTGGCAGAGCATCGTCAAGGTAACCAAATATCACAAGAGGGAGGATCGGCTGCGATGGAACATCGTCAAGCTGCCGCACCACTGCAGCTATCTATCGCTCGGGCAAGAGAAAGGCAAAGACAAGACCACGCCCGTAGGGGAAGTGAAGTGGCTGTTTGAAGAACAGAGCCAGGAAGGCTGCTACGTCATCTCGACAAGCGAACCGATCCCCGGCACTGATACGGACCAGCCACCGCACCGCCAGGCAGCGAATTATTACAAGGCCCTCGCGGCGGACCGCGACGGCGACTTTATGGTCACCATGGAGCACCCTAGCATTGACGCGCCCGAACCGATCGTCTTCGATATCGGCCCTGACGGCCTCAATTACCGCAAATCGGGTTCCGACGGAAAAGGGGGAGGCAAACTCGCCGCAGGAATAGCCGCCGCACGCGGCACGCCTGCGCCGCCTACTCAGCGCGTCGGCTTTGGCCGGCATGACTGAAGGACAGCTGCTGGCAATCGAACAATTCCGCGTAATCCAGGAGAGCGCGCGCGGCGCTTTTGAAGTTGTCCGGATTGCGGAGCTACCGGATACCGCGGGCTGGCTGCACGTCACGATCAGCCTAGATACCTCCCACAAAGCACACTCTGACCACGGCGTCCGGCTGAAACGGCGCGAGTGGTTTATCATCGCCGTGCCACCGGATTTCCCGTACACGTTGCCGTGGACCTGGACCCGACACACCCGATTCGCGGGACTGCCGCATGTGCAATGGAAGCGACACCTGTGCCTCTATCGGGCCCCTGCCACCGAATGGAACGTGAACGACGGCATGTTCGGGTATGTGAGCCGTCTCGACACTTGGCTCGACCATGCTGCTGCGGGCGAACTCAACCCGAGCGGTGAGGCCTTACACCCGCCCGTCGCTTACCTGCCTGAGGGGCCCGTGCGAGTGGTCATTCCTCGTGTGGACGCGCCACCGGTCGGTGCCGCCAACTGGATCGGGTTTGCGCACTTGGGCAGAGTCACCGAGACGAGAGCGGATATCAGCGCGTGGCTGACGCTTGAGGACGTCCGGGAGGAGACTCCGCTTGCGCCGGCCTTCTTGATGTCGGAGCCCATGCCTTACGAGTTTCCCAATAAGATGAAGGACCTGTTTTCCGAAATGGAGGCCCGAGGAGTCAGTATCGGGCTCATCATCGCCACGTTGCGGGTTGCCGTCCTGCTCAATGACGAGAATGATCCGCTTTTCGTGGTGTTAGGCACTCCCATGCGCGGGATCGCCGGGACTGCGGACGTGAAATATCACCTCGCCGCTTGGTACGTCGAGCCGACGCTGGTCGGCGCCCTAAGGACGAGTCTGCATCGGTTCGATCCCGATCCGCGAATCCGTCAGCTCGGCGAGGAGATAGAGCGGATCGTACTGGAATGGTTGAAGCTCACCGAAGTCGGATGGTGTTCAGTGCGAGAGGACCGGCCCGAGATCATCATCGCGCGCGACCGGGATTCCGCCACAGCATGGTTCAAAGGTAAGACTGTTTCGCTTTGGGGATGCGGTGCCCTCGGTTCGCACATCGGAGAGTTCCTCGCTCGTGCGGGAGCGCGGAAGCTGGTGCTGCGCGACAAAGGCATCGTCATCCCCGGGATTCTCGCCCGGCAGCTCTTCACGGATGACGACATCGGCAAGCCCAAGGTCACTGCCCTGGCAGCGAGGCTGAGGGCGATCAGACCGGCTATCGAAATTGCGGAGCACAGAGGCGACCTGCTTTCGGGGCCGCTGGCCTCCGGCGATTGGACCGACGGCTCAGATGTGGTGATTGAGACCACGGCCGCGGGTGCTGTGTTGACGAAGATGGAAGCGGCGCGCCGGATGGGCGGCGGACGCAGCCCGTTCGTTTCCATGGCACTGGGACATACGGCCGAGAATGCGATGATGCTGATCGCCGGGGCTGATCACTCCGGCGGTCCTCTCGACATCGACCGGAAACTCCGGCAGGAATGCTATCGACGGCAGGAGTTGCGCCAGTACAGCGAAGAGTTCTGGCCACGGCAGGCTAGAACCGAGATCTTCCAGCCGGAGCCGGGGTGTTCCGATGCAACCTTCATGGGCTCTTGCGCCGATGTGGCGTCGCTTGCCGCTGACATGCTAAACCTGGCTGCGCAGGAACTGAAGGCAGCCAGCGCGCCAGCAGTCGCGCACCTGCTGGCTCAGCCTTTTGCGCTCGGATCAAAAGCGGCCGCGCACAAGCGGTTCTGTTGGCCCGTCGACCAGTTACTGGAAGATCCTGCTTCGGGCTATGAAGTCCGCCTGAGTGCCACCGCCTGGCGCGAAGCGACCGCGTGGATCGCCGCTAATGACCGAGTCCGCGGTGTGACCGTTGAGACAGGCGGACTTCTCTTCGGGGAGCGCAACGACCTGCTGCGGATCTTATGGATTGATGAGTTGAGCGGCCCGCCTCCGGACAGCAGGCACTCGAGTGCCGGGTTCATCTGCGGGGTGCAGGGAACGCCGGAACTTGCGGCGGAGAAAGCCGAGCGGAGTGCTGGACTGGTCCGTTTCCTCGGCATGTGGCACACCCATCCGGACGGGCTACCGCTGCCCAGCTCAACGGACATCCGGGGCGTCGAGCAGTTGTTGCGCAGCACCAATGGCCCACGAGGCAAGTCTTTCATGCTGATCGTTGGTGGCAATAAGATTGAGCAGTATCCGAGCGCGGCCTACCTTTTCAGCGCCGAAGATTTCGAGCGCATCCGCTCAATCGGGCTGACGCGTTCGTGTTCGATCCGTATTTCACAAGGGCGGCGCTCGGCCCGCAACGTTGGCCTGGCGCTGTCGGGCGGCGGCTCGCGCGCTATCGCCTTCCATCTCGGGTGCCTGCGAGCACTCCACGACCGTGGGGTCCTGGACCGCATCCGGGCGGTGTCCGCCGTGTCGGGCGGCTCTGTTATCGCTGCAATGTATTCCTACCGCCAAGGTTCGTTTGACGATTTCGAAAGATCCGTTCTACGGTTGCTTAGGCGTGGCCTCCAAAGCGACATTGCTCGAAAGGTGGCCAGCCTCCCTCTCGCCGCCAGGACGGTCGGGACCATGGCACTCGCCGGGTCGGCGGCAGCTGGCGCCGATCTTGCAAGGTTTTCGTTGAGTTTAGCGTCAACCATGTTCGGGCTGCGTGACAGCGAGTTCCTCCGCTTCATCAAGAACATCCAGCCGCCGCTTCGAAGATGGGGCAGTGCCACGGTCGCCTTCGAGTCAGTTTTGCGAGAGAGGGTGTTCGGGACGATTCCGATGACGACTCCGCGGCGTGACGATTTTGATGTGGTGCTCAACGCCTGCGAGTTGCGTTCTGGATCGGCCTTTCGGTTCGGCAGTCGCGAGTCCGGATGTTGGCGCTACGGCGTGATCGACGGCAATATGGTCGAGGTGGCCCACGCGGTCGCGGCCTCTGCGGCCTACCCAGCACTCCTGCCGGCGCTCGACGAGGTGATCGCCTTCACCGACCGGAAGGGCGCCAAGCGCGCGCGGCGCGTCCTGCTAACGGACGGAGGCGTTTACGACAACCTGGGGGTAACTTGCCTGGAGCCGGGATCTGCGGGTGAGGTCGGCTACAACCGATTCACGCCAGATTACATCATCTGCTGCGATGCCGGCCAGGGCATCTTCCAGGATCATCCCGTCCCGTATCTCTGGGGTGCGCGGATGGCTCGCGCTTTCGAGTCGGTCTTCAGGAAGGCGCAAAATGCGACTCAGAACCGCTTGCACCTCCTCGCCGCAACGGGCCAGCTCAAAGGCTTCGTGCTCGCGTACCTTGGGCAGATCGATGATCGCGTGCCTTATGCGCCCGTCGATCTCGTCAGGCGCGAGGAAGTATTCGAATACCCGACGGACTTCGGCGCGATGCGGGATAAAGATATCGAACGGATTTCCCAACGGGGCGAACAGTTAACGCGGGCGTTAGTAGCGTACTACTGCCCGGAGCTATAGACCTATGCAGCAATTGCGGACAAGGCGGGAAGGTCCAAACCACTCGCCGACAGGCCCGCCCTGCAACGTGAAAACCATGAGCGAACTCACCGTCCATTTTCTGACTTCGGCTGCTGGAAACATGATTAGATTTATTTATTGGATTTCGAGACGGTGCTATTTACTGAAGGTCCCAAGAGGTGATTCGATGGCCTACAACGTCTTCGTCAGCTATTCCACAAAGAATCTGAACATCGTCGATTGGGCGCGAGATACTCTTACCCAACCGGGTCACATCGAGGTCTTTGTCGCGGAATATTCGGTTCAGCCGAGCCAAGTCCTTAATGAGGCGGTCGAAAAGGCAATCCGCGCCTGCGATCTCTTCGTTCTCCTCTGGAGTCACGATGCCAGAGCGTCCGATTACGTACCGCAAGAGATCGGGATTGCGAAGGGTTGCAACAAGGTCATACTGCCGGTTATGATGGAGGAAGGTGTTCCGGTTCCCGGGTTTATCAGCAATCTGAAATACCTCCCTGCGCACAAGAATTGGGACGGCTCGTTCCAATGGCTTGCTCAATTCGTCCACGACAACGCAATGAAACTAGCCCAGGCCAAGTTTCTTGGCGGCCTCGCTACCATTCTCATTGGCGGGATCATGCTCTTCAATCAGGGCAATGAAGACTAGGGCGGGGAATAAGTTTGACGACGACTATACATACGGCAAGAAACCAAGGCACTCGCGTCCCGCGCTCCAGCGGCTCACAGGTTCCGATCTCGCGTCGACGCCATGAAACTCTTTCACGACAGCTTATCGGAAATGGGAGTCTTCGGGTCGAGGACGCCCAGCTTCTGAGCCACCTGCAACGTCGACATCATCAGACACCGCTTCAGAGATGCGGAAAGGCCACCTTACGTCGTTCGGGGCCATAGAGAGTTTGGTGAGCGCGGCATTGAAATCAGGACCGAGATCTTCCCCGATTTCGCCCGCTGATGAGACCAGCCAAAAGTGATCATAGGAGCCATAGTTCGGCGGCCCGTAGTAACGATGCTGGTTGACAAGGAGGGCCCCGCCATGCAGTTCTCCATGAAGGACAGCGAGGGCGTTGCCCGGGGGCAAAGTATTTAACGGCCCGCGTCTCCAGGTCGAGAATATAAATAGCGCTCGAAGTCGTCCACGCGTCGGCAAATGAAGTAGACAAGCCGTGTATCGGAAGCCATACTGCGCCGGCTGGATTTCCGGCGCAGACGGACTGGGAGTCCCGACTTCTACCCCGTTTTCCTCCTATTAGAAATGGGTTGATCTACAGTGGCCCGAAGCGGTCAAAGGCGCGACCAACGGAGCGGCGCAGCTTTACCATTGACGGCGAGGACCGCTGTGGAAGGTGGAATGGGAGGAAAGCGGGGCGGCTATAGTTCGACGACGTTCAGGCCGGGGATCATCCGAAAGTGGCGCAGGTTCCTCGTGCCGACTGCGTAATCGAAGTGTAGTGCCGTAACGCCTATCAGCAGGTCCGGGAACGGAATGACTCGTCCGCTCTGTTTCGCATCGGCGTCGATCTTCGCCGCGGCTTGGGCCATCTCCTTGGTGAACGGCTCCACAGGGATTGCGGCAAAAACGGTGTCGAGATACTCACGCCGCTTCTTAGCCAGCTCCGGCGTGTTAGCGCGATGGAGGCCGTGTTCCAGTTCGATCACGGTAATGGAAGAGAGCACGATCTCGGTTTCCCCGTGCACCTGTTCAAGGCTGGCCAGCAGCTCACTCACCGGCTTGGCACCACGCTCGGCGGCAATGAGCACGCCGGAGTCGAGGACTAATCCCATGCAGGCGGATTCAACGGCTCGCGGTGGGCATCGATGGCTGCCTGCACATCTTGGGCGAAGTCGGGATCAGGAACGGGCGCATAGCCGAGCTTCTCCTCGTATGCCTTCGCCAGAGCGATGCATTCGCTGATCTTCCGGCCTGGACCTTGCGGCGTTTTGATAACCGCGACAGGGCGATGGTCCTGCTCCACGACGATCTCGACGCCAGCCTGCACTTTCTCTAGAACGGCGTGGGTATCGCGGGCGAGTTCCGATTCTGTGATACGGACCGTCATGCCATCTACGATCATAGCGGTTATGCCCCTTCTTTGTCCTCTTCGACCTCGGCTTCAAGGGCGCGACAACAGCCTCGTGAGGTTCTACCTTCGCGGTGCCTGGGTGTGAAAAGTTCAAATCTGGTCCAGGCTCTCCTACACTACATTTGCACTACATTAACGAGTGCCGGCCCAGATCATTGGAAACTCAAAGGCGTTATTCGCTCCCAGAATTCACGCCTGCGAGTCTATGTACTTGATTTCAAAACCTAGCCTAGCTTCCCAAGCTGGACGTCGCGGGTTCGAGTCCCGTCTCCCGCTCCATTTTTCAAATACTTAGGAAACCCCACCGATTCCTCGTTACTCCGTTTACTCCATTAACCCGGTTCACTCACGCTGACCGGCGTTCGGGTTGCGGTTTTCGAAGCACGGCGGCTTCGAGTGTTCTTACTGCGGCTCGCTTCTGCTCCATGTCCGAACTGGTGTAAATGTCCAGGCTGACGCCGAGGCCGTGGCCTCGTTGATCCGCGGCGACCTTCCGATCGACACCGTGTTTGGCGCCGAGGCTGGCGTTGGTTTTGCGCAGAACCTGGAACGTCGCCCAGCCCAGCCCGATTTTCTTTAGCTTCGGCAGCATGTACCGCCGCCAGAGATTGTCCGGCGAGAGCGGAGTCGAGGTCGTCTCGGACGGGAAGACGAAGCCGTCCGACCTGGGGTCCTGTGCCAGTTCGGCCCACTCGTTCAACAACTCGAGCGTGCCGCTGGACATGGCTGCTTCGCGGGTCTTGCCGTTCTTCGGCGTGTTGAGCACCCGTTTGTAGACGCGCTGGTCCACCCAGATCTTGTCTCCGACGATTGACTTCCATCGGAGTGCCAGGATCTCGCCAGGCCGCATGCCTTCGAAGATCGCCAAGCGGGCAATTAACCTTTCGCGAAGGTCGAAAACCTCCAGGTAGTTGTTCACCTCCTCTTCCGTCAGGGGGCGCAACTTCCGCCCGGGCTGACATTTCTTCGGAATCCTCAGTTCCGCCGCCGGATTGTTGGGTAGCAGCCCGTCCGAAACGGCGAGTTTGAAGATTGCGTTCAAAAACCAGCGCAGATGCTTCACCGGGCTGCTGGAAAGGTCCAGCGCCTTCCGATCGAGGAAGTCCTGCAATTCCTCGCGCTCTATGGCATGAAGCAGGGCCTTCCCGAACGCCGGGACCAAGTGCGTTTCGATGATCTGCTCTGAGGTACCCTCGGTCGACTCTTTCCAACTTCGACGGCCAAACGGCAGGTATACTCCCTCCAGGAACTGCTGGAAGGTGTAGACGGGCTTGGTGCCCTGAGTAACGCCGCTGTTGATCGGCCGCAAGATCGCAGAAAGGATTGCTTCCGCTTCCCCTTGGCTCATCTGCGAGCGACGCCCCAGGACCTTGGACCGCCGGCTTCTGTCTTCCCACCAGCACGCAACCCACACGCGATGACGCCCGTGTTTCCGGGTTTGCAGGCTGCCTTTCTGAAAACGCTTTCGACGCATTTGCTTGCCTCTTTCCTGCATCGAAGGCGTAGATTCTTGGCACCGACCAGATATTATCACGACGGGTGTGGCTCCCGGCCGACTATTTCCAGCCAGTCATCGGCCCATGCGCGCTTGATCAAGACTCGTCTCCCGATCTGAGCGTGGCGCAAGGGAGGAACACCAGGCACCTTGCCATTGATCACATTCGACAGGTGGGCTTTCGAAATCCCCAAGTAAACCGCCGTTTGTTTTAACGTCAGCACCGGTGACTGCTCATTCAAATCGAACATGGACACCTCAATCACCGTGATACCTCGTATTGTCGGCACGCTGAAGGGAGCAATCAGGGAGTTTTGGGGAGTTCTGAAGAGCTTCTACTTCTACGCGGGCAACTTGGATTCCGATATCGCCAGTGCCTGCGCCAGAGCTTGGCGAGTCCCTCTGCGAAGCTTTTTGGTTTTCCCAAGCCGATAGTCTCTCGGGGTATTCCGGTCCATAGTTGGATCTGCACGTTCAGCCCAAACCTCGTCTGACGTGATCCCGGCCTTCTTCAACAGCGGCTTCAGTATCCGTTGTCTGCGTGCGCCACGCTCTTTAACTGATTCGTCGGGTAATAGCACACGGACCTGTGCCTGGGCTTTCCAGAATTCTGCGCGGCGCATCAAACGTCTTCGGAGGTCGGTGTACATCTTGGGAGACGGACATTGCGTAGGCATCAACCGCGCGACCCCGATCCATTTATGAAACCAGGCGAGAAACCGTGGTACGAGACTATCCAGCCCTCGGCCACACACGAGAGCAGAGGAGTAGTCGCCGACTGACTCCAGCATGGCGCGTCCAGTGGCGTCAAAATGCCGGATCAAATAGTTTGCTGCCTCTTTTGCACTGCGCTGATCCGAGTTGAACCGATGCGCCAACCCATCGATTGCTGACAGGTATTGGACCCAATCACGGTACTTGGCATGATTCCGCGGAACCTGTTTTGACGGATCTCGTATCTTATCCATCGTGCCCGAAGAGAGTCCCGAACAACCCCACCTGCTCGTGTGTAAAGCTGTAAACGCTATTTTACTACTCGAGGGCAGTGCGAATGGGCCTCGGATAAAAGCGACCCAGCAAGCATAACTGAGATTAGTTCGGTGCCCGCGTAAATCGCAACTGCCAAAGGCCGAAGAGCGGGGCTTCGCACTCAAAATCGGCAGATTGCAGCCCTGAAAAGGCTGGCGTCGGCGGTTCGATTCCGTCCCTGGCCACCATGTTTTCAAACACTTACAGCTACTCCAAAACTCGGTTTCATTCCGTTTCATTCCAAAACTTTGGTCTGCCGAGACTCGCATCTGGGATGAAATCGGGCGATGCGATTTGCGTCGAGTGGTTTTCGATTCCGCCGTTTTCAAAATGCCCTGTGGGACCCGCCGAAAGCTCGCATCGCAATGAAAAGTGTTTCGAGTGTTTCTGGCACACTTTCATACGCTACATTTGCCAGTCGATAACCTTCTAATACCATCTTCGTGCCGAAAGGAAGTCCTTTCGGCGCAGTTGCCAGTCTGTGCGCGGCCAAACTTCCTCCAACCGGACTTCCGGTCAACGATCCGGCGAACCAGCCAAAAACCCAGCCGCCGATTCCTAACCAGTGATATCGCCTTCAAGAACAGTCGGGAAATGACGCCTACTGCTGGAACTTGATCGTCATCGTAAACGAGTCTTTGTCGTCGACGACAGAATAATCGACCGGAGGCCGAAACCGCGCTGGGTCTGGTTCCGCCCGGCTGAGATTG
>Ga0335081_10005169_pt1 | contig 20644 bp, 15 predicted proteins | sample Lox_Sample_35_FD_206713 | JGI IMG/M metagenome (GOLD analysis project Ga0335081, IMG submission 206713) | Soil microbial communities from Loxahatchee National Wildlife Refuge, Florida, United States - Lox_Sample_3.5 | ecosystem: Environmental > Terrestrial > Soil > Wetlands | place: USA... | reverse complement strand
CAACGAGCCTTGGCGACAAACTTGTAGCTCGTGCGCTTGCCATTGCCTTCCACCCGTGTGAGTCGCCCGCTCGAACGGTAGTCCAATTTCTCAATACGCTGGCGCGAGCTGGTCAGCACCGTCTCCATGTCAGGATTCGCCGCGAAAGCCCGAGATGGAAGCGCCAGCGACAACAGCACTAGCATAGCGATGGACGCTTGAATCGTCCGAAAGGCGCAATTCACCCATCTCGCCTCTGGACACCTGCCAAACTTGCGGCTGCGAGAGAGCGATACGACGTGGCGCAGGAAGCTCATATCCTGACCTTCACCCCTAAATCTGCGCACGAGTGTATACGATTTTCGGCTCCAGCGGGCCTCCGGCGGGTGGCCCACTTATTCAACCTTGGTAAAGTCTATCTGCCATGAAGGCCGCGCGAAGGTGCTACCGGACACTGCCATGCGGGACGCCGCGATGAACAAGGGTGGGGCGCCGCATTCTTTGCGGTTCTCGCAAAGAGTGCTCAGCGTGGCTAATCCGGGACATTGGTGCGCGATAGAAAGAATGGTCGGGGCGAGTGGATTTGAACTTGAGCCGCTTTGCGGGCGTCCGAGCCCGCAGGCGAAATCCCGCTTGCCCTGAGATCGCTCTCGCGAACGAAGGGAGCGAAGCCGAGGGATCTCTCTTGCGCGGGACGATGAGCACTGAAAAGAGGCAGCGAAAAAATGGTCGGGGCGAGTGGATTTGAACCACCGGCCTCCTGGTCCCGAACCAGGCGCTCTAGCCAGGCTGAGCCACGCCCCGACAACGCGGTAGGTCGAACAACAGTTTACGTTGGATTCGCCGGATCGGCAACCTGCCACGAATGACCATCGAATCGCGCGAATCTTACCGCCGTATCGCACCCGGCAACCATCGCCCACCTGACGTATCGGAACTCCCCCTCCGCGCATCTTATATAATCATGTTTCTGTTTGCAGAGCGCGGGGCGCTATTGCAAAATACTCGTAGCTCCGGCATTCAGAAAAGCAGTCATAATCTGGCGTTCCAGTTCATCTCAGCGAATGGGAGGGTTCATGTTGGACTTCGAAAAGCACGCGTCAAGCAATCCTACTGTTGTCTCCTCGGCTCATAATTCGTTCCGGCGTGCTGCGCGAATCGGCGCTTTCGCGCTGGCTCTGGGCGTGATAGCGATCGTGGTTCTGCTCGGTTCCGCGTCGAACGCGGGCGCCGGCAATGCCGATGACTCCGTGGGCGCGCAAGCGTTCAAATCGAATTGCGTTGTGTGCCACGGCGCGGACGGCACCGGCACTCCGACGGGAAAGGCGCTGAAGGCGCCCGACCTGCATGCCGACGTGGTCCAGAAGATGACCAAGCAGCAGATCGAGGACCAAATCTCGAACGGCAAAAATAATATGCCTCCGTTCAAGAACACCCTGAGCAAGGACCAGATCTCGGCGCTTGCCGATTACGTCCACTCCGAGTTCGGCAAGAAGAAGTAGCTTTCGATCTCGCGAAATCAAGCGCGGGCGCGCATGCCGATCGTCGGCAGGTTCGTCCGCGCTTTCGTTTTAGCTTCCCGCGCCTTCGATCACGCGCTTGACCCCCTCCGCGAATTCGCTAGCGGGCGTCAACAGACTGATCACCAGAAATCCATCGTCAGCGAACTCGTAGAAGTGTCCGGGATGCACCGCAACCGAGCGCTCCTCGATCAGTCGAATCGCCAGCTGCTCATCTGATTGGACTGCGGGCACGCGCAGCACCGCGTACCACCCTCCTTCGATTTTGAGCCGCGAGATGGATTTCTGCCGCGCGAGCTGATCGTCGAGTTCCCGCAAATTCCCTTCGACGCGCGCCATGATTTGCGGCTGAATCGCGCGGCGCTGCGCGAGCAGCGTGGGCAGCGCGTGTTGCACCGGCGCGTTCAGCGAAAGATACGTGTCGGCGATCACTTCAAGCGAAGCCATCGCGTCCCAAACGAGCGCTTCCGGTCCGCTCGCGGCAATCCATCCGACCTTCATCTGCGGCAGCGCGGCGATTTTGCTCAGGCCGCTCAGGATGACAGTGAGCGCCTTCGCGTCGCCGGCGAAACTGCCGTGGCGCTTCTTGTGATCCGCTGCGTGCGGCAGCTCGTAATCGAGAAACACCTCGTCGACCACGAGCGCCAGATCGCGTTCGCGGCAGATCGCGTCCAGATGTTCGGCCTCGTCGCATGAGATGAAATTGCCGGTCGGATTATTCGGATGCACGACGAGAATCGCGCGCGTGCGTGGGCTGATCGCGTGCCGCAGGGCAGGGAAGTCGAATTGCCAGCCGTGATCGTAGACGAGGCGAAACGGGCGCAATTTCACATCTTGGATCGCGGCGAGAAAATCGAAGAGCGGATAGCTCGGATGCGCGACGAGCACTTCGTCGCCTGGATCGCAGAGCAGGCGAAACAGAAACGAGTACGCCTCGCTCGTGCCCGTGGTCAGAATCAATCGCTCGGGATCGATCGGCGCGGCGGGAATTTTCTCACGGTAGTAATCGACCACCGCGTTGCGCGCGGAAACCAATCCTTTCGGCTCGGGCTCGTAACGCATCGCCGCGGGATCTTGCAGCGCGGCGAGGATCGCGGCTTCGTCGTAGTCGAATCCGCACGCCGTCGGATTCGAAACCGTCAAATCCAAAATCGATTTGCCGCTTTCACGATGACGCCGCAGCGCGCGTGTGTAGGCGTTTTCTTCGAGCTTCCAACTGGTGCGCGCTGAAAACATTTTGTTGCGCGGTCAGATGACGCGATCGTGCGGGTAGCCGGCGGCGTTGAGGGCGGCCATCAACTCGACGATGTGCTCCGGGCCGCGCGTTTCGGTGGTGATGTCGATTACGGCGTCGCCGAGCAGCACGCCGTAGTAGGCGCGATCGTAATTCGTCTCGATGATGTTGGCTTTTTGCGTGGCGATCACGTGCGCGAGTTTTTCGAGCGCGCCCGGATGATCCGGCAGGTGGATGCGCAAGCGAACGATGCGCCCGTCCTTCACCAGGCCGCGCTCGATGATGCGCGATAGCAGCGACACGTCGATGTTGCCGCCGGTGAGGAATACGCCGACATTTTTTCCCTGCGGCGCGATCTTGTGCTGCAACACCGCCGCGACGGCGACGGCCCCCGCGCCCTCCGCCAGCGTCTTTTCCTTTTCGAGCAGTTTCTGAATCGCGTTGGCGATCTCTTCGTCGTCCACGGTAAGAATCTCGTCGACGTATTTCTCGACCAGCGGATACGTGATCGCGCCGGCGCAGCGAACGGCGATTCCGTCGGCGATCGTGACCATCGCCGGCAGCATCACCGGATGGTGCGCTTCGAGCGCCGCTTTCATCGACGGCAGCTTGGTTGTCTGCACCCCGATCACGCGGATTTTCGGCTTGATCTGCTTGGCGGCGCAGGCGACACCGGCGATCAATCCGCCTCCGCCCACCGGCACGACGAGAATGTCGAGGTCCGGATTCTGCTCGAGCACTTCGACTCCGAGCGTCCCCTGTCCCGAAATCACGGCCTCGTCGTCGAACGGATGAATGAACGTGAGGTGCTCTTCCTGGCAGCGGCGCAGCGCTTCCTGGCACGTTTCGTCGTAGTTGGCGCCGGCGAGGATTACTTCGGCGCCGAACTCCTTCGTAGCCGAAACTTTTACGATGGGAGTCGTCAGCGGCATGCAGATCTGTGCGGCGATTCCGCGCTTGGTCGCGTGATAGGCGACGGCCTGCGCGTGATTTCCCGCGGATGCGGCGATCACTCCGCGGCGGCGTTCGTCTTCCGTGAGCAGCAGAATCTTGTTCAGCGCGCCGCGCTCCTTGTAGGAGCCGGTCATCTGCAAGTTTTCGAGTTTGAGAAAGATCGAATTGCCCGTCAGCTTCGAAAACATCTCCGAGCGGACGAATGGCGAGACGAAAATCGAATCGCGGATGCGATCGACGGCGGCGTTGATTGTCTGGAGCGTGACCATGGGTGTGGCGTCTGCCGCGTTCGCCGCGGCGAACGCAGTCCGCCATTCTATCTTGTCCGGGCCGCCTCGCGGTCCGGAAATCTGTGAGAACGGTTCGGAAGGATAGCCGGCTCACGATTTCGTAGCGGCCGCCTTTTTGCACTGAGCGCAGCGAACGTGTCGCGCTGTCTGCGTCCCGGTCGAATGGTCACGCTAGCAGCGGGGAGGAAGCTGTCAAGCGCGCGGGCCTGTGGACTTTTGGCCGAGGGGACGCGGAGCCTAGGATCCTCCCCAAAAACTCACAGCCCTGACTACCGATTGGGGTTAGGATACTTGAACTTCCGGGCATCATGACTACCCGTCCTTCAATCCTCTGCTGCACGACCGCCAGCGTCCTACTGCTGCTCCTTCTCTTGGGTTCAGCTCATCTCAGCGCATCGCAACGGGAAACGTCACCGCCTGATTTCGCCAAGCTTGCGGATAAGGACCCGTTCCACCGGATTCGGGCCCTCATAAATATTGGTGTCAACGACGCCGCCGGCCCAAAGCCAGCGGCGGCGTTGGCGACATTCATGCTTACCGAGGACGATAGCGACGTCCGCCTCGTCGCCGCAAGTGTGCTGGCCTCCATGAGGGATTATGCCAAGGACTCCGTCCCGCAAATGATTCGGTTGCTCAAAGACGATGCCGCTAATGCCGATCGTCGCGCCCGTGCCGCTCAAGTCTTGGGAGCGATCAGCATGGCAGCGCCGGAATCAATGTCGCCACTTATCGATGCTCTGGAGAATACAAAAGAGCCGCCGATACTTCGCCGGTCAGCCGCTAACGCGTTAATCAACTTCGGCCACATGCCGGCGGACAAGGTAGCGGCCATAGAGCAAGTAGCATTTGCGCCTCGAGAAACTCCGCAACTGCGCATGTTGGCCATGCGAGCTTTAGCGAACACTGGCCGCGACGCAGTTTCGGCTATCCCTAAGCTATCTTCTGTCCTTGAGGACGACGGCGCAAACTTAGATCTACGTGAGGGGGCAGCATATTCCTTGGGGGCGATATGTAGTGATGCTCAGGTCGGATATCCCGTCAAGGTCCTGACACAAGTTCTCGGAACCGGAGGCGGGAAACTGGATTTGCGTGTCGATGTGGCCGACGCCCTGCGGAGCATGGGACCAATGGCAGGCGAGGCACTTCCGACCCTCCGCAGCCTCGCCATGACGCGAGACGAGCCTCCGAAGCTACGTCTCTCCGCTCTGGACGCGATGGCGCGGATCGGTCAGGAAACGCATCGGTACGGCGACGACCTGGCGAAACTAGCGGCGACCCCTGGAGTGGACCTCCAGATACGAATTAAGGCGGCGCAGACACTAGGGTCAGTCAGACCCGGGCCCACTCAAGTATCGGAAATGGCCAATCTCGCCCGAGACCTTGGCGAGGCGCCAGAGATCCGTCGAGCGGCCGTGAGTGTTATCCGGCCCGAAGACGCTGCGGTGCAGGGCGTGGCGGAGACGTTGTGCCGCATCCTGGCCGAACCCAAGCAAGACGCGGAAGTACGAGGGCAGGCTGCACAGACGCTGGCACAAGTGAAGCCTCTTCCCGCCGGTGTTGTGTCGGGGTTCATCACGATCGTGGGCAACCCCAATACTGAAATTGACCTCAGGCGAAGCGTCGCATATGCCGCCGGGATGGCTGGGCCGGGAGCGGCAGAAGTCGTTCCTACGCTGGCCCGAGTTCTCGACGAGAGCCCGGACCTGATGTTACGTAGGCAAGCTTGTTTGGCGCTGACGATGATTCGGCATAACGGGGAAGGGGCCGAGTCTGCCGTTGAGAGAATAGTTCGCGACGACGATGCAGATTCGGAATTACGAAGGACTGCTGTCTCGGCCCTCGGAGCAATTGGAGCCGACGATAAGACTATAGATTCGCGGGTTGTGCCCGTCTTGCTTAACATACTCACAAATTCGGGAGACTCTCAAATGCGCCGAAATGCCTCATCCTACTTGGGTCAGATGGAAGTGGGAGGGACACAGACCGTTTCAGTATTGCGACAGATCGTCAGCGACGCTAACGAGGACCCGCAGTTACGCATCAGCGCTGTCGGCGCGCTGGAGACGATCGGGAGAGGCAACAATATCGACCAGGCACTGCCTGTACTGATAGAAGTGTGGCAGAACGAGCAGGAGCAAAGGGGAATCCGGCAGGCTATTGCCCGCGCGTTCATGCAGGCTCAGCCGAGGCCACAAGAAGCGATCTCTGCGCTGATCAAGGTAATGCAAGAATCCGCCGACCCTCAAATGAGGGCCACAGCGGCGAATTCCCTCGGCGTTGTCGGCGAACGATCGAAGCCCGCCGCTGCAGCGCTCGCCGCAATCCTTTCCGACAAGAAACAAGGAACTAGCGTCAGGGCGACGGCAGCCCAGGCCCTTGGAAGAACCGGCGTCGTCGCCAAGCCCTATCTGCATTCGCTATTGGCCGTATTCAGCGAGGAAGAGATCTCCTATTCCGCGCTGCAGGGTTTCGAATCGTACGGTGAGCAGGCGGAGGCCGATGGCGATATCGGTTCTATTGCGATCTTGAAGGAGGCTGAGGCCGCTGCTACTGCAAAGCCTGCCCTGGCAAACATGGAGGGTAGGGACGGCGTTAAGTATGTCGTCCTACTACAGAGAAGCGTCGAGGCGTTACAGCGCCAATCATCCGCGCAAAGGGAGCGCCCGCTTTCCAACGTCTGGAGTGCGCTCATGCGTCACCGGATTCTCTCGTTAAGCTTGGTGTTGCCGGCATCGTGGCTAGTGTGGTTAGGAATTTGCGGAATCCTCCTCATTGTGTGGCCAGCCCGGCTACTTCCAATCAGTAATCTCGCCTCCCGCGCCGCGGGTCAATTTGTCGAACAAGGCGGCTTTAGAATTCCCCTAGGGTGGTTAATCTTGCCAGAATTGATGAGGTTTCACCCGAAGTGTCTAGACGCCTGGGTGACACAGAAGGTTCCCGCGGTTCGCGCCAAGTTCGCGAGGCTACCGACCGTACAGCAGCGCGAGATCTATGTGGACCTTCCTGTGCAGATCGACGATCACACTGAGCCTCACTTCAGTCCAGAGAGCCTCCGAACGCCTTTCAACAATCCACGCACTCTAATTCTCGTGATCGGCGAAGGAGGAGCAGGTAAGACGAGCGTCGCCTGTCAGATTGGGAAATGGATGTTGGAGGACGCTGGGGCGTTGCGGTTGTGCGATCACCTTGCCCTCCCAGTGTTGATCGAAGGGGACGTCGCTGCTCAAGCAATGAGCGGCGGGGATCCTTTTCAGGAAACAATCCGCGGACAGCTCCCTTACCTGCTTGACGAGAAGGATCCGCCATCCAAATCTATGCTGGAGAGCTTACTGAAACACAAGCGCGTCGTCGTTATCGTTGATGGGTTTTCGGAAATGAGTGAGGCTAGCCGAGTCGCAATCCGACCGATTGACCCAACATTCCCAGCGCACGCCCTGCTGGTCACGTCACGTGACGAGGAACCGTCCTTGGGGGCCAATCGGACAACAATTAGACCCGAGCGCTTAGAGAGGTCGTCTCTCGGGAATTTCATCGAAGCCTACCTTGAGAGGCGCAATAAGGACGAGCTGATAGATCTTGTGCAGTTTCAGGATTATGCCGCCAGCCTTCAGCGGCTTGTCGGAGAAAGGGGAGTCACGCCTCTCTTTGCTAAGCTCTATATCGACCTTATTGTCTCGTCAAAAGAAGGAAACAGCGGAGAGCCACTGCCGAAGACGGTCCCTGAGCTGGTCCTGAAGTACCTACATCTTCTCAACCGGGGTATCGTGTCCGGCAGGAAGGAGGACTACGACGTTCACAGGCTTGCAAAAGTGGTCGCCTCTGAGTGTGTCATGCCAAATTTTCGCCCTGCGCCCGCAAGAATTCCCGCAGTCTTGAGTGCGCTAGGAGACGGCCAGGAGGCAAGGGAAGAGCTAAGCTACCTCGAAGATCGCCTGCGCTTGACTCAGACCGTGCAGTTCGGATCAGAAGTGCGTTTCACGCTGGATCCGCTTGCTGAGTACCTAGCGGCGCTACAGCTGGTGGAGCAAAACGAAACTGACGACGGCAAATGGCGCGATTTTCTCTCGGACGTGGATGGAACGGACGGGTCGCCCTCTACAATCCGCGGGTTCTTAGAGGCTGTGACCGACTGCTTTCAGTATGGTCACCCCGAAATGGCTGCGGATGGTTTCATAGTTCGCGAGATCCGCACGCGCCTCAATATCGCCTAGTCCGCCCAGGGGGAACGAGGGCTCCAACGGAAGTGGACGAGACAAGGCAAAAGTCCACATAACTCGCTTGACAAATCCGAATCTTTCATGTGCTAGCGTGAGTTGGGGCAGTCCTATGGCCCTAACGAGTATGAATATGGCAAAGCGGTCTGCAATAAAGCGAGCAGTCGAACGGCTCGCCGGGCACGGCGAAGAATCGTCCGCGCCCACTCCGCGCCGCAGTGCCACTGGAGCGAACCGTCGCCGGTCGGCCCCTGCGCGGCACAATCGAAAATGCAACGTCTGTCGCCATCCCGACCGCAAAGCCATCGAGCAGGACTTCCTGAGCTGGCGTAGCCCCGACCAGATCGCCAAGGACTACGGCATCGCCGACCACTCCTCGATCTACCGCCACGCCCACGCCGCAGGACTCTTCGACCGCCGCGCCAACACCATTCGCCTCGCGCTGGCGCCCATCGTCGAGCATGCCATGACGGTCGAAGTTACAGCCGACGCAGTCATCCGCGCTGTCGAACTTCTTGCGAAGCTCAACGCCGACGGCCAGTTCGTCAAACCGCCGACGCACGTGATTCATCATTCCAGCCGGTCCGCGCAGCTCCAGCCTCCGAAACCTAATCGCCAAAATGCGCAGATAGAGCACAATGCAACTCACTGAAAACAAACGAGGGCGAGTCAGTCTAATCGCCAAAATATCCGAGCAGCGCTACGGAGGCTATTCGGACGGAGAGCGAGATGGAAGGCGTTGCGGGCGATGTATATTGTTGGCCGGCTGGAAAATCAAAGTGGAAATTCGGAGTGAGAGGAGAGATTGATGGCGAAAAAGGGATATTGGATAGCGTTCTACCGATCGGCGTCCGACCCGACGGTGCAAGCCGAATATGGCAAGCTCGCAAGGCCGGCCATTGAGGCAGCTGGTGGGCGCACGTTGTCCGCAGGGAAGCCCGCGAAGACGATCGAAGCGGGAATGAATGAGAGAGCTGTCGTGATCGAATTCGATAGCGTCGAGAAAGCGATCGCTGCTTATCAGAGCGATGCGTACCAGGCGGCGCTCAAAGTGTTCAACAACGCGGCGGTGCGAGACATACGGATTGTCGAGGCGCTCTAGCGCGGCAGACTAGTCCGATGAGGGGCACGATGGCTGCGCGGAAACGGAGAACAGAGGGCTGAGGCGCAGAGCGTTGCCTTTGGCGACGTCGATGGGCGAGCTAGGATCGAGCGCGATTACGAGATGGACGTTGCTCCCCGGAAGAACGCGAACGAAGCCGCCCGCGATGCGGCCGGAAGGAATTACGATTTCGCCTGGATTGTCAAAGGCGAGCGGCAGCGCGGCTCCGTCGGGCGGAATGACGCAGCTGAGAATATTTGCGCCGCATGCGGATGCGTCGAATGGCGCTGCGGCATCATTCGCCCGCGCGTTCGGATCGAGATTCGGAACCAAGCGCAGGCGAAGTTGGCTGTAGACGCCGGCGGGGATGGCTGATCCCCCAGGCTCGACTAACCGCCGACCTGGGGGCCCCGTTATGGGGCTGGTCGCGCAAAAGTCACCGACGCGCGCATTGAGATCGACCTGGGCCGGCCGCGACGCGAGCTGCGGAGCGAGCGGCTGCCACTCGGGCGCGTCGGCGCCGGGCGCATGTGTGGGCAGGGCGTCGATGCCGCGCAGCGTGACGAAAATGTGTGGCGCGCGAAGCGGAAGCACGCCTGCGTTGGTCGCAGCGTCCGATGCGATCGCTGTGCCAAAAGCCAGCGAGACGTTGCCGGTCGGGGGCGAGGCTGGGCAATTGGAGCTCGTGTCGATCGTGCCGCCCGGATTGGTCTGGACATTTAGGCAGTAATTGTTGCAACCGACGAGCGCCGCGCAGAAAGCGACTGCGGCGAAAAGGGCCGTCGGCGCTGCGCCTGCGTGAGTGCGGATACGGCGCATGGGAGGAGTTCCTGCCAGGATTATCCGCGCGCGGGTGAGTCGAGGTCAAGCGAAGGGCGGGCGATGTCCGGGGTCGAGGGTGCGTCGCGCCGCTGCGGTTGGTTCAGTTCCGGAACGCAAATTCTCGCCTGCGGGCCGCGCGGCAAATTTCCATGCTAATTTCGTACCTGGTTGGGAACTACCGTGGCAGCGCACCTCTCCCACGCCGCTTGCGCTGGTTGGGCCCGATTGCGAGGAGCGGAGGAATCGTGCCGCGAATCCTAGTGATTGATGATGAAGAGGCGATGCGGGAGCTCTACCGCGAGTCCCTGCAGGATGGGTACGAAGTCGCGGACACCGGCGATCCCGAGAGCGCTCTGATGATGGCGCTCGATTTCAAGCCGGACGCGATCCTTCTCGACCTCTCGATGCCGCGGCTCTCCGGGTTCGAGCTGTGCCAGGCGCTTTCAACTCTCAGCTTTACGCAGCACATTCCTGTTTTCATTGTCAGTTCCGAAGACTCAAGGAACAAGGCATTCTGCGAAAGCCTCGGCGCGGCCGGATATTTCCGCAAGCCAGTCGATTTCGAGGCGCTGAAGAAGCGGCTGGATCTCGCGCTGAGCTCGAAGCGGCCGGAGCGTCGCGCGGAAATGCGCTTCCAGGTGAAACTCACGCTGAAACTGGTGGGAAAGCGAGCGGATGGCGCGGAATATGAGGCGCAAGGAACCACCGACAATATGAGCGCCGGAGGATTTCTCTGCAGCTGCTCCGCGCGAATGGAAATTGGCGCCACTGTGGACGTATTTCTGGTGCGAAACGGAGAGCATGCGCTTGGGGCCGCGCGCGTGGTCCGGGAACAGCCGAGCGATTCGAAACAGCCGCGCTACGGATTCGCATTCTTCAAAAAGGTGAGCCTGCCGGAAGCGTGATAGGAGGTCCCTCGTCGGGCCCCGATGCGGCCCTCGCTCGGGATGACGATCCTGGTCGGATCGTCACTTGACCGGCATGGTGCGCGCGAATATAGTCGGAAAGAATCGGGGGTGGGAATGAGATCGAGGCTGGTTTCCGTTTGTCTCGCGAGCGTGGGATTGTGGCTGGCGACGAGTGTGCCCGCGCAGGCGCACCATTCGTTCGGCGTCGAGTACGATGTGAACAAGCCGGTGACGCTGACGGGCGTCATCACGAGCATCGAGTGGACCAATCCGCACAGCTTCATCTACATCGATGTGAAAGACGCGAGCGGCAAGGTGACGAATTGGAAGTTCGAGGGCTATCCGCCGGGCGTGCTTTACCGGCAAGGGTGGAAGCGCGACGTGTCGATCAAGTCGGGCGACATGATCACGATTACCGGCTGGCAGGCGCGCGATGGCGGTGCGTGGGGACACGCGCGGCAGGTGACCTGCGCGGACGGGAAGAAATTGTTTTTCGGGCCTGCGCCCGGGACAGGTGACGGCGGCGCCGCACCACCGGTGGATGCTCCGTCGAATTAGAGGAACGGCATGGCGAAACGACAAAATTTCGTTCTCGTGGCGATTGCGGCAGCAACACTCGCGATGCCGTTGAGCGCGTTGGCACAGGATGCACCGCCTGCGCCGAGCGGAAGTTCGCAGGCTTCTTCGCAACAGACTCCGACACCGAATCCGCTGGTGCTCCATCCGAAGGCGGGCCCCGACGTACCGCGCATGCCGGACGGTCATCCCGACATGACCGGCGTGTGGCAGGGCGGCAGCAACCGCATCGGAACGTGGGAGGACACGAACAACGGAGAAGGATTTCTCGGGCAGAGTGGTCCGATCACGAAGTATGCGGTGAACTGGCCGCAGCCGAAGCCGCCGTATCAGGAATGGGCTGCGAAGAAAGTGCTCGAGTCCTACAAGATGCGCGGCGTCGACGAGCCGATGGTGCGCTGTGAGCCGCCGGGCACGCCGCGAACGACATTGATGGGCCTTTTCCCGATGCAAATCGTGCAGACGCCGAAGACGGTGTTGCTGCTCTTCGAGGTGTTCCACATTTTCCGAATCATCCCAATCGACGCGCAACATCCGGACGATTTGGACCCAAGCTTCATGGGCGACTCGGTGGGGCACTGGGAAGGCGATACGCTCGTTGTTGACGTGACGGGATTCAACGACAAGACGTGGCTCTCGGGAGTGGGAACGATTCACAGCGAGAAGCTGCACGTGGTCGAGAGATTCACGCGGGTCGATCTGAATACGATCGTCTATTCGGACACGGTCGAGGACCCGGTGGTGCTCACCGGGCCGTGGACGCGGTACGGCACGATCATGCTGCGCCCCGGAACGCGGATTCGCGAGTACGAATGCGTGGAGAACAACGTCGATTTGCAGCGCTACGAACAGATGTTGAAAGACCCCTCGCTTTTCATGCGGAAGTAAGTCCTCTTCGCATTTTCACCGCAAGACTTATCGCTGCCAATTAAGGGGTGACGCGCGTCACAGCTCCGGTTCCTCGTACAGAGTATTGAAGATATGAGGGACGGGCACATGGAAAAGAACATTGGAATTTACTTCTCATCAAAGCACGGTCAGACGGAGAAGATCGCGCACTTTTTGGGCGAATGCTTTACGAGCCGCGGGTGGGACGTCTATGTGACGGATCTAAAGCGTGGCGCCGCGGGAATGCCTGAGGTACGCAACTTCAGCGCGGTGCTGATCGGCGCGCCGATGTACATGCACCGCTATCCAAAGGCTGTGCGTAAATTCATCGCGGAAAACCGCGCGGAACTGATGGCACTGCCCTCGACCGGGTTTTTCTCCACGTGCTTGACGGCGACGCCGGGAACGCACGAGGCGTATCTGGAATCGCTCGGGCCGGTGCGGAGGTTTCTAGACGAAGTTTCGTGGACGCCCGACTGGATTGCGAGTTTTCCGGGCGCGTTGAACTATCGCGAATACAATCCGCTGATGCGGCGAATTATGAGGAATATTTCGCGGAAGGAAGGCGGACCGACCGACACGAGCAGGGATTTCGAGTTGACCCGATGGGAAGAAGTGTCGCGTTTCGCGCAAGATTTTGACGAAGGCGCGGACGGGAGCCCCTACCGGGCGGAGCCGGTTTCGCTCGCGACGCGGTCGCTGAATGAGCTGATGCCCGAATTCGAGCAGCGGATAGTGCAGGAAATTTCAATTCATGCGACACCCGATGAAGTGAAAGCAGCAATCGAATCGCTGGAGCTCGCCGACATGCCGCTCGCGGACATCCTCGGATGGATTCGGAATTTGGGCAGCGCTCATGATGAGCGCCCGGTGAATTTCCAGCAGGCCGCGTGCGCGTTTGGAGCGCTGCCGATCCGGACGAGAGAGCCGCACGAGATCGCCGGAGCGCTCGTGGGCCAGTTTTGGAAGCGAGACCACGCCATCCAGATGATGCGGAATGTGGAGGAATTCAAGGCGTTCGCCGCTCCGGCCTACACGAAAGTGGCGACCAACTTTTGGTTTGGCGACTACCGCGACGGCAAGACGACCGTCCGCACCGAGACTCGGATCCACTCGCTCGGAATGAAATCGCGCCGGAGATTCCACGGATACTGGAGTCTCGTTTCCGGCGGAGTCTATCTCTACATGGGGAGCGTGCTGCGGGGAATCGCGCGATCGGCCTTCCGGCGGAGTCACGAGCGCCACGTTCTCGCGTCCTGATGCCGCGATTGCGCTCGAAGCGATCTATGCGGGCTTTGCGAACGGCTTGCGGAGGCCGGCTTCTTCGAGCAGCGGCAAGACGTCTCGCGCGAAACGCCTGACGCCGTCGGTGTAATCGAGCCACGTCATGATGACGCCGTCGACGCCCGCACGCGACATCTCTTTCAAATCCCCGGCGATTTTTTGCGCGTCGCCCACGAGCGGATAGCCCGCGCCCGTAGCCATGCGCTTGCGCATGAAGGCGAGCTGCGGCGAGTCCTTGGGGACGTTGTTCTCCACGCTGATCGTGTCCATGATGCTGTCGAGACACTCGGCGTCGACGAATTCTTCCGAGTAGTAGCGGAGAAAGTCGTCAGCCTCTTTGGTTGTGGCGCTCAAGACGGCGGACGCGTTCGTCCAAATCTGGATATCGCGGCCGAATTCTTCGCGCGCCATCTTCTTATAGGCTTCGACCTGAGGAGTCCAATCCGCAAGAGAATTTCCGCGAAGGCCGATAAGGCCGATCTGCGAATTCTTGGCCGAAAAGCGAATGCCGACGGGCGATTGGGCTGCGTTCATGATCGGAATTCCGCCCGGCTGGATCGGTTTGGGGCGGGAGATCGCCTTCTTCATTCGAAAGTACTTTGAGCTGTAGTCGAATTCCGATGGGCACGTCCAGAGCTTGCGGAGCAACTGAAGCCATTCCTCGAGGTAGACGTAGCGCTGATCGTGCTCGAGCAGATCGATGCCGAACATGTCGAACTCGCGGCGATTCCATCCGCCGACGATATTGAGCGCGGAGCGACCGCCCGAAATTGCGTCGATCGTAGCGCACTGCTTGGCGACGATAAGCGGATGCATTGTCGGCGCATGCGACGTCGCAAGGATGCACGAATAGCGTGTAGCCTGCGCGATGCCCGCGGCCCACGTGAAGACGTCGAGGACTTCGTTCGAAGGATGGTCGGGTTTGTCGTCGAGATAGCCTTTCCAGCGTGCGATGGGGACGATCGCTTCGAGGCCCGCGGCGTCCGCGACGCGCGCCGCGGCAAGGCAGTTGGCCCAAGTGGGGCGCCACTGCTCGGGGACGAGCGTCATGTTGGCGATTGTGTTGGAGCAGAAGGTGCCGAGTTTCAGCTTGTTGCTGTTGAAGAGTGGATTGGTGGATGAGTCCATCGGGCGAATATTCTGCCAGAGATTGGGGCATTTGCGCAGCCGCATCGTCGTTCATCCACTATTCACATTCTGTTTTTCTGCGGCTCACGTCCAGGCACTAATTAGCTATCTGCTTTCGGAGCTTTGAGATATCCACAGGTCCGGTTGACGGCGTGCGCTCGCTGATGGTACAGGGGTTCCTCTGCCGTCTGGAAAGATGTGTATTCCGGGACCCAGCGCGGTGGGCGAGACGGCAAGCCAAGCGTTCGATGATACGGTGAATCCAAAATCAAAATTTGCGTTGATCGATTTTCCAGGCTACTAGAGATGGTTCGCTTGCAGTCGCTGTAATTCTTGACTGATGAATTGCTAGGAGATTTTCCGTGAGAACTCAAGACGGTATGATTTTCAACAGCTTGAGGAACGTAGTTCTGGCGTGTTTGGCGATTGTCGCATCCCTGCTGGCGGCGCCCGGTGCAATGGCGCAGACTGCGACCGGTACGATTACAGGAACGGTAACGGATCCGCAGGGTCTGGCTATGGCGGACGTCAGCGTCGGAGTGCACAACATCGATACCGGGATCCAAACCCCGTATCCGACGAACGCCTCAGGTCTTTACGTTGCGCCGTACTTGCAGCCGGGGAACTATGAGGTGACCGCGACAAAGACTGGGTTCGAGACCGTCGTCAATAAAGGCATCGTGCTACATGTGGGGCAAACGCTGACGATAAATATCGAAATGCCGTTGCAGGCGCAACAAGCATCGATCACGGTTACCGAGGAGGCGCCGCTCATCGAAACGGAGAAAACCGAGGAGTCGCAAGTCGTGAGCGAGAATCAGGTCGAAGGGTTGCCGATGGTGGCCCGGCGCTGGGAGAACTTTGTGCTACTCACACCCGCGGTGACTACCGATGGGTCGAGCGGACTCAGCAGCTTCCGAGGGATTTCGGGTCTTTACAACGGAAACTCAGTGGATGGAGCGAACAACACGCAGGCGTTCTTCTCTGAAGCGCGCGGGCGGGCGATCATCGTGGCTTACGTGTATAGCGCCGACTCGATCAAGGAGTTTGAGGTGGCCGCGAGCAATTACAGTGCGGAGTATGGGCAGGCGGCGGGCGGCGTGGTGAACGCCGTGACGAAATCAGGCGGGAACGAGCTACACGGGGACCTTTTCTACAACTTGCGTTATCCGTCGTTGAACGCGCTGGACCCGCTCGGCAAATCCCAGGGGATTCTCACGCAGACCGTGCATCAACAGAATCAATTTGGGGGTAGTGTGGGCGGGCCAATCATCAAGGACAAGCTGTTCTTCTTCGGCACGTATGATGGGTTCCGCAAGGTCAATCCGATACTGTATACGTCCACAAGCAAGCCGTCTGGGATTGAGGCTTTTCAATGTCCAGCTACCGCCTCGGCGACGGACTGCGCAAATGCTAAGAGCTTCATCACAGGGGATCTCCTGGGGGCGTTTCCCCGCGACCTGAAGCAAGACGTTTTCCTAGGAAAACTCGACTACCAGTTGAACCAGTCAAATCATTTGAGCGCGGTGTTCAACTGGCAAGACTGGGCGGAGCCGAACGGTTACAACACATCGCCGACTGTTAATAATGGCGGCGTCACGCAGAACGGGCACGGCGCCACTCACGAAAGATTTTTGATCGGGAACTGGACGACAACGTTCTCCGCCAGCAAGGTCAATGAGATTCGCTATCAGTGGGGACAGGACTTCGAGTTCGACAGTACGAATTCGCCCGGCCCGTCGGTGTCGCTGTTGAATATCGCGTCATACGGCGAGACATCGGCGCTTCCTCGCCCCGCCTTTCCGAACGAACACCGCAACGAGATCGCCGACAACTTCTCGCTCCTGCACGGCGATCACACGTTCAAGATGGGCGTCGATTTAAATTTTATTCACGAGCTCCTGATCAACCTGTTCCAAGGTGACGGAAATTACAGTTACAACGCTACAACGGCGTTTGACGGTTGCCCGGCCGGGGCGAACGCAACGTTTTGCCGTTGGGTCGATGACGCAGTGGGGGCCAGTGTGGGCGATGGCTTGACGTTGCAGCACTACGCGACGTTCACACAAGTCAACGACCCAATCACACACGTCGGCAAGGACGATTTCTACGACAACGACCTCGGCCTGTACTTCGAGGACACTTGGAAACTGAAGCCCAACCTGACGCTCAATTTGGGAGTACGCTACGATCTGCAGCACGTTCCTGCACCGCCGAAGCCGAACACAGCCACGCCGCTGCTGACTCTCGACACGTCCACGCTAAACATCGACACAAATAACATTGCGCCGCGCCTCGGCATCGCCTGGCAGTTGGACAAGCATACGGTGCTTCGGGCCGGCTACGGCATATTCTACGGAAAAACATCAAATAGTACGTACTACGCCTTGCGCGTGGAAAACGGCGTCTTTCAACAGACATTTTCTGGTTGCAGTCCGACATCCGCAAACCCTCTGTTGAAAGCATGCGCCCCGGTGTTTCCTGACGTGTTCTTTACGCCGCCCGGACCGCCTGTTGCGGCTCCATTCGCGGGAGCGAATACGCCAGTGGTCGGTCTTCCAGCCGGAGGATTGCCCGCATCGTCGGCAGCCGCCCATGGCATGACTCCGAACTTCGTAAACCCGGTTGCGCATGAGGGGGAGGTGGCAATCGAGCGGGAGTTGCCGGGCAAAATGAGCGTGTCCATCACGTACCTTCTCACGCGCGGCTTGCACATTCCGTCGAGCTACGATGCGAACGTCGCACCCGCGACGACCACGGCAACGTACGACGTTTTGACGCCGGCGGGCGCGACGGCACTTACCACGACTGTGCCGTACTACACGGCGCGGATCGACGGCGGAACAGGGCTCATCTTGAACCAGTACAGCGTCGTCAGTTCCTGGTATAACGGGCTCGTGCTCACTCTGCGCAAGCCGATGAGCCACGATGTGGAATTGCTATTCAACTACACTTACAGCAAAGCTCTTGATGACGGAGAAACCACCGGTACAAACGGCACGTTCTTCGGCACCGACGGCGTGCTCGACCCATACAACCTCCATCGTGATTATTCCAACTCCGACCTTGACCAGCGGCACCGATTTGTGGGAACCGTGGTCTGGCAACCGATGTATGCCAAGGATTCCTCGAGCGCGGTCGTGCGGCAATTGGCGGACGGGTGGACGGTTTCATCGATTCTCACGGCCGCCACGGGACTGCCCTACACGGCGATGATCGGCACTACGTTCCTTTATCCTGGGTCGGTTGACGGCGGCATGACGGGAGCAGTCGTGAGCACGTTTGCCAGCGCCACGGGAGGTCGAGCGGCCTGGTTACGGCGCAACTCTTTCAATCTACCCGATTTCACAGACCTGGACTTTCGCATTGGCCGGGGTTTCACGTTCGCCGAGAAGTATCGCCTCGACTTCATGGCGGATGCGTTTAACCTTTTCAACAGCACAATCGTGAGTGGCAAGAACACGACCGCCTACACATTCGCGGCGGCGGGTTCAGGCGCTTGTGCCGGCCACGTGAACGGGTGTCTGGTGCCTTCGGCGTCGTTCGGGTCTCGAACTGCCACGTCGGGCGCGCTTTATGGCGCGCGCCAGTTGCAGTTTGGAGCGCGGTTCGAGTTCTGACGCGTAGGCGGTACGATGCATACGGACAGGCCGGGACGGGAAGCGTAGTGCGGCGTGCTCTCCGGACTCTCGGAACAGTCTGCGTTTTCCTGGCGCTGTCTCTGCGCGCTTTATCGCAGAGCACTTCGCCGATCGTCGCTGTTGAGCACGGGCCGAACGCGCCAGCCCAACTAGCTAAGCCATATGTGATCCTGGTTTCGCTCGACGGATTTCGCTACGACTACGCCGAGAAATACGGCGCGTCAAACCTGCTCGCCATGGCAAAGACCGGGGCGAGCGCACCGGCCGGAATGATCCCGTCGTTTCCCTCCGTCACGTTTCCAAACCACCTTTCGATTGTCACGGGCCTTTACCCCGAACATCACGGGATCATCGAAAACAATTTCTACGATCCGGAGCGGAAAGAGAAGTACGCCTCGCGGGACGCCACCGTGACCGACGGGAGTTGGTATGGAGGCGTTCCGCTCTGGGTTCTCGCGGAACAACAGGGCATGCACAGCGCCTGTTTATTCTGGCCGGGTTCGGAGGCGGAAATCGACGGCATGCGCCCGTCGCATTACGTTCATTTCGACAACACATTCCCCGACGAGCGACGCATCGAGCAAGTGATCGACTGGCTCAAGCTGCCGGCGGCCGAGCGGCCGCACTTCATCACGCTTTATTACTGGGAGCCCGACCATTCCGGGCACAAATTTGGTCCCGACAGTCCGCAGGTGGCCGATGCCGTTCGTCATGTTGACGCTTTGATTGCGACGCTCGTCGCAGACCTGAAGAGGCTGCAGCTTCCCGTGGATTTGATCGTTGTATCCGACCACGGAATGGAGACGGTCGAGGGCAACTGGATCGACTTGGACCGCTACGCGGACCTTTCGCAGTTCGTGACGGTGGGATCGCTGCTATACGCGCCCAGCGAAGAGGCTGCGGCGCGCGCGTACCAGCAGTTGCATGGAGCGAGCGATACGTTCGTCGCCTACCGCAGGGCGGATGTGCCGACCTATCTTCACTTCAACAGCAACCCGAGAATTGGCGATCCGGTAGTGATTCCGACGGGTCCATACATGATTCGAGCGCACGCGTCGGAGACGCCAGAGGTGACTCAGCCGGATATTAAGGGCGAACACGGATACGATCCGAGCGGAATGAAGTCGATGCGCGCGATTTTCTACGCGGAAGGCCCTCAGATTTCGCCTGGCGTTACGGTAGAGCCATTTGAAAATGTGGATGTGTATCCGCTGATCGCGAAAATTCTGGGGCTCGAGATCGGTCCGATTGATGGGCACCTGGAACCTTTGAAGAGTGTTTTGCGAGAAACGCGGAAGCGTGGCCAGGCGCCTATACCGCACAATCCAGTCGCGCTGAAGCAAAACACCGTCGCGAACTGACTGCGCGCTCGCGGGAGAATGTGCCAGCGTGATGGGCTGGGGCTAAAGCGAACAGGTTCAGAATGTGGGCGCTGGAGCCGGTTCCGGGCCCGTCGGCTCGTGCTCGCCGCGGAACGGCAGCTTGAATTTGTGAGCGACCTCGGGCCAGAATTCGCGGAGAACGTTCCAGCCGGCATCTTGCGCGAGCGCGAAACCGAAGCTCTCCGCAGCTGGAGCGACGCCGGGCCGGGCTCCGGTGGGGTATGCGCGAGCGAGCGCGACGGAACTCGCGGTTCCCAGCCACTCGCAAAAGTTGAATTCGTCGGTACCGTCTTCGTGCCTTGCCACAACGGTGTGCTCGAGCGCGTGAAGTAAGCGGCGCTCGGCAGAGCCGTGAATCAGGCGATAGTAGCGCGGGTCCTCGCTGAAGATCGTTGAGTAAAGCACATCCGAGAAAAATTCACTCGATGCCTGGCCGGCGAAGTTGTAGCCGAATCGCTTGGCATAGCCTTGCGCGCCCTGGCCGAATTTGGGCTCGTTGTCTTGTGCCTGATCGATGCCGGAGTTGAAACCGACGCTGAGAAACGTGATCGGGTCGAACGTATCTTCCGCAAACAACTCAAATTTTCCGCCGAGTGTAAGAGAACAGAGGATTGCGCCAGGCTTGTAATGGGGCGCATGCACGGATTTGCGTTCGAGCTTTCGTCCGAACGCGCCGACGACTTTCTGGAGCGGACCCTGATAGTCCTCCCAACTCACCACGG
>Ga0335081_10005168_pt1 | contig 20645 bp, 17 predicted proteins | sample Lox_Sample_35_FD_206713 | JGI IMG/M metagenome (GOLD analysis project Ga0335081, IMG submission 206713) | Soil microbial communities from Loxahatchee National Wildlife Refuge, Florida, United States - Lox_Sample_3.5 | ecosystem: Environmental > Terrestrial > Soil > Wetlands | place: USA... | reverse complement strand
CGTAGCGCACTTTGGCCAGAGGCGGATACATCATCAGGATCAAGCCAACCGCAATCGGCATCGAGGTCGTCCCCACGCTGAATCGGTTCAGGAAAGGCACGATGCCGGGGAGTTTCCATCCGCCGAGCACGCCCAGAAGCATGGCGGCGAAAATCCAGAACGTCAGGTAGCGGTCGAGGAAGCCGAGTTTCGAGGAGACTCCGAAATTCATTGGCTTAGCCTTCAGGAATGCGCCTGGGACGCTGTCGACGGCAGTTTTCCGATTTTGTAGAGTTCCTTCTTGAGCGCCATCCCGTCGAGCGTTGCCAGCGGCAGGGACAGAAAGAGGCTAATCCGCCGATCCAGCGAAAGGAAGGCTTCGCGAAAGGCTTGGGCCCGCTCTTCCTCGCTACCGCGTACAGCGGCCGGATCGGGTATGCCCCAGTGCGCGGTCATCGGTTGGCCCGGCCAAACCGGGCACACCTCTTTCGCGGCGTTGTCGCAGACGGTGAAGACGAAGTCGAGTTGGGGCGCCCCGGGCCTTTCAAACTCATCCCAGCTTTTGCTGCGCAGTCCAGAGGTCGAAAGATGCGCCGCCTCCAGCTCGTTAAGCGCTTCTGGACGAATTCTTCCCGCGGGATGGCTACCCGCACTGTAAGCGGTGAAATTCGGCGCTCCCTTCGCATTGAGGATGGCCTCGGCCATGATGGAACGAGCCGAGTTCCCGGTACAGAGAAACAGCACGTTGTAGTGGCGTGGCATGAGGGTCCTCAGCTACAGCATCCCGGAGCACAGCAAGAGTCTTTCGCCGCGCTCGGCTTCACCGCGCGGACAAACGCGCTCATAAACTTGCCGTCGATTTCGGCAGGATCGAGCTTCACCGGAATCTGCTGGCCCGACAGAAACTCCAGGGCGTCCTCGGCGCGGTAAATGCGCGTCGGCTCGATTTCGATCTGCCCGAAACCCGCGGCCGAAAGCTTCCCGCGATATTCGTTTTCCTCCAGCGCTCCGGCGATGCATCCGACCCAGGCGAGCACGCTCTGGCGAATTTCGGGCAGCATCTCGCCGCGCGTGACGACGTCGGAAACGGCGAACCTTCCGCCCGGCTTGAGCACGCGGAAAGCTTCGCGCAGAACTCTGTCTTTGTCGGCCGAAAGATTGATCACGCAATTCGAGATGATCACGTCGACGGAATTGTCGGGTAGCGGCATATTCTCGATTTCTCCCTTGAGGAATTCGACGTTCTCCAATCCCGACTTGCGCTTGTTGTCATTCGCCAACGCGAGCATCTCGTCGGTCATGTCGAGTCCGTACGCCTTTCCGGTTGGCCCAATGCGCCGCGCAGAGAGCAAAACGTCAATGCCGCCGCCCGCTCCGAGATCGAGAACTGTCTCTCCGGCCTTAAACTCCGCCAGCGCCGTGGGATTCCCGCAGCCGAGCGAAGCGAGCAGCGCCTCTTCGGGAATCTGCCCGATCTGCGAAGCGTCGTATAGATCGGACGTGATCGGATCACAACAGTTCGTGGCGGGAGCCGCTCCGCAGCAGGAACTACCTCCGGTTTTCACCCGCAGCGCGGCTTCGCCGTATTTCTGCTTGACGACTTGCTTTATGTCAGTTTCCGTGGTGCTCATATGAACTCCTATCTGCAGATCTGAACAATATCCTGCGGCTTGAGAGCTTTGTTGCGCGTGCAACACTCGGCATAGAGAAACTGCAAGAGTTCCTGCAGCGCGGCGGTGTTGGCGGTGTAGCGGAGAAATGTCCCTTCGCGCTTCACCTCAACCAAATCTTCGTTGCGAAGCTTGTCGAGATGGTGCGAGAGCGTTGAATTCGGGATTTCCAGCTCGCCCTGTATGTCTGCCACGACCAATCCTTCCGGATGCGCCGAGAGCAGCATTTGCATGATGCGGAGACGCGCCTCATTACCCATCGCGGAAAACATGTCGGCATATTTCAGGACGTGCTCGGCGGACTTAACCGCAGCTTTGGTAGAGGGTGCAGCCATGTTTCGATAATACTAGAAATATGGGATGCGTCAAATTAATAATTCCTGCTTGCGACTTCTTGGCCTTCGTGGTCAAGAAACAACTGAACCACAAAGGCCACGAGTCACAGGAAGGAAAAGTAAAGCTGTGTACGCAGGACTGAAGACGGAGGACTGAAGACGGAGGACCGACGACTGAAAGCCGGCTGCTGAGTGCTATTCTGAATTGAGCATGATTCGGACGCATCGGGCATTCGATCCACACTCCATACGGTTGGTCATCTTCGATCTTGACGGCACTCTGATTGATTCGCGGCTTGATCTCGTGCATTCGGTGAACGCTTCCCTGCGCCACATCGGCCGTCCCGAATTGGCGGAGAACGTCATCGCCAGCTACGTCGGCGACGGAGCGCCCGTGTTGATCAAGCGTGCTCTCGGCGGCGAACAGATCGAAGAGGCGCTCGTCCGCAGGGGACTGGAATTTTTTCTCGCCTATTATCGTGAGCACAAACTAGATCACACGACCGTTTATGACGGTGTCTCCGAAGCGCTGGCTTCGATTCAGAACGCTTCGAACGGCAATCCCCGAAAACTCGCCGTGCTCACGAACAAGCCGGTGAATCCGTCGCGGGCTATCGTCGACGCGCTCGAACTGCGACCGTTCTTCGCGCAGGTGTACGGGGGAAACAGTTTCGAGACGAAGAAGCCCGATCCCGAGGGCGCTCTTCAGTTGCTCCGCGAAACAGGAGTGCGACCCGAGCAGGCCGCAATCGTGGGCGACTCACACACCGACATCGAAACCGGACGCAACGCTGGACTCTGGACGGTAGGTGTCACCTACGGCTTCGCGCCGCAGACTTTGGCCGACGCGAACCCGGACGTGATCGTCGATCATCCGAGGGAACTGGCAGAAATTTTTGCGAAGGCTGGCGTCACGAAATAGAGGCCGTTTCCGGCAGGGGGGCTTTGTCAAGGGGCACAAACGAATCCGTTGCATGACTTGTTGTGCATGCCGACTGTAAGCCACTGAAAAGCAAACAAGTTTCAAGCTTCGAGTCCTGTGGTAATTATTCCTTCTAAATCATTGATTACGATTGGCTTAAATCTAGCCGTTAAATCGATTTAAGTCGCCGATAGCGTGCGGCGGATCGCGCCTCCATTCCATTCTCCGGTCAGACGCTTTTCTCCCCAAAGCAGTCCTGGGAACCTCCGCGCGGAGCATTCCTTGAAGCGATCAGCTCGCGACTCCACTGCTCCGAAGTAACTTTCCCGCTAGCCTCTCCGGGGAGTACACCAGAGGGTTAGTAGGGACCCGCACCGATGCCCTTCCGAAATCGCCTCCAGGTCGTCCTGCTTTGCGCGACCGTGCTCCCGCTCTGGGCTTCTGCGCAGGCGCCGACGGCGATGACCGTATCCCCAAACAAAGCCACTATGCTGGTCGGCGAAACGCGCACTTTCCGCGCGGTGGACAAGGACGGACGCATCCGGCACAACGTGCGTTGGGAGATTTCCCCGAGTTATGCCGCCACGATCACAGCAAATGGCGACGAAGTGACGGTCACGGCGCGTGAAGCCTCGCCAAGCGTGACCCTCACGGCCTCTGCGGAGGGCGACTCCGCCGATGCCTCGATTGAGATCCGTGCCGCGGGCGACATGAAGCCCGGCACTACATTGTGGTCGGTTGCTCCAACTCCGGGATGCAAGGCCACACAGATGATTCAAGCCGTCCCGAGCGCGAACGGACCTGATCTTTACGTGCAGGAGACCTGTCCCGAAGGCACAATGCTTCGAGCCCTTACCGCCGACGGCCGGGAGCTGTGGCGGAAAATGATGGCTGGAACGCCAGTCGGTGCGGCGGTTCCTACATCGAACGGTCCTTATATTGGATTCCTTCCCAATGGCCCGACTTCGCCAGCGCCCCCCAAACCCGCCGAACCGGCGGGCGCGCACATTCCGCAGGGAACGTCATTGTGCGACGCAGTTTCGGTAGGCATGACTCGCGACGACGTATTCAAGGCGGCTGTGGAGCGCAACATCGCGCTTGGCGCGAAGCAGCGCCAAAGAGATACCTGGCTCATCGAGCGACAAGGTTCCAGCTGCACGATTTCATTTGACGCAAAGACGGGGAACGTGGTCAAAAAGAAGAAGACCATTGTCACCGACTAGCGAGGAACCGCAACCGTTGCGCGCCAATCCGAACGGAACTTCTGCTTCAGGTTTCACTCCCACCGAACTCCGCAAATTGCGCGGCATGAAAACTCCGTACGGCATTCAGAAGTTTCTCGACGACATGCCGTATCACCTCGAAGACACGGCATGGTCTCCGCGCAAAGTGCTGGCGGAACAGACATCGCATTGCCTGGAAGGAGCGATCTTCTCGGCGGCCGCGCTGCGCGCGAATGGATATCCTCCGCTGCTGCTCGATTTCGAAGCCGAGCACGACACCGATCACGTCATTGCGATCTACCGTCAGGACGGCTGCTGGGGCGCGGTGGCGAAGTCGAACTACACCGGATGCCGCTGGCGCGAGCCCGTCTACCGCACGCTTCGCGAACTAGCGCTCAGCTACTTCAATGCCTACTTCAACATGCGCCGCGAGCGCACGCTGCGCCGCTATTCGGTTCCAGTCAACCTGAAACGCTTCGACTCGCAGCACTGGATGACCACTGACAAGCCCGTGTGGTTCATCGTCTATCACCTGTTCGACATCAAGCATTATTCCCTGATGACCAAAGCGCAGGCGAAGCAGTTGCATCGCGTCGACGATCGGCTGTTTCAGGCGGAGTGTCTGGGGAAAGCGCATAAGATCAAGTAGGAAGTTTCGAGTGTCAAGTTTCAGGTTTCGGGGTTCAACCTTTCAAAGTTTGAAGGTTTTCATGGGCTCCAAAGTTTCCCACGAACGAACGTTCTGTTCCCCTTTGGAACCTCCGTGACTCCGCGCCTCCGGGGTGAAAATCCTTTCTAAAGACAGTCCACGGAATGCCGATGCTATAAGCGGGCCGGAAAATTCCACCGTGTTCTGGCGGCGCATCGGGTGTGGCGTAATGCTATCGAGCACCGCGCCACTCCGGATTCTCGGCCCGGAAAGGCGTCGAAGTGGGAGTACACAGTCATTTGTCACCGGTTGAGAGGGGCGAATTTGTAGAAGCGCGCCTCCGTCCCCGCTACAAACTTGAAGTCGATATCCGCATATATGCTCGAAACAAGCAAGTCGTACGCGGACACACTGTCGACCTCAGCGAATCCGGTATCTCAGCCATGCTGCGCGTCGAAGTTCCGCTGGGCGAGGTCGTGCGGCTGGAATTCACCTTGCCCACGGGCGAGGTAAAGGTTCATGCGCTCGTGCGCCAGCGCCAGGCATTCCGCTATGGGTTCCAGTTCGTCGAGGACAGCTTTGCGCAGCAAACGATCACCCGTGCCTGCACGCAACTGGCAGTTGAACAGACCCTCCGCGAAAATCAAATCTCCTGAGCGCCATTTTCACCACGGAGGCGCGGAGGCACAGAGAATGCTTTGTAGCGAGCGAATCCCGAGGGCTTTCTAATTTCCGTGACTCCTCGCCTGCGTGGTGAAGACAGATGGTATCTTTACATCCGTGTAGCAACTTTGCCCCCCAGGTTTGGTTAAGATACGTGCATGCGGTTCCGGTTCCTGCTCGCCGTGTTCATCGCTCTCTCTTGCAGTTGCTTTGCGCAACAAGAAGCGACCTCGTCCAATTCGCCAGCACCTTCCGACGGTAGCCGGCCTGTGGGCGATGCCGCAGCTCCGGCTCCCGATCTGACGCCAGGTCCCGATGGCAAGCTCTCGCAGCAGCAGATGCAGGAACTATTTCGCATTGTTGCCGACAAGGATTTGGAGAACCAGAAGCGCGAGCGCGATTACACCTATGTCGACCGCGAAGTGCAGAACAAGCTCGACGGCAATGGCGACACAAAATCCACGGAAGAGCGGACCTACGATGTTCTCCAGCTCGCAGGAGAAGAAGTACGCCGCCTGACCGCAAAAGACGACAAGCCGCTCGACGCCAGAGACGCGGCCAAGGAAGACGAAAAGATTCAGAAGATCATCGACAAGCGGAGAAATGAATCCGACTCCGATCGCCGCAAGCGCGAAGAGAAAGAAGAAAAAGAGCGCGAGGACGGCCGCAAGTTCGTGAAAGAAATTGCCGATGCATACAATTTCACGCTCGTCGGAACCGAAATGGTCAGTGGTCGCCCGGCCTGGGTTATCGACGGCGAACCGCGTCCCGGCTTCGAGCCGCACATGAAAGACGCGAAGTTCCTCACGAAATTCCACGGCCGTGTCTGGATCGACAAAGGCGATCTGCAGCTCGCCAAGATGGACGTCGAAGCGATCGACACAGTCTCAATCGGATTGTTCCTGGCCCGCATTCATAAGGGCACACGCGTCATGCTCGAGCAGACTCGCGTGAACGACGAAGTCTGGCTGCCCAAACACGTCACGTTCAAACTCGATGCGCGAATTGCGCTGCTGAAGGGCTACAAAATGGATGGCGACGACATCTACAGCGATTACAAGAAATTCCGTACCTCTTCGAAGATCGTTGGCATGGGCGAGCTCCCGGAAGAGAAAGACTCCTCCAAGCAGAAATAGTGTCGCCCAGCCGCTTTGGGGTACGGCACGCGCAGGAATTTGTTTGGACTCCGCCACAAGTGGGAATCCTCATCGCTCTCTAGCGCTTATAATGCGAGGTTCCGCGCACGGGCCTCGGATTTTCTCCGCTGCGTGCCCTGCCACGGACGTTCATTCCTGTTCTCGTGAGGCAAAGAATGCCATCCTTTACCCGTCGTGATGTGCTTCGTTCTGGACTCGTGCTCTCCGCTTCCACGCTGGTTCCCGGTTCAATTCAACGCGCCAATGCTCTGCTCGCCCATTATGGGGATGTTCCATCGGCGGAGGCTTCGAGCGCCATGGCTCCCCGCGAGCGTCTGCTCTTCGATTTCGGTTGGAAATTCATGTTCGGCAACGGTGAAGACCCGCGGCGCGACCTCGGCTTCGGCATGGGACAGGGAGACTTCTCGAAATCCGGCGACTTCGATTTTGCGACGGCAAAGCTGGACGATTCGAAATGGCAAATGTTGAATCTGCCGCACGATTGGGCGGTCGAGTTGCCCTTTGTGTGGGACGAAGAACAGCAATCGCATGGATATAAGCCGCTCGGCCGAAGATACCCGGAGACGAGCGTCGGCTGGTACCGGCGTGTGGTTGACATTCCGAAGGAAGATGACGGGCGTCGCATCTCGATCGAGTTCGACGGCGCTTTCCGCGATGCGCTCGTATTTCTCAACGGATATTTCATCGGACGCAATGACAACGGCTACGCACCCTTTTGCTTCGATCTCACCGATTTTCTGAATTACGGCGGGAAAAATTATCTGATGGTCCGCATGGACGCCAGCTTCGGCGATGGGTGGTTCTATGAAGGCGCGGGAATCTACCGGCATGTATGGCTGACCAAGACGGACGCGCTGCATCTGGAACGATGGGAGAGCTATGTGAGGTCAGCGCCTGAAACGAAAGGTCCTGCCGGATGGCTGGATATGGGAACGGTTGTGCAGAACGAAGGACGAGACGCTGAGACCTGCCTCGTGCGCTGGAAGATTATCGACGCAGACGGCAAAGTTGTGGCAACGGTCGACTCCAAGCCGCAGTCGGTGGCCGCCGATGGCTCAGCGACATTCACGGCAGGGGCGACCATTCTGAATCCGACACATTGGTCGCCCGAGACTCCGTATCTTTATACGGCCGTAGTAACGGTCGAATCCGCTGGCAAGCCGCGCGATGCCGAGCGCATCACATTCGGCACGCGCAGCCTCCGCTGGGACGCCGACAAGGGATTCTTCCTCAACGGCAAGCGCGTCGAACTCAAGGGCACCTGCAACCATCAGGATCACGCCGGAGTCGGCGCTGCCCTGCCCGACCGCATGCAGTGGTATCGGCTGGCGATCCTGAAAGAAATGGGCGGCAACGCCGTCCGCACGTCGCACAACATGCCGACGCCGGAGTGGGTCGAGGCCTGCGACCGCATGGGAATGATGATGATGTGCGAGACGCGTATGATGAGCGACAACCCGGAAGGAATGGCGCAACTGGAAGTGATGATCAAGCGCTACCGCAACTCGCCGTCGATCATCCTCTGGTTGATGGGCAATGAAGAATGGATCATGATGAATCAGCCGCAGGGCGTGCGGGTGGTCGATCAGATGATCCGGCGGACGCATGAGCTCGATCCGACGCGCCTTTGCACAGCGGCGGTCAATACCGCGTTCGAGACGCACTTTCCCGAGCAACTCGATGTCATGGGATACAACTACAACCTGAAAGTGATCGACGACTGGCACAAGAAGCATCCGGCAAAGCCGGGCGTCGGGACGGAAACTGCCAGCACGGTCTGCACGCGCGGAATCTACTCGACCGACAAGACGCGAAACTGGGTGAGCGCTTACGATGTGAATCATACCGACTGGTCCGAGGTGGCGGAGGACTGGTGGACGTTTTATGCCGCGCGCGAATGGCTGGCCGGAGGCTTTGCCTGGACCGGCTTCGACTATCGCGGAGAGCCGACGCCATATGGATGGCCGTCGATCAATTCGCAGTTCGGCATCGTCGACACCTGCGGATTCCCCAAAGACAATTTCTTCTACTACAAATCGTGGTGGGGATCGGATCCCGTGCTGCACTTATTTCCGCACTGGAACTGGGCGGGTCGTGAGGAACAGCCGATCGCCGTGTGGGTGCACTCGAATCTTGACTCGGTGGAACTGTTCCTCAACGGTAAGACCCAGGGCTCGAAGAAAGTTGAGCCGCTGAAGCATCTGGAGTGGAGCGTGATCTACGAGCCCGGTGTGCTCGAAGCGCGCGGTACGAAAGATGGCAAAGTCGTGCTGACCGAAAAGCGGGAGACGACGGGCGATCCGGTCGCGATCCGGCTGACGTCAGACCGCACCGAAATTAGCGCCGATGGAAACGACGTCGCGGTACTGACCGTGGACGTGCTCGACAAGGAAGGCCGCGCAATTCCGACCGCCGGGAACAAGATCAGCTTCAAAGTTTCCGGAGAAGGCGCGCTGATTGGCGTCGGCAACGGCGATCCGAATTGCCAGGAATCGGATAAAGAACCGGAACGCAGCTTGTTCAACGGGCTGGCGCAGGTGATTGTGCAGTCGACGCGCACGCCGGGGACGATCACGGTTGAGGCGTATTGCAAGCCGTATCCGCGCCCTGTGCTCCCGGCGGTGACGGTGACGATTACGACGAAGAAGGTGGAACTGCGGCCGAGTGTCGAGTAATGCAGAGGGTTCGTGTCAGGGCATCGCTTTAGCGATGCCGCTCGGCGATGCACTTCGGAAGCGGCTTTAGCCGCAGGCCGCTGCCGCTAAAGCCGCCTGATTTTGATGGAGCATCGTCGGCATGTCTGAAGACATGCCCTGATACGAACCATCCAACCAATCAGCCCGTAAACGGCTTGCTCAACATCACCTTCATTCAGTTTGGGGAATTATGTCCAAATCACGCCGTGAATTCCTGACACTCACTTCGCTCGCCGTGCTTGGCGCTCCGGCGCTGGCGCGCTTGCAGGCACAGAGTTCGTCGAATCTGCCGCCGGGGGCGCCTTCCGCATTCGGTGCCGGGCCGGCGTTCGGCCCGGAAGTAAGCGTCACCACGTTTGCGGAAGCCGAGAAGCTGGTGCAATTTCCGATGAACGATTCGGAGCGCACCGAAGCCGCCGACAGCTGGCGGAAAACGATGGCATCGGTGTACGAGCGGCGTGTGGGTCCGCGCAAGCTCGAGTTGGAATCGACGCTGTCTCCCGCAACGGCGTGGAATCCGATACTGCCCGGCGTAAAGGCTGGCCCGCAGCGCGACCGGTTCATTCGAAGTAAGTTCGCAAATACTTCTCTACCCGCGAAAGATGAAGATATTGCGTTCGCGACCGTCACCCAGTTGTCACATTGGATTGAAAAACGCCAGCTGACTTCCGAGCGGCTGACGCGCATTTACTTGGAACGGCTGGAACGCTTCAATCCGAAATTGCGTTGCGCGATCACGATCACGCGTGATCTGGCGCTGCAGCAGGCAAAGGAGGCCGACGAAGAAATCGCTCGCGGGAAATATCGCGGCCCGCTACATGGCATTCCCTGGGGCGGAAAAGATCTGCTCGACACGGCGGGCATTCCGACTACCTATGGAGCGGAGCCATACCGCAATCGCATACCGAAAGATGACGCCGCCGTTGTGAAGCGGCTGCATGCGGCGGGCGCGGTGCTGGTCGCGAAGCTGAGTATGGGCGCGCTGGCGCTGAACGATATTTGGTTCGGGGGGCAGACGATGAATCCGTGGCTCCCGGAAGAAGGATCGTCGGGATCGAGCGCCGGCCCGGGCGCAGCAACTGCTGCGGGTCTCGTAGGATTTTCGATCGGCAGCGAAACTGGCGGAAGCATTGTGAGCCCATCGATGCGCTGCGGAGTCACAGGATTGCGTCCGACTTATGGGCGCGTGCCGCGCACCGGGGCGATGACGCTCTGCTGGTCGCTCGACAAGCTTGGCCCAATGACTCGCGGGGTCGAAGACGCGATGCTGGTGCTGCAGGCGATCGCCGGGGCGGATGCCGGAGATACGGCCAGCGTTCCGAGCCATCTCGACTTTGACGCGAATGCGAGCGTGAAGGGGCTGCGAGTTGGTTATTTCCCGACATGGATGAAAGAGCGTCCGGCAACCGACGTCGATCGGGCCGCGCTCGAAACTGTCAAGAAGATCGGGATGGTTCCGGTCGAGGTTTCGATTCCCGACTGGCCGTACGATTCGCTCAACCTGATTCTGTTCGCTGAAGGCGCAGCGGCATTCGAGGAACTGACGTTGAACGGCGGATTGCGCGAACTCACCGAGCAGGTTCCCGACGCGTGGCCGAACCTGTTCCGGCAGGCGCGTTTTCTCTCTGCTGTGGATTTCGTTCAGAGCGATCGCATGCGGCGCAAAGTGGCCGCAGAAATGGCGCGCGTGATGGCGGAAGTCGATCTGTTGCTCGTGCCATCGCTGCGCGATGAGATGCTGGTGATCACGAACAACACCGGGCATCCATCATTAACTTTGCGCGCGGGGTTCGTGGAGGTCAGGAAGGCTCGCAGCGATTGGGCGCCGAATCCGGATCATCCACTACCAACCTTTTCGCCCCCGCGGCGCGTGCCGCACGGAATAACGCTGATCGGCAGACTATTCGACGAGGGCATGCTCGGGACAGCGGGAATCGCCCTGGAACGAGCGTTTGGAGTAGCGCGGGAAGGCCCCACTGGATTCGTGAGCTGACTAGCCAAGTCTAGATCGTACGGTGAATTCACTGTTTCTTCTGAATGAATCTTCGCCGTCCCGTTGCTAGATGTGTGCTCGCGTCCTGCTTGATCTCATCGTATTTCAGGCACGAGATTGAGCCATCGACTTCAAGCACCGCAAGTGCGGTCTGGTCGATGCAGCTTATACCGTGCTCACGCAAGGCGCGGTTCAGTTCGTCGACGCTGACGTGCTCGCGAGCCATGTGGGTCTCGATCGTCTTGCCGTCGTGAATCAGCAGCGTGGGCTGCCCTTGAATCAGCCGCCGGAAGCGGCGGTTCGTCCCGGAGAGCTCGGCCACGAAATAGTTCATGATCAGGAGCGTCGCCGCGGCGATCGCTCCTCCGGCCAAGGATGTATCCGGTCCAGTCATGGCATTCTGCACTGAATTAGAAAGCAGGAGCAGGAGCGTGAGGTCGAAGGGAGTCATCTGTCCGACCTCACGTTTGCCGCTGAGACGTACACCGATCAGAACGAGCAGATAGATCACGCCTGTGCGCAGCACGATCTGCGCCAGCACGTGACTGCCCGGGAAAACGGCTCCGCTCAATTGCCGCTACCCGAGTTGCTGGTGCTGGCGGTCACCGGAACCGGGGCGCTCTTCGGAGTGCTGAGATATCCGGTCGCTTTTTTGTTGTCGACCGTCCAGACGACGAGTTCAAACAGCAGGTGATCGCGTCCGGAATAGAACTGGATCGGTTCGGAGATGTTGCGGTCTTTCTTTTCGATCGTCCTGTCGTCGGAAGTAACGTTAAGTGTGAACTTGCCATGTTTGGGATCGACCTTCTTCAACTGCAAGCTCACGGTCGATACGGGCTGAGGCTTCGCTCCCCTCAGCAGGGTGAACTCATAGTAGTTGCGGTCGCCTTTGTGCTTGAGGATCTCAAGATCGGAGCGCGTGTTGGCGATCAATCCACTTTGTACACCCAAATCGCCGACGGCGCTTTGCAGTTTGGCTTTGGTGGCTTCCAGGTCAGCCTTTGTTGACGCGACATCGGTCTTGACTCCGCCCACGTCGGTCTTCACACCGTTGATATCTCCGGTGACCTGCGAGATTTGGGCTTTCTGTTCCTGCTCGAGGCGGGCAGTTTCAGCTCTCTGCTGGGCCTGCAGTTCGGCGGCCCGGCGCCCCAGTTCTTTCTTGGTCATGCCCGCCTGCTGCGCCAGGGTTTCTTCCTGGGCTTCGGAGGTCTGCATGCGGTTTTCGAGTTCCTTCACTTGCGCCTGGCTGGCGGTTAAATCGCCAGTCAATTTCTGAATCGTCGTGTGGGTCAGATATTGCGCGTATGCGAAACCGGCGACGACCACTATCGCCAGAATGAGAAGAATCCACTTGCCTGCGGTGGACTGACTCTCCATTTGTACGTGTTCGCCTTCATCGGCCATACAGTCTTCCTCCTCAGGAAGCAAGAATGAGATTGCGGGAAACGTTAATTGTTGAGCAGGAGAAGGGTGGTGTCAATGTCTCATAAGATGCCGGAAGTAGTTTCGAATGATGCCTCTATCGGCGATAGGTCAAGGCTTCATACAGCACGGGTTCGAGATTGTCGCGGACGGCCCGGGCTTCCTTTTCGCCTAAATGCTGCTCAATTTGTTTCTGGGCAGCCGCCGCGGTCGACGGCAACGAGATGCTTTGCTCGGAATGCGCCAGAGACTGGGATTTAGTCATGCAAGCGTAGGCAAGGCGCGGCGGGAAACCGGATTTTTCCAGAAATTGCCCGTAAGAGAACCAGTCGAGCGCGGTGGCGGAGTTATCTCCAACCTTGTCATCCAGTTGAAGCGCGCGCTGATAGAGTTGCATGGCTTCGTCCAATTTTCCACTGGATGATTGCATCTGGGCCTCATTCACCTCGGCCAGGCTTTCCAGTTTCGGATTGCTGGTTTGTCCAGCTAACCTCGCGGCGAGTTCAAATGACTTCACGGCAACATCCGGCTGCGCGGTACGCGCCTGGCAATCCGCCATGCGAAGAACGATGCCTATCACGAGGTCCGGATCCGGACGATTCTGCGGCGGCTGGTGAGCCATCATGCGAAGAAACTGTTCGTAGCGAGCGGCCGCTTGCTGCGGCTTCCCTTCCTTGTCAAACTCCTGACCGAGATAGAGGACTGCGAGCGACTGGTACGGATTCAGATCGAGGGCGCGATTCCAGTCCTGAATGGCCCGCTCGGAATTGCCGACCTGTAGTTCGAGGAGACCGTGGTCGACGAACAGGTTGGCGTCTTTGGGGGTATAGCGGAGCGAGACTTCGATTAATGAAAGGGCCTCGTTGTAGCGCTTCTGGGACAGCATGTACTTCACCAGTTCCTGCCGGGGCAGCGGATCCGACGGATTAACCTGCATGGCACGACGGAACGCGGACTCGGCGGCGTGCTGCTCGCCGTCCTCCAATTCTTTTACTCCGAGGCGGGTTTGAAGCGGACTATCGAACGCGTCGAGGCTTGCCGCTCGCCGAAGGTCGGTGAGGTTCTCGCTGTGCAGCGCGAGGTAGTAGCGTACTTGATCGACTGTTCCAAAAACAAGAAGCAGGAGTGCGGTCGTGACGCGCAGCGAGCGGGCGGCGACGGTCGGGCCGACCAGCCAGCGACACGCGCTGATCAGGCGTCCTCCAGCTTGCGAGGCGGCTCCGGAGATCCGTTCGCGCGAGTTGAGCAAAAGCGAGGCAATCCGGCCGTCGCGTAATTTCCAGATCGCGCCATCCAGAATGAAATGGTGGATGTTTATGAGCGCGGTGAAGATCAGGAAGCTGGCCGTGAAGTCGTGATGGAAGGCGCGGCTGGCGAGCCAAGGTCCGGGAATAAACAAGGCGATTCCGCCAAGGACCAGCACTCCGAAATAGGCAAGGGGCCGCCAGCTGACCGGCTGCTTTTCACCTGACTCATTGGCGGATTCGCGCCGCGCATAATAGCTCGTGATCCAGAGGTACTGCGCCGAGTGCATGAGTGCGAGCACTCCGGTGCTGTACCGGCTTTGCGGAATTTCAAGCTTCCTGAAAATGACGAGGGCGGAGGGCAGAACGAACCAGAGAAATTGGGACGAGAATAGCGTGAGGGATGGAACGAGCTTTCGCCATCCCGTTTGGTGCGCCAAACGCGACAGGCCGTACGCCGCCAGGACGACGAAGGCGACCAGCAGGATGACCTGCTCGACCCGGCTTACAACCGCAGGAATCCCGAGAGACAGAAATAATGCATCGGTTGAAGGTCCGGTGTGCATTCCCAAGAAGAGAATGAGATACGAGACGATGAACGCGCCGTACAGTGCGCGGCGCGTGCCCTGCGGAGGATCGGCTCCAGCGCGCCGGGCGAACATCATGAACAGGCCGTAATTCTGACCGCTGTAATGCCATGGGCTCCAGGTTAAATAGATGGTGAAGATCCACGGCAGAAGGCCTATCCAGAAATGCGAGAGGAAGAGCGTCAACACCACCAGGGCCGTGATGTGAACGGTGAAGATGCGGTATTTTTCGAAATCCTCGGCGCGATGGTAGGCGCGGTAAATCGTCGCCATGTAGTGCGGATAATTGAAGAAAACTGCCAGAACGTAAAAGACGACCGCCCACAGCCGGGCACTCGATGAGAGCAGCAGAAAAGAAACAAGCAGCAGCGGCGCGGACCAGGCTCCGCAGCCGACGATCAAGTCCAGCCATGGGCCGTAGATCCAGAGTGCTTGCTCGTTCGAATCGCGTGTCGCTTTCGTCATGAAGCAGTTTTTAGCCGGGCTGCGTCGCTTCTGCGCGCCTGCATCATCGGTTGAGTTTTGTCGCGTGAACAAATTATAGGGGCCAGGGTTGGGGCTGGACGTAGCGGTAGGGGTACGTTCGGGGTAACGAAGGTAATTAGAGCTTTTGGCTGATAAATCGCGAATAAGGCGAGTTTCTAGCGGGTTCCCGCAAAACTCAGATCTTCGCGTTCAACTCGCTTCTTCTTGATGGCCATCAGTTCCATCGCTTTGTGGGCAATGTGTTCGGCGCTTACTTCGAATTCCTTGATCAGTTCCCAGGGGGCGCCGGAATCTCCGAAGCGATCTTTTACGCCGATCGCGCCGGTGATGATCGGTACTCCGTAGAGCGATGGCTCTTCAGTGAGGATTCCGCTCACGCGCCAGGCGAGAGCGCCGATCTGGTGTTCTTCGGCAGTCACGAGAATTCCAGTCTCGCGAGCGGCGCGGATAATCGCTGCGGCATCGATCGGCTTGAGCGTGTGCACGTTGAGAACGCGCGTCTCGTAGCCGAATTCCTGTTTCAGGATGTAGGCGGCGCGCATCGCTTCGGGAACCATCGGTCCGCAGGCGACGATGCTGAGATCTTCCCTTTCGTTCTCGTACGACTCCCCGAGCACGGTTTCAAAGGCTTTGAGGAAATCCGGGCCGACATGGCGAAGGCGAATCACATTGGCTTTGCCAAAGACGAACAGCGTTGCTTCATCGGTGACGATCGGAGTGGCTTCGCGGGCGAAGCGGATATATTTCGGGCCCACGTGTTTGAACAGTAGATAATCGGTCGCTTTGCGCGTTTCAACTGAATCGCAGGGGACGACGACCGACATGTTAGGCAGTCCTTGCATCGCGAATAAGTCTTCGAGGGCTTGATGCGTGGCGCCGTCTGGGCCAACCGACACTCCACCGTGGGCTCCGGCAATCATCACGTTGAAATTGCCGTAACAGACCGAGGTACGAATCTGGTCGAGATTGCGTGCGGCTGCGAATGTGGCGTAGGTGCCGAAGACAGGCAACTTCCCTTCCCGCGCAAGTCCCGCGGCGGCTGAGGTTGCCGACTGCTCGGCGATGCCCATGCTAATCCAGCGGTTCTTGCGGTCGGGCTTGCCGGAATAGAAGTCGCTGATGGTGATCGATCCGGAGATGTCGAGCCCGAGGCACACGACGCGATCGTCGCCGCCATTTTTGGCGAGCGATTGGCCGAATCCTTTGCGGGTCGGCTCCATTTTGACGTTCATGTCGACGCGAGCATTCCACCAGTAATCGCGCGTGAACTTCGGAATCTTCGCGTTGAGCTTGTGATCGACTTCGGCCTGATAGTGCCGCGCTTTGTCGAGCAGATGCTGTACGGGGATACGGTCGATTAAGCCGAGTTCCTGAAGGCCTTTTGTCAGCTCGTCGTAGTTTGGGGCCTTACCATGCCATCCAGGCTGGTCTTCCATGAAGCTGACGCCTTTGCCTTTGATCGTGTCGGCGAGAATGACGACGGGCTTTCCTTTGACCGCTTTCGACTGCTCGAGAGCATCGACCACTTCGTCCATATCGTGGCCGTTGATGCGAAGGACGTCCCAGCCGAAGCTCGCATATTTGGCGGCCAGCGGCTCAACTTTCATGACATCTTTTACGAGGCCGTCGATCTGGAGACGATTGCAGTCGATGATGCCGATCACGTTGTCGAGCTGGTAGTGACCGGCCTCCATGGCGGCTTCCCAGACCTGGCCTTCCTGCTGTTCGCCGTCGCCCATGATGCAAAAGATCTTGTGCCGCTTGTTGTTCAGCCGGGCGGCGAGGCCCATGCCGACGGCAATGCTGAGGCCTTGGCCAAGAGATCCAGTGGAGACTTCGACTCCGGATAACTTCAGCCAGTGTGGATGTCCTTGATACGGCGAGCCCAATTTGCGGAGAGTAACTACATCGTCGAGCGGACAGAATCCGGCGAAAGCTAGTCCCAGATAGAGGCTGGGCGCCTTGTGGCCGGTCGACCAGATGATGCGGTCGCGGTCGGGCCAATTCGGATTCTGTGGATCATGTGCCGCGACATGGAGATACAGGGCGGCGGTGATGTCCATGATCGAGAGCGTGCCACCGGCGTGCCCGGAGCCTGCAGCGTGAAGAGCGACAAGGTCATATCCACGCATGAGGTTGGCGGCGTCTTTCAGTTCTTCGATGGAGTAGTGGCGGAGGATCTCACCGCTGGTGGAGTTCGTGAGGGCCATGGCAATCCCTTCCCGCGCAGCCGGTTCGGGTGCGCAGCGTAGCTGTTGCGAGGTTAGGCGGATGGGAAAGCGGGGGCCGTGATTGGGATCACAGGAGCGGGTGAGGCAGAGTTGACGGCAGAGGGCTATGGTTTGGCTTTGCTGACCGGATCGTCACCCCGGCAGACGGCCCAGCAGGTGATGCCTCCGACGATAGCGACCGCGGACCACTTGGCCCACGGCGAATTCAGGATGGGGCCGATGCCTTGGACGGGTTGCGACGGCGGAATGTAACCGGCGCCGCACTTGTCGTCTCGCTTTTTGCTTTCGCCTTGGCGAACGATCGAGCGGCCGGAATTGTCCGTCTGGCGGGTATCTTCGAAGTTCTTCTTGCGCTCGTTGATGTACACATCGCTCTGCAGGGCCGAGACGTTCATCGTGCCGTTCGTGTCGGAGACTTCGTAGTGAGTCCATGCCGCCGTGTTCACGGGAACAACGGTGAGGCATCCGACGCGAACACGCAGTCCGCGGCTGGTGTTGACGGAGACCTGGCCATGGTCGAGGACGAGAACATCGCCCTCGAACTGGACCATGGAGTCTGGAGAGATTTCAGCCGTGGAGCCGGTGATTTCGATGCGGGCGGCCGCTTTCTTCTGGGTCTCAATCAAGTCGTCGGTGAAGATCGCGATGGACGCGGGGATGAGCTTGCCGTTGACGTAGGTATCCTGTCCATTGGTTCGCAGGATGGCAGCGGAAGATTCCTGGGCCGACACACATGCGGGAAAAATCCCGATAAGTCCAAGACTTACGAGTTTTCGCCAATTGAACAGGCTTCGGCCCCGATCCGCACTCTTTTGCTGAGACAAGGGTAGCGGAGGCGCTTGGCTGAGGCTATTGGCAGGCTTGATGACCGGGGTGAGGTCGGGAATCGTCCGAATCCATTCCTCATTGCAATCCCACGCTAAACCGCAAGAGCGATTAGGATGGGCCACCTACTTAAGACCTAGGGTTTCTGACCTGATGTGAAGGTCGTCCAAGGGCCTGCTTTCATGTCGTGAAGCAGGGGTTTCTGCCAGGAGTATTCGGGATGATGCTCGAGGAACTTGTCGGCGAGGAAGTCTTCGCCGCAAGGATGTCCGGCGCGGGCTACGAAACTCATGTTCGCCGCCATGGAACTGTCGGCGGCTTTGCCTTGGACGGCGCCGCCGGGGTTATAAGCGTTCCAATCCCACTCTTTCACGCCGCGCGGGGAGGCATCGACATGGCCGCAGAGAGCGCGCTCATCCGCGTGTTCTTTTTTCTCGTAGCTGTCGAAATGATCCGAGAGGAATTGCTCGGCCATGCCTACGTCGATTTTGCCCTTCGATTCCTGCATGAGTTCTTCCCAGCGGATGTGGCGGGCGTTGGGCGAGGATGATGCATTGTTCGGGTCGAACGTCGTCTCTTCCTTGATCACGTTCGGATCGCGGGCGAAGTTGGAGCTCACAAAGTATCCGTCTTTAGTACGCCAGAGCGGAGTATTCTTTAGGCCGAGTTCAAGATAGGCGATCTCGCCGGTCTTGCGGTCGCCGATGAGCCAGTCGTTGGCGTATCCCCCGTTGTTCCCTTCCTTGATGATGCTGACGTAGTCGTCAATGCTGTTGGCATATTGGAGCGCTTTCCGCGAGCGCATGAACTCGGGCTTGCCGTTCGGATCCCATCCTTCAAATTGGGTGATGGTGGTCTCGGTGATCATGATTCCGGCGGAGTTGATGCCGAAATCGTCATCGCTGGTGATGACGCCGGGGAAACCGTCCATCAGGATGCGGTTGCCGTGTTCAGGCTGGATGTCGAAGATCACGACCCAGCGCTCACCGGCGAGATAGCTGGTCCAGTTGTTGTGGGCGATCACGATCTGATGATCCTTGGTCATGCTGCCGGTCGCGATGAAGGCGCTGCAATTGCCGGGAGCGGTCAGTTTCGGATGCTTACTGGATTTCTTCTGCGTGGACTTGTTCGGCGATTGCTTTTCGAGCCACGGCAGGTAGTAGTCGGGAACTTCTTCGAAGGCGTTCAGGGCTACGATGTCATAGACATCGAGGTTCACGCCGTGGGCTTTGAGGCCATCGGCGATTCCCTGCAGTTCCTGTTGATACTCGGCGTCGATATGCGGCCAGAGCATCTGGCGAGCAGTCGTGCGGAAGAATTCCCACGGACGCTGCGTCTGGTGAGTGTCGAAGAGTTTGATGGCAGCGAAGGCGTCGGCAATCTCGGGGGCGAGGAGATACCCGTGCTGGAACCCGATGTCCGCGGGGGATCCTTCGAGATGAACGTAGGTCCAGCCGCCGTCCTGAAAACGATAGGCCTTTTGCAGGCGAGGATCGGAGGAGTCGGCCGCTGAGGCTAGAGCTGCGCAGAGCAAAATGAGTACGAGTAGAAGGATCATACGGCGGTTCATTATGAGGCTCCCAGGAGTTCCGAAGATGTGCCGCAACATTTTAGCTTAGCCGGCGATTTCAAGAGCGGAACACGAGGTCTCTCCACTGCGCGTTGCCTTACGCTTCGCGGAACGCAATGCTTCGGTCGAGATGACAGAGGCGTCTATATGTCGGTGCGCGGGTCGGTATGACGGGTGAGATACCAGCATGGTAAGGCGTCCGAGTGGGGATAGAGCGCATGCACACAGGGTTCCTGCTGCGGGGGATCGAAGATGAACTGGGTTTTGCCGTTCTTCTGCAGAACGGCGTAGTAGTGATTGACCGTCACCGATCCGTACGCGTTGTGGTTCGTTGCAACGCGAATGCGAAAGATCAAGAAATCGAGTCCAAACGTAATGACGGCGATTGCCAGCACAGAGAGAAGGGTCGCCATGAAGATGCGGCGAAGCTTGTCTCTGAGGCTGTAAGGGGGAGTCATGATGCGGGATTATAAGCCTCGGTTCGGCCTGAAAGAGATGCCGCAGGTCGTCAGCCAACTGACGGGAGCGCTAAGGTGAGGGTCGTTGACAATTTGGCCGTCCACAGGCAAACTACCGCATTCGCCGGGAATCGCGTCTGGCGAGCGTCTAAGGACGGGATTCCGGCAGGTTTGCCCTTCCCGTCGTATACTCAATATTCATTTCGTCCATGGCCATGACCGAGCAACGCGTGTCGTACACGCTGGATTCCTCGATAGAGACGATCGACCGGGCAGAGGAGAAGGCCACCCATATTGCTACTGAGCTCGGCTTTGGCGAGGACGAAATCATGCAGATTTCCATGGCGGTGCGGGAGGGCGCGGTTAACGCCGTCCTACATGGCAATGCTTATGCCCCGGACAAGAAAGTGACGCTTGCGTTTGAGCGGATTGGCCAGGATTTGATCATCACGATCAAGGATCAGGGGCCCGGCATGGATCTGAGCAAGATCCCGAATCCGCTGGCGCCGGAAAATCTGCTGAAGACCTCGGG
>Ga0335081_10005167_pt1 | contig 20647 bp, 12 predicted proteins | sample Lox_Sample_35_FD_206713 | JGI IMG/M metagenome (GOLD analysis project Ga0335081, IMG submission 206713) | Soil microbial communities from Loxahatchee National Wildlife Refuge, Florida, United States - Lox_Sample_3.5 | ecosystem: Environmental > Terrestrial > Soil > Wetlands | place: USA... | reverse complement strand
GATCAGGGGCTGGATGACGGCCGGAAAGCGCTCGTAAGAGAAAAACACGCCGGAGAAGATCCACATGGGCATCATTACCACGTTGATCAAGCCGCTCGCGGTCTCGATCTTCTGAGCGCGGCAGGCAGTGAGCAGCCCCACTCCGCCGAAGCAGAGCGCTCCCGCCAAACTGACCAGAAGGATCGACATCCACGAACCCATCACCCGCATGTGAAAGGCAAGCATCCCGAAGCCCAACAACATCCCCATATCAATCAGCATGAGGACCAACCGGCTGCTTGCTAGGGCCAGAAGAAAATCGCCGCGCCGCATCGGGCTGGCCACGAATCGCTTCAATAGCTTTCGCTGGCGCATGTCCACCAGGCCGAATCCGATGCCCCACATGCCCGAGTTCATCAGGTTCATGCCCAGCAGGCCGGGGATGAGAAAATCGATATATCTCGCGCCCGGCTCGCTCGACATCCGGCTGGAAGTGGGGAGAGTATCTTTGCGCCCGGCCGCCGCTTGGATGGCGTTGTCGACCACGGTACGGGCAAGCACGCTCTCCGGGCGTGCCGAGTCGTACCGGTATTCGAAGCCGCCGGAGTCTAGGGGCGTGATCACCAGGTCGTACTTGCCTAGACGAAACTGATTGAACGCGTCCGCAGCGGGAAGCACCTCGGCGTGGACGGAGCGGCTGGTGGGCGATCGCTTGAGCAGCTCCATGGCTTGGTCCGCACCCGGGCCGGCAACGATGACGGCGCGGCTCACGTCGGGCGGTTTGTCGCGAAAGGCGATCCCCAGCCCCAGCGCCAGCAGGATGGGAAAGACAAAGACCCAGAAGATCACCTCGGGTTCGCGCCACAACTCCTTCATGCGGGCCAGGACCAATTGCCGGTAACCCTTCCAGCGGCCGTTGACCGGCCCGGCTTGCGAGGCCAGAACCACAACGCGCTCGGGCACTTCTTCGCTTTGGCGTTCGGTCTCGAGTTCAGGCACCGATCCTCCTAATTCAGGGGACAGGGTCTAGGGGACAGGGTTTAGGAGACACACCCTTCTGTACGCTGCTCCGTGTCATCTGTTCCCTGATTCCCTGACCATACTCCGTTCCCCGGTCCCATGTCCTCTAGTCCTCGCGCAGGTGGCGTCCCGTGAGGTGAACGAACACGTCCTCCAGACTAGCCTGACGCGTGGTGAGATGCAGTAGACGCGCGCCGCGGTCCTGCAACCTCGCCAACAAGGCGGGGATGGTCTCGTGGGGCTCGCGCACACTCAGCACGATCCTGCCATCCTCTTCGTGGACCGCCTCCACGCCGGGCAGCGAACGCCACGTCTCGAGTGCCGCGTGGCCATCGCCGGTAGCGCCAGTAGCGTCGAATTCCACCATGTGATGGCCGCCCAGCCGCTCGATCAACTCGGCGGGGGTGCCGGAGGCAATGGTCAGGCCATGATCGATGATCGCGAGCCTATCGCATAACCGCTCGGCCTCGTCCATGTAGTGCGTGGTCAGCAGGACAGTCCCGCCTCGTCCCTGGAACTGGCGTACGATCTCCCAAAGTTGCCGGCGGCTCTGCGGGTCAAGACCCGTCGTCGGCTCGTCAAGGAACAGGATCTTCGGATTGGCCACCAGGGCCGTCGCCACCGCCAGCCGCTGCTTCTGTCCGCCCGATAGCTTGCCCACCCAGGTGTTCGCTTTCTCCGTCAGGGCCATCTCGTCCATCACGTCCAAGGTCGAGCGTGGGCGGCGATAGAAGCTGGCGAAGAGGTCCAGGGTCTCGCGCACGGTGAGCTTTTCACTGAGGCGCGTTTCCTGCAACGAAACGCCCAGCATCTCACGCAGTTCGCGGCTGTGTGCGTCCCAGGTCCGGTCCAGAATCTTGACCTCACCAGACGTGGGGGCGAGCAGTCCTTCCAGGATTTCGATGGTGGTTGTCTTGCCGGCGCCGTTCGGTCCGAGCAGGCCGAAGCATTCGCCGGCGAGGATTTCCAGATCGAGCCCGCGGACGGCTTCTACTTTGCCGTCGTAGGTCTTGCGCAGGCTGTGGCAGCAGATGGCCGCATCCATACTGTGTATCATATCCATTTACAATCGAAACTCGAAAGTCGAAATTAAATTAGAAACCATACATGGCGTCAGAAGTCAGGGCGCATGTCATTCTGAGCGCAGCGAAGAATCTCTCTTCAATTTCACCACAACCGTGAAAACCAAAGAGAGATTCTTCGCTGCGGTCAGAATGACATGCTTGAGGGTTTTCGGCATCCACTTATGTCGCGCGGTAACTCGAAATTAGAAAATCGAAACTCGAAATTCGGAAGAGGGGAACTCTCACCTCCGCCGGAAATCTGAACATGACTGTTAGCCAATCGATCCGCCCACCATTCGCGCTTCTTCTGTTGTATACTCCTACTTCTTCAAAGGAGGTCACATGCCGCAAATCGAAAAACACACTCCGGGAAGTTTCTGCTGGATCGAACTCGCCACCACCGACCAGACCGCGGCCAAGAGTTTCTACGCCTCGCTGTTTGGGTGGGTTGCCAACGACATGCCGATGGGTCCGAGCGACTTCTACACCATCTTCAGGCTGGAGGGTCGAGACGCGGCCGCGGCTTACACGCTGCGGCCCGACCAGAGATCGCAGGGAGTGCCGCCGCACTGGATGCTCTACATTGCGGTGGAAGACGCCGATGCTGCCGCTCCTCGAGCCACCGAGCTTGGAGGCACGGTGGTTGCTCCGCCCTTCGACGTTTACGGTGCCGGCCGCATGGCTGTGTTGCAGGATCCGACCGGGGCCTACTTCTGTGTCTGGCAGGCAAAGGAGAGCACCGGCATTGGTATTGCCGGAGTCGATGGCTCGCTCTGCTGGGCGGACCTGAGCACGCCGGACCGGGCGCGCGCCGAAGATTTCTATTCGGGCCTTTTCGGCTGGCATATCGGGAAGGAGGACGAGGAGCCGGGTCACGACTACTGGCACATCAAGAATGCCGAGGAGTTCATCGGCGGCCTTCCGGCCGCGACGCAGCGCAATCCCAACGCCCCGGCACACTGGCTGGCGTATTTCCTGGTCTTGGATTGTGACGCCAGCGCTGCCAAGGCGCAGCAACTCGGCGCCGCCGTATACCTCGCTCCGATGAGCATAGAGGGCACCGGGCGTATGGCCGTCCTGGCGGACCCGCAAGGCGCCGTCTTCGCGATTTTTCAGCCGGCTCCGCACGCCTGATCGTCATCCTGGAAACAGCTCTCAACTCTCAGCCGTCAGCGCTCAGCACGAAGGTTCGGTTCCTCGCTGATCGCTAATGGCTGATCGCTGATGGCTTTTCAATGACAATCGTCAATCAAGCGCCCCGTGCCCGCCGTCCCTCCTCGAGGCGGCGAGTCCACGCCACGAGGCTTTCCAAGAGGCCCCGGATGTGCTTCCGGGTATTCTCGTCCGTCAGGTTTCCCTGCGGATCGAATCGACGGGCGGGGTCGCCGATCATCACCTCGGGCTTGTTGATGGGGAGCATGTCCAGGTAGACGAATACTTGGCGCAGATGGTATTGGGCCCGCGCCGTGCCTTGGGCGGCGGGTGACGTACCCATCACTGCTACCGGTTTGCCCGCCCACGAGTTGTCCCCATAAGGCCGCGAGGCCCAATCGATAGCGTTCTTGAGCACGCCTGGTATGGAGTAGTTATATTCCGGCGTAACGAACAGAATGGCATCCGCGGCGCGGATTCGCGCCTTGAGAAGCGAGACCCGGGCCGGCGGTTGCCCCTCGTCGTCCTGGTTGAACGGGGGAATGCCGTCGAGCTCAAAGATCTCAATCCCGGCGCCCTCCGGTGCGAGTTCCTGTGCGGCCCGCAACGCCGCGCGGTTGTAGGACGCCCGGCGCAGGCTGCCGGGAATCCCGAGGATCGTCAGTGGATCGTTCACGTCGAACACCTCCTGGCCAATCGCAGCGAAACTTTAGAAACACGGAAACACGGCACCAGCACGCGCCGCGCCCGGAATCTGATTAGATGAAACGAGGCTAGATTGTGCTTCTTGAGACGAGCGCCGGCTGAGGGCGCTGTTTGAGGAAAGGCAGCGCGCCCAGGAAGAGGGCAGCGCCGGGGATCAGGCTCCAGTTCAGGAGGACGACTCCCAGACTGGAAAGCAACAAGCGCAGGGAGACATGGGAAGCGAGCAGGGCGCCCGCCAACCCGCCGAGAACGGGCAGGGGCTCGCAGTACATTATCGATACACGCGGCCAAAGGGCAAGCGCCACCGGGAAGACCCCGAGGCAGACCATCGCCACCGGCGATGCCGGGGAAATGCCGGCGAGCACGCGCTCCCAAGGTCCGCCGCCGGCGCGCTTGGACCACCACGCGCCCAGGGCGCCGAGGGGCGGCAGGGCCAGGAGCCAGAAGGAGTGCAGCACCAGACTGAGAGGCTGGCCTACAGGGATAGTCAGCGGCTTCACCCCCACGCGGTCCAACACCTGAAGCAACGCCACCGAAGCAACCGAAGTCACCAGACCCGGCAGCCAAAGGCTCATCACGCGACGTCTCATCAACGTTCCCCTTCCCACTCTTAGGGACTATCGGCAGAAGGGGAATGACGCTTTAGCGCCGCCAGCGTATTTTCGTCGCCGGGCAGGAAGTATCCCACTGCGATTCCCATGGCCCCGTCGGGGAGCGGCGTGCCGGTGGGATTCAGGCAGGTGGCGGTCACCTTGACCACATCGCCGCGCGCCAGCGCGAAGCCGCGATGCTCGGGAAACTGAACCATCGAGACTCCCATGATCTGTCCCTGGGGGTCGAGCTTGGCTTGCAAGGTCGCGATCTCCGCCTGGCGCGTCACGTCCTCCACCCGGAGTTCGCGTCCGTAGTCGTGCAGGTGGCCGCCCAGGCCGATCAGCGTACCATCGTAGGACAGCGTGAATTCGCCGCTGGTAACGTTCCGGCCCGGCGCCAGGTCGTAGCTCGAATTGCCGCATTGCTTCACGTCGAACCATGCGGGATAAACGTTGGTGAGGCGCGGTCCATCGGCAACCAGCGGCTGATATTCGATCCTGACTTCCAGATAGACCCCCGGATAACCCTCGGCAGTGGGGTTGTGGACCATGGTGCTGACCAAAAGCTCGTCGCCCTTCTCCACGCGATAACCGACCCCGGGCAGGACCGGCCAATCGGTCATCTCGCCGCCGGCGCCGAAGATGTGCTCGGGTTTGCGGGGGCAGAGGAAGTCGGCGCGGGCCAGGTTGTAAACTGCCACGTGGTGCAGGAGCCGGCCGGGAAGGAAAGTGCCGGCGGCGTCCACAAGCCTGGGGTGGTAGGCCGTAAACCAGCCGTCGACGGGGACCGTAGTGGTCAGGTCCGGCGCCTGCGCCACGTTCATGCCGGCGTTGGCCGGCAGACTCAGCGGGCCCAGCCGCAAGGTGAGGACGTGGCCAGCCTCGTCGTTCTGCAGGTCGAGCTTTACGTTGGCCGCGCGCGCCATGTGCATGTGGCCCATGTGCTGCATGTCGTGCTGGGCCCCCGCCAACCCGACCGCCCCAAAAACGACGGCCAGGATAGCAGCGTCGATTGGGCCCGCCTCGCGGGACCGATTGCCGATTGAAAGACGAAAGTTGGCTGCCATGGCATTTCCGTTTTATTACGATCGTAAACAGGAGACAGGGCCACCCGCGCCAAACTCCGTCCCTCCTCCACCCTTGGTAGCCCAAGGCCGCGATCATGAGTGTCCGCCCGTTTCTATGGCCAATCGGCAATCGAGAGAGCGGGAGGGCCGCCGCATGATAATTCGTTGAATCTATGGAAAATCTCTGTTTCGTTCCGATCTTCTCAAGGTTGTCCGCCCAAGCACCAGGTGGCCAGATTCCCAAGGTTGAAGCTGTTCTTTGTCCCCTGTCACTCGCCCGGTCTCCCGGTGACGGCCAGTCCACTTACGGTTGTCGCGCTCCACCATGCAAGATTTCGGATTGAAGGTCATGCCTGAGCCAATCCTCATGCTCGTGATGCCGATATGGAAATCAACCATCTCTACGCTACACGAATGCGCTACCGGTTGTCAAGGACGAATTCGTGATTCGGGGTATTTGCTGAGAAGATAGAGAGAATTAATCATTGCACGGGGTGTTGCGGCAACCAAAGAAAAAGACCTCAACACGGAGGTCGCAGAGGTTTACGGAGGCCACGGACAAGAAAGAAAGCGTACGCCTCCATGACCGCCGATTCGGCGCGCATGAGCGGTTTACTCGTATCGCAGCGCCACCATAGGATCCACCGAGGCGGCGCGCCGGGCAGGAACCAAGCTGGCGAGAAGCACCACCAGCGTGATCCCCAATAGCGCGCCGGCAAACGTAAGTGGATCGCCGGGCCCCAGACCGAATAGCGTCGAACGCAGCAATCGCGCGCCAGCAACGGTCAAAGGCAGTCCGAGCAGGATCCCGGCCAGGCTTACCGCGAGGCTCTCGCGCAGCACCATCCACAGCACCTGCCGACGCCGGGCTCCCAGCGCCATCCGAACCCCGATTTCAGCCGTTCGCCGGCTCACCCGGTAAGCCAGCGTACCGTAGAGTCCGGTGGCCACCAGCAGCGCCGCCAGCAGGCCAAAGAACATGGAAAGCCGTGCAAACAGCCGCTGCTGTGAGAACGACTGCTCGAACTGCTCGCGCTGGGTCATCGGTTGCAACAAGACCAGGTCGGGCCCAAACTCGCGGACGGCCCGGCGCACTTCCGGCAGCAGCGTCGCGGGATTGCCCTCGGTGCGAAGCTCAAAATGCAGCGTACCCACACCGGGGATCTGGCTATAGGGAAAATAGGCCATGGGTTTCGGCGCTTCGTCCACGCTCCGGTACCTGCTATCGGCGGCGACGCCGACGATGGTGTACTGAGGATCCGTGGAGCTATGGGAGAATGCCAGGTGGTGGCCGAGCGGGTTGCGGCCGGCCAGAAACTGCTGGGCAAGGGTCTGGTTCACGATCACGACTTTGGAGGCGGTGGCGGAATCAGCATCCGTCAGATCGCGGCCGAGCAGAAGGGGAACACCCAACACGTGGAGGTAATCCGGGCCCACGGCATTCCAGCGCATGGAGCTCCCGCCAGCATCCCCACGGGGCAGGACACCGTCCACGTAAGCATAGGTGTTGTTGCTCCAGCCGGAGCCAATCCGGTTCTGCATAAGCGTCGTCGATTCCACCCCCGGCAGCGAGCGCAGGCGAGTGGTGAGCGCCCGATAAAAGAGAATCACCTCCGCATCGGTGCGCAGGGTTTGGGGCGGGTTGACGCCAAACGCTAGCAGACCGGAGGCACGCATCCCGAGGTTAGCGCTCTCGAGGTTGCGCAGCGTACGCAACAGGAGACCGGCGCCCACCAGCAGGACCAGGCACATCGACATCTGCAGCGCCACCACAATCTGCCCGCTGCGAAGCTTGCCCTTATCCTGCCGCGCGCTCGCGGCCGAAGTCTTCAAGGCCAGCCCCGGCGAGACGCGCACGGCGCTGCGCAACGGAGCGAGTCCGAACAGCAGCGCGGCCAGCACCGAGACCGCCAGGGTAAATGCCAGCACCGTGTGATCGGGCGCCACGCTAACGTCCAGCTCCGACCAAGCGACCAAGGCTTGCGTAGACCACTGGGCAAAGATCCAGCCAAAGCCGGCGCCCGCCGCCACCAACAGCAGGCTCTCGGCCAGCAACTGGCGGAAGAACTGCAACCGAGTTGCGCCCAGCGCCATGCGCAGGCTGAACTCCCGCTGCCGCGTGGCGTTCCGCGCCACCAGCAGCATGGCCACGTTGCTGCACGCAATCACCAAAACCAGCCCCACCATTGCCATCAGCAGCGTCAGCGGCTGCTGGTAACCCTCGCGCAGGCTCTCGATGCCTCGCGCGGAGGTGAAATAGAGCTGCGGCGGTTCCTCATGGGGCTTGGGCGTGCCGACTCCTTCGTAGGCCGTGCGCAGAAAGAGGGGATTCAGCTCCGCCTGAGCCTGTGCGCTGGAGACGCCGGGCGCAAGGCGTCCAATCAACATCAGGCACCACCAGTTGTGCGTGCCGTACAAGGTGTTGCCATCCTGGCTGGATTGGCCCCAGGCCGTCAAATCCGGCCGATTCTGCAACGGAATCCAGATGTCGGTCTTGGTTTCGGGTTCCACGCCGAGAAAGTCGCGAGCAGCGACGCCGACGATCGTAAACGGCACTCCCTTAATGTACATGGTCCGGTCGATCACCACCGGATCGCGGGCGAACCGCCGCGTCCAGTAGTTGTAGCTGAGCACGGCCACCAGCGCGTGCTGTGCTTCCTCGTCGAGCGTGAAAGTCCGACCGCGCGCTGCCGCCACGCCCAGGCCGGAGAAGAAATTGCCGCTCACCATGTCGGCGGTAGCCTCCTCCGGCTCCTCTCCATATCGCACCGGGACTTTGCCGATGCCCAGCGGGACGAAGGCCATCAAGTCCGAGAAGGCTCGCCGCTTGGTACGGAGCTGCTCGAAGGTGAACTCGGTGAAAGAGAGATCATCATCGCCGGTCTGCATCGTTCCAGAGGGCCGGCCCCGCCCATGGAGGTAGACCAGTTGTTGCGGATCGGGCACCGGCAGGAATCGCAGCACCACGGCGTTCATCACGCTGAAGATCGCGGTGTTGGCGCCGATCCCCAGCGCCAGGGTCAGCGCCGCGACGGCGGCAAAACCGGGGCTCTTCGCCAACATGCGGAAGCCATAACGAAGGTCCTGTAGCAGAGCTCTCATTGGTTCCTCCCTACGATCAGGCCAACTCTGTGTTAGACCGGAGTATCAACGAGGCGTTAGCGGAAGGCGGTAGGCGGTAGGCAGAAGGCAGTAAGCAGAAGGCAGTAGGCAGTGCGATACCAGGAATTGCGGATTGCAGATTGGTCCTGAGCGAAGCGAAGGATTGCCGATTGCAAGAGAAGAAGTAGGCAAGCCGCCGCCTTTTCAATGGACCATGCGCAGCCTTCTTCTGCCTACTGCCGGCTGCCGACTGCCTACTGCCTTCTGCTTACTGCCTTCTGCTTTCTGCAAGGTCGCGGACAAAGGAGATGATGCGCGGGTCTTCCCAATCGATGTTGCTGATGATCTTCGACGCCACTCGCCCGTCGCGGCCGATAATGTAAGTCTCAGGGAACAGGCGGGTGCCATAACGCCAGGAAAGCGTCTGCTTCGGATCGCGGCCGATCGGGAAGGTAAGGTGGTAGTCCCGGATGAACTTCTCCAGCATCGCCGGGTCCTGATCGACGCTCACGCCGATCACCTCGATGCCGTAGGGCTTCACCTGCTCAGCGAATTTCTCCAGGCTAGGAGTCTCCTCGATGCAGGGCGGACACCACGTGGCCCAAAAATTCACCAGCACGACGTGGCCGCGATAATTCCTGAGGGCGACCTCTCCGCCATCGAGCCGCGGCACCGTAAAGTCCAGCGCCTTGTCGCCGAGCTCGAGCGGTGCCGGTGCGCCCCGCCGAAGCAGGAAAGAGCTGGTGACCCCTGCCGCGATGATGAGCAGTCCGCCCAAGCCGAGCTTGGCGCGGTTGGTGACGATCATGCTCGCATTATAACGGGGATGGGCGGTAATGGCGAGGGGAGCTCCCAACATAGAGGCACAGAGACTCAGAGGCGCACGGAGGACGGAGCACCCTCCCTCCACAAATGACTTCTTCTCTGCGATGCTCGTTCTCTTCTCTGTGTCTCTGCGCCTCTGTGTTTGGTTCCCCCTGTCCCTAATGGCGGTCAACTTAAGCTAGAAACGCAGCTTGAGCGCGAACTGGATCAAGCGCGGGTTGTTCACCGACTGGTTGATGACCCCGAACAGCGGGCCGGCGGCCACATCCGTGGTGGGCGTGGCGAACTCCGGGTGATTCCACAGGTTGAAGAACTCGGCACGGAATTGCAGCGACGCACCCTCACGGAAAGAGAGGGGGATATCCTTGATGGCCGAAAAGTCGGTGTTGACGAACGACGGACCAAACAGCGGGGTCCGGTCGGAGTTGCCGAGTTCCCCTGACGCCGCCGGCTGGAAGCAACTGGTGTCGAAGAACTGGCTCACCGTCCAGCCGCTCAACCGGCCGTTGCAAACCCGGTCGGGACGATTCAAGGCCTCGCCGTTCCATTGGAAATTCACGCCGGAGGAATTGTTGCTGTTGTAGATGAAGAGGGGAAAGCCGGAGATGGCGTGCTCGATCAAGGTCACCTCCCAGCCGCCGAATAAGGCGTTGGGGGCTCCGCGCCAACCGTTCCCCCAGCGCTTGCCCTTCCCGAACGGCAGATCGTAAACCACGCTGGCGGTGAAGTTGTGGGTGAGATCGATTTGCGAAAGGCCTTTATCCATTTTTGCTGCGCCGGGCAGCGGATAATAAATGGCGCCGATGGTGCTCCCGAGGCCGTCGGGCATGCCGGAGTCAAAGTCCTTGGAGTAACTGTAGCTCACCAGGGCGTAAAGTCCGTGGCTGCTCTTGGTCTCCGCCCGCACCTGCAAGGAGTCGTAGCGCGAGTGGCCGTTATCGAAGATGTCGTAAATATCACCGAAGTTGGGCCACGGCGTGGGTGGGGCCCCACAGCCCAAGGTATAGCCGGAAACGGAGCCGCAGGCGGTGGGTGACGTCAGGTTCACATTGAAGTCGGAGGTCAGCAGGTGGCTGCTGCGAGCGCCGGCATAGCCTACGGTGAAGAGGACGTCGCCGGGAAGTTGACGCTCGATGTTCAGATTAAACTGCTGGATACGTCCCTGCTTGAAATCGAGATCCGCCGCGTTGAGGTTCCCTCCGAATTGGGACGGACTGGTGGGCTCGCTGATAAGAGGAAAGCCCTGCGAAATGCTATAGCCGCTGGGCGGTGTGGCCGGGTTGGAGGCACAAGCGCTGGTGCTGAACGGGCAAAGGTCAGGGAAGAAGAAACTGCCGCTGGCGGACTCAGCCCAGTAGGGTGGGTTCTGCCACAAGCCCTGGGCGCCCTGGTTCCACGAAGAGTCGTGATAGATCGAGTATCCCGCGCGGATGGAAGTCTTGCGGTCTCCACGCGGGCTCCAGGCAATCCCAATACGCGGCTCGAAGGCGCTCAGGTCAGTGGCAAGGCCGACGTTGGGGCCGGCGCCATGACCCGCAATCAGGAACTGCCCGGTTTGGAGATTGAAGTTCGACTGGCGATTGGCCTCCTCGCTGATCGGCGTCACCACGGCCCACGCCAAACCCAGGTTCAATGTGATGTTGGGGGAGATGCGCCAATTGTCCTGGAAGTAAGGACGATACATTTTCCAGCGCCGGCCGGTGACGGGGCCCTGGAAGTTCTGGTCGTGGAGGCCGAGATCGGCCAGACCCAGCAGAAAATCCGCCAGGTTGTCGCCGCCGGAACTGCTGTATGCTCCCTGCGGCGCCGTCCAGGCGCTGGTGAAGATCCAGAACCCGTCCTGGAAACCTTCCGCCAACACGTTCAACTGGTTGGCGCGGATCTGGCCGCCGAACGTCATCTCGTGTTTGCCCCGAATCATGTCGAACGTATCGGAAATAGAGAACACGTTGGTCCCGCCTTGAAACGGGCTGTAACCCCGGTCGCCCAGAGGCCAGTAGGGCCCGTTGACCTCCGTCGACACCAGTCCGCAACTGACCCCGCCCAGGTTGGCGCCCGGGATGTTCAGCTTTTGCGACTCGCACGATCCGGTCCCGAAGGAAAGGATGTGGTTGAAATCGCGGTTAAACCCCACTGTCGCCCGGTTGATGCTGTTGGGTGAGAAAACGTGGGTCTCGGAGAGCGCGGCGTTACGGCTGTGGTCGGCGAGGCTCTGCGTGCTGGCGAAGGCGTTGGCTTCGGCAAATCCCGGCGAGCCGCCCGGTTGGTAGACAGTCGCCTGGTCGTAGCTGAAGCGCGCGTAGAGCGAGTCCTTACTGGAAAAGTTATGGTCCAGCCGCAGGTCGGACTCGCCTTCCTTGAGGTTCCTCACCGGGACGTTGCTGTAGTTATCAGTCAACGTGTCCGAAAAAGTAGGAGCGGGGTAGAAGTTGACCATTTGAGTGGCAATCGGGTTGATCAGGCTGGGTGGAATAGTGTTGCAAGGTGTGCCCGCAGTCTGAATTCCACCCGCGTTGGTAGGTTCGGGATTGCCGCTGCCATCGCACAGAAACGGAGTGCGAACAATGTTGCCGGAGGCGTCAGTCGTGGTGCTATACGGGTTATAGAGCTGGGGGAAACCGATGGGGCATTGCGGAAAGGTCACCGGACAGACCGACAGGGATTGGGGAAAGATCCCGGATCGCTCGTTCTGCGTCGGCACCGTTCCCAGGAAGGTGAGACCCTCGAGACTCCGCTTACCCTGGTAATCGAAAAAGAAGAAGGTCTTGTCCTTCTTGATGGGCCCGCCGAGAGTGCCGCCGAACTGGTTTTGCTTAAACTCGCCGCGATTGGGAGCAAAGAAGTCGCGCGCGTCGAGGTCGGTGTTGCGCAGAAATTCAAACAGGGAGCCGTGGAAGTCGTTGGTTCCGTTCTTGGTGGTCAGCAACACCGTGGGGCCACCCCGGGTGCCGTATTCCGCCGAGTAGTTGTAGGTGAGGACCTTGAACTCCTGAAGGGCGTCGATATCCGGCAGGATGGAGATTCCGCCTGCCGTCAACTCATTGTTGTCCACGCCGTCGAGAAGCCAGTCTGTACTGTTGGCGCGCGATCCCCCAACCGAGAGCGAGAAAGAGCCGCGAATCGCAACCTCGCTGCTGCCGCCGGTGGTGAAGAAACTGCCGGGATTGGTCTCTGATACCGTACCCGGCGAAAGCGTGGCCAACTGGACAAAGTCCCGGCCGTTGAGGGGAAGCTCGGCCACCTGCTGGGAGGTGATCACTTGGCCCAGGGTCGCGTTGGAGGTTTCCACCGCGACGGCCGTAGCCGATACCTCGACGGTCTGCTGCAGGGTGGCCGGCGCGAGCGAGAAATCCACTTCCCGGGTCTCGTCGACCTGAAGGGTGAGGTCCTTCTGCTCCACCGGTTGAAAGCCTTGAGCCGTTACCTTGATGGAATACGTGCCGATAGGCAGGAGGGGCAGCAAGTAGTGACCCGTCTCATCGGTCTTGGTTTCGCGGGGGACGCCGGTTCCCTGCGAGGTAGCGGTGACGGAGGCTCCCGGCAAAGAGGCGCCGGAGCGGTCCTGAACTGTACCGGAAAGGGTCCCGGTGCCCTGGCCAAAAAGTGGCGAGCCCGCGAGAACGACCGCAAAGAAGGAAAGCGTGGCAAGAACCCCTCGCTTACAAGTCATGCTCGAACCTCCGCTGGCACCGAGGTGCCCGAATAGTTGAACGACGTGGAGTTGCAGGACCCGAACCCGGACGACCGATACGTATAGCTCAAGCGGACGGCTGAAGTCAACTTTTTTTGGGCAAGGGGGCGAGGGGGGCAAGGGGCCATCATTTTTTCACTTCTGACTCTTCGGAAGATATAAAGAGCTTTCATAAACGAAGGAGTTACTCGAAAATGCGCACACAGCGCAGGCCGTTTTCCCGCATTGACAAGTCCAGCACTCTACCTTATAATTACTTGGTCGGTTAAGCCAGCCGGGCTGCCGACTAAACTCTGCGGAGCAAGAAGCTTCACGGCGAGTCTTCCCTGTTCCCTGTTCCCTGATCCCCACTTCGGGCAGGAAGCGCACCCGGCAACCATGAAGGGGGCATCTCATAACGTGGCAAAAGTGACGCGCCAAGCCTGCAATCTTTGGAGGCGAAGAGAGAGGACGTTCTGAACGAACCAAATCCCAGTCCCGTCGACGCGAAGCTGGCGGAGTCGAAACCGGTGGAGACGAAGCCCAAGCGCAAGCCCAACCCAAAGGCGCCTCGCCAGGACGTGCTATTGCTGGAGCCGGACGTCCGTCTGGAGGGCTGCTACGAGGTGGCTCTGGGGTTCACGCCCGAGCAAGTCAAAGTGGAAGTGCTCCGCTGCCTCCAGTGCAAGGACCCCAAGTGCATCGACGCCTGCCCATTGCACATTGATATCAAGGCGATGATTCTCGCCCTGGGCGACGGCGACATCGAAGCGGCGTTTGCCAAGATCAGCGAACAGAGCCCCTTTCCCGGCATCTGCGGGCGCGTCTGCCAGCACGAATTGTTCTGCGAGAAAGAATGCTTGATGGGCAAGAAGCTGGAGCCGGTGGCGATCGGGTCGCTGGAGCGGTACATTGCCGACCAGCACCGGGCCGACCAGCACCGGGGGGTGGCGGAAACCGAAGAAGGGGAGGCGGCAGGCCCCTGCGCGGTGCCCCGTGCCACTGGACCGCGCGTGGCCCTGGTGGGCAGCGGACCCGCCTCGCTGATCACCGCCTTCGACCTGGTGCGCAAGGGCTACCGGGTGACGGTGTTCGAGGCCCTGCACCGGCTGGGGGGCGTGCTGGCCTATGGCATTCCCAACTTCCGCCTGCCGCGCGAAATCCTCAACGAGGAGATCGAGCGCCTGCGCGGCATGGGCGTGGAGTTTCACACCGATTTTATCGTGGGCAAGACGGTTACGCTCGACGAGTTGTTCGCGGCGGGTTACGCGGCGGTGTTCCTGGGGACGGGCGCGGGACTGCCGCACCTGATGGGCATCCCGGGCGAGAACCTCACCGGCGTCTACACGGCCAACGAATTCCTCACCCGCATCAACCTGATGGAAGCCTATCGCTTTCCCGCCGCGGACACGCCGGTGCGCGTGGGCAAGCGCACGGTGGTGGTGGGCGGCGGCAACTCGGCCATGGACGCGGCACGCTGGGCGCGGCGCTTCGGCAGCGAGACCACTATCCTCTTCCGGCGCGGCCGGGCGGAACTGCGGGCGCGCGTGGAAGAGATCGGGCACGCGGAGGAAGAAGGCGTCCACCTCGAGTTCCTGGCCGCCCCGACGCGCCTCTTCAGCGACGCGCAGGGCAACGTGTGCGAGATGGAGTGTATCCGTATGCAACTGGGCGAGCCCGACGAGTCCGGGCGGCCCTCGCCGGTGCCCCTGCCGGGGTCGGAATATCGCGTGCCGGTGGACACCGTGGTGATGGCGATAGGCCAGAGCCCTAACCCAACGGTGCAGCGGGCGACGCCGCAACTGGCCACCAATCGGGGCAAGGTGGTGATCGACGCGAGCGGCGAGACCAGCCTGCCGCGCGTTTACGCGGGCGGCGACGTAGTGCGCGGCGGGTCGACGGTGATCCTGGCCATGCGCGACGGGCGGGCGGCGGCCGAGGCCATCGATCGCGCCCTGCGCCAGCAGCGGTCCCTTGATGACAGGACCGCCGTGACGGTGTCCGCACCGGAGCCGACTCCGCAGACCGGGGCGATGGCACCGCACGGCTATCGCGTCGTCGAGAAACGCTGGCTGACGCCGGAGGCAGCGTCGCTGGAGATCGAGGCGCCGGAGATTTCGCGCCACTGGAAGCCCGGCCAGTTCGTGATCCTACGGCCCACTCCGGAGAGCGAACGCATCCCGCTGACCATTGTCGACGGCGACGCGAACCGCGGAACCATCGTCCTGGTGGTGCAGGTATTGGGAAAGACGAGTCGCGTCACGGCGTCGCTCGAAGCCGGGGGCGCGCTGGCCGACCTTTTGGGGCCGCTAGGCCTGCCGGCGACGGTGGAGCGCGCCGGCCTGGTGATGTGCGTGGCGGGCGGTGTGGGCGTGGCCGAGCTGCTGCCGGTAGCCCGCGCTTTCCGCGAGGCAGGCAATCGCGTGACAGCGCTCTGCGGCGCCCGGTCGGCGGCGCAGATGATCCTCAATGCGCAGCTTCACTCCGCTGCCGACGAGGTGAGGTGGTCCACCGACGACGGCTCGGCGGGCTTACACGGCACGGTGGTGGATCTGATGCGCGATTGGCGGGGCGGCCAACTGGCGGCACCCGGCCTGGTCCACGTGATCGGTCCCATCCCCATGATGCGCGCCGCCGCCGCGCTGACGCGCGAGTGGGGCGTGCGGACGCTCGCGAGCCTCAATCCCATCATGGTAGACGGCACGGGGATGTGCGGCGGCTGCCGCGTCACCGTGGGCGGCAAGGTGAGATTTGCGTGCGTCGACGGGCCGGAGTTCGACGCGCACGGCGTGGACTTCGACGAGTTGGCGCGGCGCAATCGCGCATACGCGGCACAGGAACGGGTCAGCCGCGAGAGCGAGCCGTGCAGGCTGGGCCTGAAGTAGGGAACAGGGAACAGGGAACAGGGAACAGGAAGAAGCGCAAGAGCGATTACCCAGGGATTTCTGCTATTCCCTATTCCCTGTTCCCTGCTTGCTACTGGTCGTGAATGGTGACTACTTCCCGGACCTCGAATTCGCGGGCGCCGTTGGGCGTGGCGATGCGGACTGTGTCGCCCACCTGCTTTCCCATAAGGCCGCGGCCAATGGGCGACGAGGTGGAGATCAACCCCTTGGCCACGTCGGCTTCTTCCGAGGTCACCAGGCGGTACTCGATCTCCGAGTCGCGGGAAAGGTCGTAGAGAATCACCTTGGACCCCCAAGCGATCTTGTCCTTGGGGATGTTATTCATATTGATGAGCGACAGGTCGGCCACCCGCTTCTTGAGTTGGCCCAGTCGCGCCGCGACATATCGCTGGCGCTCCTTGGCCATCTGGAACTCGGCGTTCTCGCTCAGGTCGCCGTGGGCACGGGCCACCTTGATCTCTTTGGGCAGCTCGTGGCTGAGCTCGTGCTCCAGGGCTTGAATCTCATCTTGCAGCTTCTTGAGAATTTCAGAAGGCATAGGAATGCGTCCGTTATTCGGAAATGGCGCCTCTTCTATGATAAGAGAAACCGGGCGAAGGCACAAGGAGTCGAATTACTCGCTTTGCTTGCCGATAGGTCGGTCTGAAGAGTGAATGGTGAATAGTGAATTGTGAATGGGAAGGTCTTCCTTTCACCACTCACTATTCACAATTCACTATTCCTTCTGCTTGGAAAGGACATTTCAGGAAAGGGAAGTGGATATGAGACCTTGGACGTCAGTCGCTCTGATGCTGCTTTGTTCTCCCGCTTTTGGGTTTCAAGCCCAGCCTTCAGCCATCCCGCACCTGGAAAGACACGGAACGGCCACCGAACTCGTGGTGGATGGTAAGCCGTTTTTGATGCTCGCGGCGGAACTGCATAACTCCAGCTCCTCGAGTCTTGATTTCATGCGGCCGATCTGGCCGCGGCTGGCGGCAATCCCGCTGAATACCGTGCTCACGCCGCTTTCCTGGGAATTGATTGAACCGCAGGAGGGCAAGTTCGATTTCACCGTTCTCGACGGCTTGATTCAAGACGCGCGGCGAAACAATCTGCGCCTCGTGTTTCTCTGGTTAGCCAGTTGGAAGAACGGCATGTCGAGCTACGCACCGGTGTGGGTGAAGCAGGACACGCGGCGGTTTCCGCGGGTGATCGAGAAGGACGGTAACCCGGTGGAAATCCTCAGCCCGTTGGGCACGGAAACCCGGGATGCCGATGTTCGCGCCTTCGCCGCCGTCATGCGCCGCATCCGCGAGGTGGATGGCGACGCTCACACTGTCCTCATGATGCAAGTGGAGAATGAAGTCGGGGTCCTGGGAGATTCCCGCGACCGAAGCCCCGCCGCCAACCAGGCTTTCGACGGACAAGTCCCGCCGGAGTTGGTCGCCTATCTCCAGCAGCATCGGGAGACGCTGATTCCGGAGTTCCGCCAGGTTTGGGAAGCCGCTGGGTCTAGGACGTCCGGCACCTGGCAGGAGGTGTTTGGCGCCAGCCCCGAGACCGACAAGATCTTCATGGCCTGGCACTACGGCCGATACGTGAATCACGTCGCCGCCGCGGGAAAAGCCGAGTACCCCATCCCCATGTACGTGAACACCTGGCTCGCCGGTCCCAAGTCTTCCCCCGGCCAGTATCCCAGCGGCGGACCTTTGCCAGAAGTGATGGACCTGTGGAAGGCGGCGGGCGGCGCCATCGACATCTACGCACCCGACATTTATGCGCCGAACTTCGCCGAATGGTGCGACCGGTACAATCGCGCCGGCAATCCGATGTTGGTGCCGGAAACGCGAGGAGGCACGGCCGGCGAGGCCAACGTCTTCTATGCTCTGGGCGAGCGCAACACCATCGGATTTTCCCCTTTCGGAATCGATTCCTGGCAGGACGCGGATAACGACTTGGGCAAAAGCTACGAAGTGCTGGCGCAAGTGGCGCCCATCATCCTGAAACACGAAGGCAACGGAGAGATGGCGGGGTTTCTGCTCGACCAGGATCATCCCCGGACCACCGTGGAGATGAATGGATATCAGCTCGACGTGAGCCTGGATGAGATTTTCGGCAGCGGAGCCAAGACCGGATATGGACTGATCGTGGCGACCGGTCCGAACGAGTTCTTGGGCGTCGGCCGCGGGTTTCGCGTCTCGTTCTCGCCCAAAAGCGCCGGACCGCCTCGGGCCGGAATTGGTTACATCGAAGAGGGTACTTTTGCCAATGGGATTTGGATACCGGGCCGGCGGCTGAATGGCGATGAAAACGATCAAGGTAAGTTCTGGAGAGTGGCGCCGCAGCGGATCAACGTGGAGAAGGCGGTGGTCTACCGCTATCAGTAAGGAAGAAATGATGAATGATGAACATCGTCAACTCGTGGAACGAGTGGGACCCGCTGCGGGAGGTCATTGTCGGGTCAGCGCGGGGAGCGGCAGACATCGGCTTCGAGCCCGCACTCTCCCCTTACTTTCCGCCGGACAGTCCGGGGCGCGCGTTCCGTGGCCGGCCCGTGGATCCTGCGGTCGTGGACGATGCCGAGCGCCAACTGGACGCCTTCGCGGACCTTCTCAATGGCCTGGGGATCACGGTGCGGCGGCCTGATCCGGTGGAGCACAACCTTCCGGTAAGGACACCCGACTGGGAGATCGCCTGCGGACATGCTACGGCTTGCCCGAGGGACCTGCTTCTGGTGATCGGGGATGAGATCATTGAGGCCCCCATGGCGCAGCGGGCGCGATACTTCGAGTTCCGTGCCTACCGGAGCCTGCTCAAGGACTACTTTGCTCGCGGAGCGCGCTGGACCACCGCGCCGAAGCCCCTTATGTCCGACGCTCTATACTGCGAGCGCGGCCCCGACGGCGAACCGTTCGACCTTGCCTCCGGTCCGCTGCTCACCGAGTTTGAGCCGGCCTTCGATGCGGCCTGCTTCGCGCGGTTCGGGCGCGACATATTCTGGCAACCCGATCTGGTCAGCAACGAATTCGGCGTCTATTGGCTCCGGCGGCACCTAGGTCCCGCTTTCCGTATCCACCGCATCGCCTTCCGCGAGCCAACTCCCACTCACATCGACACGACGCTGGTGCCGGTCCGGCCGGGACTGGTCCTCATCAACCCGGAGCGGCCGTGCATCAATGGCGCGCTGGATCGATTCACCGCCAACGGCTGGCAAGTGGTACCCGCTCCCCCCTCCGTGAGAACTGGTCGTGCGCCGGCGCGGGACGTGAGCAACTGGATCTCGATGAACATCCTCATGCTCGACGAGCGCACGGTGGTGGTGGAACAGACAGAGAAGCCGATGATGGACCTGATGCGGTCGCTGAACTGTGAGGTAATTCCCTGCCCCTTCGACCGCGTCTACCCCTTCGGCGGCGGGTTCCACTGCTGCACCGCCGACATCCGCCGAGATGGAACCCTGCGGTCGTACTTTCCGCCTTAAATGGCTTTCGACATCGCATCCGTTCCATACCGACGATGTAGAAACACAGATTACATAGATACGAAACAAGGACAGCACAATGGGCATCGCCAAGAGTGAGGTGTTGCACAACGCTTGCGATAGCCTCGACGCCTTGACTTCAACCTTCCAATCTTGAATCCCGGCTCTACCTATTCGAATCCTGACAAAAGGCTTGACTTGCGTGGGAAGCTGCGTCCCATTTTTGATTTCTTTTGTCTGAAAAACCCGTTTTTGCCCCCGAAATAAGCTCCAAATCCAGGTTCGTCCTGGGTTCGCTTTGGGGTATGTAAATTTTACAAATGCCGCTTTATCAGCAACAACCAAGGTTCGTTTTGTAATAAACGGGTATTAAAATTGGTATTTTTCTTTACACATTCAATTGTAGTAACGCCAACAACCCGATCCAACTCGCTTTCTCGGCCTGCCGCGCGCTTGGTTCGCCAACGGAGAGGGTTGCTCCCCGTGCCGTCGTCGGCCCGCTGCCGGTACACGTCAACGGCCGGCGTTCTCGCTCGATCACCGCCAAAACGCCACCGCTCCTGCCTGAGCTCACGACCAAGTTACAGCATCCTTTCCGAGTGGCGACGTACCGTTCCGCCAACTCCAACCCGGGCGCGGTCGCGATACCAACTCCTTGCGGCTCCCCGCGGCGCCCCGCGGCCTACACTCCACCAAGGCTACCCACTCACAGGTCGAACTACCTAGCTTATGATTGCACGGGCTAGCATCTCTGTCAAGCTTATTATATCTTGAGTTATGTGGATTTACGGTGCCGCGGCGCGAACGGAGGACTAGCAGGGTGATGAAAAAGACGTTTTTGGCACCCGTAGAGGCCGGCTTTAGCCGGGCATCTTGTTGAATTCAAAGTGCCGCCCTAAAGGGCGCCGCTACGAAAACCTCTCGAAGCCGGGTTTTTCAGCAGCATGTTAGCCTAGCTAGCTAGTGTAGTGTCCGAGAAATGGATGGGCATAAACCCCAAAGGCCCGGAGGGCCGACAGAGAGTAGCCCAGGGCACAAGCCCTGGGAGAAGACCGACAAATATATTGTTTTGTTTTCTTGTGGGCACGCGACCCCAGGGCTTGC
>Ga0335081_10005166_pt1 | contig 20652 bp, 16 predicted proteins | sample Lox_Sample_35_FD_206713 | JGI IMG/M metagenome (GOLD analysis project Ga0335081, IMG submission 206713) | Soil microbial communities from Loxahatchee National Wildlife Refuge, Florida, United States - Lox_Sample_3.5 | ecosystem: Environmental > Terrestrial > Soil > Wetlands | place: USA... | reverse complement strand
GAGGTCGGCATCGCTTTCCTCTACGCCCCGGACATGCACTCGGCGATGAAGCATGCGCAAACCGCCCGCCGCGAGCTTCGCCTGCGCACGGTTTTCAATCTGCTCGGCCCGCTCACCAACCCCGCCAACGCTTCAGCCCAGGTGGTGGGTGTGTATTCAGTTGACCTGGTCGAGAAACTGGCAGAGGCTCTCAGCATGCTCGGCCTGCGCCGCGCCATGGTGGTCCATGGACTCGACAGGCTCGACGAGATCACCATCACCGGCCCCACACGCATTGCCGAGGTGAACAATGGCGCAGTGCGGACTTACGAGGTCACGCCCGAGGAATTCGGCATGAAACGAGGCTCACTCGAAGACATCGCCGGCGGCGATGCCGCAGCCAACGCCGCCATCATTCGTGAGGTGCTGAGCGGAAAGCTTTCGCCAAAACGTGACGTCGTCCTGCTCAATGCCGCGGCAGCCTTGGTGGTGGCGGGAAAAGCCGGGCACTTAGCCCAAGCGGTGCCTCAGGCGGCGAAGTCAATCGACTCAGGCGAGGCCGCGGGAACTCTGGCAGAGTTGGTAACGTTCACCCGACAAGCATAACCACGATTCGTACCTTCGTTTCCCTTGTGCCCTTTGTGGTTCACGTTTTTCCCGCCGCCTTCTTCAGCCGCTCGATCTGCTCCAGGTGATTCGGCCCATGTTTCGACATCATCTGCACATAATCGGCAACCGTCACGGGATGATCTTTCTCAGGATGACGCGCAGATTTCTTCAAGTCAGACTCTTTCAACCGGCGCAGCAATTGCACCGTAGCATGGCGGTTCAGCCCGTAGAGCGCGACCAGCTCGGGCGGCGACGATTCCATGTACCCCAGGTTCTTCGCCCAGGCGTCCTGATCGATTGGGGCAAGCACCGGGTCCTTATCCGCCAGCATCTGACGCATGCGGTAGGCGTACAGCGTTTCCATATCCGCCAAATGAGCCAGAATCTCCAGGATGCACCACTTATCTGGCGAAGGTTTGTAGCGTAAGGTTTTGTCCGTCAGCCCCAAAACCGCTGCCGCAATCTCCTTGGGACTCTTTTCTGCCAAGTCGAGATGTTTCTTCAATTCCGCTTCAGTCATGAAACACCAATTTGTAATTTAGTAATTTGGTAATTGAGCAATTTGAGGCAAAGGCCGCTGATCTTAAGATTACTCAATTGCTAGATTACCCAATTCTAATTCACCCAATCTGCACCTTCTGCATCCATTGCGCCACCTGCACATTCCATCCCAGGTCCTTCGCCATCGCGCCCCTCAACTGTGACGCGGCTGTCGGCTCTCCATGCACCAGGTAAGTGGCATTTGGCCTTTGCTTAAATGTGTGCAGCCATTTCAGCAGCTCAGGTGTATCCGCGTGATCGCTGAACTGCTCGAACGCCGCGATCTGCGCGTGGATGGGAACTATTTCGCCAAAGATCTTCACTTCCGGCGCGCCGCTCTTAATGGTGAAACCCCGCGTTCCCGGCGCCTGAAAGCCAATAAATAAAACAACATTTCTCGCATCCGGCAGCCTCTGCGCCAGATGGTGCAGAATCCGCCCACCGGTCACCATGCCGCTGGAAGAAACGATGATCGAAGGATACTTTGAATCGCTGATCTTCTTCGACTCCTCCGAAGTCAATGCAAAAGTAAAGTTGGGCCACTCGAGCGGCGATCCATACTGGCTCAACAGCTGGCGCGTGTCATCGCTATATTCCTCGGAATGCTTGATGAAGATTTCTACCGCCTTAATGGCCATGGGACTGTCACAATACACGGGCGCCTTTGGGATTTGCCCCGATTCCATCATATGTTTCAGCATGAAAATGAATTTCTGCGTGCGCTCCACCGCGAACGCAGGTACAACCACCGTCCCGCCGCGCTGTACCGTCTGGCAAATCACCTCCGCCAGCCGGGGCCGCGGATCGTCGGTGGGATGCTGCCGGTTGCCGTAGGTGGATTCCATCACCAGTACCTCCGCCGCCTCACCCTCCGTCGGCCCGGAGTGCACTACCTTTCCCGGCGCCACCTGCTGATCCGCCACCCGCCCAATATCTCCGGTGAACAGCAGACGTCGGCTCCGCCCGTTGGTCTGCAGCGTGAGCTCCACCATCGACGATCCCAGAATGTGCGCTGCCCGCACGAAGCGAAACGACATCTGGGGACAGAGTTGCTTCACCTCCCCAAACTGCACCGGCCGAAAATATTGCAATGAAGCCTGCGCTTCCGCGAGTGTGTACAGAGGAAGTGCCGGATCATGTTTGGACTTCTTGACCTTGTTGTAGAAATCCGCGTCTTCTTCCTGCAGATGGCCGGAGTCGGGCAAAATAATGCCACACAGATCAATGGTAGGCTGCGTAGCATAGATCGGCCCGCGAAAGCCTTCCCTCACCAGACGGGGAATCCATCCGCAATGGTCGAGGTGGGCGTGAGTGAGCACAACCGCGTCGATCTCACGCGCCGGAACGGGCGTGTCCTGCCAGTTGCGTTCCCGCCACTCTTTTAGTCCCTGAAACATGCCGCAATCAATGAGCGCTTGAAAGCCGTCCTTGCCGGTGGAATCGGTCCCGCTGTTGATCAGGTGCTTGGAGCCGGTGACGGTTCCCGCCGCCCCTAGAAACTGGATGTAAGCCAAGTCGTTCCCTTTCCGATTTGATGATTCACTGACTCAACGATTCAATGAATCCATCTTATATGTGTTATTGCTCATGTCGCTTTCCGGCACACTGCCGTCGTTGACCACGACCTCTAGCGGCTTTGACGAAGCCTCGATCCGAATTGACGCTTTCGACAGTCCGCGAAGTTCCACCCGCTGACGAACCTCGCCGCCCTCCACCCTCAGCAGCACCGGCACTTCAGCCCCGGCCCGGCCAAGATTCTCCACCGTGATGGTCACCAGAAAACGTCCCGTTTCGAGCGGCCGCGAGAAAACAGAAACCACACGGAAGTCCGGCAAACCGCGATCGTGATACACCCAGTCATCGAAGAACCACTGCAAATCGCGCTTGGTAGCGCTCGCGATGAGCCGCGGCATGTACGTGGGATCCTTGTCTTCGTTCGCGTGATAGCTGAGCAACGGCCCGGTCGGCAAACTTCCCAGCATGTCCTTCAACATCCACCACACAAACATCGCCTTGGCCTGCAGGTAGAGGCCATCCGGCGCTTGGATCAGCGAGTGCACCGCTTCCAGGTTCGGCGCCGGATTCGCTTTTTCCGTGCTGGTCAGCGCGGGCATGTGGCTATTGAGATAATCGAGGGCGGATTGCAGACCTGTGCGTTCCTCGATGAACGCAGCCTGCGCGTAGTGCGCCAGGCCCTCCTGAATCCACGCGCGCGGCGAAAGCACTAATTGGCGGGCGATCGCGTATACCATATCCAGCTCCGCCTCATTCGTCAGCTCGGCCCCGAGCGGAGTCAGCAGCATGCCTTGGCTGACGAACGGGGACGCGTCGGCCTCCGGCAAACTGAGGATCTGCAGATTTCTCGAGCCATGTCCGACCGGAACAATGGGATCAATCTGGGAAGCTGCTTCGGCGTAATCTTTTGCCGTTTCCTCCTGGCCGGGAAGATACTCGACATCGATCGAATTTTGCGCGGGAAGTTTCTGATAGCTGGCGATAACAAATGCTGGAACGCTCACACCCGGCCGCACCAGGTTAAAGGCACGAATCGTCTTGATTGCCGGCTCCACATGGACCTCGGCCAAACTCGGTGTGCCGGTGAAAAGGATGGTCTGGTCCGAAGTGGATTCGAACAACACATCCATAGTCGCGTCCGCGTGCTTCACGATCCATCGTCCTACCGCTTCCGGAACGGCATTGCCGTCCGCCAAGCTCACCGCCTCAGTGGCCACCGGGTACCACGCGACATAGCCAATCCCGCGCACCGCCGTGAACGTTTTACTGATCCGGTCCCAGTCGTTGTGTTTTGCTTTGTCCTCGGGGACGCCGATTCGCGTCAGCCGCGTAACGTCGAACGGAATCACGCCTTCGTAGCCGATGTCCAACTCAACCGTTCCCTTCGGCGGGACTTCGTGCAGCAAACTGACGATGGCCTCCGACAGTGCGCCCGTGTGGTCAATGTCGGAAGTGTATTCGTGCGTTTCGAATTGCACCGGCTTCCCTGCAATCTGAATCGATCTCCAGTCCAGCGTGGAGGAAATCTGTAGCACCAGGTTCTTCTGCGCGGCCGTCGAGTCGTTCCGTAGCGTGATCCTGCCACGCACACCCAGGCGTTGCTGCTCAGGTTCGACGCGCACATCCAGGCTGTAGTTGGTGAAGGTAAAGGCTTCGCGGTCAATTGCCTGCGCCGGCAAGGCCAAACCACAGAGAGCACAGAGGGCGCAGAGAAACTTCATCAAGCCTTCTTCCGCCTCTGGCGCACGATTTCATACAACATCACGCCCGCAGCCACCGACACATTGAGTGAAGGCACCTTGCCGAGCATCGGAATCGAAACCAGAAAATCGCATTTCTTCGCCACCAGATCGTGCACGCCTTTGCCTTCGGCCCCCAGCACGATGGCACAATCCATGTTGTAATCCAGGGAATCGTAAGATTGTTTGCCGCGCTCATCGAGGCCCACCGTCCACAGATTCTGTGACTTCAACTCTTCCAATGTGCGCGCGATATTGGTGACTTTAGCGATCGGCAAGTGTTCACTCGCCCCTGCCGAAGCTTTGGTGACGGTCGCGGTCACGCCCGCAGCTCGGCGTTCGGGAATCACCACTCCGTCAGCCCCAGCGGCGTCGGCAGTACGCAGGATTGCCCCCAGATTGTGCGGATCTTCCACTCCGTCCAGCACCACGATCAGCGAATACTGCCCGCGTTTGGCAGCGACTACGTCCTCCAGATCGTTGTATTGTTTCGCCGACGTCACGGCGACCACCCCTTGATGGGCGTTGTTCCCCGCCAGGCGGTCGAGTTCGGCCCGGCCCACAAAGCGCACCGCCACTCCCTGCCGCCGGCACTCGTCAACTACGCGCTGCAAACGCAAGTCATGCCGTTCCTTTGCCACCCCCACCCAGGCAAATGCCCGTCCCCGCGCCTTCAGCGCCTCGGCCACGGAGTTGATTCCGTAAATGTAGTTCATGAAGGTTTAAGTTTAGCCTAAGCCTGCGCAGAGCGGAGTCCAGCGACACCGCGGACGCATCCAATCCGATGCTAGACTAAATATTCCGGAGGGAGATTTGCACGAGGTCTTCATTCTTTCCGCAGTCCGCACGCCCATCGGCAAATTCGGCGGCTCACTGGCTGCCATGACCGCGGCCGACATGGGCGTAGTCGCCGCCAAAGCCGCCATGGAACGCGCCGGCGTTCGCCCCGACCAGATCGAAGAATCGATTTTCGGCAACGCCCGTCAGGCGGGAGGAGGACCGAATCCCGCCCGCCAGATTTCCATTCGCAGCGGCGTCCCCCAGGAAGTTCCCGCATACACCGTGAACAAAGCGTGCGCCTCAGGCCTGAAGACGATCGCCCTGGGCTTTCAGGAAATTGCCACCGACCATCTCGATTGCGTGCTGGCGGGAGGCACCGAGTCCATGTCTCGCCTTCCTTATTATCTCGACGGCGCCCGCTGGGGTTACCGCCTCGGCAATCAGGAACTGGTCGATGGCATGTATCGCGACGGTTTTTTCTGCCCCATGGCCAAAATGGTGATGGGCGAGACCGCCGAAGTGCTTGCGGAGCAGTACAAGATCACGCGCGATGAGCAGGACCAGTTCGCCTTGTGCTCCCAAACTCGCGCCGCTGCAGCCATAGAAGCAGGAAGATTTCAGAATGAACTGGTTCCGGTGACCGTCGAAAGCAAGAAAGGTCCACAGATCTTTAACCGCGACGAGCATCCCTTCGTGGGCGCGACTATAGACAAGCTGGCAAAACTGGCGCCGGTCTTCTCGAAAACTGGGACCATCACCGCCGGCAACTCCTCCGGCATCACCGACGGCGCCGCCGCCGTCGTGCTGGCCAGCGAAGACTTCGTCAAGCTGAACCACCTCAAGCCGCTGGCTCGCATCATGGCGGTAACTTCCGCCGGAGTCGATCCGCGCATCATGGGCATCGGCCCCGTTCCCGCACTGCGCAAGATGGAGCAGAAGTACAAACTTCGTCTTTCCGATTTCGACCTGATCGAACTGAACGAGGCCTTTGCCGCGCAAGTCATCGCCTGCGATCGCGAACTGCACTTCGATCACTCGAAACTCAACGTCAACGGTGGGGCCATCGCCCTCGGCCATCCCATCGGCTGCACCGGAACGCGTATCACGGTCACCCTCCTGCACGAAATGCTAAGACGCAAAGCCAAGCGTGGAGTCGCGACTCTGTGCGTGAGCGGCGGCATGGGCATGGCGTTGGCAATCGAGAACGCCGAATAAAATCTCCACCACAGAGGGGACAGAATCTCCTTGGGGTTTTTACCCCGCTCTATCCAAACAACTTACCTCAATATTTTCCCCCTGCATCTTTTTTCCCGCCTGGCCCGTATATCCGGTAGCATGAACGCCGCAGCCTGCTATTTCGTGAATGGGATGGAGTCCGAGGCCAGCGCCATCGCTCGCGGTCTTCGCCGGCGCGATCCGGATCTGCTGGACCGTTTGATCGAGCAGTATCAGCATCGCCTGCTGCGCTATCTGACCTACCTCACGGGACAACGCGAACAAGCGGAAGATCTTTTTCAGGAAACTTGGATTCGTGTGCTCGAACGCGGCCATCAGTACGACGGCAAGCATGAATTCAGCACCTGGCTTTTTTCCGTGGCCCGGCACCTGACTATCGATTCCATGCGCAAGAAAAGTCCCGTCAGCCTGGATGGCCTGCTTGACGATGAAGATCGCGCGCCCCTGGACCCGGTCGACCTTCGCCCGTCCGCGCTGGAAGTCATCGCGCAGCACGAACACGCCGAGCGCATCAATGCCGCCCTGGTTTCGATTCCGGCTGAATATCGCGAGGCCGTGGTCCTGCGCTTTCAGGAGGGTCTGTCATTGGATGAAATTGCCGCCGTCACCGGCGCGCCTTTGGGCACGATAAAATCGCGCCTCTATCGCGGACTGAATCTCCTGATGCCGCTGCTGAAAGGAGCCCAGGCATGACTCGCGACGTTCACCAACAGACCCGGGAGTGGATTGCCTCGGCCGGGACCGACGCCCTCAGCGATTCGCAACAGTCGCAATTGCAAGCGCATCTGCGGGAGTGCGATCCCTGCCGTGAATACGCCGAAGCCACCTCCCAGGTGATTCGCTCTCTGCGCTCGGTGCCGATGGCCGCAACCCCAGCCCTGGTGCGGAGGACGCAAGCCCGCGTCCGCCAACACGCACAGTTGCTCCGTCAGCATAAGGAACGCTTGTGGATGGTGGGAGTTGCTTGTGCGGGCGTCGGATTTTCCGCGGCAGTGACCATCCCACTGATGTGGAGGGTTTTTTCCTGGATGGGAAGCTGGGCCGGAGTTTCTACGCCCGTGTGGGAAACCGGTTTCGGCGTTTTTGTGATTGCCCCGGCGCTGCTGGTCAGCGTGCTTTTCCTGGCTCGCGGCACGCGCCTGACCGATAGCGCCAGCCGTTGGCGCCACTGAAATAAGAATTGGAGATTTTATGTCCCAACAAAACCAAAAACTAGCCGGATTCGCAGCTGAGATCAGACTCGTCGCCGGATGGGCCTGGGTTCTGGCCGCCGTGGGCTTCCTCACCATGCAGTACGTGTTCAATGTGGTGGTCGCGCGGCAGCCCGACGCTCCGCCTGCCTGGGCGCGGCCACTAATCGGTCTGTCCGTCGGCTTGGTCGTGGCGTTTTACATATTGATGATTGGCTATGTGAACCGCGAGATCATACTCGTCGCCCGCTGGGCCTGGATTCTGGCGGCCATCGGCTTCCTCAGCATGCAGTACGTCTTCAATGTGGTGGTAGCGCGGCAGCATGATGCTCCGCCTGCCTGGGGACGCATCCTGCTCGGCCTGCTCGTCGGCCTGATCCTGACCTGCTACCTCTTGCTGATCGGCTACGTGAATCGCGATTCGGGACGGCGGGGCATGAGCCGTGCCCTCTGGACCGCGGTCTCCATCCTGGTGCCCAATGGCCTGGGATTCATCCTTTACTTCATTCTGCGTCAGCCCTTGATCGGCAACTGCCCGCAGTGTGGACACGCAGTGCAGCACGGTTTCAATTTTTGTCCTCAGTGCAATTACAAGTTGAGCCCCAGTTGCCCACAATGCCAGCGTATGGTCGGCCCACAGGACACGTATTGCCCTTATTGTGGGGCGTCCCTGCCTGAGCCAGCCGTTCCGTCAGGCAGCCCGCAGGTTGCAGTGCGCCGCTGAAACTAATTGGGACGAACAACTTCGAAAGGAGCGCGCCAATATGAACCCGATTTCATCCCAGATCGACGCCATTGCCCCGGCCACGCAGGCCCGGCCGCCCGAGCGTTCTGCCGTGCGCCGCATCTTCTTTGGTCCCAACGGTCTGCGCGCGGGCTGGCGCTTGCTCATTTTCGCTCCATTGGTTGCCCTTCTGGTCGGCGGTTCTTTGCTCATCCGCAACGGCGGCGTTCAAGGTTTCCAGGAAGCGCGTAAGCACGCTGCCGAGATCACGGTTACCCCGCTCTTGATGATCAAGGCTGAAGCGATCGCCTTCCTGTGTCTCTGCCTCGCTACCTTCATCATGGCGAGAATCGAGCGTCGCAAATTCAGCGCATACGGTTTGCCCCTGCGTCAGGCCTTGAGAAAAGACTTCTGGATCGGGGCTGCATCGGGCTTTCTCGCAATCAGCGGCACTCTGCTGACCATGTTCCTGCTTCACGGCTTCCGTGTGACTGGCCTGGCGCTTCACGGCACAGACATCCTGTCCTCGATCGTCGCCTGGGGGATCGCATTCATCCTCGTCGGAATGTGCGAAGAATTCCTCTTTCGCGGATACGTCCAGTACACGCTCACTTCCGGAATCGGCTTCTGGCCGGCGGCGTTCGTCATGTCCAGCCTGTTCGCCTTTGGGCACTCCTTCAACACGCACGAGACGGGAGTGGGTGTCGTGGCGACTGGTTTGTTTTCACTCCTCTTCTGCCTGTTCTTGCGGCGCACCGGCAATCTCTGGGTGCCGGTCGGCTTTCATGCCGCTTGGGATTGGGGACAAACTTTCTATGGAGTTTCTGACAGCGGGATGGCACCCTATCACAGCGTGTTTCATTCCGCTTTTAGCGGGCCGCAATGGCTCACCGGCGGGATCGTCGGCCCCGAGGCCAGCGTCTTGTGCCCAATCGCGTTGCTGCTTGTAGGTTTGATTTTCAGCCGCTACTATCGCGAGAATCGCTATCCCAAGCTCTAACTGCGTTCGCTGGCCCAACATGACGTTGCCGCTGGAACCAGGACAGGGCCCTTATCTCTGGTATCCTGCCTATACGGCACGCCCGGACCCAGGTCGAACCGTCCGGCGAAGTCTTTCAACGTTGCCGATCCCAGGAGGCCCTATTTGACCTTCAAACTCAATCGAGTGTTTCTGCTCGTGCTCTTTGCCTTTCTCCCCGTCGCCCTGTTTGCCCAGGAAGACTTTTCCGCCGATATCGTGAACAACAAAGATGGCGGGAATCAGAGCCACGCACGAATCTACGTTACGAGAGACAAATGGCGCATTGAAGGCCTGCAAGCGGGCCGGATGAACGGCGCCATTATCACCAATCTGGCGACCCGGACGAGCGATGTCCTCATGGCGGATCGCAAGATGTACATGGAGTTTCCCCAAGGCCAGGGTCCCTCGGCGCAGCAGCTGTGGAGTTTCTACCACGCGCGCGATATCGACAATGCCTGCGGCGACTGGTTGAAGTTGCCCTACAACCAGGGCGGCACCTGCCGCAAAGTCGGCTCCGAGTCCGTCAACGGTCGTGGCGCGGTCAAGTACACCGGCACCAACTCCAGGGGCGAGACCGGCAGCGTTTGGTTCGACAAGAAAATCGCCTTTCCCATCAAGTGGGAGGGCGAAAAAGGCGGAAGCGGCGAACTGCAGAACATAAGAGAGGGTTCGCAGCCGGCCAGCCTGTTTGAAATTCCCGCCGATTATCAGAAATTTCAGTTGCCGGCTGGTATGTCTATGCCTAACATGCAGCCCCACTAACGCCCGGTGTCAGCGCATAGAACCTGCCGCGCCGTATACTTATAGCGGGGCGCCATTGGAGGACCTGGCATGTCGTTGTCAGCGGTCATTGTGGACGATGAGCAGCTCGCCCGGGACGAGCTCGCCTTTCTGCTGAAAAACGTGGGTGATATTGATGTCGTCGCCCAGGGCAAGAACGGCGTCGAAGCTGTCAGTCTCATCCGCGAACACAACCCCGATCTGGTTTTCCTCGATGTGCAGATGCCCGGTCTTGACGGTTTCGGCGTCATCAAGAAACTGCTCGACCGCAAGCTTCCCCTGCCTCAAATCGTTTTCGCCACTGCCTTCGATCAATATGCCGTAAAGGCGTTTGAAGTAAACGCGGTGGACTACCTGCTCAAACCCTTCGATAAGAAACGCGTCGCTCAGTCCGTGCAAAAAGCCCGTGTCAAGCTGGGAGGCTCCAGCCCGGCCTCGGACAAACTGGAAACTCTGGTGAAGATGCTGGAATCGCAGAAACCCCAGACTTCCAAGATTCTGCTGAAAACCGCCGGCCGCCTGTTCCTGGCAAATCAGAAGGACATTTGTTTCGCGTCCATCGAGGACGGCATCATTACGGTAGTGACCAGCGGACCTAACGGCATGGAGGGCCAATCCAATTGCCGCACTCTCGAGGAATTGCTCGACAGCCTCGACTCCACTCTCTTCTGGCGCGCCCATCGCTCCTATCTGGTAAACATTAACCGCATCAAGGAAGTTGTTCCCTGGTTCAAGAGTTCTTACCAGTTGCGCATGGACGACAAGAAGCAGACCGAGGTCCCGGTCAGCCGCGCCCAGACGAAACGCCTAAGAGAACTGTTCGGTCTTTGAGGCCCGCTCTGGGACAACTTCTTAACCGAGAAGCGCATCCGACCACGAAAAGTTACTTGCTATTTGCATGTACGCTGTGTTCTAAGTATGCTTGGGGGTTTGGACGTGACTCGAACTCCGCGAATCTCGAGTAGGAGCGCTCTCAGGCTGTTGTCTCTGGCCTGTGTCCTGCTGGTGGTATTCACCGGCTTTGCCCAGGCTGTCCATGTCCATTCTGAGAACTCCAAACTCCCCAGCCATGAGTGCTCCCTCTGCTCGGTGGCTCATGCTGGCGTTATTGGCACCTCTGTATTCCAGTCGGCTCCACTCGTTGGTCACAGCGTTCTAGCGATACTGCCGGAAACCGTTTCCGGGTCTTCTGGCTTTGTCTTTTTCCTCCGCATTCGCCCACCTCCGGCAGTCTAGCCCTGCCCAGATCGATATGGACCTGCTTACCGGGGTCCTTTTCTAACCTTGTTCTCTCGATCTTTTAGGAGGAATCATGCTGGCTTTCTATGCGAAGTCGCTTCGTGCCGCTTTTATACTGGCGTTCTATCTGTGGCTCACCCTTTACACCTATGCGCAATCAGGCGGAAGTTCGACCACAGTTAATGGGACCGTCTTCGACCCTTCCGGTGCCGTGGTTCCGGGCGCTGCGGTCGAGATTCACAACCCGGTTAGCGGTTTCGACCGCAACACCGTGACCGACAACGTCGGCAAATTTACCATCCCCAATGTCCCTTTCAATCCCTATCACCTCACCGTCACCGGGCCAGGATTCGCCCCCTATGCCCGGGACATTGATGTCCGTTCCCTCGTCCCCCTGGAGGTCTCGATCAGCCTGAAGGTAACCGCTTCCACCGAGACTGTAACCGTGCAAAGTGAGGCCGGGGAAGATTTGTTGGAAAACGATCCCACTTTCCACACCGACGTGGATCGCGGATTGTTCGACAAGCTTCCCCTGGAAAGTCAATCGTCGTCAGTGAGTTCGCTAGTTACATTGGCCACACCCGGAATCGCAGCCGACTCCAATGGACTGTTTCACGGCCTGGGAGACCATGCCGAGAATTCCTTCTCGGTCGATGGCCAACCCATCACCGACCAACAGAGTAAAGTCTTCTCCAACCAGATTCCGATCGATTCGATTGAATCGATGGAGGTCATAGCCGGCGCGCCGCCTGCCGAATTCGGCGACAAAACCAGCGTGGTGATCAATGTCACCACCCGCTCCGGTCAGGGGGTCACCACGCCGCACGGCAGCGTCATCGCTTCCTACGGATCGTTTGGCACATCCAATCTCGCCGCCAATCTGGCCTACGGAGGCGCAAAGTGGGGAAACTTCATCTCTGTCAGCGGCCTGAACAGCGGCCGGTTTCTCGATCCGCCGGAGTTCGTCGTCTTGCACGACAAGGGGAATGAACAGAATCTCTTCGATCGTGTGGACTACCAGATTTCGACCGGCGATTCCGTTCACCTGAACTTCGGCTTCACACGCTCTTGGTTCCAAACGCCAAATTCCTTCGACACCCAAAACGCCACCGCGTGGTCCGGAGTAGTCGTCAACGATGGCGGCATCGGCCCTAACGGCCTCCCCGTCGGTCCCGCCGACCAGCGTTCGCAAATCAAGACCTTCAACATCGCGCCCTCATGGACTCGTTTGCTCAGTTCGAGCACCGTTTTTACTCTCGGAGCCTTCGTGCGGCGTGATCAGTACAACTATTACCCCAGCGCCGACCCGTTTGCAGACCTGGCGCCCGATCTTCAGGCACAAACTGTCGGTCAGAACCGCACCCTTACCAATGCCGGTCTGCGGTCGAACCTTTCCTATGTGAAGGGCATCCACAACATCAAGGGTGGGGTCACCTATGAGCAAACCTTCCTCACCGAGAACGAGAAAATCGGCATTGTCGATCCAACCTTTCTCGGCTCTCTTGCCGACGTGAATGGCAATCCCCTGAACTGCCTGGATGGAAACGGCAACCCCATCCCGGGCACCACCTGCGCCACGCTCGCTCCTTACGATCTCACTCGCGGCGGAACTCTCTTCCCCTTCAATGGTCACACCGACGTAAAGGAGCTTGCGCTTTATCTGCAGGATTCGATTACCAAGGGAAATTGGGCCATCAATCTAGGCATGCGTGGCGATTTCTACAATGGCCTGACCACCCATCGCGAAGCCGAGCCCCGGCTGGGCATCGCGTACAACATCAAGCCGAGCAATACCGTGCTTCGCATTTCCTACGCGCGCGTCTTGGAAACTCCATTCAACGAAAATCTCGTGCTTTCAAACGAAGGATGCGGCTCCCCCGTCCTGAATCCGCTTCTTCTATGTTCCGCTCCCGGAATAACCCCGTTCAGTCCCGGCTGGCGCAATGAATTCCATGCCGGATTTCAGCAGGCTATCGGCCGCTACGTGGTCTTCTCTGGTGAATATATCTGGAAATACACCCACAACGCCTACGACTTCAGCGTGCTGGGTGCAACTCCCATCACCTTCCCGATTGAATGGGATCGTTCCAAGATTCCAGGATACGCGGGCCGTGTGAGCGTACCGAACTTTCACGGGTTTTCCGCTCTGATGGTCTTCTCCAGCGTGGCTGCCCGCTTCTTCGCTCCTCAGGTCGGCGGCGCCGGAGCCACTCCTTCCGCCCCCAGCGGCGTTTTCCGCATCGATCACGACGAAAAGTTCAATCAAACCACCCACCTGCAATATCAGCCCTGGAAACGCGGCCCATGGCTCGGTTTCAACTGGCGCTATGACTCCGGACTGGTGGCTGGCCCGGTTCCTTGCGCGGGAGGCAACTGCGCCAACGGGCCGCTAGGCAGCGACTCCGTGGTCGACGCTTCCATCATCAGCCCCGACCAGCAGTTCCAGGCTGGTTTGTTTTGTGGCGCCATTCATGCTACTCCCACTGCCCCAATTAGTTCCGGCCTTGGCGCCAACCTGTGCCCTGCATCGCAGTACGGATCGACGTTGATTCAGATACCCGCTCCCGGCACCGAGAACGACGATCACAACCCGCCGCGCGTCGCATCGCGCAATCTTTTCGATGTCTCCATCGGTGACGACAATCTTTTCCACGGCGAAAGGTACAAGTGGAGTCTCCAGTTGACTGCCATCAACATCGCCAACCAGTACTCGCTTTACAACTTCTTGTCCACGTTCAGTGGTACCCACTATGTAACCCCGCGCGCGCTAACCGCGGAGATCGGGTTTCACTTTTAAGCGGGGTTGAGCAAAAAAAAGCGGCCGGGAAGGAGGAAACCCGGCCGCAGTCCCGGAGCAGCTACGCGGCCAGCGCTTCCAGCGCCGTCCGATTTCGGATAATCAGCGTCGAACCCTCCAGACGGATCAGTTCCTTCTTTTTCAAGTCGCCCAGCAGCCGGGTCACAGTTTCGCGTGACGACCCGATCATCTGCGCCATCTCTTCGTGGGTCAGGGTGGGACGGATCCGGATTTCGTTGGAGTCAGGCTTCTCCCGGCTGGTCGCCCCGGACAACAACAGCTTGGCCAGCTTGCCCGCCGACGACCGGGCCAATATCAGATCATGGATGTCCTGATAGGCTGATTGAAATTCCCGGCTCAGGGCTTGCGACGCATGCAGCCCCAATTCGCCGCTCTTTTCGATCCGTTGGATTAAGGCTTCCCGTTCGATGAAGTTCACCTGGCACGGCCCCGCAGTTTCGGCAGTCAGCTGAAACGGCTGCCCTGAAATCACCGCGCTCAGACCCAATACCTCGCCGGCTTCGGCAATCTTCAGGATCAGCACTTTGCCCTCGCGGGAAGTCGTGGAGAGCTTCACTTTTCCCGAACACAGCACATACGCGCCTCGCGGGATCTGCCCTTCCACGAACAACAACGCTCCCCCCGGAAACGTGGTCAGGTGACTCGCTTCGGCCAGTGACTTGAGCCCGTCACGAGAAAGGTCACAAAACCACTTGTCCCTTCGCAATTTGCAGGTGAGGCAACTCTCGATGATTTCCAATCCGTACGGAGTGTTCATTTCCGCCGCTTTCTTAAGTTCGCTCCCCTCGAATGCGGGAGCGTGGTTTAGGGTCACCTGATTCAGCTTGGCCTTGGCGCGACGTAACTGCCGCACTAACAGGCGCGTGTGCTTCGTCTTGGCCAATAAATCCGCAGCCAGCGCACGGGCGTTGTGGTCGGTCGAGCGTAAGAATTGAATCAGCTCCCACCCCGCCGGCGCGTCCTTTTCCCGATGCCATTTCAAACCGCAGCCCATCAGGTACAGGGGATCCGCCGGTGCGTCCTGGTGCAGCCGGTAACCACCGTTTGCCGTGCCCGTGCCGCCCAGCTCAGTCAGGGGCAAGGGTAGCCACGGCACGCCCGCCTGAAGACCGCTGGGACTGCGACTCTCCCCCTGAACTCCGTGCGACGTATACATCGTTTTCCTCCCCGGGTCACCGTTGGTGCGCACCCCAACCGTCGTTCAACACGCCATACGCGCGGCCTGGGGGCGGTGTTTCTTCCCGGATGGATTGACTCCACTGGCACTCCTAGTGCCAAACTGGAACCTCGCGCTAAGTCACAAGAAACCCACGCCACACTGCTTCGCGGTCACAAAGGACAACGCCTCTCCGGGGGTGGGGTTGACGACCGTCCGGCAGAATGCCGAAGCCCCGGCACTCCCGCTCGACAAGAACAGCTGCCCGACCCAAACCTCAGTTCTGATAATCTTCACGACTGATTCCCAGCTTCTGCATCCTGGACTGAAGGGTGGTTCGCTTCATTCCCAATCGCGCAGCCGCCCCCCGAACTCCGGCAATCACTCCTCCGGTCTCGCGCAAGACATGCAGAATGTACTCGCGCTCAATATCTTCCAAGGTCGCCGCGGAACCCTGCCGTCCTTGGGGCAGCAACTCCGCCAGCGGCGCACCCAGCGTGTTTCCTTCCGAGAGGATCACGGATCGTTCGATGAAGTTTTCCAACTCTCGCACGTTCCCCGGCCAATGCCAGTTGGCAAGCGCATTCATCGCCTCTGCCGGAATACTTTCAATTTTCTTGTTCATGCTGCGGGCAAACTTCTGCACGAAATAGCGCACCAGCAGGGCAATGTCCTTATCCCGCTCTCGCAGCGCTGGCATGCGGATGGGAAATACGTTGAGCCGGTAATAAAGATCACTGCGGTATTCCCGTGCCGATACGCTCTGAGCAAGCTCACGATTGGTCGCGGCCAGCAGGCGGACGTTCACCTTGATGGTGCGCGTACCCCCCAAGCGTTCAAACTCCTGGTCCTCCAGCACCCGCAGAAGTTTGGGTTGCAGTTCGAGCGGAATCTCCCCCACTTCGTCCAGGAACAACGTGCCCCCGTCGGCCAGTTCCACCCGGCCGACCTTCTGGCGAATCGCTCCCGTAAAGGCTCCTTTCTCGTGGCCAAACAACTCGCTCTCCAGCAACCCGGTGGGAATGGCTGCGCAATTGAGTTTGACAAAGGGCGCGGCTTTTCTCGCACTCATACGATGAATGGCTCGGGCAATCAATTCCTTCCCCGTGCCAGTCTCCCCCAGAATGAGCACCGTGGCGTCGCTCGGGGCAACGGTCTGCACCTGCCCCAGCACCCGTTTGAGTGCCGCGCTGTCTCCGATCACTTCCTCGAAATTCTGAGTGAATTGGATCTCGCTCTCCAGGCTGAGCTTTTTCCCGCGCAACTTGTTCGACAGCCGGGCGATCTCGCGATAGGCTGCGACGCTGTCCAACACATTGGCGATCCGAAAAGCGAAATGTTTCAAAAACGTGATTTCGTCCGCCAGAAACGCGCTGCTTCGGTTCCATCCCAAATTGAACGTCCCCAGCGTGCCCTTGGGAGTGGTAAGCGGAAAGCAACCCAGGGACTGAACACCGGCTTGCCGCAACTGCATGAGGTAGGCGGAATGACTGGCTGACAGTCTTTCCCGGTCGTAGACAATGGTCTCCCCATTCAGAAATGCTGAACCCCAGGCTTCTTCGGTCACCGGTATTCTGGCTTCGCCGCCCACGACGCGCTGCGCGATTTCGAAGTCCAGCGCGTAAACCCGCATCTGATCTATGCTTTCGTCGTACAGGGCAATGCCGGCAAAATCTGGCTGAACCGTTTTTCGCAGGAAATCAGAGATGGCGAGAAACAACTCTTGGTCGCCCACCTTCGAAGTAAGCAGGGTCCCAAACTCCGTCAACATTTCCAGCCGATTCATGCGGAGCTGAATCGTGGCTTGCGGATCCTCCGCCAGTTTTCTGATCTCGGAAACCTCGACCACCACCGCTCCCACTTGCCGCACTCGCCCTTCCGCGTCCTTGAGTGGAAAAAGGGTTCCGATCCAGCGCCGCGGTTCTGCCCGGCCCGGCAACTTCGCCACCAACTCAACATTCGACAGGGGCTCGCCCGTTACGAAAACCTGGCGGTAAGCCGGTTCTATCTGGTTTCCTGCTTCGCCCAGGATGTCATGGACGGTTCTGCCCAGGTGCGCCGCGGCCGGAATTCCACTCATCCCTGCCAGTGCATCATTAACCTTCACGTAGCGCAGATTCTCATCGCAGATCACGAACCCCACGTTGGGCGCATCGAAAAAGCTGGCCCAGTTACTCTGCGTTGCCGGCGCAGAGGCAAGCTCAACAAACTGCCTGCCAGCTTCCGGCTTCCCGGTTACGTCATCAAACTGCATTTTGGGCCCCACAAACTCCGCTGTGATTTGGGGAATCTTCGATTGACCATGCCAGGCGCCACTACGCTAGGCAGGCGGGGGCCTGGCTAACGCCCCGTGATTGGGCCTGAGCTGCTGAGAATCAGGACATGGTTCATGCGGGGCGAGAGGAGCACACACGCACCCCCCAGGCAGCGGACCCATTCTTCCGCGCCAGAGACAGGTGCACAAAACGAAGTGGCCAGCAGGAACCATTTGCGCGAGACCCGTACTGCCCCCCTCGTGCAAACTTTCCCAGTGCAATTCAACCAGAGAGTCTCTAGATAATAGACATTTAACGAATCGCCCGGCAAGCAGATTCGCGGTTGCTTCCACTGTCCTTTGGTAAAGATCGGACTTACCTTCGTAAAGCGGTATTTAGGATAGGTTAGGCAACTTTAGAGGGATTCCCATTTTCTCCGCCATCCTCACCAGGTCCGCCACCGAGTCGGCGGCCATCTTACGCATAAGTTGGCTACGATGGACCTTGACCGTTGTCTCGCTGGTCCCAATTTCGGCCGCGATTTGCTTATTAAGCAGACCGGAAACCACCAAAGGCAGCACTTCTCGCTCCCGAGCCGTCAGCGATTCGAACCGTGCCCGCAGCGCCGCAACCTCGGTTTCCTGCCGGCGTCTCGCGTGGTCGCGCTCCAACGCCAGTTGGATGGCGTCCAACAGATCCTGATCGCGGAACGGTTTGGTCAGGAACTCGACCGCTCCCGCCTTCATCGCCCGCACCGACATGGGAATGTCGCCGTGCGCCGTAATGAAAATGATCGGGATGTGAATGTTGGCCTCGGCCAACTCGCGCTGGAAGTCGAGCCCGCTCTTTCCCGGCAACCTGACGTCGAGAACCAGGCAACTGGGCGCAGCCCGCCGCTGCCCTTGCAGAAACTCGCGCGGCGTGCCGAATATCTCGGCCTCTAAGCCTACGGAGCGGATCAGGCTGCGCAGTGCGTTGCGCACCGATGCATCGTCATCAATGACGTACACCGTGCTATGCGACTCGGCCATTTATGTCCTCCGCCTTTGGCAAGGTAAATTCAAAAATCGTTCCGTGCGCAGCTCCAGGCGTGGCCCACAAACGACCGCCATGGGCCTCCACAATGGAACGGCCGATCGACAGTCCCATCCCAATCCCCTCGGGCTTGGTGGTGAAGAACGATTCAAAGATACGGCCCGCTTGCTGTGGATCAAGGCCTTCTCCAGAATCTTGGACCTGAATCAACACGCCATCGCGGTGCGCGGCTGACTTGACGAGCAGAGTCCGCGGCCGGCCGGCAATCGCGCTCATCGCTTCAATGCCGTTCATGATCAGGTTCAGCATGACCTGCTGCAACTGGATGCGATCGCCGAGCACCAGGGGAAGATCGGGCGCGAGCTCAGTATGGACAGTGACTCGGCCTTTCAGAATTTCGCTGTCGGTAAGGGCCAGCCCCTCCCGGATGACTTCGTTCATGTCAAGCGCCTTGATTTGCGTTGGCGTCCTCTGCAGCAGCGCTCGAATTCTTCCGATCACGGCGCTGGTGCGGTTTGCCTCCTGCACCACCGTCGCCACCGCTTCCCGTGCCTCGTCCAGATTCGGGGGCTGCAAAGCCAGCCAGTGCAGCGCGGCGCCTCCACTGGTCACGACTGCGGTGAGAGGTTGATTGATCTCATGGGCGATGGAGGCCGTCAACTCGCCCATCGTGGCGATTCGAATCATGCGCGTCAACTCGTCCTGCGATTCCCGCAGCGCCTGCTCGGCTCGTTTGCGTTCGCTGATGTCGCGGATCGCGCTCGATACCAGCAAACCTTCCTCCGTCTCCAGCGGGCTCAGGCTGATCTCTACCGGAAACTCGCGCCCTGCCTTGTGCAAGCCGTACAGGTCCAGGCCCGCCCCCATGGGCCGCACTCGAGGTTCGGCGAAGAAATCCATTCGATGGCTCGGGTGTTGGCCCCGGAAGTACCTTGGCACCAGCACCTCAATTTCTTGTCCCAGCAACTCCTCACGCTCATAGCCGAACAACCTCTGCGCCTGGGCATTGACATGCACAATCTTGCCCTCTCGATTCACCACTACCATCGCGTCCGGGGCCGCCTCTAGCAACCTTCGGAACCGGCTCTCAGCTGCTTCCGAGGCCTTCGCAGCTTGAGCCAGAGCGAGGATTTGGGGGACTGTAAACGGAAGCATCACTGCCGTCGCCATGGAGACCAAAGCCGTGACCAGTTTAAGGCTTGCTGAAAACACATAGACTGGAACCCAAACCGTAACTACCTCCATGAAATGCGTGCCACCGCAAGCCACTATGAACGCGCCAAATGCCAACAGCATCCAGTGAAAGGGTATGTCGTCGCGTCCTTTGTGAGCCAGGTAAGCAAGCGTTCCCGAGATCGTGATGTAGGACAAAGCAATCAGGGAATCGGAAATCACATGCGCCCACAGCAATCCAGGTTTGCCCAGGTAACAATACAGATGGGGCAAGAAATTCGAAGACAGAACGCGATAGCCAAGAGCCGGCCAGATTAGAAAGGGACCTACTGCAATCGCCAACAGCCCCGCCATCCCATATATCAGTCGTCGATCGGGGGACGGTCGCGCTTCAATCTGTTCAGAATTGATTGCGGGCGTTGACATTCAACCTCCTCGCGATGAGCTGGGCTGTCGTGCCTCCGGTGGTCTCATCGAAAAACAGCTGCTTGGAACGATTCGGTTCTGGCTCGGAACCCTTCCCTTCAGACCGGGGCTGGTCAAGACAGAGAGGCGACTACCGCCACCGACCCTGCCACCTGAAGACAATCGTGTACCTCCGCGCAGGGTTGAAAGAGGCTGCTCCGTTCGGTACCAGTCCGGGAAGAAGTTGCGGACCTTGTGCAACCAGGCCCTAGCGGCCCTTAATGTGACCAGCGGATCCCGTCCTTGAGTGCGGGGAATCCACCGCGGGAGGCGGGGAGCATGCACGACGACACCCCCCACGACCATGCGCGAACCGTAGGGCCGACGGTATATCTTCGAAGTGGCTGTCAGGGGCATTCGCGCAAGTCCGAAGGTCCGTCCCCCTCTCCGAACCCTGC
>Ga0335081_10005165_pt1 | contig 20655 bp, 21 predicted proteins | sample Lox_Sample_35_FD_206713 | JGI IMG/M metagenome (GOLD analysis project Ga0335081, IMG submission 206713) | Soil microbial communities from Loxahatchee National Wildlife Refuge, Florida, United States - Lox_Sample_3.5 | ecosystem: Environmental > Terrestrial > Soil > Wetlands | place: USA... | reverse complement strand
CTTCAATGCTCGCATCGCTCGCGAACGGGTCCGTGGCCGGTTGAACAATCGGGGTGCGCAGCTCCGGAATGGGTGCCTCGAATGTGTACTCGGGCTCGGGCTCCGCGATCGTGGCCGGGATTTGATACTGGTCCGTCACGGCGTTCGAATCGACTTCATCGATGTCGCTGCGAGCGCGGACACGGGGCTTTGCGACGGGCGCGGCGACAGGCGCCGCGACTGGCGTGGTGAGAGCCGCGGCGAGGGGCCGCGGCGCCGGCGGAGTCTGGCTTACCGGCGCCGCCGGCAAGATTCGGCCCGCAGGAGGCGGAGCCGGGGGTACCTGAGGAGCGCGGGTGGCTGCCGGCTGCGACCCCGGGGGTGGCTTGCGCGCCGGCGGTGCCGGCGTCGTGATGCGTGGCGCGGGCGCCGCGCTGGAGGCTGCCGGCGGGGGGGTCGGGGGAGTGCGACGCGGGGGCGACGCGGCTGCGCCGCCGGCCCGGGCCTTGGCGCGCGCGATTGGCGGCATGGCCAGATCGGGCAGCAGCTCATCAATGTTCCACTTGAAGCTGTCATCAACAGGCTTCGCTGCAGGTGGCGCGGGAGGGGGCGCCGGGCGCGGTGCGGCGGCACGACTCGGCATCGTGGGACGACTCGGCGGAGCTGGATTCGCGGGCGCGGTGGGACGACTCACCGACGCGGGCGGTCTGGGTGGAGCGGGACGACTCACCGACGCGGGCGGTTTGGGTGGAGCGGGACGACTCACCGGCGCGGGCGGCTTGGGTGCAGCGGGAGGTGGGGGCGCGGTGACCTGTGCTGCCGGCTGCTCAACGGGTTTGGGTGCTGGCGTTTGCTGCGGCACTTGCGCACGGTCTGCGTCTTCGATGCACTCCTTGGTCGCTGCCGGATAGAAGTCCCTCACCTGCGAGAGAATCGTGTCGGCCTGCAGCTCCGACTCGATGATGCCCAGTCGCAGGCGAAACTGCGGCCGGCCGCTGGTGCGGGTCGTGAGCTGATAGAGATGCAGCTGATCGAATTTCGGAAAATTGCCCGGCGGGTTGCCGATCGGCGCGGTCGACGTGCGCAGATTGATGACGAACGGGCCCGGGCCAGCCGCAACCGACTTCGCTTCAAGTGGCGAGAGGAGATCTTCGATTCCGAGGTGCCAGATGTCCTCGGTTGCGTGCGCCTTCGTGTCTCTGCCCACGCCGGTTCCTTGGTCCAAACGTTCCGACATTCTGTCGAACGTTGCGTCGCAGAACGGTGACGCATGCCGTCTTTCTGGACGGCCGGCGTCACAAAACGCACACCCCGCGTCAGGCGAATTTACTTAACGTGGGACGGCTCGCCGCCGGATCTACCTGGATTTCAGGTGTGCGCTGAAGAAGGGCAGGACCTTGGTTTGCAGCCGCTCACCGATGCGATTGACGTGATCGCCCGCGTAGATCTCGGCCACGTGCGAGACCTTGTAGCCCGTGAGGATCATGTCGAGCGAGCGCACGCTCTGCGCGATCGCGGTGTCGTGATCGCCGGCATCGATGGCGATGGCGTTGTAGCTGCGCAGGCCCGGGATGTACTGGTGCACCATGGCGAGCGGGGCATTCGCGGCCCAGATCGCGATCACCTGAGGGACGGGTTTGCCGCCGTCGATCGGCAGATCGAAGTAGCGCGGCGCATTGCCGGGATTCGGTGACCAGGCGGCTGCCGATGCCATCATGGCCTTGGTGGCGAAATCTGCCGCTGCGAACTGATCGGGAGAGCTGACCGCGGCTACGCGGGCGAACAGCTCCGCGCTCGGCTCCAGATTCGCAGCGAGACAGCACGGGCTCTGCGCGTACAGGCTCGAGAACACGCCCGGGTGCTTCATGCCGATGCGCAGTGTGCCGTAGCCTCCCATGGAATGCCCCGCCAGGCCGCGGCTCGCCGCTGCAGCAATCGTGCGGTAGTGCTTATCCACATAGGCGACGAGGTCGCGCGCGATGAACGATTCCCAGTCGCCTGTCGTCACCGAGTTCGAATACATGCTGCCTTCATAGCGCGTGAAGGCGTCGGGCATCACGATGATCATCTCGTGAACGCCACTCTCATAGGCGCGGTCGGCGGCCTCGGGCACGTTCACGAACCAATGGCCCTTCAAGCCGAACCAGCGGCTGTCGGAATCAGTGAACCCGTGCAGCAGATACAAAACGGCATAGCGCCGTGCGGGGGCGTGGCCGTAACTGGGCGGCAGGTAGACTGAGACCTGACGATCGGGCGAATCGCCTTCGAGGTTGCCCATGAGCGAGGGGCCGTGCACGATAACGCGCTCATACTTACCAGCATTGCTGTGCGGCACGGTCTGCGACGGCTAAGCCGTATCGGTCTGCGCCTGGAGCGTCGTAGCAAGGAACTGACATGCGCCAAACGCGAGCACCATTGCCGTCGTGCGTGTCGGTTTCATCGCTCGGATCCTGGGGGTCGATGATCGAGCGCGCAAGATTACCTGTTTGGGCGCTGAGCGCGGGCATCGCGCTGGTGACGAGCGCGGGCTGTGTCCACGAGCCGGTGGGCGCTCCGTCCTCCGCACCGACCGCATCGCGCCCAGCTCCGGCAACGGCCCCCGCGCCCGCACCGGCGAGCGCATCACCGGCCCGCGCCCAGGCCACGGCGCCCGCGACGGCTCAAGCTCCAACAGCCGCGCCTCCGGCTTCCCCTGCGGCAACGGCCAGACCGCCAACCAAACCGGCGGTTCCAGCGAGCGCCACGGCACCCGCTGGTAATGCGACGCCGCGGACATCCCCGTCCACCAGCGCCGCGCCGGGCACGAGCTCCGCGAGTGCGGGTGCAGCTGCGGCTGCCGCGCCTGCGAGCGCGGCGCCAAAACCCGCAGCGACACCGGCGCTCGATCTGTCCTCGCTCGAGCAGCGGCTGCGCGATACCAAGGCGATCGGGGTGTTCACCAAGTTGTCTCTGAAGAATCAGGTCGATGATCTGCTCGATGAGTTTCGTGCCTATCATCATGGCCAGGGACCGAGCACGCTCACGCAGCTGCGGCAGAAGTACGAGCTGCTGCTGTTCAAGGTGCTGAGCCTGTTGCAGGACGCTGATCCGCCGCTTGCAGCGGCGATTTCCTCTTCGCGTGAGGCGATCTGGGGAATACTGACGGACCCGCAGAAATTTGCCCACATCTGAGGCACAGGAGTCGACATGAGCCAGCGTCTGACCGCTTTGCTAACTTTCGCGGCCGCAGGCCTGGGTTGCGCCAGCGCGCGCGCCGCGGATGATGCCGCGTTCACCAAGGACCTCACCGCAACGATCGCCTTGCAGGGGCAGCCGTGCAGCAAAGTCATCGATGCGAAGCGCAACGGCGACAGCGACTACAACGTCACCTGCCAGGACGGCAACCGCTATCACGTGTTCGTCGACCCGAACGGCCGGGTCGTCGTGAAGAAGCTGTGAGGCCGCACGCGTGAGCGGTCCTCAAAGCGATGCGGCGCTCGCGGCGTATCTCGAGCGCGAAGCCGCCGAGCATCGTCATGCATTCGAAGCGACGGTGAAGGGACTGGCCGAGCCATTTGCGCAAATGCTGGCCATGTGGGAGCGCTCGATCCGCGCGGGCGGCAAGCTCCTGGTGTTCGGTAACGGCGGCAGCGCGGGCAATGCCGAGCACATCGCCGCCGAGCTCGTCATCCGCTATCACACGGACCGCGCCTCGATCGCTGCGATTGCCCTCACCGTGGATGCCTCGACGGTGACGGCCGCGGCCAACGATCTGGGCTACGAGGCCGTATTCAGCCGCCAGATCGAGGGTCTCGGCCGTCCAGGGGATGTGGCGGTGGGCATATCCACCTCGGGCAGAAGCCCCAATGTGCTCGCGGGGCTGCGCGAAGCGCGGCAGCGCAAGATCGCGACCACCGGTCTCATCGGCGGCGATGGCGGGGACATGCGCGCGCTGTGCGATGCCGCGATCGTCATTCCCTCGAAGGTGACGGCGCGCATCCAGGAGATGCACCTGCTGGTGAGCCACATGTTGTGCAAGGCGCTCGAAGTGCGGCTCGGCCTGGTGGCGCGGGAGAACGCGTGAGCACCAGCAGCCTGTGGGAGATCCTCGAGTCCGTCGATTGCGCCCGTGTGCTGGTGTTTGGCGATGTCATGCTCGACCGCTTCATCTACGGCACGGTGGAGCGCATGTGTCCGGAGGCTCCAATCCCCGTGCTCAACGTGGAGCGCACCACCCGCATGCCGGGCGGTGCGGCCAATGTGGCACGCAACGTCGCCGCGCTGGGAGCGCAGGCGATCCTGGTCGGGGTCGTCGGCGCCGATGAGGCCGCCGAGGATCTGCGATCGTCGCTGGCGGAAACGCCATCGATTCGGGCGCATCTGATTGAGGATGACTCCCGGCCGACGACTTTGAAGATCCGCCACCTCGCGGACCGGCAGCCGATCCTGCGCACAGATGTCGAAAGCCGCGCGGCTCTCGATCCCGAGGTGGCGCGCGCGGCGCTGGCGGCCTTCGGCGCGGCACTCAGGGACTGCCAGATCGTGATCCTGTCCGACTACGCGAAGGGCGCGCTGAGCGATGCGGTCACGGCGCAGGCCATCGCTGCGGCGCGCGCCGCCGGCCGTCCGGTGCTGGTCGATCCCAAGAGCCGCTCGTTCGAGAAATACCGCGGCACGACTATTCTGACGCCCAACCGCGCAGAACTGCAGAGCGCGACCGGAACCGAGTGCGCCAGCGATGAGGACGTGGTTGCCGCCGCGCGCACGGTGCTGGCGCAGAAGATCTGCGACACCCTCGTGGTCACGCGCGGCAAGGACGGCATGAGCGTGGTCCGCGCCGACGGCACGGTGTCCCACATCCGAACGGTCGCGAGCGAGGTGTACGAAGTGACCGGGGCTGGCGATACGGTGCTCGCAACCCTCGCGGTCAGCATCGCCGGCGGGGCGGAGCTTGGCGCGGCGGCACGGCTGGCAAACATCGCCGCCGGTATCGTCGTCGGCAAATTCGGTACGGCGACGGTCACGGCCCCGGAGATCATGACGCGGCTCGACAGCCTGGGTGAGCACCATGCGCCAGATACCCACTTCACGCTCGCGGATGCCATGCGTCTGGTTACCCACTGGCGCGATCTGGGCCTGCGCATCGCCTTCACGAACGGCTGCTTCGATTTGCTGCATCCCGGGCATGTTGCGCTGCTGAATCAAGCCAAGCAGACTGCCGATCGGCTCATTGTCGGCCTCAATTCGGATGCCTCGGTGAGACGGCTGAAAGGCGCCGGCAGGCCGGCGCAAAACGCACTCGCGCGCGCCACGGTGCTCACGTCGCTCAAGGCGGTCGATGCGGTGGTGATCTTCGAGGAAGACACGCCGCTCAAGCTGATCGAGGCCATCGCACCGGATGTGCTGGTCAAAGGTGCCGACTACAGTGTGGCGACCGTTGTTGGCGCGGAGCTGGTCAGTCGACGGGGTGGGCGGATCGTGCTGGCGGACCTCGTGCCCGCACACAGCACCACGAGCACCATCGACCGGATCACGGCGGCCGGCAAAGTATGAGTTCGCCCTTCGCCGGTGTCGTCCTGCTCGATCGCGACGGCACCATTGTCATTGATCGCGATTACCTCGATGACCCGGGCCAGCTCGAGTTTCTGCCTGGCGCTGCCGCCGGACTGAGGCTGTTGCACGAGCGCGGCATCCGAGTCGTTGTGATCACCAATCAATCCGGCGTCGGGCGCGGACGCTTCTCGCTCGAGCGCCTGGAGGAGATCCACAGGGAGCTGCGGCGCATGGTGCAGCAGGCCGGTGCGCAGATCGAAGGCATCTACTTCTGTCCCCACAGCCCCGAGGAAGGCTGCGCCTGCCGCAAACCCAATACGCAGCTCGTGATCCAGGCGGCTGCCGCCTTGGGGTTTGACCCGGCGAGCTCGGTGGTGATCGGCGACAAGGCGAGCGATATCGAGCTCGGCCGGCGCATCGGCGCGGTGACGATGCTGATCAGCGCCGATGCCCAGCCCCCGAGCGAGTCGGCGCGGCCGGATTACATCGTGCGCGACCTGCTGGAGGCCGCGCAGCTGATCGCGGATGTGCGGGCCATTCCGCTCAGGCACAGCCGCTCGCATCCGGCCGCCTAACCTCATGTACATCATCACGGGCGGTGCCGGCTTCATTGGCTCGAATCTGGTTGCCGAGCTGGCGGCCAACGGCGCGAGCGTGGTCGTGTGCGACTGGCTGCGCGAGGATGAGCGCTGGCAGAACCTGGTGCGGCACGAGGTGGCCGACATCATCAGCCCCGAGGCGCTCGGGGATTTCCTGCGGGCGAATCGTGATGCGATCGAGGCGGTGGTGCACCTGGGGGCGATCAGCGCCACGACCGAGACCAATGTCGATCTCATCGTGCGCCAGAACGTGCGCTCGACGCTCGACCTCCTCGAGTGGTGCACTCAAGCCCGCAAGCGCCTCATCTACGGCTCTTCCGCCGCCACCTACGGCGATGGCAGCGCGGGCTTCGACGATGCGCCGGGTGCGGCGGCGCTTGCGGGATTGCGGCCGCTCAACGCCTACGGCTGGAGCAAGCACCTCGTCGACCGGCGCATCGCGCGGCTGCGTGAGCAGGCGGCGGCAATGCCGCCGCAGTGCGTCGGGCTGAAATTCTTCAACGTCTACGGCCCCAACGAGTACCACAAGGGCAGCATGCGCAGCGCCATCGCGCAAAACTACGCCGCGGTGGCGCGCGGGGAAGCGCTGCGCCTGTACCGCAGCGCGCGCGCGGACTACGCCGACGGCGGCCAGATGCGCGATTTCATCTACGTGAAAGACTGCGTCGATGTGCTGATGTGGCTGCTGCGCACGCCGGCCGTCTCGGGTCTGTTCAACGTTGGCACCGGACAGGCGCGCAGCTGGCTCGATCTGGGTCACGCGCTGTTTGCCGCGCTCGGACGCGAGCCGCGGATCGAGTTCATCGCGATGCCCGCGGCACTCATCGACAAGTACCAGTACTTTACTGAGGCCAGCATGGCGCGCTTGCGTGCCGCGGGCTATTCGCAGCCGTTTCGTACGCTCGAGGACGGTGTGGCCGACTACGTGCGCGGCTATCTCTCGCGCAGCGATCCTTACCGCTAGCTGCCGCTTCAGTTCACCGCGACTGCCGCACGCTCGTTCCAGCGCTCGTGACAGCGCCGGGCGATCTGCTGCGGAGTGAGCTCGGCCAGATTCAGCACCAGGTCGCTGGGCTTCAACGGTCCGTAGAGCGTCGGATTGGAGGCGCGAAACAGCGCGATCGTAGGCACGTCGGTGGAGCTCGCCAGGTGCATGGGCCCCGTGTCCGCCGAGATGAACAGGTGCGTCGCGGCGATTGCTGCCGTCAGTGCACGTGGCGAGGGGATATGCAGGGATGCGAAGCGTGCATCGGTCGGGGGCGTCTGAGGGCTCGGCAGGAACTCGACCGGGATCGCATCCGGCTGCAGCTCGAGGAATGCGGCCCAGAAGGCGCTCCACCAGGAGCGCTCGATGGTCTTGTGCGCCGTGGCATGGGCGAAGAAACCAAACGTGCGCTCGAGCGCCTGTGGAGGCAGCGATTTGGCGGCGAGTGCCTGGCTGATGGCATCGCGTCCGCGTTGCAGCTCCTCAGCTTGCAGAAACAGCGACAGCGTGAGCGAGCGCGGATCGTAGGGTGTACCCAGAGCGCGCGACAGCAGGAACACCGGGCTCAGAGCCTGATGCATGATTTCGATCGGCTCGGGCACCGTGTGCGTGAGCGGCGCCCACTGCGAGCCGGTCGCAAAGCCGAGCCGGTAGCGCGAGTGGCACAGTGCCATCACGATGCGGCCGCTCGTCGATTCGGGCACCGGGTCGATCGCCACGTCGTAGCGCTCGCGGCGCAGCGCGCGCAGTGCCGCCCAGTAACGGCGCACCAATCGTGGGCCTTTGTGCGGGAAGGCAATCACCCGACGCAGGCCGGGCATCGTCTGCATGAGCTCACCGGCATACGGGTAGGCGAGTGCCAGGTCGATCGTGGCGTGTGGAATCAGGTCGTGGATGCGCCGCACGAGCGGCGTCAGGAACACCGTGTTGCCCATGCGCCCGTTGATGCGGCAGACGAGCACGGTCGAGATTTGTGAGGCAACGAGCTCGCCGGCGGCCTTGCGCGGGCCGACCAGACCCGCCACCGCTCGGCCGAAGGCCCAGCGAGAATTTCGCCGCAGGCCTTGCGAGAAGCTGCGGCCGAACAGCCTCAGGCGACGACCGAGGCCGGGTCGCGGAACCGACGCGTGAATACCGCTGATCCTCCCCATCTGTGCCGCGGCGGCGGGCTTGCACCTTCCTGGCCGCCCTGTGCGCCGCGGCGCACAGATACTATCAGAACGAGCCGAAGCGCAGCTCCACGCCCACCGATTTCACGTCGCGGTAATAGTTCGCAAGATCGCTGACATAGCCCTTCTGCACCCACACGGCGAAGGGCAGCTCGAGGATCTGCACGCCGAGCTCCAGGCGTACGGTGTTGAAGCGAAACGGCGTGTCGTAACCCGTCTGATACTTCACCCACACGCTCGGATTGCTGACGACGGCCATCTGATCGTGATCCATGCGAAACGGCCACTGGAACTCGACCAGTGCGCCCAGACCATCGACGGCGCGACGCGGCTTGCCCTGCGGATCGTTTTCCCAGCTGTTGTACTCCTCCGCCCGACCCTGCAGAAATCCATCCTCCAGGAAGTAGCGCAGATCGAGGTAGGAGGCGATGCGCTGTTCGCGTCCCCAGGAGTGCTTCCACACGCCCTCGAAATAGTCCCAGCCGCGGCTGATGTATTCGTTCGCGCGATCCGCGCTCTCGCCCTCGAGAACCGCTTCCTGTTCCGCAGCCTGGTACTGCAGTGGGGTATGGATCGACTGGCCGTTGGATTGGTGCGCGTAAGCGATATCGAAGTATTGGGCGAACTCATCGAGCACGCCGGGCTTGCCATAGGAGCTGTTGCGGCGGTCGGACTCATTCGGCAGATAGCGCCACAGGAGCTTGGGGTTATAGCTCTTGCCGATGACCGGTGAGGATTCGCGCGTGCCGAGATAGAAGCCGAAACGCGTGGAAAAAGTGACGTAGAGCCGGCCCGGCGTCGTCCATTTGATGGGGAGCACGCGCAGCTTGAGCGACAGCGCCACGTCCACGTAAGGTGCGTCATCGCTGTCGAAGGTGTAGCCGCCGGTGATCGGCTCGTAGGGCTGCAGCACGCGCTCATCGCGGTTGGCGATCGCGGGATCGACGTTCTGCGCCCGGGCAGCCATCGCCAGCGCGCCGAGCAGGCCGGCGAGCGCTAACTGGCGCGCGGCGCGCGCGAAGCGGGGACTGAAAACGAGAAGGCCCGGAAACGCCTCCGGGCCTTCGATGCAATTAAACGGTTGCTTACCAGCGACCGCCGCCACCGCCGCCGCCACCGCCGCGATAGCCGCCACCGCCGCCCGGGCGTCCGCCGCCACCGCCGCCGCCACCACCGCGGGGCTTGTCCTGCGCTTCATTCACGCGCAGGGGACGGCCACCCATTTCGTGACCGTTCAGGTTTTGGATGGCGCGTGCCGCATCGGCCTGGCTCATCTCGACGAAGCCGAAGCCGCGCGGGCGGCCGGTTTCGCGATCTACCGGCAGCGAGACGGACTCAACCGTGCCGTGCTGGGAGAACAAGGCGCGGACGTCCGCGTCGGTTGCCGAAAACGGCAGGTTACCAACATAAATCTTGGCCATGATTTAACACTCTCAAAGCTGAATTATTCGAGCGTGTCCCGGACGACGACGTCGCCGGGCAGCTGCTCAACACGGCAGGTACCGAAATGAGGACGGGGAGAAGACGTCTCGCGAGCCATCAAACCGTAGAACCTGTCACCCGATCTCGAGGCGAGATGACGATCACGAACTAGTGTAGCACAACAGCTCAGATGTCGATCCCGCCAGCGCCGGCGGACACGGCGCGACAGGGGCCTTTGGCACCGGCGGGTGGCTTCGACTATTCTTTTGGGTCGATGAAGACCAAGGCCATCCTGGGTATCCTCCTGGCGGGCGTTCTCACCTGCGCTGTCGCGGCTGAACTGCCCTACAACGAGAAGGCCAATGCGGCCGCAGACGTACAGCGCGCCCTCACTGCCGCCCAGGCCGATCACAAGCATGTTCTGCTCGTCTTTGGTGCGAACTGGTGCCCCGACTGCCGGGACCTCGACAAGGCGATGCACGGCAGCAGTCGCGCAATGATTGAGGGCCAGTTCGAGGTCGCCAAGATCGACGTGGGCAACTTCGACAAGAACCTCGACATCGACCGCCGCTACGGCAACCCGATCAAGCTGGGTATTCCGGCCGTGGTGGTTCTGAGCGCCGACAATCACGTCCTCTACAGCACCAAGGGGGGCGAGCTCGCCAACGCGCGCACCATGGGTGAGTCGGGGATTTACGAGTTCTTCGTGCGCCACATCGCCTCCGCACACGAGTAGCGCAGTCTGCCTCAGCGCGCGCGCCGCTCCAGCTCGCTCGAAATCGAAGGCTCGCGTCTGAGCGGTCGCACGGCCGGCGGCGGTGGCGTACGCGTGGATGTCGCGCGCAGCAGCTGACGCCGGATCAGGTGAAAGCCGCCGACCAGCAGTGCCTCAAGCAGCACCGAGACCACAAGACCCACGGCCACTCCCCAGACGATCGCGTCCGGATTGAGCGGCACGGTGTAGGAATAGGCTGCCACGGTCTCGTTGAGGAGCTCTCGATTGGCCTTGAAGGCGACGTGCAGCACGCGTGAGATCAGCGGCCCCTGCAGGGCCTGCAATTCCGCAGCCAGACTCTTCAGGCGCGCGTACAGGGCCGAGATCGTGCGCGCTTCGTCCTTGAAGATCGGATCGCTGCTGGAGGCGTGGTGGCTGATGAGGGCATCGACGCTGCCGCTGAAATAGCGGTCAGCCGTCTGCTGGAAGCCCGCGAAACTGCGCCGCGCTTCGAGGTAGTGCGCATCGACGCGCTTGGCGTATTGATCGACGAAGCCCGGAATCTGCAGGCCCGCCAGCAGGCATGCAGCGAAGACGACGAGCCTCAGATAGCCTCTGAACATCGGGCCTGGCCTCCACGCCAGCCCCGAATCCTAGATCATTTCCGCCGCCCGCGCGTCTCCTGGTACTGGAACACCTGCTCGAGCGGCAGGCCGAATACGGCGGCAATGCGGAACGCCACTTCGAGCGAGGGCGAGTACTTACAGAGCTCGATCGCGTTCACCGTCTGTCGCGTGACGCCGACTTGCTGGGCGAGCGCCTCCTGCGTCATCTCGCCGTGCTCGAAGCGCAGACGCCGGATCTGGTTCGTGAGGCTGGCAGTAACCACGTCAGGCGCTGCGGCGGTAGAAATAAAGCCTCGAACCGTAGTGCGTGAGCTCAGCAATCCAGATCGCAAAGAAGACGCTGTTCGCCAGCAGCCACAGTCTGGCGTGTATGTGAACCACGCCGATCGCCAGCAACGTCCCGAGCAGCAGCACGTAGAACGCGACCCGGCTCGAGCGCAGCTCAATCAGCCGGTCGCGCTCGTCCTTGGGTGCGCGGGCATCGGTCGGGGAGACCACGGCGACGATGATATGCAGCGCGATCTCCAGGATCACGAGGCCGGCCAGGGCCACGATGAAGATCCAGCCGAGAAACCGCGGGGGCAGGGCGTGTTGCGGCATCGCAAGCTGCAGTGCGAGCGCGGCGAAATAGCTGCCGAAGGACACCAGCAGCACGGCAAAAGTGATCCAGGCGCTCTTTTCCCGAAACGACATATCCGGTCTCCCGACCCAGAGAGGGAGGCGGAGCAATGTATAGAAAACAATACATCATGTCAAAGATTTTTTACTTCCCTTTGAACCGGCCCGGCAGTGATACTCCGCCCATGAGCGCCTTTAAGACCCGGCCCGAGCCGCTCGACGTCGATCTCGCGCAGGCGGCGATCGTCGTTGTCGACATGCAGAACGCCTTCGCCCGCCGCGGCGGCCTGCTCGATCTGGCCGGCATCGATGTGAGCGGTGCGGACGCGGTCGTGAAGACCATCGCGCGCGTACTCGATGCGGCACGCGCCGCGCAGGTGCCGGTGGTGTATCTGCAGACCGGGTACAAACCGGATTTGAGCAATGGCGGCGGCGAGGCCTCGCCCAATCCGCGCAAGGAGACGGCGCTGTGCCTGATGCGGGCACGCCCGGAGCTCAAGGGCAGGCTGCTGGTCGAAGGCACCTGGGACTTCCAGATCGTCGAGGAGCTGGCACCCCAGCCCGGCGATGTGGTCGTGCTCAAGACCCGCTACAGCGGCTTTGCCGGCACCACGCTCGATTCGACACTGCGGGTGCGCGGTGTGCGCTATCTCTTCTTCGTCGGCATCGCGACCAATGTCTGTGTCGAGTCCACGCTGCGCGATGCGTACTTTCAGGAGTACTGGCCGATTCTCATCACCGATGGCGCCATGCAGGCGGGTCCGCCGGCGGCGCACGAGGCCACGATCTTCAATGTCGAATCGTTCTTCGGCTGGACGCTGCCCGCGGCAGGATTGATTGAGGGATTGCGCTCGGCGCAGCGCGCCTAGGCGGCGGCGGCGCCCGCGGCGGGGCCTCGCGAGGAGCGCAGCCGCAGTGCGCGCACATAGAGGATGCCCGCTGCGGCGGTGAGCAGTGCCGCCGTGAGGAACGCGGCGCCGGGAAAGCGCACCGGGGCCGCATCGCTCGCGAAGTACTTGAACACCTGGGTCATGAGCGGCGGCCCGCCGATCGAGGCCAGGCTGTAGATGCACGCCACCGCTCCCTGCAGCTCGCCCTGCGCGTTGGCAGGAACCTGTTGCGACATCACGGCATTGAGCGAGGGGTAGGCCAGCGCATACAGGAACGTGCTCATCGAGACCACGTACATCATCCAGCCCTGCGTCGCGAGCGCGTAGCCGACGAAGGCGAGGCAGCCAAAGAGTATGCCGACCCCGGCGGCGCGCCGCTCACCGCCCAGTCGCGGGATCAGCCAGCGCGTCAGCACGCCCTGCGAGATCGCCATGAGAATACCGACGAACGCCAGCGAGTAGCCGATCTGCGCCGACGACCAGCCGAATTTCGCGATGGTGTAGAACGACCAGATGTTCGGCAGCACCTGGTGACCGAGCTGGTAGAGGAACATCGCGACGATCGTCCAGGCGACGAGCGGATATTTGAGGATCTGCACCAGCGTGCCCATGGGATTCGCCCGCCGCCACTCGAAGGCCCGGCGGGAAGCCGGCGGCAGCGACTCTGGAAGCGCGAAATACCCGAACGAGAAGTTTGCGAGCGCAAGCGCACCCGCGGTGTAGAACGGTGCGCGCGGACCCAGACCGCCGAGCAGCCCGCCGATCGCGGGCCCCAGGATGAAGCCGATGCCGAAGGCGGCGCCCATGAGCCCGAAGCTCTGCGCGCGCTTCTCGGGCGGCGTGATGTCCGCGACATACGCGTACGCCGGCGTGAAGGATGCTCCGGCGATGCCGGCAATGAGGCGTCCCACATACAGCCAGCCGATGACGGGCGCCGAGCCCATGATCAGATAGTCGATGCCCAGGGCGAGCAGGGCGAACAGCAGTACCGGGCGGCGGCCGAACCGATCGCTCAGGCCCCCGAGCACCGGGGCGCAGATGAACTGCATCGCCGCGTACACACCGCCGAGCCAGCCGCCGAAGCCTGCCGCGCCGCCAACGTCGGTGCCCGTCAGCTGCATGATGAGTTTGGGCAGTACCGGCAGAACGATGCCGAAGCCGATCGAATCGACCAGCACGGCGATGAACAGGAAGACAAAGGTGGCCCGCTGCCTCATTGGAGAAGCGGACTACTCCGCAGGCGCGAACAGGCCATCGGGCTTCAGCAGCCACAGCGAGCCCGTCGCGATGGAGAACCACGCGCCGTGCAGGGTGAGCGAGCCGCTCGCGACGCGCTCGGCAATCCAGGGGAAGGTCATCAGGTTGACCAGAGAGACCTTGATCACTTCGTGCTCGGCGAGCTGCTGGCGCTGATCGGGCAGCGGACAGGTCAGCGCATGCACGCGTGCCGACTCGGCCATCGACATCCACGGGGCGATGAAGTCGCGTGCGTTGCGCGGTGCGCCCTCGAGCAGCGCCTGCACGCCGCCGCAGGAGCCGTGGCCCAGAACCACGATATGCGGAATCTGCAGCACGCGTACGCCGAATTCGAGCGCGGCGCTGGTGCCGTGGTAGGCCACGTCGGGGGCGTAGGGCGGGACCAGGTTCGCGACGTTGCGCACCGTGAGCATCTCGCCGGGACCTGCATCGAAGATCGTTCCCGGATCGACGCGACTGTCGACGCAGGCGATCACGAGCGCCTGCGGACGCTGTCCCTCGCTTGCGAGCGCCTGAAATACCCCGCTTTGTTCGGGCCAGCCGCGCGCCCGAAAGCGGCGGTAGCCCTGAATGAGCCTGTCCATCGTTTGAGCGGCACTGTAGCTCAGTCCGACGCTGCACTCACCATGAACTGCTCGAGCTTGCCGTCCGGGTAGCCGCGCTCGATCGCCTCGAGCCTGTGGCCGCCGCACAGAATCCTCCAGCGCCGCGTGATCATGCCGCCGCGACGCGACTCGCGCAGCAGCTCGATCAGCCGTGCGGGCCCGAGCGGAGCGAGCGAGGCTTTCAGGTCCGCGAGCACCTGCGGTGTGAGAAAGAAGTTGCCGCCCTGAGTGAACAGCGACCGATCGACACTGCCGCTCTGAAAGCCGCTGAACACTGTGTCCGCGCGCGCCTCGACGGGCGAGCGCGGCACCACCACGTACGCAATCTGCTCAAGCAGATCCGAGGGGCTGGTCCAGTCGCTGTTGGTCAGCACCACGATCGCCACCTTGTCGTCGGGCCAGATGCGGTGGTCCGAGAGATAGCCCGAGCCGGCGCCGCCGTGACCGATGCGAAGCCGGCCGTTGACCTGCTCGACATCGAGTCCGAGCGCGTAGTCTTTCCTGGTGCCGTCCTTGAGGACAACGGGCTCGAACTGCGTCCGGTAGGAGTCGGGCTGCAACAGGCTGCGGCGGATCAGGCTGATGTCCCAGAGCGCAAGATCACCCGGCTGCATCGCAAGGCCCGCCGCCGCGAATAGCCATCCGGCGGCCTCCTTCGGCGCAGGACGTATCGTCGCGAGACCATAGCGCGTGTAGGGGGAGGCATCGCTCTCGCCCAGGGGCGCAGTGTCGTCCTCGGTGACGCGGCTCATCCTGAGCGGCGCGAAAATCTGCTCGGTGAGAAAGCGCATCAGCGGCTCGCCCGAGGCCTTCTCCACGATCGCGCCCGCCAGCACGAAGCCGGTGTTCGAGTACTGCCAGTCGGTCCCCGGCGCAAAATCGAGCGGCCGCCGGACCCATTCGCGCAAGATGGCCGCGGTCGTCGTCGGGTGAGTCATCTCCTCGGTCACAAAATCCTGCGGCCAGTAGTCGCGCAGTCCCGAGGTGTGAGTGAGAAGCTCGCGCAGCGTGAGGTTGGAGGCCTCGCCGAGGTCGGGGAACCAGCGCGCCACCTTGTCGTCGAGGGACAAGCGGCGCTGTTCCGCGAGGATCAGCACGGCGGCTGCGACGAACTCCTTGGAGATTGAATCGATGGCATAGCGAGCAGTCACGGTCGCCGGCCGCGGCGGCATCAGTTGCGCAAGGCCGTACGCATGCGTGTACGCGAGGGTTGCATCCGTGACGACGGCAATGGACACCGAAGGTGCGCCCGTCTCCTGCAGCCACTCGGCGGCGGCTGCATCGATCCTTGTAATCTGCTCGGGACTGAGCGTGCGCGCCTGCGCATGTGACGGCGCTGCCGCTGTGAAGAACACACAGAAGAGAGCAACGCGGCGGACGCTGATCGATTTCATCGCAACCTCAAGGGTCTGGCTCGTTGTGCCCTGGCGGGAGATGTAGGATACCGCTCATGACCGCATTCCGCGCCGCGCTCGGCTCCCTGATGCTCGTTCCATTTGCCGCCGCGGCCGCCGCGCCACCGATCAATGTGGAGGCGGTTTATCCGGAAGCCCATGCGCTCTACATGGATCTGCACCGCCATCCGGAGCTGTCAGGTCATGAGGAGCGCACGGCGGCGAATCTCGCTGCGCGGCTGCGTGCGCTCGGCTTTCAGGTCACCGAGCACATCGGAGGTGCAGGCATTGTCGCCATCCTCGCCAATGGTGCCGGTCCCAAAGTGATGCTGCGGACCGAGCTCGATGCTCTGCCTGTGGAAGAGAAGACAGGTCTGCCCTACGCGAGCCGTGAACCCAATGTCATGCATGCCTGCGGCCACGATCTGCACATGGCCGCGCTCGTCGCAACGGCCGCGATCATGGCCGGCTCGAAGTCCGCCTGGCATGGCACGCTCATGCTCGTCGGGCAGCCGGCCGAAGAGACCGTCAGCGGCGCGCAGAAGATGATCGACGACGGACTCTTCAAGCGTTTCGCCAGACCCGATGTCGGCATTGCGCTGCATGTCACGAATGACTATGCCGCGGGCCAGGTGGCAATTACGCCGGGCGTGGAATCGACCAATTCAGATAACCTGAGCATCACTGTCTTCGGCAGGGGCGGCCACGGCGCCTATCCGCAGACGACGGTCGATCCGATCGTGCTCGCAAGCCGGATCGTGCTGGATTTCCAGACGATTGTCTCGCGTGAGGTTCGTCCGGGTGCCACCGCCATCATCACGGTTGGCGCGCTGCATGCGGGCACGGTGGGCAACGTCATCCCCGATCAGGCGGTGATGCGGCTCACCGTGAGAACTTATGAGCCAGACGTGCGTCGCCACGTGCTGGAGGCCATCGCCCGGATCGCGCAGGCCGATGCTCAGGCGGCCGGAGCACCGCGCGCACCGCTCATCGAGCTGCAGGACGCGGCCGATGCGGTCTATAACGACCCGGGTCTGGCACAGCGGCTGCGAGCGGCACTCGAGAGGTCCCTCGGTAAGGAGCACGTCGTGAGCGGGACGCCGGTGATGAGTTCCGAGGACTATTCGCGCTTCGTGATCGCGGGCGTGCCCTCGCTCTACATGCAGCTGGGGGGAGCCGATCCGCAGGAGCTGGCGCGGGCTAAAGCGGCTGGCACGAGCCTGCCGTCCAATCACTCGCCGCTGTTCGCGCCCGATGTCGATCCGTCCCTGCACACCGCGATCTCGACCGAAGTCGCGGCGCTGCGCTACCTGTTCGCCAACACTAAGAGTTGAGCTTCGAAGGCGAGACGGCGGCGCCGGGGCCGGCGCTGCTGCGGCTTGCGGCCGCCGGCGGTGAGCGCAGCCGCGGAGCTTCGAGCGCGGATTTCAGGAACGCAAAGACATCGGCGCGCGGCATCGGGCGCGCGAGCAGATAGCCCTGGATGTTGCTGCAGCGTTCCTGCGCGAGGAACTGCCACTGCTCGTGCGTCTCCACGCCCTCGGCCACCACTTCCAGGCCGAGCGCACGGCCGAGCGCGATCGTCGCGCGGCACAGCGCGCCGTCATAGGCGTCCGCGGCGCAATCCTTCACCAGCGAGCGGTCGATCTTCAGACAGTCGACGTTGAAGAGCTTCAGGCGCGAGAGCGAGGAGTGTCCTGTACCGAAGTCATCGATCGCGAGTGTGACACCGAGAGTCTTGAGCTTCGCCAGGTGGCGCACGGCCTGCTCGGGTGAGCTCATGGCGGCGCTTTCGGTGATCTCGAGCTCGAGCAGGCGCGGCTCGATACCGGCGGCTGCGATCGCATCGGCGACCCGCTCGGCCAGATCCTCGCGCGCAAACTGAATCGGCGAGAGATTCACCGATACGCGCAGCGGCTCGCGGCCCATATCGAGCCAGGCGCGCAGATCCTTGCAGGCTTCCCGCAGCACGAACTCGCCGAGCGGTTCGATGAGCCCGGTTTCCTCGGCGATCGGAATGAACACCGCCGGTGAGAGCAGGCCGCGGGTCGGGTGGTTCCAGCGCACCAGCGCTTCCATGCCCGTAGGTCTGCCCGAGATGGTATCGACGCGCGGCTGATAGTGCAGCACGAGTTCCTGACGCTCGAGCGCGCCCCGCAGCTCGGTCTCGATCGACAAACGGTCGATACCGGGAGTCATGGAGCTTTGAAACAGACGGAAGGCATCGCCGCCGCCCGCCTTGGCGGCATACATCGCAAGATCGGCATGCTTGAGCAGGGTCGTGCTGTCCGCGCCGTCCTGCGGGGCGACGCTCACACCGACGCTGCAGGAGCAGTAGATGGTGCGGCCCGGCAGGTCGATGTTGCCGCGCAGCTCGGTGAACATCTTGCGCACGATGCTCTCGAGCGGCATGTCCTCGCGCAGCCCCGGGATGACGACGACGAACTCATCCCCGCCGAGGCGCGCGACAACATCGGTCGAGCGGACGCTCGCGCGAATGCGGCGCGCGACTTCCACCAGCAGCCGGTCGCCGACATCGTGGCCGAGGGTATCGTTGACGACCTTGAAGCGGTCGAGATCGATCAGCATCACGGCGGTGCGGGTCCGTGCGATCGCCCCTTCGGTGAGAATGGTGTCGAGTTGGGCGCGCAGCCCGAAACGGTTCTCGAGGCCGGTGAGCGCATCGTGATAGGCGAGGAAGGCGATACGCTGCTCGGAGCGCTTGCGCACGCTGATGTCCTCGACCATCGACCAGATGTGCTGCGCGCCATCGGGCGCGCGCACGATGATGCCCGTGATCTGCACCGGTACGCGCACGCCGTCCTTACGGACGAGCTCCTTCTCCACCGGACCGAAGCGGCCGGCAGCGAGCAGCGACTCCACGCGGGCGCGCTGCCCCGGATCATCCTTATCGACGGCCCAGTCCCACCAGTTGGTGGACAGCATCTCCGCACGCGAGTAGCCGGTGATCACTTCGATCGCCTGGTTCACCTGCAGGAAGCGGCCGTCGCGGTCGTTCAAGGCGATACCGAGCGGGGAGAGATCGTAGAGGCTGCGCAACTTCGTCTCGCTCGCGCGCAGCTCGCGCTCGGCGAGCTTATGCCCGGTGACATCGCCCACGTATCCGATCCAGATCGTCGAGCCATCGGCCTCACGCCGCGGTAAGGCATCGCCTTCGATCCACGCCGGCGTGCCATCGGGACGGATGATGCGCTGCTCGATATGCCAGTTGGACAGGGTCCGCTTGGCCTCTTCGATCGCCTGCATCTGCGCCGCGCGATCCTCGGCAGGCAGCACCTTGAAGAGCAGCATCGGTTCGCGCTTGAGCTCCTCGGCCGTTAGGCCGTAGACGGCACTCGCACCGGGGCTCGCGTACAGCAACTGCGGCGCGCCGTTCGGGCGCACGCGCAACTGAAAGATCATGCCAGGTACGTTGTCGGCGATGATTTCGAGGCGCTCGCTCGCGTGGCGGCGCTCCTCCTCGAGGGCGCGGGCATGGCTCTCGCTCGCGAGTATCGCCTCCCGCAGACTCACCTGTTCGGTTACGTCCGCCTGGATGCATACCCACGCGAGCAGCTCACCGCGCTGATCGAGCACAGGCCGGGCATCGGTATCGAGCCACCATTCGCGCCCGTCCTTGCCGCGCACCAGGATCTCGAAACGCTCGCCCTGCTTGCGGGCAAAGGACTGACGCACCCGATCGACGGTCGCTGCATCGGTGCCTTCGAAGTACAGCAGCGCGCTCGTCTTGCGGCCGATGGCCTCCGCCGGCGTATAGCCGGTGAGCCGTGTAAAGCTGTCGTTCACCCAGATGAGCCGGCGCTGCGCATCGCTTACGGTGACGGAGTAACCGGTACGGCGGGCGACGAGCGCAGCCCAGTCGACCGCAGGGGATGTCCCGAACAGGCGCGCGCCAAGCCACCGCAGTGCGCGGCGCGCAACGGACAGGGCCGGCGGCGGTGTCGGAGATGGATCGGTGGCTTGCATGCGAACAACCGGGACGTAAATAGATGTCGGCACCGGCATGCAAAGCTTGATGCAGTGCGCAGGAGCGGTGAGACACCGCTCACACTCAAGCGGGGATTATTCAGTATTCCGTGTACTTGGCCGCGCTGCCGCGGACGCGCTCGGCGGGGTATCGCGCTTCGTTCTCGGCCATCTTGTCCCGCGCTGCCGACATTAAGTCAATTCCGAGCTTGTCGGCGAGGCGCACGAGATAAATGAAGACATCGGCGCATTCGGCGCGCATGCGGCCCAGCTGCGCCGCGTTGGGCGCACGGCTCTGCGCCTGAGTCAGCCACTGAAACTCCGCCGCAAGCTCGCCTGCTTCGGCTGTCAGGGCCATGGCGAGGTTCTTGGGCGAGTGGAAGGCATCCCAGTCGCGCCGGTCGGCGAACCGGCGCAGCTCTTGCGCGAGCTCCGCGAGTGGTGTGGCGTCCATATTGCCGATATTGAGAGCTGCGTCGCATTTAGTCACGGGCGGCGTGTCGATAACAGCTGAGGATCGGTGCGACCGGCTTTTAGGGATGTCTGCCGGCGCGCCCCCCATGGGGGCGCGAGCGCCAAGCAAGCGGTGCACTCGCTATGACAGCCGATTCCGTTCTTGCCCGGATCCTGCGGCCCGTGAAGGGCTTGCTGAGCGCTTGTGCCGACCGGCGTGCGCAGGTCGCCGCCCTGCATCGCCGGCTACCGATCATCGAGTTCGACCTCGATGGTTACGTGCTCACCGCCAATGACAACTTCGTCAACGCCTCCGGCTACGCGCGCGCGGAACTGCGCGGCAAGCACCACAGCATGTTCGTCGATCCGGAGATGCACGGTACGCCCGCGTACCGCGAATTCTGGGATGCGCTGCGGCGTGGCG
>Ga0335081_10005164_pt1 | contig 20656 bp, 20 predicted proteins | sample Lox_Sample_35_FD_206713 | JGI IMG/M metagenome (GOLD analysis project Ga0335081, IMG submission 206713) | Soil microbial communities from Loxahatchee National Wildlife Refuge, Florida, United States - Lox_Sample_3.5 | ecosystem: Environmental > Terrestrial > Soil > Wetlands | place: USA... | reverse complement strand
CCGGTCAGCGAAGTATTTCTGCAACGTCGCGCTGAGGTCGCCCGGCGCCCATGCGTCGCCTTCGGCGGTGAACCTGTGCTCAACGGTGGGCGCGGCCACCAGGGTGACCGACGGCCCATAAACGATGAACAACTGGCCGTTGACCGCCTCGGCCGCCGGCGACGCGAGGAATCGGACCAGCGTGACCACGTGGTCGGTCGACAGCGGATCGACCCCGCCATCGGGCACGTCGGGGGCTTCCCCGAAAACGTCGGCGGTCATCGCGGTGCGGGCCCGCGGGCAGATCGCGTTGGCGCAAACCCCGTATCGACCCAGCGCCCGCGCAGCCGACAAGGTCAGCGCGGTGATGCCCGCCTTGGCGGCGCCGTAGTTCGCCTGCCCGACCGGTCCTGACAACCCCGCCTCCGACGACGTGTTGACGAGCCGGCCATAGACCCGGCCCTCCGACTCCTTGGCTTTCGCCCGCCAGTAGGCGGCGGCGTTTCTGGTCAGCAGGAAATGTCCCCGCAGATGCACGTTGATGACCAGGTCCCAGTCCTCGTCGGACATGTTGAACAACATCCGGTCCCGGGTGATGCCGGCGTTGTTGACGACGACGTCGAGACCGCCCTCGGCTTCCGCGGCGGACAGGAGTTCGTCGGCGGTCGGGCGCCGGCTGACGTCGCCTGGCACCGGAACGGCGTGACTGCCGGTGGCCTTGATCTCGTCCAGCACATCGGAGTTGGTCAACGCCGAGTCGATGTCGTTGACCACCACGGTGGCCCCGGCGCGGGCCAGCCCGATCGCGTCGGCGCGACCCAGCCCGGCGGCCGCTCCGGTCACCACCGCTACCCGCCCGGACAGATCCGTCGTCTCGCCGGCCCCCTCGGAACGGCTCAACTTATGAATACCTCTAGTCCTTGCGCAGTAACGCCGCACGCGGGCACTCGGCAATGGCCTGCTCGGCCAGGTCTTCCTTGTCGGCCGGTATCGGATCGGCCTTCATCACCGCGTAGTCCTCGTCGTCGAGGTCGAACAGGTCCGGCGAGATCCCGACGCATACCGCGTTGCCCTCGCACCGGTCACGGTCCACTTCAACTCGCACGACAACCTCCTCGCACTAGCCGGACGCCCTCAATTGCACGGGCAGCACCACAATACGTCCGGATCGGCACCCCGGCGTCGCTGGACCCCAAGACTAGAACGTGTTACAACCGGGGTGGTCGAGCGGGTAGCCACCGAGGACTTGAGGACGAGGCGATGCAGATTAGCTACACCCCTGAGCAGGAGGAGTTGCGCCGCGAACTGCGGTCCTACTTCGCCAAGCTGATGACCCCCGAGCGCACCGAGGCGCTGAGCATGACGTCCGGTGAGTACGGCACCGGCAACGCGTACCGGGACACGATCGCGCAGATGGGCCACGACGGCTGGCTGGCTCTTGGGTGGCCGAAGGAATACGGCGGTCAGGCGCGGTCGGCGATGGACCAGCTGATCTTCACCGACGAGGCCGCGATCGCCGGCGCGCCGGTGCCGTTCCTGACCATCAACAGTGTCGCGCCGACGATCATGGCGTTCGGCACCGACGAGCAGAAGCGTTTTTATCTGCCCAAGATAGCGGCGGGCGAACTGCACTTTTCGATCGGCTACTCCGAGCCCGGCGCGGGCACCGACCTGGCCGCCCTGCGCACGACCGCGGTGCGGGACGGCGACGAGTATGTGGTCAACGGCCAGAAGATGTGGACGAGCCTGATTCAGTACGCCGACTACGTCTGGCTCGCGGCGCGCACCAACCCCGAGGCCATGAAGCACCGCGGCATCTCGATGCTGATCGTGCCCACCGACGTGCCGGGTTTTTCCTGGACGCCGGTGCACACGATGGCGGGCCCGGACACCAGCGCCACCTACTACCAGGACGTGCGGGTTCCTGCGGCGAACCTGGTCGGCGAGGAGAACGGCGGCTGGAAGCTGGTGACCAACCAGCTCAACCACGAACGCGTCGCGCTGGTGTCGGCCCAGCCGATCTTCTTGGCGCTCAACGCCGTCCGCGAGTGGGCACAGAACACCAAGGATATTCAGGGGTCCCGGCTGATCGATTCCGAATGGGTGCAGCTCAACCTGGCCCGGGTGCATGCCAAGGCCGAGGTCCTCAAGCTGATCAACTGGGAGCTGGCATCGAGTTCTGGAGCCGGAGGGCCGGCGACATCGAGTTCTGGAGCCGGAGGGCCGGCGACATCGAGTTCTGGAGCCGGAGGGCCGGCGACATCGAGTTCTGGAGCCGGAGGGCCGGCGACATCGAACAGCGATGCGGCGCCGTCACCGGCCGATGCGTCGGCGGCAAAGGTGTTCGGCACTGAACTGGCCACCGAGGCGTACCGCCTCCTGATGGAGGTGCTCGGCACCGCCGCGACGGTCCGACAGGATTCGCCGGGGGCGCTGCTGCGCGGGCGGGTCGAGCGGATGCACCGGGCGTGCCTGATCCTGACGTTCGGCGGCGGCACCAACGAGATTCAGCGCGACATCATCGGCATGGTCGCGCTTGGCCTGCCCCGCGCCAACCGCTGAGAGGACACCATGGATTTCACGACAACGGAGGCGGCCGCCGACTTGTCGGGCTTGGTCCGCGCGATCACCGAGTCGGTGTGCACACCGGAGCACCAGCGCGATCTCGACAAACTCGACCAACGGATGGACCGGGACCTGTGGCGGAAGCTGATCGGGGCCGACGTGCTGAGTGCCGCCGCGCCGGAGTCGGTGGGAGGCGGCGGTTTCGGTGTGCTCGAGCAGGTCGCCGTGCTTGTCGCGCTGGGCCGTCAGCTGGCCGCGGTGCCGTATCTGGAGTCGGTCGTGCTCGCGGCGGGAGCACTTGCCAGGTTCGGGTCGACGCAGCTGCAACAGGACTGGGCGGTACCGGCGGTCAGCGGCGAGAAAACCCTCACCGTCGCGCTTGACGGCGAGATGGGCCAGGGGCCGGTGCAGGCCACCAGGGCAGGCGACGGCTATCGGCTCACCGGAACGCGCACGCTCGTCGGCTATGCGCCCGTCGCGGACGCATTTCTGGTGCCCGCCGAAACCGACTCCGGTCTCGAGGTTTTCCTGGTGTCTGCCGCGGATGCCGGGGTATCGGTGACGGCGCTGGAAACCACCGGCCGGGGCAGCGTCGGGCAGCTCGAACTGCAGGGTGTCGAAGTCGGTGCCGGGCGGCTGGTCGGCGATGCCGATGTGGTCGAGTGGCTCGCCGCCCACGCGAGACTCGGCCAAACGGCGTTCCAACTCGGTGTGCTGGAACGCGCGTTGGAGCTCACCGCCGAGTACGCCCGCGACCGTGAGCAATTCGGACGCCCGATCGGCAGCTTTCAGGCCGTGGCGCAGCGCCTGGCTGACGGCTACATCGACATCAAGGGTTTGCGGTTGACTCTGATCCAGGCCGCCTGGCGGCTCTCCGAGAATCTGCCGGCCGACGTCGAGGTCGCCACCGCCGCATTTTGGGCGGCCGACGCCGGACACCGCGTCGCCCACACCACAGTGCACGTTCACGGCGGCGTCGGCATCGACATCGACCACCCCGTGCACCGCTACTTCCTCGCCGCGAAGCAGACCGAGTTCGCGCTGGGCGGTGCCACGGGGCAGTTGCGGCGCATCGGCCGTGAACTGGCCGACACGCCGGCCTGATCTGTGAGCGACGAGCTTCCCACCGTCACCGGGCTGTTGACGCCGATCGCCGACGTCGACGATCGGGGGGTGTACTTCGAGGGTTCGTTCACCGGCTGGCGTGACCACATCCGGCACGGAGCCGCGGTCGCCGCCGCGCTGCGTGAGCGCCTGGATCCCGGCCGCCCCCCGCACGTAGGGGTGCTGCTGCAGAACACACCGTCGTTCTCCGCGGTGCTCGTCGCCGCGGCGCTGTCCGGCATCGTTCCGGTGGGCCTCAACCCGATTCGGCGCGGCGCCGCCCTTGCCCGTGACATCAGCCACGCCGCCTGCCAGATGGTGCTGGCGGATTCGGCGTCGGCAGCATGCCTCGACGACATCGACCACATCGATGTCGATTCCGCGCATTGGGCGGCGGAGTTGTCGGCACACGAGGACGCTCCGGTGATCGCACGCGCCGCCAAGCCCACCGACACTTTCATGCTGATTTACACGTCCGGGACGAGCGGCGACCCGAAGGCGGTGGTCTGCAGCCACGGCAAGGTCGCGATCGCCGGCGTGACGATGGCGCAACGCTTCTGCCTGGGGCCGAGCGACGTCTGCTATGTCTCGATGCCGTTGTTTCATTCCAACGCCGTGCTGGTCGGATGGTCGGTGGCAGTGGCCTGCCGGGGCTCGATGGTGCTGCGGCGCAAGTTTTCAGCGTCCCAGTTCATGCCGGATGTCCGCCGTTACGGCACGACATATGCCAATTACGTGGGCAAGCCGCTGTCGTATGTGCTCGCCACCCCGGAGCGTCCCGACGACGCGGACAATCCGCTGAAGGCGGTGTACGGCAACGAGGGCGCACCCGGCGACATCGAGCGGTTCGCCCGCAGGTTCAACACGGTGGTGGTGGATGGATTCGGCTCTACCGAGGGTGGCGTGGCGATCAGCCGCACGCCGGAGACCCCAGAGGGCGCACTGGGCCCACTGCCCGACGGAGTCGACATCGTCGATCCCGACACCGGCGAATCGTGCCCGCCGGGAGTGACTGGGGAGCTGGTGAATATTTCGGGGACGAGCCGTTTCGAGGGCTACTACAACGACCCCGAGGCGGAGGCCGAGCGGATGGCCGGCGGCGTCTACCACAGCGGTGACCTGGCTTACCGCGACGACGACGGGTACGTGTACTTCGCGGGTCGCCTCGGCGACTGGATGCGCGTCAACGGCGAGAACCTCGGCGCGGCGCCCATCGAGCGGGTCCTGCTGCGTCACCCCCACGTGGTGGAGGTCGCGGTTTACGGGATACCGGCACCCGACATCGGCGATCAGGTGATGGCCGCGTTGATGCTGGCCGACGGCGTGAAGTTCGACGTCGACGCATTTCGGGACTTCCTGGCCGCGCACTCCGACCTCGGGCCCAAACAGTGGCCGTCCTACGTGCGAATCAGCGCCGCGCTGCCGCGCACCGAGACGTTCAAGGTGATCAAACGGCAGTTGGCCGCCGAGGGCACCGACTGCTCGGACCCGGTCTATAGCCTCCGCATTTCGTCACCGAATCGGACAGGCTAAGCCGAGCTGGAAGACACGCAGGGCATTGCCCCGCAAGTAGTCGGATCGCACCTCCTCTGGTAGACCGAGCTCGTCCAGGCCCGCCAACGCATGGGTATGCGTCATCATCGGGTAGTTCGTCCCGAACAGCACCTTGCGTTGCCCCGTACGGGTTTTCATGAAATCGACCAACTCCGTGGGCAATCGCCTACTGGTGTAGGCCGACGTGTCGATGTAGACATTGGCATGCTTGCGGGCGACCGCGACCATCTCCTCGGTCCACGGGTAACCGACGTGGCCGCAGACGATCACAAGCTCGGGAAAGTCCAAGGCGACCTGGTCGATGTAGGGAATCGGCCGCCCAGTCTCCGAAGGACGCAGCGGCCCGGTGTGGCCCACCTGGGTGCAGAACGGCACCCCCAGTTCGACGCACTCGGCGAACAACGGGTAGTAGCGACGGTCGGTGGGCGGCGCATTCCACAGCCACGGCACCACGCGCAGCGCGACGAACCCGTCGGCGCGCACACGGCGGCGTAATTCGCGCACCGCTTGCACAGGGCGATCGAGGTCGACGCTTGCGACCCCACGAAACCTGGATGGGTGCAAGCGAACCCAGCTTGCAACCTCGTCATTTGAGACCAGGTCCAGACCGTACGGACCGCGCCAGGCGCTCAGTAGCCCGACGTCGACCCCCGCGGCGTCCATCGTGGCCAGCGTCACATCGAGAGGCACCTCGTCACCGGGCAGCTCGTCGCCCATCCACCGGCGCAGCGATGCGAACATGTCGCTGCGGAGCATCCGCTGCGTTGGATGCTGCATCCACACGTCGACGGTCATGCCACGACAGTAGACGGGCAGCTAGCTCTCCCGAATGCCGTCCAGGCGTCGACTGGCCTCGTCGAAGCCGGACACCAGTTCGGCGATGATCTCGGCGACGGGCAGGACGGTTTCCAGATCGTCGGCCTCGTTGAATCGCACGCAACCCCGCACACCGAGCCCGCCGGCCTTGCTCACCGCGGCGGCGACCTTCTCCGAGGGCGTGAACACGAAGATCGGGTAGTCGACCCCGAACCGGTCGCAAAGTCCGGTACGCATCAAGTCTTCGCCCCGACATGCTTTGCGCTGACATCATCGGCAGGCCGGGCTTCGGTCTGCTCCTTGGCCCAACGGTAATCCGGCTTGCCGGCTGGCGACCGCTTCACCTCATCTACGTACCAAAGGCTGCGCGGCACTTTGTAACCCGCGATTTCGCTGCGCACGAACGAGTCGAGCTCGGCGAGGGTGGGACGTGTGCCGTCGCGCGGCTGCACGACGGCGGCCACATGCTGGCCGTAACGGGGATCGGGCACACCGACGACCAGCGCGTCGAACACGTCGGGGTGTCCCTTGAGCGCGGCTTCGACTTCCTCGGGGTAAATCTTCTCGCCGCCGCTGTTGATCGACACCGACCCGCGGCCGAGCATCGTGACGGTGCCGTCCTCCTCGACCTGCGCATAGTCGCCCGGGATCGCATACCGCACGCCATTGATGGTTCTGAAAGTCTCGGCAGTCTTCTTCTCGTCCTTGTAGTAGCCGACGGGGATGTTGCCGCGCTTGGCGATGATGCCCCGCACGCCCGAGCCGGGCTTGACCTCGTTGCCCTCGTCGTCGAGCACGACGGTGCGGTGGTCGATGGTCACTCGCGGACCGCCGGTGTGCGCTTCGCCCGCCGCCACGATGCTGGTGCCGCCGAAACCGGTCTCCGACGAGCCGATGGAGTCGGTGATGACCCGATTGGGCAGCAGCTCGAGCAGCTTGTCTTTGATGCTCGGCGAGAACAACGCGGCGGTGCTGGCGAGCAGGAACAGTGACGAGAGGTCGTAATCGTTGTCCGCGGCGAGCGCGTCGAGCAGTGGCCGCGCCATCGCGTCACCGGTGAAGAACAGCAGGTTCACCTTGTGGTCACGGATCGCGCGCCACACCTCATCGGCGTTGAATTCCGGCGCGAGCACCGTGGTTTGGCCGGAGAACAGCGACATCCAGGTGGCCGACTGGGTGGCGCCGTGGATCATCGGCGGGATTGGGTAGCGGATCATCGCTGGATTCGCCGCGGCCTGCCTGGCGAGGTCGTACTCGTCCTTGACGAATTCGCCTGTTGCGAAGTCTGTTCCCCCGAACAGCACCCGGTAGATGTCCTCGTGGCGCCACATCACGCCCTTGGGGAAGCCGGTGGTGCCACCGGTGTAGAGCAGGTAGATGTCGTCGGCGCTGCGCTCGCCGAAGTCGCGCTCGGGTGAACCCTGCGCCAGCGCGGCGCCGAACTCTACGCCGCCGTAACGCCGGTAGTCGTTGTTGCTGCCGTCTTCGACCACCAGGATGGTCCTTACCTGCGGGGTGTCGGGCAGCACGTTGGCGACGCGGTCGGAGTACTGGCGCTCGTGCACCAGCGCCACCATGTCGGAGTTTTCGAACAGGTAACGCAGTTCGCCCTCGACGTAGCGGAAGTTGACGTTCACCAGGATGGCGCCGGCCTTCACGATCCCGAGCATCGCGATCACGATCTCGACGCGGTTGCGACAGTAGAGGCCGACCTTGTCGTCCTTCGTCACGCCCCGGTCGATCAGGTAGTGCGCGAGGCGGTTGGCCTTTTCCTCGAGTTGGGTGTAGGTCAACTGCTCGTCGCCGCAGATAAGGGCCACACGGTCAGGCACCGCGTCGATGGCGTGCTCGGCGAGATCGGCAATGTTGAGGGCCACGGACCCCAAATTAGAACGTGTTACATTTTCTGACAAGTCTGTAGGTAGGAAAGCAGGTGCCGGTGAGCGAGCCCGACAAGACCCACAAAGACGCCATCATTGAGCAGCGCGGCAACACCCTGATCCTGACGCTGAACCGGCCCGAGGCGCGCAACGCTCTCAGCAGCGAGATGCTCTCGATCATGGTCGAGGCCTGGGACCGTGTCGACAACGATCCCGACATCCGGTCCTGCATTCTGACCGGCGCAGGAGGGTATTTCTGCTCGGGCATGGACCTGAAGGCGGCGACCGACAAGCCGCCGGGTGATTCCTTCAAGGACGGCAGCTACGACCCGTCGCGCATCGACTCCCTGCTGAAGGGCCGACGGCTGAAGAAGCCGCTGATCGCCGCCGTCGAGGGTCCCGCAATTGCGGGCGGCACCGAGATCCTGCAGGGCACCGACATCCGGATCGCCGGCGAAAGCGCGAAATTCGGCGTGTCCGAGGCCAGGTGGAGCCTGTACCCGATGGGCGGCTCGGCGGTGCGGCTGCCGCGGCAGATCCCATACACGCTGGCCGCCGACATCCTGCTCACCGGCCGCCACATCACCGCCGCCGAGGCCAAGGAGATGGGCCTGATCGGCTACGTTGTCCCCGACGGTCAGGCCCTCACCAAGGCGCTGGAGATCGCCGAGACGATCAACGACAACGGCCCGCTGGCGGTGCAGGCCATCCTGAAGACCATCCGTGAGACGGAGGGCATGCCCGAGAACGACGCGTTCAAGATCGACACCCAACTGGGCATCCAGGTGTTCCTCAGCGACGACGCCAAAGAGGGGCCGAAGGCGTTCGCCGAGAAGCGGCAGCCGAAATTCCAGGGCCGCTAACCCCCGGCGCGAGTTAACCCGCCAGCGGCTTGGTCGGCGTGAACACCACCGGCATCTTCTCCAGTCCGCTGACGAAGTTGGCCGGCCGCAGCGGCAGCGGGGCGTCGGAAGACAGCCGCATGTCCGGCAGCCGGTCCAGGAGCCGTCGCTGCATCAATGACAGCTCCAGGCGTGCCAGCTGATTGCCCAGGCAGAAGTGCGTGCCGAAGCCGAACGCCACGTGGTTGTTCGGGTACCGGTCGATGTTGAAGTTCGCGGCATCCTCGAACACCTTCTCGTCGAAGTTCGCGGACTCGAACAGCAGCATTATCTTCTCGCCCTGCTTCAGCTCGGTTCCGTGGAAGTCGGTGTCGGCCGTCAATGTGCGGCACATGTTCTTCACCGGCGAGGTCCAGCGCAACATCTCCTCGATCGCGTTGGGCAGCAGGTCGAGATCGTTGACCAACCTTTGGTGCTGATCGGGGTGGCGCAGCAATTGCGCCGTCCCGCCGGACAGCGTGTGCCGCGTTGTCTCGTCGCCGCCGATCAGGAGCAAGAGCACTTCGGTGACGATTTGGTCGTCGGACAGCCGTTCCCCGTCGACCACCGCATGCACCAGAACGCTGACCAGATCGTCGGTCGGCTCCTTCTTGCGATCCGCGATCATGCCCATCATGAACTCGGTGTAAGCGACGAAGGCATCCATCGAGACCTGGAAATCCTCTTGCGCCGTCGTACTGCTCAACAAGGTCACCATGTCGTCGGACCACTTCAGGAACATCTCCCGCTGCTCCGGAAGCACGCCGAGCATGTCGCCGATGACCGCCATCGGCAGCGGCGCTGCCAGGTCCCCAACGAAGTCGCACTCGCCGCACTCGCACACCGCGTCGATCAGCGTGTCGCACAGCGTGCCGATCGACTCTTCCCGGTCCTTGACGCGCTTTCGCGTGAAGCCGGCGTTGACCAGCTTGCGCCGCAATAGATGTGCGGGGTCGTCCATCTCGATCATCATCGGCATCGCCGGCTGGTCGGGCCTGATCCCACCGGCGTTGGAGAACAGTTCGGGTTTACGCTCGGCATCTATGACGGCCTGATAGGTCGATGCGGCCGCTAATCCGTTGCGGTCACGGAAGACTGGCTCATTGGCCCGCATCCATTCGTAAGCGGCACGGGAGTCGCGCGCGAAGAAGTTTCCATCGGTGAGGTCGACATCCGGCTTCGTCGTGGTCACAATCAGCCTCTCCTCAGCGCGGAATTTCCGCGTCGCCGAACGACATCTCTACATTGCGAACCGAACTGGACACCAGCGCGCGCTTCGGCAGGCCAAGCAACGCAAGCTCTTTCGCGTACTGGTGATCGCCGAGCCACAGCCGCGCACCGCCCAATCGATAGCGCACACCGGTAGGCGACATTTCAAACGGGGTCTCGAGTGTCACTCCGTCGCGATGCGAGTACGTGCGCAACACCTGCTCGCGCGAAGCGAACGCGGACGGCACCGGCACACCGGGGCGGAATTCCATGCCGGCCACCAGCTGGCCGTCGATGCTGACGTCGAAACCGAACTGATCGCCGTCGCGGACCGTGAAGTCGGCCATCACCTTCGGGTAGCCCCAGATCGTCCGTCCGGCTTCCAGAGTGAAGTCCTGGTCGACGAACATGTGCTGCGTGAACGTCGATTGCAGCGCGCGAAGACTGGGCGAATTGGACCCCGGAGGAATTACCATCACACAGGTGGCGAATTCGTGGTACGCGCCGAGGTCGCCGTCTACGAAACGTGTCAACAGCAGCGCCACGACCGCACGCGCGGGCAGTGGGCGGTAGACCTGCAGCCCGCTGTAGTCGACCATGCGCTGCGCGGCGTCGGCGTCGACCGAGAACATGGCGGTGTGCTGATTCGCCTTGCGGATCTTCACCGGCATCGTGAGGACCGTCCCGGCGATGGTGTGCTGCGAAGCGGGCATGGCGCTCACTCTAGAACGTGTTCTAATTTCCTGACAAGCGGTTGTTAGACCAGGTCAGCGAGACGCTTCACCTCGTCGACGCTTCGGCCGGTGACCACCATCATCGTGACGCCTGCCGCTTCCCACACCCCGATCTGCTTACGCACATGGTCGAGGTCGCCGACGATCACCGCGTCGTCGACGAGCTCGTCGGGAATCACCCGTGCCGCCTCGTCCTTGCGGTCACTGCGGAACAGCGTGGTCACCTCGTCCACCACCTCGGCATAGCCCATCCGCCGGTAGACATCGGCGTGGAAATTGGTGTCCTCGGCGCCCATGCCACCCATGTAGAGCGCGAGATGCGGCTTGATGCCCGCGAACGTGGCGGCGCGGTCGTCGGTGATCACCACCTGCGCGGTCGCGCAGACCTCGAAGTCCTCGCGGCTGCGTCGCGCTCCCGGGCGGGCGAAGCCCTCGTCGAGCCACTCGTTGTACATGTCGGCCAGCCGCGGCGTGTAGAAGATCGGCAGCCAGCCGTCGCAGATCTCGGCGGCCAGCGCGACGTTCTTGGGTCCTTCGGCGCCGAGGAAGATCGGGATGTCGGGGCGCAGCGGATGGGTGATGGGCTTGAGCGCCTTGCCCAGCCCGCTGGTGCCCGCGCCGGTCAACGGCAACGGGTAGTGCGGCCCGTCGCTGGTCACCGGCTGCTCCCGCGCCCACACCTGCCGGACGATGTCGATGTACTCGCGCGTGCGGGCCAGCGGCTTGGGAAAGGGCTGCCCGTACCAGCCCTCGACCACCTGCGGCCCGGACACGCCGAGCCCGAGGATGTGCCGGCCACCGGACAGGTGGTCCAACGTCAACGCGGCCATCGCGCACGCGGTCGGCGTCCGCGCGGACAGCTGCACCACCGAGGTGCCTAGCCGCAGCCGGCGGGTCGACGAGCCCCACCATGCCAGCGGCGTGTAGGCGTCCGAGCCCCACGCTTCCGCGGTGAACAGGGCGTCGAAACCCGACTCCTCGGCGGCCGACACCAGCTCCGCGGTGTTCTCCGGCGGATGCGTTCCCCAGTAACCCAGTTGCAAGCCGAGCTTCATTGCAGCCTCCTGACCGCTTCTTGCCACACTTGTTAGAACCTGTTCTACTCGATGGCGTGACCGTCAGCCAAAGTCGCCCGGCGCTGCTCGACACCCATGAGCCGCCCCTTTCGGCGCCGTTGAAACTGTCCTTTGACTACACCCGTTCGGTCGGCCCGACGCTCAGCCAGTTCTTCACTGCACTGCGCGAGCGCCGCATCGTCGGCGTGCGGGGATCCGACGGTCGGGTCCACGTGCCGCCTGCCGAATACGACCCCGTCACCTACGAACATTTGACCGAGATCGTACCGGTGGCCAGCGTCGGGACGATCCAGTCCTGGACCTGGCAGTCATACCCGTTGCTGGGCCAGCCGCTGGACCGTCCGTTCGCCTGGGCGCTGATCAAACTCGACGGCGCCGACACCGCGATGCTGCACGCCGTCGACGCCGGGGGCCCGGATGCGATCCGCACCGGCGCGCGGGTCCACGCGCACTGGGTCGAGGAGCCGCACGGCGCGATCACCGACATTGCGTACTTTGCGCTCGGCGAGGAAAGCGAGCAGGTGGAACCGGCTACCGACGAACGGGATCCGGTGAAAATGCTCGTCACACCGATCAGCATCGAAATCCAGCACAGCGCCTCGCATGAGGAGAGCGCGTATCTGCGCGGGCTGCACGAGGGAAAGTTACTCGGGGCGCGGACCGGCAACGACGGGAAAGTTTACTTCCCGCCGCATGGCGCGGATCCGGCGACCGGTCTGCCGACGACCGAGTTCGTCGAGCTGCCCGACAAGGGCACCGTGACCACGTTCGCGATCATCAACATCCCGTTCGCCCGCCAGCGGATCAAACCGCCCTACGTCGCGGCCTACGTGCTGCTCGACGGCGCCGACATCCCGTTCCTGCACCTGATCCAGGAGGTCGACGCCTCCGAGGTCCGGATGGGCATGCGGGTGGAGGCGGTCTGGAAACCGCGCGAGGAGTGGGGGCTCGGTATCGACAATATCGAGTACTTCCGCCCGACGGGCGAACCCGACGCCGACTACGACACCTACAAGCACCACCTGTAAAGGAAACCGATGAGCGCTTGCGCGAAGAGCAAAGGAACCGATGAGCGCTTGCGCGAAGAGCAAAGGAACCGATGAGCGCTTGCGCGAAGAGCAAAGGAACTGCAAACGCATGACTGAACGCGACATCGCGGTCGTGGGCTTCGCGCACGCGCCCCACGTACGCCGCACCGACGGGACCACCAACGGCGTCGAAATGCTGATGCCGTGCTTCGCCCAGTTGTACGAAGACCTGGGCATCACCAAGGCCGACATCGGGTTCTGGTGCTCCGGTTCGTCCGACTACCTTGCCGGCAGGGCGTTTTCGTTCATCTCGGCGATCGACTCGATAGGCGCGGTGCCGCCGATCAACGAGTCACACGTCGAGATGGACGCGGCTTGGGCGGCCTATGAGGCCTACATCAAGCTGCTCACCGGCGAAGTCGACACCGCACTGGTGTACGGCTTCGGCAAGTCCTCGGCGGGCACCCTGCGCCGGATCCTGGCCTTGCAGACCGACCCGTACACCGTTGCGCCGCTGTGGCCGGACTCGGTGTCGATGGCAGGCCTTCAGGCCCGCTTCGGGCTCGACACCGGCAAGTGGACCGCCGAGCAGATGGCCCGGGTGGCGCTGGACTCGTTCGCGCGGGCCGAGCGCACGGACTCGGAAAAGCCGGCCAAGAGCATTGACGACCTGCTGGCGCGGCCGTTTTTCGCGGATCCTTTGCGGCGCCACGACATCGCGCCGATCACCGATGGAGCGGCGGCTGTCGTGCTGGCCGCCGGTGACCGGGCCCGTGAACTGCGTGAGAACCCGGCCTGGATCGCCGGTTTCGAGCACCGCATCGAGTCACCGGTGCTGGGCGCGCGCGACCTGACCACATCGCCCTCGGCCAAGACCTCCGCCAGCGCTGCGACCGGTGGCGACGTCGACTCCATCGAGGTGGCCGAGATTCACGCGCCGTTTACCCACCAGCATCTGATCCTCACCGAGGCGATCGGGCTGCCGCCGTCGGCGCGGGTGAACCCGTCGGGCGGTGCGCTGGCGGCCAATCCGATGTTCGTCGCGGGCTTGGAGCGGATCGGTTCTGCCGCCCGGCACATCTGGGACCGCTCCGCACAGCGGGTGTTGGCGCACGCGACGAGCGGACCCGCGCTCCAGCAGAATTTGGTGGCCGTCATGGAAGGGAAGGACCGCTAGCATGGCCGGTCAACTCGCCGCAGTTTTGGGAACGGGGCAGACGAAGTACGTCGCCAAGCGCCAGGACGTGTCGATGCTCGGCCTGGTACGCGAGGCGATCGACAAGGCACTGGCCGATTCAGGTTCGACCTTCGACGACATCGACGCCGTCGTGGTCGGCAAGGCGCCGGACTTCTTCGAAGGCGTCATGATGCCGGAACTGTTCATGGCTGACGCGATCGGCGCGACGGGCAAGCCGCTGATCCGGGTGCACACTGCCGGCTCGGTGGGCGGTTCGACCGGCGTGGTGGCGGCAAGCCTGGTGCAGTCCGGCAAGTACCGCCGGGTGCTGGCGATGGCATGGGAGAAACAGTCGGAGTCGAACGCGATGTGGGCGTTGTCGATTCCGGTGCCGTTCACCAAACCCGTCGGCGCAGGCGCAGGTGGCTACTTCGCCCCGCATGTGCGGGCGTACATCCGCCGTGCCAACGCGCCGACACACATCGGCGCGATGGTCGCGGTCAAGGACCGGCTCAACGGCGCGAAGAACCCGCTCGCCCATGTGCAACAGCCGGATATCACGCTCGAGAAGGTGCTCGCGTCGCAGATGCTTTGGGATCCGATTCGTTTCGACGAGACCTGCCCGTCGTCGGACGGGGCGTGCGCGGTGGTGATCGGTGACGAGGACACCGCGGACAAGCGGGTCGCCGCAGGCCACCCCGTGGCGTGGATCCACGCGACCGCGCTGCGCACCGAGCCGCTGGCGTTCTCCGGGCGGGACCAGGTGAATCCGCGGGCGGGCCGCGACGCGGCCGCCGCGCTGTGGAAGGCCGCCGGCATCGACAACCCGATCGACGAGATCGACGCCGCGGAGATCTACGTGCCGTTCAGTTGGTTTGAGCCGATGTGGTTGGAAAACCTCGGGTTTGCACCGGAAGGCGAAGGGTGGAAGCTCACCGAGGCGGGCGAAACGGCGATCGGCGGCCGAATTCCGGTGAACGCGTCAGGTGGCGTGCTCTCGTCGAACCCGATCGGTGCCTCAGGACTGATCCGCTTCGCCGAAGCGGCGATTCAGGTGATGGGTAAGGCCGGCGCACATCAGGTCGAGGGTGCGCGCAGGGCACTCGGCCACGCCTACGGGGGCGGTTCGCAGTACTACTCGATGTGGGTGGTAGGGACGGACAAGCCGTGACGAGCGCCAAGAACCAGCGCATGAAGTACACGTGCAGCATCGCGATGGGCCGCATCGACGAGCTACTCGACATCGCTAGGACAGCAGAGGAAATCGGCTTCGATTCGATCGCGCTGCCGGATTCGCTGTTCTACATGGAGAAGGCGGCCGCAAACTACCCGTACACGCCCGACGGCTCGCGGATGTGGAACGAGAACACCCCGTGGGTGGATCCGCTGATCGCGGCAGGCGCAATGGGCGCCGTCACGTCGACGCTGCGGTTCTACACCAATGTGATGAAGCTCGGCTCCCGCAGTCCGTTGCTGCTGGCCCGTCAGGTCGGCTCGGTTGCCAACATCACCAATAACCGCTTCGGGTTCGGCATCGGGATCGGTTGGGCTCCTGATGAATTCGAGTGGTGCGGGGTGCCGTACCAGCGGCGCGGCGCCCGTGTCGACGAAATGATCGAGGTGATCAAACTGGTGCTCGGCGGCGGCATGGTCGAGTTCCACGGCGAGTTCTACGACTTCGACCGGCTGCAGATGAGCCCGGCGCCGAGCGAACCGATCCCATTCTACGTGGGCGGGCACACCGACGTCGCGCTGAAACGCGCCGCACGCGTTGGTGACGGATGGACCAGCGCGATGATGACCCGTGATCAACTGGCCGACACGATCGCCAAACTGAACAAGTGCCGATCCGAATTAGGCAGGGGAACTGTGCCGTTTGAGTTCCAGGCCGTTTGTGTGGACCGATCCGGTGTTGACGGTCACCGCGACCTCGTGGAGATTGGGGTGACGGATTATATAACGATTCCGTGGCTGCTCGACGGCCTCAGCTATGCCGCGCCCTTGTCAGCCAAAAAGGATTCGATGAAGCGTTTCGCGGAGACCTACGTCCATTCGGGTTGGCAGGACAAATGACTACGACGGAAAACCGCGCGCACGTAGCGGGTCGGCGCTCCCGTGAAGCGGTGATCACCCGCGACAAGCAGGCTTGGTTGGAGGTGTTCGCCGACGACGCGATCGTCCAGGACCCGATCGGTCCATCGGTCTTCGACCCCGAGGGCAAGGGGCATCGCGGTAAGGCGGCCATCTCTGCGTTCTGGGACAAGGCGATCGCGCCGACGGACCGAATCGAGTTTCACTTCGTCGATACCTTCCAGTGCGGCGATGAAGAAGCCAACGTCGGCTCGATCGTGATCACCATGGGCGGACACCAGATCACCACCGAGGGTGTGTTCACGTACCAAGCGGACAGCGAGGGCAGGCTCGTTGCGCTACGGGCATACTGGGAGATGGACCGCGCCGCGGCGACCGCGCGGCCTGTCTAGCCGTGCGACCTTGGCAGCCGATCCCCCGTCACCCGGCGGTTCGGCGACCGGTCCCAAACCCGTCAATTAGCGGCGGGCCAGTGGGTGGTATTCGCCAGGGTTGACGTTCACCCACATCTCCGCCTGGTGCCGGCGATCGGGCCCTTGATCTTCGCGGGGGCGCCCGTCACCAACACCTCCTCCGGGATCTTGGTGCCGCCGACCACGAGCGAATGCGCTGCGATCAGGCTGCGCGCCCCGATCACCGCCCCGTCCAGCACGGTGCAGTGGTTGGCGATCAGCGCCTCGGCGCCGACGTGCACGCCGTGGATCGTGCACATGTGCGCGACGGTCACGCCCTCCCCGATGTCAACCGAGGTGCCCGGTGGGGCGTGCAGCACCGAGCCGTCCTGCACATTGGCGCCTTTGCGTACGATGATCGGCGAGTAGTCGGCCCGCAGCACCGTGTTGAACCACACCGACGCGCCGGCCTGGATGGTCACGTCGCCCACCAGCGCGGTGGGTGCCGCGAAGGCCTCCGGGTCCACCTTGGACGACGCGCCTTCGAATTCAAATAGGGGCATAGGTCACCATATACAGGACATCCGGCCTGCACTTATTGCATACGTGTCGGTCAAAACTGTAACGTGTTCTAGTTAGCAGGAGCACCAGTGGAGGCGCAAAGTGACTACGGACACCGCCGGCGGCGGTATTCGCGAAATCGACGCCGGCACGCTGCCGGACAGATACGCGCGGGGCTGGCATTGCCTCGGACCGGTGATGGACTACCTCGACGGTGAGCCGCACGGGGTCGAAGTGTTCGGCACCATGCTGGTGGTCTTCGCCGACTCCCATGGCGACATCAAGATCCTGGACGGCTACTGCCGGCACATGGGCGGAAACTTGTCGCAGGGGACCATCAAGGGTGACGAGATCGCCTGCCCGTTCCACGACTGGCGGTGGGGCGGCGATGGTAAGTGCAAGCTCGTGCCGTACGCCAAGCGGACGCCGCGGCTGGCTCGCACTCGCGCGTGGGAGACCGACGTCCGAAGCGGGCTGCTGTTTGTCTGGCACGACCACGAGGGCAATCCGCCGCAGCCTGAGGTACGGATCCCGGAGATACCCGAATTCGGCAGCGACGGGTGGACCGACTGGCGTTGGAACTCTGTGCTCATCGAGGGCTCCAATTGCCGCGACATCATCGACAACGTCACCGACATGGCGCACTTCTTCTACATCCATTTCGGTCTCCCGACATACTTCAAGAACGTCTTCGAGGGTCACATCGCTACCCAATACCTGCACAACGTCGGCCGGCCCGACGTGAACGATATGGGGACCTCGTATGGCGAAGCGCACCTGGATTCGGAGGCGTCGTACTTCGGGCCGTCGTTCATGATCAACTGGCTGCACAACAATTACGGCGGCTACAAGGCTGAGTCGATCCTGATCAACTGCCACTACCCCGTCACGCAGGATTCGTTCATGCTGCAGTGGGGCGTCATCGTCGAAAAGCCCAAGGGCATGGATGAGGCGATGTCCGATAAGCTCGCCAAGACGTTCACCGAAGGTGTCAGCAAGGGCTTCCTCCAGGACGTCGAGATCTGGAAGCACAAGACCCGCATCGACAACCCACTGCTGGTGGAGGAGGACGGCGCGGTCTACCAGATGCGTCGGTGGTATCAACAGTTCTACGTCGACGTCGCTGATGTCACACCCGATATGACCGACCGGTTCGAGATCGAGGTTGACACCACCAAGGCCAACGAGTTTTGGAACAAAGAAGTCGAGGAGAACCTACAGCGCCAAGCCGAAGAGAAGGCGGAGCAGGCCTCGACATGAGCCACGGCGAGCAGCACAGCGCTCCCGACGTCGATCGACTGGCGCGCTCGATGCTGTTGCTGCACGGCGTTCACGGCCACGATGAACCTGCCGAACCGCGCGACACCAGCGCCAGGTCGGGGTCCAAGGTTGCTGTGCCAGACCCTCGGCGGGCTGCCGCATTACGGGAAGCCACGCAACGAGACCGCGAGCGGTATCTCAACTCGGGGCTGCAGCCCGTCGACTGCCGCTTCTGTCACGCTTCGGTGCTCGTCAAGAAGCTGGGCCCGGGACACACCGCGGTGCAATGGAGTTCGGATGCGGCGCGACGTTGCGCGTACTTCACCGAGGTACGGGAATCGGGCGGTGATACGGCCCGAAGCCGGGCGTGCCCGAAGTTGGCCGACAGCATCGATCATGCGGTCGCCGAAGGCATCCTGGAGAGGGTCTCGACCGCGCCCTCACCGGGCGACGGCTGAACTCACAGCCCTTCGAAGCGCGCTTTCACGTGTTCGACGGTGAGGCCGTAATCGGCCAGGGCATAGGTATGTTTCGGCGCGCGCGGGCCTTTCTTGCTCTCGGCGTGGATCTCGTGCATCGCCTGCAGCGCGGACTCGCTGAGTGACAGACCGAAATAATTGTATATGCCTTGGACGGTGCCGATCGGATCGGTGACGAAGTCCTTGTAGTCAACGTCGTAGAACTGCGCCGGATCATGCTTGGCCCGAACGGCGCTGAATCGCTCGAGTCCGCGAGCCCAGGTGTCCAGTGAGTCGGCGCCGATTGTCGCGCCGACGTAGGTCGCCGACCACCCCTCGGTGGCGGCCTCGGCCAGCGAGCACATCGATGCCATCAACGTTTCCGCCGGCCGATGGCATTGCACGACAAGCGCGTCCGGAAAGGTCGCCATCAACGCGTCAAGCGCATGCAGGTGGCTTGGGTTCTTCAACACCCATCGTTTGCCGATATCGTTGAGGCCGATCAACTGCAGGTTCTTGCGATAGCGGCGATACGCCGGTGTCCAGTCCTCTTTGGCCAGCCACTGCGCGTATGTCGGTATGTGAGCCAAGGTTTCGTAAGCGACCGCATGCAGCGATTGACGCAACAACTGCCAGCACTCCTCGACCTCGTCGGCGCCCATGAAGTGCAGGCCCATGAATTCGGGGTTTTCGATGTGGTGTCGCTCGAACTGCGCGTTCAACCGGGCGAACACCGGGTTGGCGTCCCATGTGGCGCGGGGTGGTCGTGGCTGTGGATACTCCGCCAGCCACATCTGGATGCCCTGATGCGCGGGATCCGCACCAAGCAGGCGGTGCAGAGCCGTCGTACCCGTGCGCGGCAGCCCGGTCACGAAGATGGGCCGCTCGACCGGTACCTCGGCATACTTCGGGTATCGCTTCCACCCGTCCTCGGCCAGCAGTCGGGCGGCCAGCGCACCCCGCAGGTACACGCGAGAGATCTTGCTGCCCAGCGGGGTAAGGCCTGCCTCGCGCTGATAAGAGTCGAGGATGACGGCGAGACCCTCGCGATAGTTGTCATCATCCGCACCGAAGTCGCTGAGACCGACCAGCCGCGATGCTGACTCCAGCAGGTCGTCGGCGGTGCCGACATCGGTGCGCTCGGCCATCAGGCCTTGTACTCCCCGCAGTTGACGTCCAGCGTCTGGCCTGTGATGCCGCTGGCCAGGTCACTGGCCAGGAAGATGATCGCCGACGCGACCTCGTCTTCGGTGGGCAACCGCTTCAGGTCGGAGTTGGCGGCGGTCGCCGCGTAGATCTGCTCGACCGTCGTCCCGTATTTGCCGGCCTGGTGGTTGAAGTAGCCCTTCAGTGTGTCGCCCCAGATATATCCCGGCACAACAGAGTTCACCCGGATGCCTTGCTCCCCGAGCTCGGTGGCCAGCGACTGCGACATTGCCAGCAGCGCGGACTTGGCCATCTTGTAGGCACCGTACTTGGCCTGCGAGTGCCGCAGCACCATTGAATTCACGTTGACCACCGCGCCATTGGATTCGGCGAGCTTGGGGGTGAAGCCCTGGATCAGGCGCAATGCCCCAAGCACAGTGAGCTCGATCGCATCGCGGATGTGCTGAAATGTGGTGTTGGCCAATGGTTTCATCGACGGCACTCGGAACGCGTTGTTGATCAGCGCGTCCACTCTGCCGTACGCGGCGAGTGAGGCATCGACCAGGTTTTTGACCTGCTCTTCGTCGGTGATGTCCGTCGCCACCGCGACCGCGCGCCGTCCGGTATCAGTGATCTGCTTGGCGACGTCGTCGAGTCGCTCCGCGGTGCGGGCGGCCAGGACCAGGTCCGCACCCGCCTCCGCGCACCGCCGCGCCAGCGTCGTGCCGAGCGCCGGGCCGACGCC